>Ga0194118_10007170_pt1 | contig 10807 bp, 11 predicted proteins | sample TA2MahsurfametaG_2_FD_148662 | JGI IMG/M metagenome (GOLD analysis project Ga0194118, IMG submission 148662) | Freshwater microbial communities from Lake Tanganyika, Tanzania - TA2015013 Mahale N5 surface | ecosystem: Environmental > Aquatic > Freshwater > Lake | place: Tanzania: Lake... | reverse complement strand
GCCATGGCCGGGCGGGAATATCGGGGGATCATCGAAACTGCAGAGTGCTGATTTCCAACCCCTTCTTCAAGAATTCCGTGCCCACTTATTCAGCCTTTTTGCGCAAAAACCGGGGACGGGCCTAGGCTCGTCCCCAAAACCTTACTGGATGTCCGCTAATTTACGCCGCGCCTCGAGATGCCCCTGTTGCGCGGCTTTTCCCAGCCAAAGCCGCGATTCCTCATGCTCAGAAGGGCTTCGCCCCGGCGAGGATAAAATTCCGGCAAGACGGTACTGAGCCTCAACCCAGCCCTTGGCCGCAGACTCGCGAAATAGCGACTCTGCCTCATGACTGTCCTTTTCAATTCCTCTGCCCTCTTGCCGACAAAGCCCTAGGAGAAATTGCGCCTCGGAATGCCCCTGCCGTGATGCCGCTTGATACCAGTAAACCGCTTGTTCAGGATCCTGAGTCAGCCCCAGCCCTCTTTGGTAAAGTTTCCCCAAAGAACATTGCGCAAAGGCCACCCCTTGACGGGCGAGGGCCAGTGTTTTTCGGGCGGCCGCCTTGTCCTCCGCTTTGTTCCGCACGGCCGCAGCCGGCGGAACTTTTGGTACGTGTGGGGCAGGGCGTTGGGTTGTTGCCGGGATTAATTCGGAAGGGGCGCTGGAGGTGGCAGGAGCAGCCTTCCTCCGTCTTAGGCCCATTCGTAAGGTGCGCACTTCCACCCCAAGCCAAACCAAGGCGGCGAAGTTAAGAAACAAAAGGATTTCAGTTTGCATCAGAGTTGAATGTTAAAAGGTTTCTCATTCTGACCCCCGTCCCGCAGGCATCACCTTCACTCCCGGCGGAACCGCCAGCGACGGTATCGGGGAAAAACTTAAAAAGGCGGCCGGCAAATCCAGCACCTGCAAATCCCGACACCCCTCAAAAGCCCCTTCCCCAATCCACTGGACCGACGGTGGGACAGCCAGACTCTGGAGTTTCACGCAATCCTGGAAGGCCCGTTTCCCGATCCGGATCAGCCCACGGGAGAGCAACAAACGGCGTAACCCCCGACACTCCCGGAACGCGTCATCCCCGATCGTCTCAATCGTGTCCGGCAAAGATATTTCCTCCAGGTTTTCACAACCCCAAAAGGCATGCTCGGGGATCTGGAGCAGGCCTGCATTCAAGGTCACCGTGCTCATCCCCTCACACCCTTTAAAGGCATGTTTACCGATTTCCACCGTCTCTGGCGGCAGGATCAGCCCCGCAATCTTTCGGCAATTGAGGAATGCGCGGGATCCCAGGTGCGTTAACCCGGCAGGCAAGACCACCTCCCGCAGAGCCCCACAATGGGAAAAGGCATGCGGACCGATCCGGGCCAGTCTGGGGGGCAGGCGAATCGAACTCAGTTGCCCACAATACTGGAACGCTCCTTCCCCCACCGCGGTGAGGGTCTCGGGCAGGCGAACGCGAACCAGTTGATCGCAATTCGCAAAAGCATGCTTGCCCACCGTGGTGATGCCCTCGGGGATGGAAATTTCGTACAGGCTCTGGCACTGCTGAAAGGCCCCGGCAGGAATTTCCGTCAAACCCAGCGGCAGTTCCACTCGGCTCATTTTTCCGCAGTAGGAAAAGGCCTCTTTTCCAAGCGAGACCAGTCGCGGCGGCAGAATGATGGAGTTAAGACTGTCACACCCCCAGAAAGCCTGATCCCCGATGTGCAAAACCCCGGCAGGAAGGCTGATGCCGGTAACGCCGGCCCTCTCCCGAAAAGCACGGTTACCGATTTTGGTGACCGGCAGGCTATCGAGGGTCAGAGGCACCTCCACCCGCCCTGGTGGGCCTAAATATTCAAGAATCGTCACGGCCTGGTCCTCCACTTCATATCGGAAGGGGCCTGCCACTTTGGTGTTTTGGGCCGCCAGTTGGCTCGTTAGTGCATTCGCAAAGGCCATCAGAAAAAGAAGTAAGCCCGCCGCCCTCATGCCATGATCTTAGTGTTTTTGGGTAATAAAAAAGCCAGAAACGATTTCCCTCACACTCCTCACATCTCGCCAGACCGCAAAAAGACTGCCCACACCAACACCCTCCCAGCGATCGTTCGACATTCTGGAGAATACCGAATTGTTCTTTAGGACGGAGGAACCGGAATTTCCCAGCGACCAAAGAAGATTCTTAAGGCCTCGGGACGACGGGGAATTCCCCCGGGCAACCAAACGGTCACCGCCTTCCCCGGCCCATACCCCGTCACCCAAACCGAGCCTCCATACGTTCCGGTCTTGGCCCGGATCGGCTTCTCCGCCGCCTTCCAAAGCAACGCCGCCTGAAGTTTGCGGCCCGCCTCCCCGTCCCAGGGAGGCTTGCCCATCATCCACGCCACCGCCACTTGGTGCTCCCGCCGAATGGTCGTCATTAGGTCCGCCCCATGCCGGGCCTCCTTCTCCTTCTCCACCATCCAACGATCCGGCACCGCGCCCTGAATCAAACCGCTCCGTTTCGCATACTCACCCAAAACCTCCCCGCCCAACTCCACCGCCAGCCGATCAAAAGGCGGGTTCAGGGATTTCTGCAACGCCATCCGTAGATTATCTCCCTCCGCCCCGGGCAACGGACTCTCCACGTCCTTGACCAGGCCCCGATCCAGGGCCGCCCAGGCGATCACCGTTTTGAACGTGGAGGCCGGTTCCCGAAGCACATCAAGTTCTGCTTCCTTGCCGGACAGCAAGAGAGTCTCTCCTGCATCCGAAGTCTCCAGAATCACCGCCTCGGCCGGAAACTCCGCTCGCGCCGTGGCCGCCACCATTCCCGCCAACGCCAAAACCCGGCCAAACCTCATCCTTCCCACTCTCGCCCGAATTTTTTCCAAAACGGGGTAAATCTCTTGGCCTCGTAATCTGCCGGCACTTCCACCAAGTCTCCCTTGGGAACCACCTCCACCTCCACACGCTTTGTTAACTCCTCCACCAACTCCCGCCACCGGGGCGAAACCGAGGCCGTCACCGCCAGGCGCCCGGCCCCACGTGCTGCCAGCGCATCCTTTAATTCCTCCACAGTCTCGCCCACCCGAATTTCCTGAGCCGCCTCGGCGGCACATTCATACAGAAAAAAGATCCGTTTGAAGCTGAGCTTCGCCTTTTCCAGAAACGGCCGGTCGAAGACAAACACCCGGGGCGCCTCCGGATACTTCATGGCGGCGGGATCTTGCTCCGCGAGCGAATCCCCGTGAAGCCAGACCAGGGTTTTCACGGGGAAAAAAGCCTCCGCTCCAACTCAGGGTAGGTCGCATCAAACGGACATTGGGCCCGGCAGCCCTCACACCACTTCTTTCCCCCGTTCTCCTGCACGTTCTCCTTGTTGAACAGATAAGGACGGTGACTGAAAGTCGAAGCGACCCACTGCCACGAAAGAGCGTTGCTGGCCGGATCCCCGTCCAGCAGATGCCGGTAAAAAAATCTCTCCCCCGCCTTCCACCCCAGCTTGCGAAAATGGATCACAAAGGAGGCAAACCACATCCGGGCGTGGTTGTGCAGGTACCCCGTCTCCACCAGTTCCCGCACGCTCTCATCCATGCAAACCAGCCCGGTCTTCCCCTTTTGAATCTCTTCCGGCAACTCCTCAGGGAATTTCGCGCCTAAATTCACCTTGGGGGGTTCCAGATCTGTATAAATCCGGTTTCCCAGGCGGGCGTAAACCAGCCGCCAAAACTGCCGCCAGCCCAGCTCCTGCCAGAACTTCACCGCATCATAAGATTTCCCAAACCGCGTTCGGATGCTCTCGGCCACCTCCCGCAGCCCCAACACCCCGTGACGGATGTAAAAGGAAAGGCGGGAGACGCTCCCATGCAGCTTGTTGCGAGTGCCGGCATATCCCCGGACGGAAAACTTTTCCAGCGCTGCCAAAGCTGCTTTTCGACCCCCCCCATACGTCGACGGTTTGGCTTCTTCCACAGACTCCACGTAAAGCCCGGCCAAAGCTTCGGCGACTTTGCTCGCCACCTGCTCCCGACTTCCTGAAAATCGCTCTAAAATCACGTGAACTAGTGCGGACAACCGCAGAAAGGAGGTGTGAACAACTTTATGAGAACTTTGACCTTCAACTGATTTGAGTATTGCCCATCAACAACTTTGAACAAGGCCGGATATCTTGATAACTCCCTGCGAATAAGACCTCGGAGCGCTTCCGAAACGGTATCGTAAATGGGTACGAAAAACTCAAATTGTTCGGCCAGGAACCCTGAGCTTTTAAATCTTCACCACCCTGACCGCGGTGATGTCTTTGTCCGCCAGCATCTCTTTCAACACCGCCTCACCAGGATCCGAATCCAGATTGAGTACGCTCAACGCTTTTGAGCCCGGCGCGCTCCGGCTCAGGGTCATGCTGGCGATATTCACCTTGTGCTTCCCCAACAGCGTCCCGATCCAGCCCACGATGCCGGGCCGATCCTTGTTTTCCATCAACAGTAGATACCCCTCCGGTCGCGCCTCCATCCACTGGTCGTTGATCCGCACAATGTGGGGACTCGTCCCGAAAAAGGTTCCGCTCACCTCCGCCTCCTTGCCGTCTTGCCCGGCGCGCACGGAAATCAATTCCGCGTACTCCCCCGGCTCCGCCTGCTTGGTCTCGCTGACCTTTAAACCGAGATTCGCCGCCATTTTGGGCGCATTCACTTCATTCACATCCGAGCCACCGGCCCCATAAAGGAATCCTTTCAAAATGCTCCGGGTGATCGGGGTGGTCTCCTCCTCCCCAATCTTGCCGGCGTAACTGATGTTGAGCCGGTCGCAACGCGCGGGGGCGATCTGCGAAAGCAACCGGCCCAGCCGGAAACCAAATTCAATCTGGGGCCGTAATTTCGCCATCGTCCGGGCATCCACGCTGGGAATGTTGACCGCATTCCGCACTGCACCCTCGGTCAGGTAGTCGCGGATCGCCTCGGCGATCTCGATGCCCACGCTCTCCTGCGCCTCGGCCGTGGAGGCACCCAAATGCGGCGTCAGGATCAGTCTTTTGGCCTTACGCAACGGATGATCCGCCGCCAGCGGCTCTTCCTCAAAAACATCCAGCGCCGCCCCGCCGATTTGTCCCGCTTCCAGCGCCTTCAGCAACACCGCCTCCGCAATCAACCCTCCCCGGGCGCAGTTCACGATCTTCACACCCTTGCGGCATAATTTGATCCTCTCTTCGCTGAGAATTCCCTGGGTCTCGTCTGTCATCGGCAGATGCAGGGTCAGAAAATCACAATGCGGGAGCAGATCCTCGATCCGGTCGATCAGCTCCACCTGCAGGCTCCGTGCCTTGGCCAGCGAAAGATACGGATCATAAGCCATCACCCGCATGCCAAAGGCAATCGCCCGGCGGGCCACCTCCCCACCAATCCGGCCCATTCCCAAAATCCCCAGGGTCTTTCCGTTCAGTTCGGTTCCCTGGAAACTTTTCCGGTCCCACTGCCCGGCCGCCATGGAAGCGTGGGCCTGCGGCAAATGCCGGGCCAGTCCCAGCAATAGCGTGAAAGCCTGCTCCGCCGTGCTCACCGTGTTGCCCGCCGGGGTGTTCATCACGATCACCCCGCGTTCCGTCGCCGCCTCCACATCCACATTGTCCACGCCGACCCCCGCCCGACCGACCGCCCGGACCGTCGGACAAGCCTTCAGCACCGCTTGGCTGACTTGGGTCTGACTGCGCACCACGAGCGCATCACAGCCCTTCAGCTTTTCGCAGAGTTCCTTTTCTTTCAGGGTGGGGCTTTCCACCACCTCGATCTGCGGGCAGGCCTTGAGCACGTCTACCCCGCTGGGCGACACCCCGTCCGTAACGAAAACCTTGTATTTCCCGGCCATCGGATAGGTCTAGCGACCCCCCCTTTCAGGGGCAACGCCGGCCGTTACTTCTTGGCGGGTTGGCCTTGGCCCTGACCCGGAAGAGACGGGGGCCTTTGCATGGCGCCTTCCGGCACCCCTTGTCCCGGCTGCATCCCCGGAGGCATCATCCCCGGTGGCAGGGGCGGTTGGCCTTGCTGCATCATCCGGTTTTCCATGGGAACCACCGACCGCCGAATCATCGGCTGGGGTGGCGGACGCAAAACCAGAATTACCTGGCAAACGGCGATGGTGACCAGACTGAGAGCCGCCAAAGCCATGCACACTTTCACATACCGCTCCGGTCGAACCAGGGTCTCTTGACTCATATAGCGATTCTAAAGTCCACCTCCCCTGCTCGCAAACCGCGCTTTGGGTAAGCGGTTAGCGGTTTGCCGTGGCCAGGTTTTTTAGTCCTCTGCCCTCAGTCCTCAGCCATCCGTCCTCAATCTCGCCTGCCAGCCTGTAACTCTTCGCCTCTCTTCATCTTCATCTTAATCCTAATCCTCATCCCCGTATCCCCGCCCACCCCTTTCTACTTTCCACCTTTCACATTCCACCAAACACCGTTCACCTTCACATTCACGTTCACGAAAACCTCCCCCTTCAACCTGTAGCCCCAGTAGCTTGTCTTAATCCTAATCCTGCCCCTTAAACCTGTTTCCTCCGCCTCCCCGCCATCAGCACCGCCCTTGTCAGCAGGATCACTGCTGGTTTTTCATTTTTATTCTAACGAACGCCTTATCGGTGGGAAGGTTTGTTAGGGGCATCGCAAAGTTTTGGTAAGGCTGCCAACTGGTCAGATCATCGCTCTGTTCGATGTCATAGTTTAGAACAAAATGCCCGCCATTGGTGCGGGTCAGCATCAGGTCGCCCATGGCCATCGCCTTGATCTGGTTGGTGGTGTAAAGCGTCCATTGGTTGGGATTGCTCAACACATCGTTCTGCCCGGCTGAACGCTCCTGTTGGACCTGCTGTGGGGTGAAAAGGTTGAAATCCGAAGGAGCACTCAACACCTGCTGGACCCCCTGAGAGACCGCGCCACCCACCTCGGGTTTGGTGGCGAGGCCGAAATTGTTGGAGGTACTCAGAATCCGCTCTGCGACCAGTTTCGCCAACACATCAAGGGAGAGACCGGCATAGGTCGCCACAGCCAAATCCCCGTTAGTGGATAGAGAAAAATTAGATTCGGTGGCCCCATGCATAGGGTTGTATACAAAAGAGTCTAAAACACCTCCCTGCGCGAGGATTCCTTCGGGGGTACTGGAATCGATCGTCCAACCAATATTAGCCATATCCATTAAAGGAAGTAGTGCATTTTGATTATTTTGGGCAACCAAGCTGCGCCTCATGAGGTCGCTTGAGGTCGTAATTCGCATATCTCGAATGCCAGATTGAAGCGCGGAGGGGAGCGTTAGAATTTGGGACACTCCCCCCCAGTAACGCCAGCCAAGCATCTCCCCTTGTCGGGTTAAGGAAAATCCATTGCCGAAGCCGAGTACGATCACCTTGACAAACTCTTTGCCGGAAAATTCAGCCGGCAGGCTTTGCTCGGTCCCCTGACTATTCCAGTAAACAATTGTGCCGTTGGTCTTTAAAGCATACCACAGGGAGTCCCCCGCCACCAAAGGCGCGGAAACCTGAGCCACTCCCGACGAAACGGATGCCGGCAAAGGAAGTGAAGTGGAGGGTGAGGTCCAACCATAAACCTGCCCGTTACCGTGGATCGCTAGGCCTACCTCCCCAGAACCGTCGACCCAACGGACATCGTTGAGTTGATCGACGACGTGGTTGGTGGGTGTTAGTTGCCCCTCGTACGAAACATGCCAAGCCTTCAATTTTCCATCTGCATGGAGGCTCAGCATAATTCGGTTAGCACCGAGTATTGGGGCAAATACTTCTACAGCATTAGTTCCGGCAGCGGGTGTTTGCAGTGAGCTTGTATTGGTATCGTACATTGTCCCGATTTGACCGCCGGAAGAGATTCCTATGAAAAAGGGCTGGGGCGTACCCACGTGGTAAAATTTGGCGATGCCTGATTTATAGAAGACGGGAAGATTCAGTTTTGTTGGCGGCATGCCTGCACCTCCTGAATTACTATAATACACAACCACCTCCCCGGTAGACTTGAGGTACCAAGAGCCCATCGAGAATTTGCCCATCCTGACAACTCCGCTCCGCACTTCGGTGGGAACATTGGTAGGCCTAATCGCCTGAGGTCTTCCCATGTTGTCAAAAGGCCAGGAAAAGACAAAGTAGCCATTGGTGTTTATAGAAAGCGGCAGGTTGGGAAGAGTGGGGACTTGAGGAATCGGCAAAAGACTTTGAGCACTGGCTTTGCAGACCATACACAATGTACAAAGCACCAGAATTCGCATAACTTTAATTAAGCACTCCCCGCCCCGTTTTTCAACCCCCGCTCTGTGGCAATTCTGCGACAATAAAGGCGTTAGCACTTTGGGGCTACTTTCCACCTCCACCCGCTTCCATCCCTTCTCTGAAGACAGTCCCGCATCCTAGGTTCCCTGGTAAGACCCATGCCCCTTTCTTGCCCTACACCCTGTTGCCTGCGAAGGTTTTGAATGGCGAAATTGATCAAACGGGTCGGCGGCACCATGTTTCTGGCGGGTCTCGTTGGTTCTGTTTTGGTGCGGCTTACCCTTTTAAATTGGCAGGTCCCAGTAACCCCCTATTTCAGCGTCTTGCCCATGGTTCTACTTTGGGGCGTTTTTCTGGGGATTTTCCTTTTTGTCCTAGGCAGTGTGTTTGAATAGTGAAACTTCTCTACTCAACTTTTTATATCTGAGTACCGCTGGCCACTTTTTTTCCACCCCTCCTCCGACAGCAGTTTCGCATCGTAAAGCTCCTTGGCGAAGAGCCTCGCCCCGGCCTTGTTTCAAACTCCTTCTTCCGCAATACTTTCCCCCGACTCGGACGCTTAGCTTAGCGGTAGAGCGCCTGCTTCACACCCCCCCTAAATACAGTGAGATTAACGACTTACTCTGTTGTTTGTGTAACCCAAGTGTTCTGGAGTGATCTGGAATGCTCTGAATTTACCCTCCACCTTACACAAAAAACTTACACAAAAATCGGGGCCGGGACTTCCCGCCAAACCTAATCCTAATCCTGCCCCTTAATCCTGTTTCCTCCGCCTCCCCGCCATCAGCACCGCCCCGCCAGCGAGCAGGAGCGAGAGCGAGGAGGGTTCGGGAACGCCATTTAAGGCCAGTCGGATGCCGATGCTGGGGCTGGATTCGAAGTTTTCTATGCGATGGCGATGCTCCCGACCGAAACCCGTAACGGCGTATGCACTGTCCCAAGTCCCTCCCCGGATGTACGTCGTTCCTCCGATGTCGAACGTGTCCACCGGAGTCTCGAGCCAGCTCATGGCGTTGCCGTTCATGTCGAAGACGCCGTAGGCGGTGGTGGTGCCTGCGAACATGCCGACTGCCGTGAGGTGGTTCATGGCGAAGTCCGGAAAGTCATTGGCATTGATCGTGAAGCCCAAGTGTGCGTTGGCGAGGCCAGCTGGGTTTCCCCCATCCCAGTAAAAATTCGCCACGTTCGTGCCGGTGGTGGAGAGGTTGTTGCCCGGCGGCGTGTCGTTCCGTGTGGCGTAGTTCCAATACCCAGCGTTCGTGGTTCCTCCCTTGTAGTACGCAGCCTTGTACCACTCGTTTTCCGTGGGGATGACGTAAGTCGGCGCCGCGCCGGTGTTTGGATTGACTGCGCTGCGAGTGACCTGGGCGCCGGTCGTCCTGCCGTCGAGCTGATAGGCGCCCCGCTCGGTGGTGCTCGCACCCTGGGAACCGGTCGGCTGACCATTCGACATCCAGTTGGCGAAGCGGGCGGCGGAGAACCACGTCACCTTCGTGATCGGCCGGTTGCCGGCGGTGATGCCCGTTACGGAAGGGCCGACAGGTGCCGTCGGCGTGTAGGTGTAGGAGCCGGATGACCCAGTTCGGCTGATGCCGGAGACGGGTGCCCAGGTCACGCCCTCGTCGTAGAGCCCGTATGTGTCGGTTTTGGCGACCGCGTTGAGAAAATTGCAGTACTGCGCGATGGTGATGTGGGTCTTTGCGATCGCGTACTCATAGTTCACGCGACCATACCCGGTGGTGTCGGCGGCATTGTGCGGGTCCCCCACCGTCACCATCTCGATATTTAGCAGTTGGGCATGAAGGTTGGGCTTGAAGGCGAACACCGCCAACACCAACACGACAAGTACCCGTCTCACATAGCTACATAAGCACACCCCGCTCCGTTTTGCAAGCCCCGCTCTGTGGGTTTAAGGCGTTAGCACTTTGGGGCTATTGGCTGTTTTCCACCCGCTTCCACCCCTCTTCCGACAGCAGTTTCGCATCGTAAAGCTCCTTGGCGAAGACCCTTGCCCGATCCGTCACCTTGTCGCTCTTGGCTCGGTTCTGCGAGGCGGGCATCAGCTCAAGGTTCATCACTTGGTTTGCCAGCTCTGGGCAGACCGCCCTTGGGATGGTGTGGTCGGCTTCGGCTTCCTGTCCCGCATATTGACCTTTCGTGATGGTGGCAGATTTTCCCCGCCCTTCACCTTTCCAGAATCAAATTGCTTCAACCGCTTCTTTCGGGAATGCTTCTTCTTCGGCCTGCAAAAGTAGCACAAACTGGTTGAAGTGACCTGCCTTGTGACACTTTTCATCGCCAAGTCGTTGACGGCTAGGTAGCTCAGTCGGTAGAGCAGCGGACTGAAAATCCGCGTGTCGCCGGTTCGATTCCGGCCCTAGCCACCATCTCTAGGGATGAAGGGATTCCGTGGTTGAGGGGTTCGGGAATTTGGAAACCCATACCCAAGGGCTCTCACCTACCTTTCCCCCTTGATCCCTGAATCCCTGAACCCCTAAACAGATTCGCTTTTTAGCTGTTTTTTCCGCATTCTCCCTGCATGCGCACCCTCGTCACGGGCATGGTTACAGGCATGGACGATGCGGAATACATCCGCAAGGTCGTCGCC
>Ga0194118_10007167_pt1 | contig 10810 bp, 5 predicted proteins | sample TA2MahsurfametaG_2_FD_148662 | JGI IMG/M metagenome (GOLD analysis project Ga0194118, IMG submission 148662) | Freshwater microbial communities from Lake Tanganyika, Tanzania - TA2015013 Mahale N5 surface | ecosystem: Environmental > Aquatic > Freshwater > Lake | place: Tanzania: Lake Tanganyika... | reverse complement strand
CGGTTGGTCCTGTTTCACCAGTTGGACCTCTTTCACCAGTTGGACCTGTTTCTCCTGTAGAACCGGTTTCACCAGTTAGACCTGCTTCACCAGTTGGTCCAGTTACAGTACTAGCGGCACCAGTTGGTCCGGTTTCACCAGTTAGACCTGCTTCACCAGTAGGTCCAGTTACAGTACTATCGGCACCAGTTGGTCCAGTTACAGTACTAGCGGCACCAGTTGGCCCGGTTTCACCAGTTAGACCTGCTTCACCAGTAGGTCCAGTTACAGTACTATCGGCACCAGTTGGTCCAGTTTCACCAGTTGGTCCGGTTTCACCGGTTGGTCCAGTTTCACCGGTTGGTCCAGTTTCACCAGTTGAGCCTGCTTCACCAGTAGGTCCAGTTTCACCTGTTGGTCCAGTTTCACCAGTTGAGCCTGCTTCACCAGTAGGTCCAGTTTCACCTGTTGGTCCAGTTTCACCTGTTGGTCCAGTTTCACCTGTTGGACCTGCTTCACCGGTTGGTCCTGTTTCACCAGTTGGTCCGGTTTCTCCTGTAGGTCCGGTTTCTCCTGTAGGTCCAGTTTCACCAGTTGGACCTCTTTCACCAGTTGGACCTGTTTCTCCTGTAGGTCCGGTTTCTCCCGTAGGTCCGGTTTCTCCTGTAGAACCGGTTTCTCCTGTAGGTCCGGTTTCACCAGTTGGTCCTCTTTCACCAGTTGGACCTGTTTCTCCTGTAGAACCTGTTTCTCCTGTAGGTCCTGTTTCACCAGTTGGTCCTATTTCACCGGTTGGCCCGGTTTTACCTGTTGGCCCGGTTTCACCTGTTGGTCCTGCTTCACCTGTTGGTCCTCTTTCACCAGTTGGCCCTGTTTCACCTGTTGGACCTGTTTCACCAGTTGGACCTGTTTCACCGGTTGACCCTCTTTCACCGGTTGCCCCTGTTTCACCTGTTGGACCTGCTTCACCGGTTGGTCCTGTTTCACCAGTTGGACCTCTTTCACCAGTTGGACCTGTTTCTCCTGTAGAACCGGTTTCACCAGTTAGACCTGCTTCACCAGTTGGTCCAGTTACAGTACTAGCGGCACCAGTTGGACCTGTTTCACCAGTTAGACCTGCTTCACCAGTAGGTCCTTGTATACCTGTAGTTCCTGCTTCACCGGTAGGTCCTTGTATACCTGTTGCTCCTGCTTGACCTGTAGATCCTACTTCACCAGTTGGTCCTACTGTACCAGTTGGTCCTATATTTCCTATTGGTCCTATATTTCCTGTTGGTCCTATATTTCCTGTTGGTCCTATATTTCCTGTTGGTCCTGTATTTCCTGTTGGTCCTGTTACAGTACTAGCAGCACCTGTTGGTCCGGTATTTCCTACTATACCAGTTGGTCCGGTATTTCCTGCTATACCAATTGGTCCGGTATTTCCAGTAGCACCAGTATTAGTTGCTTGGCCTGCTGGACCAGTTGCTCCAATAGGTCCTGTTGGTCCCGTATTTCCAGTAGCACCAGTATTACTTGCTTGTCCTGCTGGACCAGTTGCTCCAATAGGTCCTGTATTTCCAGTAGCACCAGTATTTGTTGCTTGACCTGGTAATCCAGTTGGGCCAATTTGACCGGTGGGACCAGTATTACCAATAGGTCCAGTATTACCAGTGGGTCCTGTATTTCCAGTGGGTCCTGTTACAGTACTAGGTTCACCAGTTGGACCTGTATTACCAGTTGGACCTGTATTACCAGTTGGACCTGTATTACCAGTTGGACCTGTTACAGTACTATCAGCACCAGTTGGACCTGTATTACCAGTTGGACCTGTATTACCAGTTGGACCTGTATTACCAGTTGGACCTGTATTACCAGTTGGACCTGTATCACCTTGAGGCCCTCCAACTCCAGGAGGTCCTTGTATTAGTCCTACATTCTGCCATCCATTAATATCTGGTGGATTATTTTGAATACAAACCCAGAAATATTGATTAATAATATATCCATCACCTATCTTAGCATTAGTTGGTAACTCTGACGTATTATTGAAAGCCCCTTTAATAACGATAGTTCCTGGGTTTACCCCTCCGATAGTTGAACCAATCGGTAAAAGTACCTCAGTTCCTGATGCAGAAATAGCAGCATCACCTAGATATATGGTTTGACCTGCTGTAAATACTTCATATGCAAATATTTTGCTAAACCAATAACCTGTCATACCTAAGGTCAAAATGTTATCAGCATATGGTATTATACTTTCAGTTAAAATACCTCCAAAATTTCCTGTAGGTCCGGTTGATCCGGTTGATCCAGTTGCTCCGGTTGATCCAGTTGCTCCGGTTGATCCGGTTGATCCGGTTGATCCGGTTGATCCGGTTGATCCAGTTGGTCCGGTTGTTCCAGTTGGTCCTGTTGGTCCAGTATTTCCAGTTGGTCCGGTTGATCCAGTTGGTCCTGTTACAGTACTAGCGGCACCAGTTGGTCCGGTTTCACCAGTTGGTCCGGTTTCACCAGTTGATCCGGTTTCACCAGTTGGTCCGGTATTTCCAGTATTTCCAGTTGGTCCGGATTCACCAGTTGGGCCTGTATTACCAGTATTTCCTATTGCTCCAGTTGGACCTGTATTACCTGTAGCACCAGTATTAGTTGCTTTACCTTCTGGGCCGGTTGCACCAATAGGCCCTGTAGGTCCTATACTTCCTGTAGCACCAGTATTACTAGCTTGGCCTGCTGGACCAGTTACTCCAGTTGGTCCTTGTAGTCCTTGTGGCCCTTGCGGTCCTTGTGGTCCTTGGTCTTTTAAGTGACAACATTTAACAGCACCTAAATATTGTGAGTAATTACTATAATTGCGTGACATTTATATATAATTATAATAATAATTTATTTATAAATTAACTATTTTCAATAAGCGTTCTTTATCTACATTATCATATTCAAACAAATATTTATTACACCATTCTGTATTCATATTTGTAGGTGAAACAAATATAATTTTTTTACAATCTTTTCCGATATATCCATGACAAATAAGTTCTTCTTCTGGTATAAGATAAAATTTAGCATTTTTACAATGTAGCCAATATAAATCATTATCTCCTTCCTCGTAACTTTGATTTACACATTTACCATCAATTCTACATTTATATTTAATTAAATTAAATGAAAAAGAGTTTGGATTATTGTGTACAATTGAACCTACTTTTTCCTGAACTTTTTTCTCTCCAATTTTAAAGTCATAAACTAATCCTTCAACTTCATTATTTTTAAATTCAATAAAGTTAATAGTTGATTCTCTTATTTTTCTGTATTGAAGTTCCTGTTGTTGACTCTTATTTGTTGGAGTATTCAGTGTGTCAAAATCAAATTTAATTATTGAATCATAATAATGGTCTAATTTTTCTATTAAATTTTCAGAAGTAACTTCATATTTATTATACTTTGATTTTTGCGCGACACCAATAGTTTTTAATCCATTTACTTCTTGATATGGTATTAACCACATTTTTTTGTCTTCTTCGCAAATACATAATAATAAGCAATCTTCATATTTATTATTATTTAGTCTGAAATAATATTGGTCTCGTTCCGTCTGTTTATTTGTTGTTTTTACTTGAATTCCTAACCACAAATCAAGTTCTTCATTTTTTTTTCTAATAGCTATATCAGCTTTACAACCATCAAAAGTTTTAATTACTGTAAAATTATCGGTTACTAAATTTTTGAAATAATTAATACATTTTAATTCCTGTAAACAACTATTCTTATTCTCTCCTACCCTAAATTCTTTTAATTTATTGCCAGTATTTACATTAACACATTTCGGACAATTGATGCCTTGATTTAAAGTTTGAAAATTTTTCCAACTTACATTATTTTCATGTCCGCATGAGGCAATGTAATTTAATTTTTGTCTATTATTAATATAATAATTATTAAATTCATCTTTTGTATAACATAATTTACAATTTTTACTTTGAAAATAAGACGACATTGATTCATATGTTGGTATTTCTAAAGCACAATTTCTACATTTGATTCCATGTCCTACTAGAATTTCTTTTACTGAAATATGGCTATTGTGACCGCAAGAAGCTGTATATTCTAATTTTTCCAATTGATTGTTATATGTGGTGCTTAATAATACACAACTTCTTTGAGAAAAAATATCTTGAACTTGCTTGTGTGTATATCTTATAGGCATAGTTTGTTTTATATAAAAATATATATTATATCTTTATATTGTTTTATATAAATATATAATTCAGTAGTAGGGCTAATAAGACTACGCCGACGGGAGCTGCGCGAGACAGAGACGTATGCTACCAAGACTGGCAACATTATATTTCACAACCAAAGGCAAATCATTTTCCAAGTAAACTTCTATTTGTTGGCATAAATTAGTGCATTTTATGAAATACCCAAGGTTTTTAAGTGAAAATTCACCCTGAATGATTTTAGACGAGTCTTGCTTTGAAATAAAGCCCATACTACCGTCTGATTCGGCACGATGAATTTCAGCAGAAGCAAATTGTCCGGAACACTTAAATATCAATTCATTACCGACAGATTTAATTTCAAGTTTTTCTGAAATACATGACAAATCACGAATAATTTTTTGGAAATCAGCGGAGGGTAAATTAATAATAGATGAAAATGTAACGTCTGGATATTGTAATTCTTCTGGATCAGGTTCAATCAATCGTAACTTCTGTGTCTTACATTGTTTAATCTCTCCATTTTCATATTTGAGAGACAAATAAGATACAATACCATCTACATAATCGGAGTTTTCAATATAAATAGTTAAAGTTTCATCATTCTCAATGGTATTAATTAATTTAAATAAATGAAACATATTTACACCAATAATGATTTTGTCTTTTTTACATTCATAGAATTCAAAATTTTGAGCGGATAAAAATAAATGTACCAAAATAGTATGTGATTTATCCATATTGATAATTCTCATACCATCAGGTTCAAAAGTAATATTTGTTTCTAACAAAATATCTTTCAGAGCAGTCATTAATGTTCTAAATGGTGCGATTTGAACTGTTTTTATGGTAAGAACATTTCCATCAGTTGATGACAAAATGTGGTTTTTATTTGAAAATTCGGACATTATACTAAATTTTAATTCACAATCTTTAAATACTTATGTATGTAAATAATTAATTTCATACAAAAATATCTAAAACATGTAACACACAATTTTTTAAATTATTAAATTGATAATCAATATTTTCATAACCTACTAAATAGTGTGGTTTATATAATCCATTAGCTACAACAGCATATGAAGAAAATCCAAATATACCATATTCACAAGAATTAATTATTAAGACTGTTTCATTAAAATTTTTTGGTTGATAATATTCTATATTAATATTCATTATAAAACAGAAATATTTATAATCTTCTATATGATTTGAAACAAATACACATGAATCCAAAACATTATTTAATTTTTCTTTTATTTTAATTACAGCATTTATTGATAATGGTCTATAAAATGGGTTGTTTATTATGATTTTATTATTCCATTTTGTATTGATATCTGAATTTAACCATTTATTTTTACCCCACTCTATTTTATATTGATAATTATAAATATCATACCAATTAACATTACGAGTTTGTTTCAAATAATCTAGGTTATTTCTCCATTCTGATAAATCGATTTCAACGATTTCATTGTTATAGATTTTATATTTTTTTATATACTTTTGAGAAATAATAAAATTGTATGTGTCATAATATGTATTTTCTACACCAAATATTAATTTATCATATTCACCAGGTAAATCATAAATATATAATTCACCTTTTTTACCACTATTATAATAATTTTCACAAATAACAGATAACTGGTTTAAAAAGTCTCCAAATTTACCGCCAGACTTATATGTTATCGGTTCGAAATCAAATATATCTCTTATATCATCGTTTATATTATAACTTGACAAATCATAATTTATACATATATCTAAATTTACGTTATCTGTAAAAAAAATATTTGGGTTTTTGAATATTTTTCTAATTATATCTTTATAAATATTTTTAAAATAAATCATATCGTAACTTATACATAAATAATTTATTTCAGGTATTTTATCATATATTTCGTGTTGATTATTAATTATAATAAAGCATTTATTATCTTGATAACTTTTACATTCTTTAATATTTGATGACTCTATTATATTAAAATAATTTTTAAGTCTAAATCTTTTTTCATTATTTTCAAAAATTTTGTTAGATAATTCAATATATAAATCTTTATAATTTTCGTCTAATTTAACATTTAGTTTTTTTATTTTATCTGTATCTAACCAAATTCGCTCATTTATATGCAGTAATAATTTATAAAAATGTGTTTTTTTGACAAATAAGACAAAATTTTCCATTAATTTTATTTCTTTTTGTATTTCGCTTAATTTACTTGGATCTTTTATATATTTATTTTTTAATTCTAAAATACTATATTTATCAATAATTTCACCAATTGATACTTCAATTAAATTTTTTGATTTAGATATAGTTTTATTAGCTCCATTAAAAATTATATCAAAATCTAATTTACATTCTTCATCAAAAATATATTTAAATTGTTGTTTATTATTTATATTTTCAATTGTGATAAATAATTGTTTTTTCTCACCAAAGATAGTGTCTGTAAAATAATTATTAGAAACTATAACATTGTTATTATTTGATGTATTATACCTTTGTGTTAATAGCCTAACGATATCTGTTACATTTCCTATGTCTTTATTGTCATCATTAATATAATAATTGGCATTTATAATTGTAAAATTATTATTTATAATAACTTGTAAATAGTTATTATTTACATAAAAATCATTTACAGCATGTCTATGTATTTTTTTGAAATTTTTACTAGTTAAGTAGTTTTCAATTAAATTTTCATTAAAATTATTTTCAACAATTAAAAATTTTACATTATACATATTAAAATCTAATCCTTTTAAAACATCTAATTCTGTATTTTCAGTATCAATTGAAATGAAATCTATAGTTTTTGGTATATTATTTTCCTTTAAAATTGTATTTAGTGATTTCACCTTTACGGAAATTTTTTCAATACTATTAATTAAATGATTATGAGATTCAATTAATCGTTCATCAATCTTTAATGACGAAATTGCGGCGGTATTTCCAGAATGTAATTTAACAATATTAAATTCGATATTTTCTTTATCATAATCAGCAACACAACAATTCACTACATTTTTACGTATAGAACAGCATTTATTAAAAGATTCAGGTATTGGCTCTATACATAATGAAAACCAACCTTTTTGTTCAAAATAATATGTATTACTTCCACTAATACCATCATCTGCTCCTACATCAATACAAGTTCCAATATAATTATCATCAAAAAATCTTGATAAATATTTATCTTCACCAAATTGTCCGTAAAACATATTTATAATATAATATAAACTCTAATTTTTATATTATTTAGTTATCGATAATATCATTTATTATATCATTTATAGAAAATATAGGTTTCCATCCTAGATTTTGTAATTTTGATGCTGTTCCTGTTATATTAATAGCAGTTCTATCAATTCCTTGATTAGTATTTTCTATTATGGCTACAATTTTATTATTTGAATAAAGAACATTATCATTTATTGTAATATCAATTCCATTAATAGCATAAACTTTTAAAACAAGATCTAAAATTTTAATACTTTCATTTCCACTAATAATATAATTATCTCCTTTGTTTTGTTCCAGAATAATTTTTACAGCTTTTGTCGCATCTAAAGCATGTAAAATATTTCTATAGGATTCTAAGGAACCTAACTTGATTGGTTGATATGTTTCCTTCCATTTTTTAGAATGTTCTGTAATTTTTCTTAATAGGAAATTACCATTTTTATATTTAGATTCAATTGTAAAAAAAATTCCATTTGAAAAATGTAAACCATATGTATCTCTATAAAAATCAATCATTGAATGCCCCATTATTTTTGCTATTGAATATGGATGACAATGATACATATTACGATCGTCTTCCTGTACTGTATATGTGATATGGCCTTTATACATTTCACTACTTGATGCGTTAAATAATTTTGTATTCCATTTATTCCTATAAATTATGTCACATATATTAGCAACTACCATACCATTTAATTCAAGCGTGTATAATGGATTTTTGAAAGCCTCAATAGAACTTGATACTCCAGCTAGATGAATAATTTTATCTGGTTGAATAATATTCAAATTTAATTCTAGTTCAGGTTTATCTCTAATATCAAAATAAAATTTAGTAATATTTAAACTTTGAGTGTTTTTATTTTTATATTCATGAGTGAACCCATATAAGTTGTATCCATGTGAATATTCTTCCAGAACATATCTAGCAATCATTCCATCGCATCCCGTTACAAGGACTTTTTCTTTTTTACTATAAATTTCAAAATGTGGGAATGGAAAAATAAGTTGGCCTCCTCTATCTAAAAAAACATCTTCTCTTTTGATAATTTCATCTCTAAAGTGCCAAGGTAAAACTAAAAGATATTCAGGAGGATTTGCTCTCATAGTTTCTTCGGAAATTATTCCTATTCCAGTAGAGGTCATTTTACCAACTTTATTTAGGTTTCTTTCAACCGCATATTTAATTTTACTTTCATCAATATTTGCATATTGTAATAAACAATTACCTTTTGTTGAAGCACCATATATATTAATTTTCCGTCCACTTGAATTTACAGTATTAATAAATTTATTTAATTTTAAAATCTCATTATCACAATTTATCATAAATTTTTCATACAAACCAGGATCTTTAATTCCAATATTATCTTCATCATCTATTATTTTATTAATTAATTCAGTTGCTTCATCATAATGTTCGCACGGTTTTTTAGCAAAATAAATCCTAAAACTTCCACCGTTACATTCATTAAATTTGACATCAATAATTTTAAAATTAGCTAAATCAGCTATATATTTAACTGCGGTTAATGAGTAATATTCTAAATGTTCATGACAAATAGTATCAATGCTATTTCTTCGTAACATTGTAATTATATAACTCTGTTCACACGTCCATATACCGTTATCATGTAAAATATTATAGATATCTTTCGCAAATTGAACTGGATCAGGTAAATCGTAAAACATTGAAATAGATGAAATTATTTTAGGTTTCAGATTATTATAAATTTTCCTGAAATTATCATATGTAAAATAACTTGGAATTAAATCTATATCACCATAAAATTCTTTAAATTGAATGCCAGTTGGATCAACACCAATTCTCTTTAATGATTTGTCATAATATTGTAACATTGTTGAATCATTGCTACCAATGTCAACAACAACATCTCCTTCATTAAGAACAATTTTTGATATAATTTCCTCTTTATAACATCTTAAATGGTCTCTCATGGTATTACTTATACCTGAACGATAACCATATTCATGTTCGTATAATTCTGACGCATTTACTGTGTATTTTAATTGAACGAGAGTACAATTTTTACATAAAGATAATATAATAGGTGTTGAAGGAGTGCTAAAATCTCCATATAATGGAAATCTTGATGTTATAACTTGACTACCTATATTAATTACGTCAATTATATTTGGATTTTTACAAATTCTACATTCTTTACAAATATTTTTAATTTCAATCATGTATAGGGATAAGGTGTATTTTTAAATACTTATGTATCTAAATATTTTAACGCAATTATACATTTTGATAAGTAGTAAACGAAATTTGAAGTGTACCAGCTAATAATGTCTTCATTTCATTGATAAATGTATCTACTGATTTATTATTATATATTCGACCTTTCTCCGTGTTTAAATATAAATTATTTAACAACTCATTTATTTTATTTTTTAATTCATTTATTTCATTTTTTAATTCATCGCTGACATCTATATGATTTGTAGAATATAAAGTCCAAAACCCAAATTGTGTAAAAATATAACTATAAATTATTTGTGAGTTTTTTAATTTAATTGATTTTAAAATATCTTCTAAACTTGGATAGAATTTTGCTACCTTTGGATGACTATGCCATATAATTTGATCATAATATTCAAAATTACAATGATGTCTTAATTCATCTACGTTATTTGTTTTTTCATGAAGATTAACAATATATCCATCATTTGTTTTTTTTATAGTTCCGCATTTTTCATAACCTATATCACTATCAATTGTTTCTTTTTTAATAAAATTTACAATATCAACAAATCTTTTAGCAGAAAATACCTCATTGCTTCCACCTTTCAAAGTGTCATTATTTGGAAAATGTATTTTAACTTTTGGTACTCGTCTTGTCCCATGTCCGTGTTTTGATTTGGCTCTTTTTGCCAAAGTTAATGCTCTGGATTTTGGTTTACAACCCTCTTCTAAAATATTATAGTCAACTGCTGCTGCCTTTCCTGATGTTATTGCGCTAGCTAATCTTGCTACACCCCATGATTGTGCTGTTTGGTTTGGTCTTGAACCTGAAGAATAATATGCTCCAGCTCCTTTATTTATTATTTTTGCTAAAGCCGATTTAGAACATCCAGTTGCCTTTGCTAGTTCATCTGTAGCACCAATTTTATCTACATGATACATTTTTTCTGCTTTTATAATGTGGTCGGATTTTTTAGATTTAAATGAAGCAACTTTTGGTCTCGAATGATAAATTCCTTTTTTATAAAGACTGCGTGATTTCATAAGCTCTTTCCCTTGTTTTTTTCTATCTTTTCGTGTTAGTCTTTTGGGTAAATATCGGAGATTAATTTTCATATATTATATAAATATTATAACTCTATAATTATATAACTCTTTAGCTAC
>Ga0194118_10007161_pt1 | contig 10812 bp, 9 predicted proteins | sample TA2MahsurfametaG_2_FD_148662 | JGI IMG/M metagenome (GOLD analysis project Ga0194118, IMG submission 148662) | Freshwater microbial communities from Lake Tanganyika, Tanzania - TA2015013 Mahale N5 surface | ecosystem: Environmental > Aquatic > Freshwater > Lake | place: Tanzania: Lake Tanganyika... | reverse complement strand
CTTCAAATGGCGAGGCTTATTTAACTCCCGGCTATAGCGTCGGAATTCTTCTGCAAGAGCCACCGCTTAATGATTCAAAGAACGTTCTTGAAAATGTGCAAGAAGGCGTTGCCGAAACGATGGCGCTCCTTGCTCGCTTTAATCAAGTTTCAGAAGAGATGGCAAGCCCTGATGCGGACTACGACAAGCTCCTTGCTGAGATGGGAAGTTTGCAAGAGAAGTTAGATCACTTAAATGCTTGGGATTTAGATTCACAACTTGAACAAGCAATGGATGCGCTTCGTTGTCCGCCTCCTGATGCAGATGTGAAAGTTCTATCTGGTGGCGAGCGTCGTCGCGTTGCGCTCTGTAAGTTGTTGCTACAAAAGCCAGATCTCTTACTGCTAGATGAGCCAACTAATCATCTTGATGCTGAATCTGTACTCTGGTTAGAGCAATTCCTCTCAAAGTACGAGGGAACGGTTGTTGCAATTACCCACGATCGTTATTTTCTCGACAACGTCGCCCAATGGATTCTTGAGTTGGACCGTGGCCGCGCCTATCCATATGAAGGAAACTATTCGACCTATCTTGAGACCAAAGCTGCCCGCTTAAAGGTTGAAGGTCAGAAAGATGCGAAGCGAGCCAAGCGGCTTGCCGAAGAGCTTGATTGGGTCCGCCAAAATGCAAAGGGTCGCCAGGCAAAGTCAAAGGCGCGTCTTGCTCGATATGAAGAGATGGCGGCCGAAGCTGAAAAGGCGCGCAAACTTGATTTCGAAGAGATTCAAATTCCGATGGGCCCGAGGCTTGGAAACATCGTCGTTGATGTTGAGGGCTTGAGTAAAGGTTTTGGCGATCGATTATTGATAGACAATCTTTCATTCTCGCTACCTCGAAACGGAATTGTTGGAGTTATTGGTCCAAACGGCGCTGGAAAGACAACGCTCTTCAAGATGATTCTTGGCCTTGAAAAACCAGATTCAGGAAGTATAAAAGTTGGCGAGACGGTAAAGATTTCTTATGTCGACCAGTCTCGTTCCGGAATTGATCCAAAGAAATCTCTCTGGGAAGTTGTCTCAGATGGTTTGGATTTTATGAAGGTAGGACAAGTTGAGATGCCTAGCCGGGCTTATGTTTCAGCCTTTGGTTTTAAGGGACCTGATCAACAGAAACCTGCAGGGGTTTTGTCTGGTGGAGAGCGAAATAGATTAAATCTTGCAATGACTTTAAAGATGGGCGGAAATCTTCTATTACTTGATGAGCCAACCAACGATCTTGATGTTGAGACTTTAGGCTCGCTTGAGAATGCGCTTTTGGATTTTCCAGGGTGCGCTGTCGTGATTTCTCACGATAGATGGTTCCTAGATCGCATTGCGACCCACATTTTGGCTTATGAAGGTGACTCACAGTGGTTCTGGTTTGAAGGAAACTTTGAATCGTATGAGAAGAACAAGGTTGATCGACTTGGCCCTGAAGCAGCTCGCCCACATCGCGTTACGTATAGGAAGTTAACTCGATGAAATACTCACATAAGGCATTTGTGAGATGGGATGACCTTGATGCGATGGGTCATGTGAATAATGCAAAGTATTTAACTTTTGCCCAAGAAGCTCGTTTCGAGTGGTCGCATATGCAACACCAAACGAAGGGCGAGAAGCCCGGAATTCGTGACCGCGAGATGGTTGTCGCTCGAGCAGAAGTTGATTTCCTCAAAGGCATCACATCGGGCGGGATCTTCGTTGATGTAGTTCTCTGGGTTACGAAGATTGGAAACTCTTCCTTCCATATGGTTTATGAGATAAGCAATGGTGGCGAACTATGTGCTCGAGTTCGCACCGTACAAGTAGGAGTCGATCACACCGCCGCAAAGTCGCGGCCCCTCGGCGCTGAGGAACGTAAGTTCCTTGAGCAATATCTGATTCAGGAGAGTTAAATGACTAAGCAGAATCCGCGTAGCTCCCGCCCATGGTGGCGCGATGCCGTTACCTACCAGATCTATATCCGCTCATTTGCTGATAGCAACGGTGATGGCAAAGGTGATGTTGAGGGAATTCGCTCAAGACTTCCTTATTTGAAGAAGCTTGGTATTGATGCAATTTGGATTACGCCTTGGTATCCGTCGCCACAAAAAGATCATGGTTATGACGTCTCTGATTACATGAATATTGAACCGGATTATGGAACTTTGAAAGATGCAGAGTTATTGATTAAAGAAGCGCATGCGATGGGAATTCGTATGATTGTAGATATCGTTCCTAATCACTCCTCCGATCAACATGAGTGGTTCCAAGCTGCGCTTAAGGCGGCGCCTGGTTCGAAAGAACGCGACCGTTACATCTTTAGAGATGGAAAAGGCGCTAGCGGTGAGTTGCCTCCAAATAATTGGCAAGCAGTCTTTGGTGGACCTGCATGGCATCGAATAACAGAAGCAGATGGAAAACCTGGCCAGTGGTATTTACATCTTTTTGCAGTAGAGCAACCAGATTTCAATTGGGAGAATCCGGAAGTAAATGATTATTTCGAGCGGACACTTAAGTTCTGGCTAGATCGCGGTGTAGATGGTTTTCGAATCGATGTTGCCCATGGAATGGTTAAGGCCGAAGGACTTCCAGATGTGCTTGATAGAGATAGCGCTTCACCAGAAATGCTCGCTGCCCAGAGAATGCCATTCTGGGATCAAGATGGTGTTCATGAGATCTATAGAAGATGGCGGAAGATATTTGACTCTTATGAGGGCGATCGCATGGCAGTTGCAGAAGCCTGGGTCTCACCGGCCTCGCGAACTGCTCTTTATTTAAGGAAAGATGAATTAGCTAACTCATTTAACTTTGATTTCTTAACCTCTAAGTGGGGGATTGAGGACTTAAAGAAAAACATTGATCTTTCGCTTAAGGCAATTCAAGATGTCGGCGCCCCAGCGTCATGGGTATTTAATAATCACGATGTGGTTCGCTCGGTAGATCGCTTTGCACTTGGCTTGCAACCAGGCACAGGTGAGACAACTTTGGATCGCCACGGCGATGTCACGAAACTAGATCTTGAATTAGGTAAGCGCCGTGCTCGAGCGGGAGCGTTGTTAATGTTGGCACTTCCAGGCGGGGCATATATCTATCAAGGTGAAGAACTTGCACTTCCTGAGGTGCGAGATATTCCGGAAGATCGCTTAGAAGATCCAAGATGGAATATGTCTAACAAGATTGATAAAGGTCGAGATGGTTGCCGCGTTCCACTTCCATGGAAGAGTTCTTCTGATTCTGCCTTTGGATTCTCTGGTAATGCGAAAGTTTCACCGGATCAAGCCTGGTTGCCACAACCTAATTGGTGGGGGAACTACTCAGTTGAATCACAAGAGAAAGACCCGGCATCGACTTTAAATATGTATCGCCTCGCTCTAGAGATTCGACATAAAGAGAATGGTCTTGGAGATGGCGAGATGGAGTGGTTTGACTTTGCGCCACACGTTCTCGCTTTCCGCAGAGCTGGTGGGTTCATTTGTCTCGTTAACTTTGGTGGCGAAGTGAAACTTCCAGAAGGCGAATTGCTTGTCTCAAGTTCGCCAATTCGTGATTTCATGCTCCCATCCGATACGGCAGTCTGGATGCGCACTAAGTGATCAAAGAGCAGGCACGGACGGTAAAAGTCCTTGCATCAGCTCAAGTTCTAAATGGCTTGGGGGTCGCAGGAACCGTTGCTGCTGGCTCACTTCTCGTAGCTTCAATTACAGACTCGGAAACCCTTGCTGGCCTCGCTCAAACCTCATCCGTACTTGGCGCTGCTGCTCTTGCACTTCCTCTTGCAAGATTAACTGCAAAAGGTGGAAGGCGACTTGCGCTCTCAGTTGGTTATATAGCCGGAGTTCTTGGCTCGCTATTTGCGATCTTGGGCGGAACAAGTGAGAACTTGATTCTTATGTTGCTAGGAACATTTTTGGTTGGCTCAGCTGCGGCGGCCGGGTATCAGGCACGGTTTGCTGCAATTGATTTAGCAACTGATGAGACACGAGCAAAACAACTTTCTTTTGTTGTTTGGGGCGTGACAATTGGCGCGGTTGCCGGGCCAAATCTCATGGAGCCCTCTGGAAATCTTGCTGAGGGACTTGGTCTACCGAGGCTGGTTGGCCCATATTTGATTTCCGCCGTAACGCTCTTTCTTGCAACACTTGTAATTCAAATTTTCCTTCGCCCAGATCCTTACCAACTAGCAGCAAAGATGAATACTTCAAAGGCGGAAGTAAAGCGCTCAACCAAGCTCGCTCTTGCACATATAAAGAAGAATGAAAGGGCGCTCTTTGCAATCCTCTCCATAGCGATAGGCCACATTGCGATGGTCTCGGTAATGGTTATGACTCCAGTTCATATGGCCCATGTTGATGTGACGCTAACAATTATCGGAATAGTTATAAGCATTCATGTTCTTGGGATGTATGCCTTCTCGCCAATAGTTGGCTCACTAAGTGATCGCTTAGGGCGAGTTACTTCAATAAAGATAGGCGTCATAACGCTTCTGCTCTCTACTTTAATCTCAGGTTTTGCCGCAGCAGATGATGCAATAACTCTTGGGGTGGGCTTGTTCTTACTTGGTCTCGGCTGGTCTTTCACGCTAATAGCGGGCTCTGCTTATCTAACTGAATCTGTTGATCCAGATATAAAAACTTCTGCCCAAGGCGCTAGTGATCTTGTGATGAACCTTTCTGGTGCCGGGGGAGGAGCCTTGGCCGGAGTGATTATCGGGACGCTTTCGTATGGCTGGCTCTGTTTCTTTGCAGCAATCCCAGTCCTGGCACTTGGTTTATGGTCCTTTAAACTAAAAGGCAAATGAGTCTTTACGATGAGATGGGCGGGCGCGCCACTTTTGAAAAACTAGTTTCACATTTCTATGCACTTGTTGCCGTAGATCCAGTTCTTCGCCCGATGTATCCTGATGAAGATTTCAAAGGCGCGGCTGAGCGCTTATTGATGTTCTTAGAACAGTATTGGGGTGGTCCAACTACTTATAGTGAAAGGAGAGGTCATCCAAGATTACGGATGCGCCATGCGAATTTTCACATTAGTGAGGTAGAACGGGATGTCTGGTTAAAGCATATGCAATCAGCGGTAAATGAGTTAGAAATGAGACCGGACTTAAAGGAAGAGCTGTGGAATTACTTGGTTATGGCTGCTAGCTCAATGGTAAATCAGCCACGAACTTTCTGAGATTTATTTCCAACTTTTAGAATCTCGCCATTTCGTAGATACCAAAGCGTTCCCTTTTTATCCCTTATTGTTGTGATACGAAGTCCAACAGTCTCAACAACTCCACTGACTTCTAGCACTTCAACTTCATCGCCCACGCCATATTGATCTTCAATCAACATTATGATTCCAGAGAAAACGTCGCGCACTATTGTTTGCGCGCCAAGACCAACTGCAAATCCAACAACGCCAGCCGAAGCAACTAGCGGTCCAAGATCAACGCCAAGTTCGCCAAGAATCATGGCGCCAGCGATTAATCCAATTAACGCCTTTGAAGAGCTATTCATAACCGAAGCTGCAGTTCGCGCCCGCTCACGCTGTCTTGTTGCTTGAGATCTCTCACCCGGGATGAAGTCGGCCTCTGCGACTTTAGAGAGCGCTTTCTTAATGGCGCGTGTTGCTACTCGTTGGAGAATTAAGGCAACGAGGAGGATGACCAAGATGCGGATGGGGGCCCCGAGGAACCAGGTAGCGGCCTCTTGTGCGCTTAAATCGAGCTTCATTTGAGCCGGACTTTATAAGAATTTAACCCTAATTCCGCCCAATTCTGACTCTCTTGAGGCAGGATTTCCCCCACGACGCGAGCCACGCGTTGGAAAAAGGGGTTTAGAAAAGTGTCGGCAACGACGAGAAGGACTTTAGTTCTAAACGCCACCTACGAGCCACTAGGTGTCGTTTCTGATAGACGCGCGCTCATTTTAGTTTTGAACAATCGCGCAACGATGGTTGAAGAATCCGATATTGAACTTCGTTATTCCTCTGGCTCACTAATGCTTCCGGCTGTAATTCGCCTCCATAAATTTGTGAAGATTCCTTATCGTCACACCGTTCCACTCTCGCGCCGCGCAATCTTTGCCCGCGACGGTGGAAGATGTGTTTATTGTGCCGCAACGGCTACCTCAATTGATCATGTTCTTCCAAGAAGTCGCGGCGGCGATCACACTTGGGATAACGTCGTTAGCGCTTGCCATCGCTGCAATCACTTAAAGGCAGATAGAACTTTAAAGGAACTTGGTTGGAGATTGCGCTCAATCCCACGCGAACCTGTCGGTGCCGCATGGCGAATCCTTGGAACCGGAAGAGCAGAAAAGAGATGGGTTCCATATCTCGAGCCATTTGGCGTAGTTGCTGCAACTGCATAAACTCCGCTCATGATTCTTGCGCTAAATGAAGATGGCTCCATGCCCGGTGAACCACTTCCATTCATTGAAGCAATAACCTGGTTTTTTATCGCCCCAGTCGGAATCTTCTTAGCAGTATGGCTATTGGTGGTAACTGCTGAAAATGTTAAAGCTAAGAAAAAGCGCGTTAAGCAAGATGTTCTTACTCGAATCAACGAGTAATTTAACGATCTACCGCTTGAACCCTTAAAGCTCTTTCCAACGAATCTTTCGCCTCAAGAACATGTCGGCGAAGCGTCGGGTGAGCATCCTTACCAACTGAATTAAGCCACTTATCGGTCTTCTCCAGCGTTTCGTTTGAAACCACATAACTTGGATAGAGAAGGTCGATGACGGTGGATGAGTCCTCATAAGAGCGTTGATTGTAGATATCCAAGATCACTGCAAAGTACTTATCTATGAACTTGGCATGCATTTCGCGGTGCAACGGGCGGGCAAAACCTTGGATTGTGTTGAGTCTTGACCAGTTACTTATCTCAAAGTTCTCAGTTGCCTTCTTAAATGCAGCCTCTTTCGCCTCCATTGAAGGTATGGCTGCCATGCATCGCTCATGCGCCAACTTTCCGGTAAGGGTGTTATCGCGCGTCAACTCAGCATCGATATCACTCGCACCAGCAAGTCCGCGCTCAACAAGTGCAAGCAAAAGGTGCCAACGTAGATCGGCATCAATTACAAGCCCATTTAACTTTCCATCAAGGAGCTCGCGTACCTTCAAGCCGTGCGCTTGAGTGTGAGCAAGGGTTGCAAACACACGAGCGAACTGAAGTTGAAAATCACTTCCCGGCTTAGCGCTATCAAGAAGAGCGGAGAGTGTATTTGCAACCTTTTCGCGAAGCGCATCCCGATTCTTCGCTGAGGCGTAAACCTCGATTGCCGAGATTAATTGGTTTCCAAGGGCTGTAACAGTCGTTATGTCATCTTCACCAGGTAGCCCAGCGATTGCAATATCTATGAAGTCAGATGATGAGAGTTCGGCATCACGGAGCATGTCCCATGCGGCTGACCAGCAGAGCGCCCGAGAGAGATTGTCATTTAACTTCCCTAGATGTGACTTAAGCGTATTTATGGAGCGCTCATCAAAACGAATCTTTCCGTAAGAGAGATCGCGATCATTTATTAGTAGTAGATCGGCAACTTTTTCGCCCGCAAGTTCACTCACATTCGTCAGATCTCCAGCGACATCAAGTTCAACTGACTTTCTTCGGGAAAGAACGCCTTCCTTTAAGTCATAGAGGCCAACCGCTAAACGATGTGGGCGCAATTCCTTTGAACCTGCAGGAATTATCGGAGCTTCCTGCTTAATTGAAATCGATTCATAATTTTCACCAGCAATTTTTATGACAGGACGGAGAGTGTTAACACCAGCTGTCTGGAGCCAAGTTGCAACCCAACTATCTAGATTTCTACCGCTCTTTGCTTCAAGCTCACTTAGTAGATCTTCAAGGGTTGTGTTTTTGTAAGCATGCTTAGCAAAGTAAACCTGTAGCCCAGCGATGAAATTCTCACGACCCACATGGGCAACTAGTTGGTGAAGAACTGAGGCGCCCTTGGCATATGTAATTCCATCGAAATTAGCCTTAACTGTTTCGATATCGACCATGTCAGCTGCAATTGGGTGGGTCGAACTCAATTGATCTTGGCGATAGGCCCAATTCTTCCGCTCGGCATTAAATCCGGCCCAGGAATTCTTAAACCGTGTTGCCTCAACGAGGGCTAGATATGAAGACCACTCGGCAAATGACTCATTTAGCCACAAGTCATCCCACCACTTCATAGTTACGAGGTCGCCAAACCACATATGCGCCATCTCATGCAGAATCGTGTTAGCCCGCGCGTTGTACATCCGCTCGGTCACTTTTGATCTGAATACGAGTACTTCTTCACGGAAAGTTACGCAACCAGCGTTCTCCATCGCGCCCCAGTTAAAGTCGACGACCGCAATTTGGTCATACTTATCAAAGGCATAGGCAAGTCCGAAAACCCGCTCGAAATATTCAAAGCCTTGCTTTGTAACTAAGAAAATCTCATCAGCATCAAGATGTTCAAAGAGGGACTTTCGGCAATAGATTCCCATCGGAATCTTCTTCTTACCGTTGTATTCATCATGAACATGGGCGTAAGGACCAGCAACCACAGCTGAGATGTAAGTCGACATGATTGGGGTAGTGGTGAACTCCCACTTCTTCTTTCCATCAAGATCACTCTTATTCTTTACTGGGTTATTAGAGATTACCTCCCAGTGAGATGGGGCAATCACAATAAAATCAAAAGTTGACTTTAAATCAGGTTGATCAAAGCAGGGATACATATTTCTAATGAAGGCTGTTTCTCCTTGAGAGTAGAGATAGACCTCATTATCAACGGGATCGACTGAGCGCTGTAGACCTTCTCCAGTCTTGGAATAAAATGCCTCAATCTCAATTACAAGTTCATTCTCACTCTCTAGATTCGAGAGCATCAATGATTGGCCGGTGAATTTAGAGGCATCAATCGCCTTTCCATTTAAGGTTGCAGAAATTAAACTTTTTCCAACGGCATCAATAAAGGTTGAATAACCTGGCTTATTGCAAGAGAACTTCACGATGCTCTTGGCGTAGAAGGTCTCCTCGCCACCAGTCACATCAAGTGTGACTTCGTAGTTGTGAACCTTTAGATGGGATGACCGTTCGGCGGCTTCTGCACGCGAGAGATTGTTTCCTGGCATGCGCGTATCCAAGCAGAGATGGCACTCTTTAGAGAGTTGAATTCTTAGAGTGTCATCTTGTCTCTAGTGTCCTTACTTTGAGCGTAGAGCAAGGCATTTAGTCTCATTCTGTTTCAGTAAAAGTCTCAGAGTTTTTTGCCTTCTATGACCAAATTATGACCAAATTACTAAACGAAAGGACAAGCCTTCACTATGGAATCAGAAGAAGAAAGAGAAAATAGGTTAGCGTGGGAATTTTGGGAGTCCTGCTCTCCCGAAAATTTAGATAAACTGCTAAAAGAATTGGCAAGAAAGTCCGATATTTTCTTGAATCCTGTAAGGCCGTCTATGCCTCGCAAAACTCGCAAAAAGAAGCCTTAGCAATTTCTGGAATTTCTGGAGTCGCTTACGCGAGGATTTATTGGCGAATTATGATTAATAATTTTCTTCCCACTTATTGGCTAGAACGAGGGTTAAGCAAGCCAAGCCTGCCGAGACTACCCCCATAAGAATATTAAAAAAGTTTTGAAATATTACTTCTAATAAAGAGTAAAGCGCTAGTGTCACAAAGGTGGGAAACAAGACGACATAGAAAAGTAATTTCATACCCTCAGAATAGTTTTTTAGGTGGAACGGCTACCCCCCTGTCTTTAGCGTCTTTATTTACCCGAAAGAAGGCTATTTCGGGGGGTACAGAAAAACACACAGGGTCGGGATTCACCTTAAGAAATGACCTTGAAGACATTTGCCCTCTTACTTGTGCCCTTAGCATTTTGGGGGCAGACCGCCAACCCAATTAGATGGCGCCCGACGCACGAACCCTTCAGAAATCTTGAGGAAATAGCCAATTAAGCGCTACTGTTGAAGCGTGAAACTCAAAGCAAAGTCATTGCTGGCCTTGTTGGTCGTTTCTGCTCTATTAATTTTATTTCCCATTTCATTGGCAAATGGAAACTGCAATACAACCTCCCGAACTGACAGTTTAGGTAGAACGACAACAACGGGGATTTGTAATGGTCAGCGCGTGAGCACAACAAGTCGCACCGATAGCTTAGGCAGAACGACTACCACGGGGAGTATCGGAAATGATCGCGTGAGCACAACAAGTCGCACCGATAGCTTAGGCAGAACGAGTACTACGGGGAGTATCGGAAGTGGGCGCTAAACCGCGTCGATCGGGCTTCTAGGTTCAAGGACAGAATTTCTTATCTCAAAGCCCGACTTTCAAAAGTTGGCAGAAAAAGGAAAAGTCCAAGGCCGCCGTTTTTCAATGGGGGTAAGGCTTCAACACCGCCAACACCCGGCACTACCGCGACCGCCAAGACTGAAACTTGCGCCACAAGCCCTTGATTGATTCCTTGAATATCCAAAAGGGTGCATAACAAACTATAAGTGTGGTGATAGCTATCAGTATCCAATACATCAAATTAGTTGATGAGGTGAAATAGTCGGGGTCATTCACTATTTAAGGATAAGACCAACACCGCCAACACCGCCATCAATTTTGGTTGGCGGTCTTATCTCGGGGGGGGATACGGGAAAACACCCCGGCGTATCGCGCACTAACGCTCCGGGAAAAAACGCGCGTGAGTGACTGTAATAACTGTAAATAATCCATTCACTACGCATAAGTGACTCTCAAAACTCTCAAAAATCACTAGGAAAGAAAACAGTATGAGGGGTCAAGGGTCTTTGAGTGCTATCAAAAAACCCCTACCCACCCACATTACAAAAGAAA
>Ga0194118_10007154_pt1 | contig 10820 bp, 10 predicted proteins | sample TA2MahsurfametaG_2_FD_148662 | JGI IMG/M metagenome (GOLD analysis project Ga0194118, IMG submission 148662) | Freshwater microbial communities from Lake Tanganyika, Tanzania - TA2015013 Mahale N5 surface | ecosystem: Environmental > Aquatic > Freshwater > Lake | place: Tanzania: Lake... | reverse complement strand
CACGCCCCACTTCGATGTGGTGGTGGCCGAGGTGAGCAAGGGCGTGGCTGCCGTGAGCCGCGAGTCCGGCGTTCCCGTGATCTTCGGTGTACTCACCACCGACACGATGCAGCAGGCGCTCGAGCGTGCTGGCATCAAGAGCAACCTGGGCTGGAGCTACGGCCTGCAGGCGATCGAGATGGGCAGCTTGATGGCGGCTCTGCCACCGTCTTAACGCTTCAGAAGCTGTTGTTCCTCCACTCTGTGGAAGCCGAGTTGTTCGTAGAAGCCTGCGCTGTTGGTGGTCATGAGATACACCCGCTCGACATTCCGAAGAGTTTGTGCCGCAAGCAAACCTTGGACGAGCTGTCGCCCGAGCCCTTGGCCTTGCAGATCGTCTGGTACGACGACGTCCCAAAGCACTGCACGAAAAACGCCATCGCTGGTTGCCCGGGCAAACCCCACCAGCCGCTTCCCGTGCCACAGACTGACTACTGCAGCACTTCCTGCCAACATTTGCCGGAGCGCCCTGATCGATCGGCCCTGCGCCCAGAAGGTGTGCTGATTAAGCAGGCGCTGCAGCTTCCAGAGTCCACGCGTTGGCTTCAGTCCAGGCCCCAAGCCGAGCCAGCGCAGGCCCGGAGCACCTGGAGCATGGGTGATCAGGCGAATCGTATCCATGCCAACATCTTCTCAGTCGGCTGGTCGTGATGTCTCAACAGCGCAAGGGCATCATCCTGGCCGGTGGTTCTGGCACTCGGCTGCACCCCATCACCCGGGCGGTGAGTAAACAGCTGCTCCCGGTGTACGACAAGCCGATGATCTATTACCCGCTAACCACCTTGATGTTGGCTGGAATCCGCGAAGTCCTGATTATCAGTACACCCCAGGATCAGCCTGCATTTCAACGCTTATTAGGCGACGGTGCTGCCTGGGGGATTGATCTCCGTTACGCCATACAGCCCAGCCCTGATGGCCTTGCCCAGGCGTTTCTGATCGGTGCCGAGTTTTTGGATAATTCCCCTGCAGCATTGGTGCTTGGCGATAATCTTTTCCATGGCGACACGCTTCATGCATATCGAGATTCCAGTGATGCCGGAGCTACCGTTTTCGCCTATCCCGTGCGAGATCCCCAGCGCTATGGCGTGGTGGAGTTCGATAGCGAGGGGCGGGTACTGAGCATTCAGGAGAAACCGTCGCACCCTCAGTCGCGCTACGCTGTGACAGGGCTGTATTTCTATGATTCTTCCGTGGTGGAGAGGGCTCGCAGAGTGACGCCCTCAGCTCGGGGTGAATTGGAGATCACTGATCTCAACCTTCAGTATCTTCAAGAGGGTTTATTGCAAGTTCATTTGATGGGCCGAGGCATGGCTTGGTTGGATACTGGTACCTGTGATTCATTGCACGAAGCTTCTAGCTATATTCGCACGTTAGAGCACCGTCAGAGCCTCAAGGTGGGTTGCCCAGAAGAGGTTGCATGGCGCAGTGGCTGGATCAGTGATGATCAGTTAGCCGCTCTTGCCCATCCTCTGCGCAAGAGTGGTTATGGCGACTATCTGTTGCAGCTTCTCGATCAGGATCTATCTCCCCTGCACCGGCGTTGATGAACATCCAAAGACTCTACACCACTCAAGGAACCCCGGTATCAGGACCTCTCCTGATCACGCCAACGGTTCTTAGTGATGACAGGGGCTTTTTCCTGGAAAGCTGGAATCAACGCGGGTTCATTGATGCTCTTGAGGCCGATGGGCAAGTGGTGCCCAACTTCGTTCAGGATAACCATTCCCGGTCCAGACGCTCCGTTCTCCGTGGGCTGCACTATCAAATTCCGCCCCACCCCCAGGGGAAACTGGTGCGATGTGTTTTTGGAGAGATCTTCGATGTTGCGGTTGATATACGTCGTTCCTCACCCACCTTTGGCCATTGGGTAGGCGCCACGCTTTCTGCGGTTAACCATCAACAGCTCTGGGTACCAGAGGGTTTTGCACACGGCTTTCTGACTATTAGTGAGAATGCTGATGTGCTCTACAAGACTACAGATTTTTGGTATCGCGATTGTGAGCAATCCCTCTGCTGGAATGATCCGCAGCTGGCGATTGCCTGGCCAGCGCTTGGTGGTAGCCCTGGAGCTATACAGCCCTTGCTTTCCGAGAAGGATGCCGTTGCGCCGCTTCTGATGAATCAGCCATGCGTGTTCTGATTACTGGCGCTACCGGACAGTTGGGTCAGGCCTTGGTGCTACAAGATGAGCTCGGATCTCTGCCAGCCCCTGTCGAGCTGATCGCGACGAGCCGAACCGGCGGCCCCGGTTTGGTTCCTCTCGATCTCGCAGATCCGGCTGCTTGTAGCGAATTGGTGGAGCAGCTGCGCCCGGATTGGGTGATCAATGCAGGGGCCTTCACAGCTGTAGATCTGGCTGAGGCGGAACCAGAACTTGCTTACGCTGTGAACGCCGCGGCACCTCTGGCATTGGCGAAGGCATTGCAGTGCACAGGAGGCCGGCTGCTGCAGATCAGTACCGATTTTGTGTTCAACGGTGCGCAAGGTTCTCCTTATCTCCCGGAGCAGACACCGGATCCGCTTAATGTTTATGGGGCTAGCAAAGCCGCCGGAGAACAGGCCGTGCTGGAGCAACTGGACCATGAACATCGGGTGGTTGTGCTGCGTACGGCTTGGCTGTATGGACCTGTCGGTAGGAACTTTATGCTCACCATGCTGCGCCTTCATCGTGAGCGGGCAGCTTCGGGCACAGAGCTCGCGGTGGTGGCGGATCAGGTGGGTTCTCCGACGGCCACCGCCGGCTTGGCGGCAGCCTGTTGGAAAGTGCTTGCCTCAGAGGCACCGCTTCCTCCGATCATGCACTGGGGTGATGCCGGTGTTGCCAGTTGGTATGACTTCGCTGTGGCTATCGGAGAGCTGGGTCTGACCTTTGGATTATTGGAGAACGTTGCCGCTCTAAGGCCTACGACCACAGCCGAGTACCCCACAGCGGCTCGGCGTCCCAGCTACTCAGTGCTGGACTGCCAGGCAACCCGCATGGCCCTAGGTTTGCATCCTCAGCACTGGCGTAGTTCCCTAATGTCTGTTATGGAGCAGACGGTCTTATGAGCTGCCTTCAACCCTTTGAGCGCTTTCTACTACTCTGATGACAGGAGTCCTCAAAACCAGCTTGTGACCTCACCTTTGTTACCGGAGAGTATCTCCCGAATTTTAGTGACTGGTGGAGCAGGCTTCATCGGTGGCGCCGTAGTGAGACGACTGCTGGTAGACAGCGAGGCAACTGTCTACAACCTTGATAAGATTAGCTATGCCAGTGATCTGACGGGTATTGAGCAGGTCTTGCATTCGCTTGGCTCCGCAGGTTCGACTGTTCCCCGTCACCACTTACTGCAAGCTGATCTTGTTGATGCGCAGGCCACGGCTGCTGCTGTGGCTGAGGCTGACCCTGATCTTGTGCTGCACTTGGCCGCTGAGAGTCATGTCGACCGTTCTATTGACGGACCGGGCACATTTATCGAAAGTAATGTGATCGGTACCTTTAACTTGCTTCAGGCCGTGCGTGGTCATTGGGAGCAACTTCCAACTGAGCGGCGTGAGCATTTTCGTTTGCATCACATCAGCACTGATGAAGTCTTTGGTTCCTTAGGAACGAGAGGTCTTTTCACAGAAACTACCCCCTACGATCCACGAAGTCCCTACTCGGCTAGCAAGGCTGCCAGTGATCACTTAGTGAGCGCATGGCACCATACATACGGTTTGCCTGTAGTGCTCACCAACTGTTCTAATAACTTTGGCCCTTGGCAGTTTCCGGAAAAGCTCATTCCAGTTGTGATTCTCAAAGCGCTTGCTGGTGAGCCGATTCCACTGTACGGAGACGGTGCGAATGTGCGTGATTGGTTGTATGTAGATGATCACGTCGACGCGTTGCTAAAGGCAGCTCTCTTTGGTCGTTTAGGTGAGAGCTACTGCATTGGTGGCTCTGTTAGTACCGAAACTGATGTCAGTTGCAGTGAGAGAACAAACAAACAAGTCGTTGAAGCAATCTGCAACCTATTAGATCAGAAAATACCTAAAAAACTACCGTATTCCCATTTAATTACTCCTGTCCCAGATCGTCCTGGTCATGATCGGCGTTATGCTATCAATGCAAGTAAACTGAATACTCAATTAAATTGGTTACCTCGCTATAACTTTAAAGAGGCCCTGTCTCTTACGGTCGATTGGTACTTGCATAATCAAGCTTGGTGCCATATGGTTCTTACGAAGGGGGGGTATGATCTTGGACGAATCGGGAAATCTGCCTAATCCATATAAACATGTGATTGTTATACCAATCTACGGGGATGTTCTAAAATCTGCCATGATCTATTGGTCTAGCTTGAGAAATGCTGGCTTTGACCTATTTCTTGTCGATAACAATGAGAGTCTAGATATGACGATCGGAAATCTATCTAATTACTATATCCTTAATGCAAATCAGCAAGGTATCGCGGGTGCCATAAACTCAGCAGTTTCTATTCTATCTGAAACAAGTAATTATGATATTGTCACGCTTCTCGATCAAGACAGTCTAATCTCAATTGAATCACTCCGGCTAATTGGCAGCGAACTGATAAGACTTGGCTCCAAAAACATAAATATAATAGGACCAATTGTCTGGGATATTGAGCGAATGAAAGTTCATAAAAATATACTTATTCAGGGATTGCCGTCTCCTGTTTATTCACTGATACTGTCTGGATTAACCTTCCGACTGAGCCAATGGCATCATCTACGCTACTTACCTCCTAATCTCGAAGTAGACTTTCTTGATCTTGCGTGGTGCTCCATTATGTTGAGAAAGGGCTTCTTAATACATACATCTAAGAGTGCGATCCTATACCAAAGATTTGGTCAAATCCATCCAAATCCATTGTGCAAAATGATTGGAATGCAATACTATTCACCCTTTAGGCACTACTATTCCATCAAGAATCTAAAGAACCTTTGGTTTATCCAAGAAGTTAGTCTTCAAATTAAGATTGACCAAACATTCCGAATGCTCATTAAACCACTATTATGGATCCTTTTCGAACCTGAGAAAAAAAGAAACTGTAAATCCATACTTGCTGCTTTAATAGCATGAACAAAGAACTGCCACCATATAGCTCTCTTATTCCTGTAGCTCCTTGGGAATCACCAATTACTCTTGCTAAATCCCTGGCAAGTATCCGTGAACAAACTCATCCTTGCAGTGATCTTGTCATCTGCATCGATGGCCCATGTAGTGATATCTTCAAAGAAGTTATTGAGAACAATATTGAATGCCACTACACTCTTTTACAAGCTTCATCAAATCTTGGTGTTGGACCAACACTCGCCCGAGGTCTAACTTATTGCTACTATGATTATGTTATGAGAGTAGATGCTGATGATATCTGCACACCAAATCGAGCAGTCGAACAGTTAAGTTATATGATCAACCACCCTGAAGTTGCTGTGCTTTCATCTCCTTTGGCTGAGTTTGAAGCAGACTCTTGCGATCTATTAGGCATCCGCAATGTCCCACCATATACCGCTAAACTCCAGATGTCCACTGTATTTCGCAATCCCATAAATCACCCAGCAGCTTTCTTTAGAAAAGAAATAATACTTAGTGTTGGTAACTATCGCTCTGTCCCTGGATTCGAAGATTATGATTTATGGTTACGTGTTTTAAAACGTGGCTACTCACTTGCAAACCTGTCACGACCCGTTGTCTTTGCACGAGTTGATGAACAGCATCGAAGACGAAGACATGGCGTTCAATACGCCCTTAACGAAGTTAACTTCTATTTACTCTGTGCCCATAATAAAACATTATCCTGGTACGTTGTTTTGTTAGTTCTTGTTCTTCGAGTTCCCATCAGATTTCTGCCTTATAAGGTTTTCACACTTCTTATGAATCAATACATACGCACTTCCAGTCCTTTTGGCGCTCAGAAGCTATTCAATCCCAACTAACTAAGAGAATCCACCATCATGCCCCTTGTAAGCATTGTAATCCCTTCATATCAACATGATGCTTATATTGGGGAAACAATTGAGACTGCCTTATCGCAGACTTATACTGATATAGAGATTATTGTCATTGATGATGCATCTACAGATAGCTCGTGGGACGTCATAAGGTCATTTAATAGTCCTAATATCGTTGCCCTTCGAAATGATGTCAACCTTGGCGCTCATAAGACAATTAGTCGTGGAATATGCCAAGCCAATGGCGATTATATTGCAATCTTAAATTCAGACGACTTATATTCGCCGAGGCGACTACAATCTATTATTCCATTTATGCAACAAAATTATAGTAGCTTTTGTTTTACTGATGTTGAATGGATTGATAGCAATTCCAATCCACTACCAGGTAATTCTCAACGTCTACAAGAGTATCAAAAACTCCATCAATGGTGCGAAAGTGCACCTACTTCTGCGTGGTTCTTGGCAGGCAATCTTGCTGTATCTACGTCAAACTTTGTTTTCTCTCGTGATCAGCTCCATCATTTTACTAACTTATTACCCCTTCGATATACACATGACTGGTTTTCAATTATCAACATTATTAGCGAAGTCAAAGTAACTTGGCTCAAGCAGCCACTTTTAAAATACCGGGTACATCCTTCTAATACCCTTTCGGAAGATGATCATTGGCGCCATATTCATGAAAATGCGTTTATTAGCGCACTATCTCTTAAGAAACTGTCGTCCTCAATACAAGTACAGGATCCACATCTGACGCTACAAGCTGATTGTCCTGTGTATATTAACGCTTGTCTTCAGAATCAGTCACTATCACCTCTTGCTACACTTCTAGCATTGTCTTGCCTTAATTCTAATTCACCAAGTCTCACTACTATCTGGATGCAGCCACTACAGCTTGATCAGTGGTTTCTACAAAAGTCTTCTGCAGCTAATGGTATTCCTAGCAAGCTCTTTGAATCACTGACTAATCTCCGATATCTTGTTGATACTCTTGACTGGCAAGCTGCTACACTTGATCAAAGACTCGCAACCATCAATATGATGTCTAAAGAGATAGAAAAACTCAAAATGGCTAATGTCACCCTTGCGGATAAGTTAGCAAATTCTACTCTTGCCATTGAACAACTTTGTGCGGATACAGCAAGCCTAAAATTTCTCGTACGCAAGCTCGCAATTAGATTATTTATAACCTCACGTTTTGCGCAGCTAATAGGCTTCACTGGCTTAATAAGAAGGTGCTTGCGCCGTTATTAGCTAAGATCATTACACACTGATTCAAGGCTTTAATCAATGTATCCTATACAGCAAATTTCCGACATCACCAATCACCCATTTCTCTGTTCATAATCTCAATGGCTCATATTGCCTGGTTAATCCCTACATTAATTATCGGATCGGGTGGACACCGAACTATTTTGCAGTGTGCCCATGCACTTGAGACTGAAGGACACACTTGTTATCTCTATTTAGAGAGTCAGTCACGAAGCCTAACATCATCTGCAGTTAACGAACTATATCAGGCTCTTGGTTATAAATTTACTCATGTTTACTATGGATGGCACTCCATTACTGAGCCAGACTTAGCTATTGCAACAGTCTGGTATTCAGCTCAGCATGTTCGAGACTTACCGTATCAATGTATAAAAGCTTATTTCGTTCAAGACTGGGAGGCTTCATTTAACCCAGTTGGCGATACTTATATTAAAGCTGAAAACTCGTATACTTATGGATTGATACCAATAACGATTGGAAGATGGCTTCAGAAACGTCTGCATGATCAATTCGCCATCAATTCTTTTTATACCAACTTTGGCGCCGACTTACAAATCTATGCGAATAAACCATCTACCGAGCGGTCAAAGTCGATCTGTTTTATTTATCAGCCTGACAAGCCAAGGCGATGCACACAGCTTGGCTTGGAAACTCTGGACATCGTTAAATATCATCATCCTGATACCGATATTATTCTCTATGGCTCTTCACATCAACCTCCCAAAATCTACAAGGAACGGTTTCAATGGCTTGGTCTTCTAGATATTCATCAATGTAGTGAACTGTACTCACGCTCCAGCATCGGGCTTTGTATTAGTGCATCAAATCCTTCCCGCATACCGTTTGAAATGATGGCATGTGGTCTGCCGGTTGTCGACCTCTTTGCTTCTAATACTATCTACGACTTTCCATCTACCGCGATGTTGCTGGGAAGGCCGAATCCAGAAGCTCTCGCGAGTAAGCTGATATTCCTGTTGGAAAACCCTACTGAAAGACATATGCTTGGACAGAGTGGAGTTAATTTTATGCAAAACCATTCTTTATCCGATGAAACTAAGCAGTTCTGTGATGCCGTCTCTGCAATTCTTCAAGGTTTTCAGCCGCCTGAAGCCATGATATCTCCGCTCTATGATAAGCCTCTATTGGCACCCAACTCGATAACGCATCGTTTACCATCTGCGCTGATACCTACATATCGAGCCAGCAAACTCCGCTCTTTTATTAGGCGCCTGATTCCTTCACAATTACGATACTTTGTTGTTCGCTGCATTTCCAAATTCGCTGGTATAAATCTCTAGAAAATGCATTACGATCTTGTAACAGTCGACGTGTGGGATACCTTATTAAGGCGTCACTGTGCACCTGATGCGACAAAGCTGGCGACCTGTCGTTATCTTTGGTTGTTACTAGCGAAGCAACTTCATTCTCGCTTCACGAGTCCTTACTGTTTATTAGAAGAACGACGAAATGTTGAAGCTAGCCTAGGCAAACAATCTGAAACACAAGGATCCGATCAGGAGTATATCATCGAAGATGTAATGAATCTATTGCTCAAGAGAATTCTTGTAAGCCCCTTATCTGATTACGAGGAACTCATACAAGCTCTTGTAAGCTTTGAAATCCAAACCGAGAAGGATAGCTCGTTCCCTGATCCTACCATTCACTCGTTGTTGGCTAGCTATCCAGCAAGACGAAGGATTTTCTTGTCAGACTTCTATATGTCCTCAGCACAGTTAACAAATATCCTAGACCACCATGGCCTGTCTTCACTTGTGTCAGAAGGGCTGTCATCTGCTGAGCTAAAGCTGAACAAGCGTTCTGGCCGTTTATTTGAGCATGTTCTAAATCTATGGCAACCTGATCGTCGATTTCTGCATATTGGTGACAATCTTCACTCTGACTTCTCTATGCCTCGCAAGGCCGGTTTCGATTCTATTCATTATAAGCCGACAGCCATGTCAGTACGAGCACAGAAGTTACAGCATCAGTTCTCAGATCGATCCGCACTACTTAAGTCGATCGTTGATTTTACCAGCAGTATTGGCATTTCTGATGAAATAATAAATGCCGACTCATTTAAGCTCGGCTTAAAGATGTCGCCACTGTTTATTGGCTTCTCTCTTCATATTGCCGAGCAAGCAATAATTAATCAATGCGAAAGTATTCTATTCTTCACTAGAGAGGGTGAGTTCTTTAGTCAAGTATTTGCAAATCTGTTCTACTCTAACTCTTATGGTGGCCACGAACTGCCTCCCTCAAATATTGTTGAGGTGAGTCGTCTATCGACTTTCTGTGCATCTCTTCGGGAAATTACAACCGATGAACTAATGCGCCTCTGGTCCCTGTATAGCACTCAGTCTATGCAGGCATTTTCTGCATCACTGCAGTTAGATCTACAAGTGTTGAGCCCACTTCTAGACTTGTATGGTATCGACGCATCTACTCCAATCTCTTACCCGTGGAAGGATAAACGTATAATCGCGCTCTTCTGTGATCCAAACTTCCTACTGCATGTCAAGCAAGAACGCGATAGCCAGAGAGATCAGCTCAAGAAGTATTTATTACAAAGTGGCTTAAAGCCAGATGCCTCTTCAATTATGATTGTTGATATTGGCTGGAGGGGCTCGATCCAGGATAACCTCTCTTATGTCTACCCAGATCTTACTATTCACGGCTCCTATCTCGGTCTTGCCAAATATCTCAATTATCAAGCACCTAATACACAAAAAACAGCATTTGGTCCTAATCTCAATCTCAGTCACAACGATTCCTCACTTCTTGATACAGTCAGCCCCATTGAGATGCTCTGTAATTCCCCTAATGGCAGCACGATACGCTATGTATCCGATGGTTTAGGTGGTATTAAAGCCGATAAGCTCATAGACTTATCAGAGAATAGTGCCTTTTATACCTATACATCTGATTTTCAAAGTGCCGTTATCACGACTACTCAATATTGGGCTAAAGCCATCAAAATACATGCAATATCATCTGATGAGCTCCGATTAGTCGGGATTAAGCTTTGGCGTGAACTCATCCAATCTCCCCCTAATCACCTCATCGATATATTCTCATCACTACATCATAATGAGCAGTTCGGTGTTGGAAAGTTTGTGAAGATGGATCAAACTATTTCATTCGCGCAAGTCTTAATGGCTGTTGTTAGTGTTTCGCATCGTTCTCGACTTCGAGACTACTTATACCAGACATCCTGGACCAAGTCTTCTAAAAACACCCATCTGATGGGGTTGTGTACGCGTATTCTCCTATCCCTTATTGATTGTTCGGCCCGTGCCATTCGCAAAGGACGGCGTTATCTGCAGACTGTTCTGCGCCCCTAAGTCATCTATCTTCTCTATCTCATGCCCAAGAATCACGTCGTTTACGCGCTAGATAAAGCCTATGAAGACCTAGCGGCTATTTCGCTAGAATCACTGCTTGCGCATACTCCTGATCTTATTATCCACCTTGTTGTCCCTTGCTCGGGAGACTATAGCCTTATTCGCTCAATCTGTAGCAGATGGCATACTGTTCTGCACATTCATATCATTCCAGAATGCTTCCAACTA
>Ga0194118_10007150_pt1 | contig 10823 bp, 7 predicted proteins | sample TA2MahsurfametaG_2_FD_148662 | JGI IMG/M metagenome (GOLD analysis project Ga0194118, IMG submission 148662) | Freshwater microbial communities from Lake Tanganyika, Tanzania - TA2015013 Mahale N5 surface | ecosystem: Environmental > Aquatic > Freshwater > Lake | place: Tanzania: Lake Tanganyika... | reverse complement strand
TGGCCGTCGGCAAATTGCTGGCGGTGGGCCTGATCGTGAGCCTGATCCTCGGCTACCTGCTGATCTCCACGTTGATCACGCCAATCCTTCGCTTTGCAGCCCGGCAGCGGATCACGCTGGAGGCCGAAGCCAACAACGTGCTGTCTGAATCGATGCGCACGATTCTGGATGTTCAGCTCACAGGTTCTGAGCCCTATTTTGAGCAGCGCTACGGGCAAGCAGGACGCAACGCCGCCCCTTTTATCTGGAAAGCGGAGGTGCTTCCTGAGGCCCCAAGGGCGTTGATCGAGCCCTTTGGGATCACAATGATCTTCGCGGCGGGCATCCTTCCCATTGTGTTCAACCCGGATGGTTCGGGATTGGTTCGAATCGTCCCTTTTCTGGCAACGGTGGCTGTGACTTCTCTCAAGCTCACTCCTCCGCTCCAGGATGCCTTTCGTTCGATCACCTCCCTGCGGGCTGGACTACCCGACCTTGAGGAAACTCTCAAGCTGATCGATCTTCCCACGGGGCGCCTCACGATTCGCTCCCCTGGGGTGCCCTCCCCGCAGGGTGTGATGCCACGACACAGCATTCGCCTCAACCATGTGAGCTACCGCTATCCCGGCTCTGAAGCCATGGTGCTTGATGATCTCTCGCTCACCATCCCAGTGGGCGCACGTGTTGCTTTTGTCGGTGCTACCGGCAGTGGCAAAACAACCACCGCCAATCAACTGCTGTGCCTGTTGCGTCCTAATGAGGGAGGCCTGCAGTTGGATGGCATCGATGTGGAGGATAACGATGTACCGGCTTGGCAAGCCAACTGCGCCTACGTGCCTCAGGTTATCACACTGCTCAACGGCAATGTTTTGGAAAACGTTGCTTTTGCCGAAGCTCCATTGGGCGTGGATCAAGATCGCGTTTGGGAGGCCTTACAGGCAGCTCAGTTGGCCGATATTGTCGCCGAACTGCCGTTAGGTCTATATACGCCAATTGGGGATAATGGCATTCGTCTCTCTGGTGGTCAACGCCAACGCCTTGCTTTGGCGAGGGCTTTTTATCGCAATGCAAAGTTTCTTGTTCTCGATGAGGCTACCAGCGCTCTTGATAATCGCACAGAATCAGAGGTAATGGATGCGATTGAAGTGATTGGCCGTCGATGTACCCTCGTCGTGATTGCGCATCGCTTGTCAACCGTGATCCGTTCAGATGTGATTTATGAGTTTGAGCACGGGAAGGTCAAAGCGAGTGGTGAATTCAATGAGCTACGTAGGCTCTCTTCAAGCTTCGACGATCTTGCGTCAATGGGCCTCGCTAAGCAAGTCTAGCTCCGCCGGGAGCTGTTACCGCTGACATAGTTTCAAAGCCTCAAAAATGCTAGTCTCTGATTTCTCTGGTAGCGAGGAAAAATGTTGCCCGTGCTTTTGACCAAGTGGGGGGTTCAATTAGGACCTCCCGTATAAAGCCAAAACATTCCACTCGAGTTAGAACGGCGCCTGAGCCGTTCATGGATCTACAATGTCACGAGCTGGGGGCGACCTTGTTGATTAAAGAAATTCGCCGTGCATTGGTTAGCGCCTATAGACGCATTGTTCGTGGTTACTTTGCTATTGAATATTTTGCCCAGGCTGTTATAAGTTACTCCTGCCATATAGCTGTTGGTGGCAAAGCGCGCACTAGATTGCATTATTATGAAGGAGCGACTTATGCGCGACCCTACGACTCCACGTCTCGGCGTCTGGCCCTATTTGTTGCTTACCATGCTTTCGATAAGCTGCCACGATCGAATCAGATATATCTAGAAACACTAGCAATGGTCGGGTTCCGTATTATTTATATTCACAATGGTCCGCTTGATGAGCAGGTCAAGTCTTCCATAGGTTCTATTTGTGAGCGTGTTTTCTGTCGTCGGAACATGGGGCAAGATTTTGGCGCGTGGAAAGATGGTTTTTTGTATCTTAAAGAAACTGGGATTCTTAATGACGTCGATTGGTTGCTCTTCTGTAATGACAGCAATCACTTCTTGAGTGGTGAATTTCAGAATTCTTTTGTGAAGAGATTCCAAAACGCTCTTGGGGATGATGCGGTTGATCTGATTGCTCTAAATAAAATATATGAATGGTGGCAGCATTATGGCTCTTATTTTATTTGCGTACGGCATAATATATTTACTTCTAGTAAATTTATTAAATTCTGGGATAGCTATCTGCCCTTGAGCCATCGTTATCATTCTATCGAGCGTGGTGAAGTTTTCCTTACCAAAAATGTATTAAATAGGGCGAATGCTCGGGTGTTGTACAGAACGGCAGATCTGTTCGGATCACTGTGTTCGCGGGGTGTGGATGCTGAATCTTTTTATGTTTTACTGCCTCAAGGCGCATTATATCTCGCCGACGATCGTGGGTTGCGAGATGGCTTAAATTCTATTCTTCTGCAGCGTATATTCTCTGTCCTAGACTGCCACCATCCAGCCCATGTATATGCCCTGTTGTTTGTAATGTATTGTCAAGCCCCATTTCTTAAGAAGGATTTGCTGCGACAGGGGGTGTTCGCCTTGTCGCAGATATCATCGGCATTGCGGTGGATTGGGCTTGACGTCTCTGATGAGAGGCTTTTCAATGAGATTATTTCATCCTACGAGGCCCAGGGAACTGATGTTAGTTACAGAAAATACCCAAGAGAGGCGTTCCGCAAGGGGATTCCCTCTAGGCCCAGAAATTTCTTTGGTTCGGGGGAAGAGTCGTTAGTCGGGCTTGGGCTGGAGCGATCTCCTGTGCTTCCGATCGTTGATTGATTGGCTGTATTGAGCGAAGTCCCTAATATCATTGCCCACCGGTTTGAATTTGGGAGCTTAAAATGGCTGTTGCTGGTAGCAGCTCCTTCCTCGCCGGCCTCAACGACGCTCAGCGCAAGGCGGTGGACCACCACGAGGGTCCGCTGCTGGTGGTGGCCGGTGCCGGCAGCGGCAAGACGCGGGCGCTCACCCATCGCATTGCTCACCTGATCGGCCACCACGGCGTGGATCCGGGCGAGCTGCTGGCGGTGACCTTCACCAACAAGGCCGCCCGCGAGATGAAGGAGCGGTTGGAGCTGCTGCTGGCCCAGAAGCTGGCCCAGAGCCAGTTCGGCCAGACCTGGAGCACGCTGCCTGCGGTGGAGCAGCGCCAGCTGCGTTCGCGCATCTACCGCGAGGTGATCAAGGAGCTGTGGATCGGCACGTTCCATGCCCTGTTTGCACGGCTGCTGCGCTTCGATATCGATAAGTTCCGCGACCCCGAGGGCCTGAGCTGGACGCGGCAGTTCTCGATCTACGACGAGAGCGACACCCAGAGCCTGGTGAAGGAGATCGTGACCCAGGAGCTGGGCCTCGACCCCAAGCGCTTCGAGCCCAAGAAGGTGCGCTGGGCGATCAGCAGCGCCAAGAACCAGGGCTGGATGCCGGAGCAGCTGGAAGCGGATGCCGGCGGCCAGCGCGGAAAGCTGATGGCCGAGACGTACCGGCGCTATCGGCGCGCCCTGGCGGCCAACAACGCGCTCGACTTCGACGATCTGCTGCTGCTGCCGGTGCAGCTGCTGCGCCAGAACGAGCAGATCCGCCGCTACTGGCACCGGCGCTTCCGCCATGTGCTGGTGGATGAGTATCAGGACACGAACCGCACCCAGTACGACCTGATCAAGTTGCTCGTCACCGACGGGCGCGATCCGGAGACGTTCGACGACTGGGCCGACCGCTCGGTGTTTGTGGTGGGCGATGCCGATCAGAGCATCTACAGCTTCCGCGCCGCTGATTTCACGATCCTGATGGGCTTTCAGGACGATTTCGGCGACGGTGCGCCGGATGAGGCCACGCGCACGATGGTGAAGCTGGAGGAGAACTATCGCTCCACCGCCACAATCCTGGAGGCGGCCAACGCCCTGATCGCCAACAATTCCGAGCGGATCGACAAGGTGTTGCGCCCCACCCGCGGCGAAGGGGAACTGATCACGCTCACCCGCTGCGACGACGAGATCGCCGAAGCCGAAGCGGTGGTGCATCGCATGCGCATGCTCGATGCCGCCCATCCGGAGCTGCGCTGGGGCGACATGGCGGTGCTGTATCGCACCAATGCTCAGTCGCGCGCCATGGAGGAATCGCTGGTGCGCTGGGGTATCCCTTACGTGGTGGTGGGCGGCCTGCGCTTCTACGACCGGCGTGAGATCAAGGATGTGCTCGCCTACCTCAAGCTGCTGGTCAACCCGGCCGACACGGTGAGCCTGCTGCGGGTGCTCAACGTGCCCAAGCGCGGCATCGGCAAGACCACGATCGAGCGGCTGAGCGACGCCGCCAACCAGCTGGGCATTCCGCTCTGGGAGGTGGTGAGCGATCCCGAGGCGGTGCGCAGCCTCGGCGGGCGCTCGGCCAAGGGGCTGCTGCAGTTCTGCGAGCTGATCAACGATCTACAGGGCCGCGCCGCTGAGGCACCCCCCTCGGAGCTGGTGCAGCGGGTGATGGAGCAGAGCGGCTATCTGGCCGAATTGATCGCCAGCGCCACCGATGAGGCGGAAGACCGCCGCCGCAACCTCAACGAACTGGTGAACGCCGCCCTGCAGTATCAGGAGGAGAACGAGGAGGGTTCGCTGGGTGATTTCCTGGCCTCGGCCGCCCTGGCCAGTGATGCCGACAGCAAGGACACCGAGCAGGACCGCGTCACGCTGATGACCCTGCACGCCAGCAAGGGCCTGGAGTTTCCCGTGGTGTTCCTGGTGGGCCTGGAGCAGGGGCTGTTCCCCAGCTTCCGCTCGCTCGAGGACCCGGCGGCGCTGGAGGAGGAGCGGCGCCTGGCTTATGTGGGCATCACGCGGGCCAAGGAGCGGCTGTTCCTCTCCCATGCCAGTGAGCGGCGCCTGTGGGGGGGGATGCGCGAGCCGGCGGTGCCCTCGGTGTTCCTGGCCGAGCTGCCTGAAGCGCTGGTGCAGGGCGACATCCCCCGCAGTGGCGGTGCCGCGATCCGCCGCGAGAACCGCCTGGAGCGGTTGACGCGGGTCGATCGGGAGCCTCCGGCCGGCGCCAGCCAGCCGGCCAACGCCGTACGGCGGCGTCAGGCGGGGCCAGCTGCCGGCAGAAGCTGGGCGGTGGGCGATCGCCTGCTGCACAGCGCCTTCGGCGAAGGCCAGGTGACCCACCTGTTCGGCAGCGGCGAGAAGATCTCGATCGCCGTGAAGTTCGAGGGCATGCCCCCGAAGATCCTGGATCCGCGGCTGGCGCCGATTGAGGCGATCAACGCCGATTAACCCCGTCGATTAACGACCCCGATCGACGACCAACAGCTGTTGCAAGCGCCAGCACAGAAAGTCGGTGGCGCCTGCGATGCGGCCGATCGCTTGTGTGGGGTCATGCATCCACTGAATCATCGCTCTCCCATAGAAACGCAGCAGGTTGATCCAGGTGGCTGAGGGCGCGGCGTGGCGGTGAAGCAGATAGAGCTTGCCGAATGTGGCGTGCCGGTATTTGCGGATCGGTTGCTTGGCTGTTGTCGCCGAAACGCTATGGCTGACCAGCACGTCTCGTGTGACAAACGTGGGTATATCGAGGTCCCGCAGGTTCAGGCAGAATTCCGCATCCTCGTAGTACAGAAAGATCCGTTCGTCAAAGCGTGCCTGCCTGGGCAGCTTGGCGAGATCCAGGATCATGCTGCAGCCCGAAACCCAGGCACAAGGTTGGATAGCTGGCTGTGTTGCGCCAGGTCTGGGATCGGTGTGCTTGGGTCCCAAGGGCTCATGATTCAGCCTGCCGAGGCTGCGATCGAAGCGGCCATGGTCGAACCAGATGTTGCCAGCGTCGTCGCGAATGCGGGTGCCGAGTATCGCGGGAGCATCGGCTGCAGCCAGGCAGCGGCGAACCGTCGCGATGGCGCTGGGAAGCAGTTCAGCGTCGGGATTGATCAGCCAGGCGATGCCCTGCGGGTCGAGGTTTTCCAGTGCATCGAGGCCAAGATTGCAACCGCCACCGAAGCCGCGGTTGCGCGCAGCATCGAGCACACGAACTCTGTTGTGATGGGCCATGGTGTGTAGGCCAGGATCGCCCGGGGTGTTGTCCACCACGATGCAACGGATGTCTGCATCGCCCTGGTCGAGGATCGATTGCACTAGGTTGGCGATAAGGCCGCTGCAGTGATAGTTGATGCAGATGAAATTGATGGTGCGTTGCATCGGCTCACATCATCTCCTGGAGGATGCCTTCGATCTGCTTGGCGGTTTGGCTCCACCGGAACAGGCCGGCACGGGCTGGCCCGCGGCTGCGCGCGCTATGCAGCCAGGTTTGGTCGTGGCCTGTGCGGAGCATCGCGGAACTGATGGCGGCGGTGTTGCGCGGATCCACCAGCAGTCCCGCGTCGCCCACCACCTCGGGGAGCGCGCCGCTGCGGCTGGCGATCACGGGGGTGCCACAGGCCATCGCCTCCAGGGCCGGCAGCCCGAAGCCCTCCCACAGGCTGGCGATCACCAGGGCTTGGCAGCGGTTGAGGAGATCGAGCCGCTCATCGTCGCTCACCCAGCTCTGCCACTGGCATCGGTGGCTGATGCCCAGCTCGTCCGCGAGCTGCAGCAGCTGCGGCGTGTAGCGCCGGTCTGTCGGACCGACGAGTTGGAGCCGCAGGGTTCGGTCAGGCAGTGCGGCAAAGGCCCTGAGCACCCGGGGCAGATTTTTGTGGGGGAAGTGACTGCCGAGCACCAGGAAAAACGGTTCCCTTGGACGATCGAGGGGATACAGATGGCTTGGGTTGAAACCCAGGCGAATCGGCACCAGCTTGCGGAACGGAACACGCAGGCGTTGATGCACTTCGCGTGCCGTTGCCTCTGAGTTGCACAGCACCCGTTCCGCCCGATGCAGCACCAGCGGGACGTAGCTGAGGTGGTACGGGAGCAGTGGCGTCAGTTTTGGGTGCCGAAGCGGCAGGAGGTCGTGGGCCAACACCACCGAGCGAACCCCCTGCAGCACGGGGGCTTCCGGTAGTGGCGACAGAAACACGCTGGCACCGTGCTGGCGCATGAGCCGGCGTCCATCGCGTTGCAGCCAGCGCAGCCGGCGCCAGTGTCCACGCCAGCCATGGTTCGGCCCCATCCCATCGGCAATGGCGATCGAGCCTGGGCGATCACCGCCAAGAGGATCCAGGAGGCGCACCATACCTGGATCGAGCGCGCTGATCAGGTCGCGCGCGACAACGCCCAGGCCTGTAGGGCGGCAGCTCAGATAGCTGCCGTTAAACAGGGCTTGGCTCATGGTTTGGTGTGTTGCCGGGTTCTGGATGGCATGGCGTGCTGGTCCAGCTGAGACCCTGGCGCTTCAGGGCTCCCACACTCTTGACGCAGCACACCAGCTCATCCTGCACCAACCGGTTGCCTGTCCTGAACTGTGGGTGAGTGAACCTTCAGGCGTCCTGCAGGCACAGTAAGGCCGGCGTATGAAGCTTTTCTGGTGGCCGCTACGGCTGCTAGATCGTTCAGTCCAGTTTTTCCATCGCCCAATTCGTTGTCACGGCACTGAGTGACTATGCCTTCCTTGCAATCGCCCGGTTCTGAATCCTTGGCTTGGGGCCGTCGCGGCATCATTCTCGCTGGCGGGAGTGGAACCCGTCTGCACCCCATCACACAGGCTGTGAGCAAGCAGCTGCTGCCGGTGTACGACAAGCCGATGATCTATTATCCGCTCAGTACACTGATGCTGGCGGGAATTCGGGAGATTCTGATCATCTCGACGCCCCATGATCTGCCTCGCTTTCAGGAGCTGCTCGGCAATGGCGAGCGTTGGGGCTTGCAGCTGTCCTATGCGGAGCAACCCAGCCCCGATGGCCTGGCCCAGGCTTTTCTGATCGGTGCTGATTTTCTCGGGGATCGGCCAGCGGCTTTGGTGTTGGGGGATAACTTGTTTTACGGCCACGATTTTTCGGGCTCTCTGCAGGCGGCCGCAGAGCGGCAGCAGGGGGCCACGGTGTTTGCCTACCGCGTGGCCGATCCGGAGCGCTACGGCGTTGTTGGTTGGCAGCAGGCGGAGAATGGCGAGCGCCGTGTGGTGTCGCTTGAGGAGAAGCCCGTTCAGCCGGCTTCGAACTATGCCGTAACCGGCTTGTACTTCTACGACAACCAGGTGGTGGAGTTGGCCCGACAGGTGCGGCCATCGTCCCGTGGAGAGCTGGAAATCACCGATCTGAATCGTCTCTATCTGGAGGCTGATTTGTTGCGGGTGGAGTTGATGGGGCGCGGGATGGCCTGGCTCGATACGGGCACCTGCGATTCCTTGCATGAAGCCGGCAGCTATATCCGCACCCTGGAAAAACGCCAGGGCCTCAAAATTGGTTGCCCGGAGGAGGTGGCCTGGCGTCAGGGCTGGATCAGCAGTGAGCAGCTGCTGAGCCTGGCGGCACCGCTGCGCAAGAGTTGCTATGGGACCTACCTGGAAACCCTGTTGCGGGAGTCGCGCTGATGCCGTCCACGGTTTTGGTGATCGGCCGGCAAGGGCAGGTGGCCCATGCTCTGCAGAGCCAGGCCACGGCTCAGATGCCGCAGCGTTCCCTGCTGGCCCTGGGGCGCCCTGATCTCGATCTTGCCCAGCCTGATATGGCCGACCAGGTTCAGCGGGCCCTCGATCAGCACCAGCCCGCGCTGGTGATCAACGCTGCGGCTTACACGGCTGTGGACCGTGCCGAGGTGGAGCCCCATCAAGCCCTGGCGATCAATGCCACGGCTGTGGGGGCCATCGGTCAGGGCTGCGCCGAGCGCGGCATTCCGCTGCTGCACCTCTCCACCGACTACGTCTTCGACGGTTCCGGAACCGCTCCTTGGGCTCCGGATGCGCCCACGCAGCCCCTGGGGGTCTACGGCGCCAGCAAGCTGCGGGGTGAGCAGCTGTTGCAGGAGGTGGGTGCGCAGCACCTGATCCTGCGTGTGAGCTGGGTGTTCGGCCAGCAGGGGGCCAATTTCGTGCGCACGATGCTGCGCTTGGCGGCGGAGCGCGATGAGCTCCGGGTAGTGGACGATCAGGTGGGAGGCCCCACCAGCGCCGAAACCATTGCGACCGCCCTGTTGCAGCTGGTGGAGCCGTGCATCGCCAACCGCTCACCGCTCACGCCCCACGCCGCTCCCTTCCCCTGGGGCCTGCACCACCTGCAGGGCCATCCGCTGGTGAGCTGGCATGGTTTTGCCCAGGAGATCGTGAGCCGGGCCGTGGCCCACGGTGTGCTTGAGCGGCCCCCAGCGGTGATTCCGATCAGCACCGAGGCCTTCCCCACGCCGGCCCGGCGCCCCACCAACTCGCGCCTTGATTGCCGCAGCAGCATCGAGCAGCTCGGTTTGAAGCTGCCCTCCTGGCGCGAGGATCTCGACCAATGGCTGCAACAGCTGGCGCGATGACCCGACACGTTCTCATCACCGGTGGTGCCGGGTTCATCGCCGGAAATCTCTGCCATCACTGGTGTGTTGCCCATCCGCAGGATCGGGTGGTGGTACTCGATGCACTCACCTATGCCGGCAACCTGGCCACGATTCAGTCCTTGATCGATGCCGGTCGGCTTCGCTTTGTTCAGGGCGACATCACCGATCGCGCCTTGGTGGAGCGTCTGCTGGCCGAGGAGGCCATCAGCCATGTGGCGCACCTGGCGGCCGAGAGCCACGTGGATCGTTCGATCAGTGGCCCGGAGGCCTTCCTCACCACCAACGTGATGGGCACCTTCACGCTGCTGCAGGCCTTTCGCGGCCACTGGGAGACGGCAGGGCGCCCCAGCGATTGGCGCTTTCTGCATGTGAGCACCGATGAGGTGTTCGGCAGCCTCGGACCCGCCGACCCGCTGTTTTCAGAAACCACGGCCTACGACCCGCGTTCGCCCTATTCCGCCAGCAAGGCTGGCAGCGACCATCTGGCCCGGGCCTGGCAGCACACCTATGGCCTGCCGGTGTTACTGAGCAACTGCTCCAACAACTACGGCCCTTATCACTACCCCGAAAAGCTGATTCCGCTCACCCTGGTGAACATCCTCCAGGGCAAGCCGATTCCGGTGTACGGCGATGGCCGCAATGTGCGCGACTGGCTGTTTGTGGAAGACCACTGCCGGGCCCTGGATCGGATTCTCACCACCGCCACCCCCGGCAGCACCTACTGCATTGGTGGTCGCAACGAGGTGGCCAATATCGATCTGGTCACCATGCTCTGTGAGCTGATGGATGAACTGGCCCCCGCCCATGGGGCCCGCCTGCCGGTAAACCCCAGCCGTGAGCTGATCAGCTTCGTGACCGATCGCCCCGGGCACGACCGGCGCTATGCCATCGACGCCAGCCTGATCGAGCAGGAGCTGGGCTGGCAGCCGCAGGTGACCGTGCAGGAGGGGCTGCGCCGCACGGTGGAGTGGTATCTCTCCAACCGTTCCTGGTGGGAGCCCTTGCTCTGATGCAGATCATTCCTCAGGCCATCCCCGAGGTGCTGCTGCTGGTGCCTCAGGTGCACGGCGATGCGCGCGGCTTCTTTGTGGAAACGGCCCGGCAGTCGGTCCTGCAGGAGGCGGGGATCCCCGAGCTGGTGCAACACAACCAATCCCGCAGCCGCCAGGGTGTGCTGCGGGGGCTGCACTATCAGCTGGTGCAGCCCCAGGGCAAGTTGGTGCGCTGCGCGCGCGGTTCTGTGTTCGATGTGGCCGTGGATGTGCGCCGGGGATCCGCCAGCTTCGGGCAGGCTGTTGGTGTGCAGCTCGACGACGTGCAGCATCAGCAACTTTGGGTGCCGCCGGGGTTTGCCCACGGTTTTCTGGTGCTCAGTGAGCTGGCGGATTTTTGCTATGCCTGCTCGAACTACTACCACCCCCAGAGTGAGCAGGGGATTG
>Ga0194118_10007147_pt1 | contig 10826 bp, 10 predicted proteins | sample TA2MahsurfametaG_2_FD_148662 | JGI IMG/M metagenome (GOLD analysis project Ga0194118, IMG submission 148662) | Freshwater microbial communities from Lake Tanganyika, Tanzania - TA2015013 Mahale N5 surface | ecosystem: Environmental > Aquatic > Freshwater > Lake | place: Tanzania: Lake... | reverse complement strand
CCAATAATTATTATTGTTCAGTTGTGTCATTCCAGTCACGCCAGTAATATTAACTTTGGCGCCGCTTACTAATCCATGTGCTACCGCAGTAATCACGCAAGGATTAGCCTGTGTGGCACCAGAAATTGCCTTCGGAGTGCCAAGTGATTCTGCATTGTAATTTGTGACCAGGTGTGTTTTACCACCCCATGCGAACATCAAGTCCCCTGTATTAAGTCTACTAACATCTTCTAGACTAGTTATATCTTCGACAGCTATCTTATTATCGCCCAGCGTGCCACCCATGGTCTTTGCCGAATTATCGGGATCTACTGTTCTAATGTTTGCAGCAGATGAATTAGGTTTAACGTAATCATAAGGCGCATCAGAGGTAAGAATAGCCTGATTATCTGGCAGTAGTTCGCCTGTGGATTCGACAAGATTGTAGGCAATAGTTCTGTAAACTTCTGTAAACTGATTATCAAATTGCAAAGCGGTACTAGGACGAACAGGTTGAACGTTTTCAACACCGTCCATCTTAAAATTTGTTAATGTTCTAATACTCACAACTTGATCATGTATGAGAAATGCACCTAGACCAGTGCTAGTCCTATTATCATTAGCTGCTGTACTAAGATTTAATTTAAGCACGGTCTGGCCTAAGTACGTAGTAGGTGTATTTTCTATTGTATTGACTTCATAGCGTAAGATACCAACTGCACCACCGTGATCTATTTCTAATTCAGATGTATTAGTAGGCTTATAGTCATAAGCATAAATGAAAACACTGACTGCCAGCTGGTTCATATTGCTAGAAGCAGTCATCACTGTTGCCGCGCCCACTGTTGATGATTCGGTCAAGACATACACACCGGCACCACCAGTTGTGCCTGATGTTTGACTGTCTATTAAACTGCCACTGGTCACTCCGGTACCTCTCACCGTTTGCCCAGCGGTCAGCGTACCAAATGCCACTGACGATACTGTCATATTACTGCCAGCGATTGTGGCAGTAAATTCAGCACCAACTGGTGCAAGTTTGTAAACTCTAGCAGTTTGACTTGTAGCATTTATTAACTGCACAGTATCTGGAGTTTCTGTCGGATCTGACCCGATGGCTCTAAGACCATAAGTACCGTTAGCATTACTACCGGCAACTGATCTAATTTGTCCGCCATTGACTGCAAAATAGGCAGTATGGCAGTAATAGGTAAATGTTGATACCTGTTCCGTTAATCCAGTATTGTTTACAACCACACCATAGCCTAGATCATTTATCTGGGTAAAGTCGTTGGCTAACATTGACCTATTTCCTGGTGTTTCTAATGTAATGGCAACATTACTTGACAGGAACGGTGTATTTTCTGCCAGCACCACTACCGCGATTCCAGTGGCTGCATCATATGATTTGATGTAGTCTACCTGATATCTGTTTCCGTCGTCATAAAACGCCGTTGGAGCCACGGGTCGTCTAAATGTTAAACCGGATAAGGTTAACTCTAAACCAGTACCGGATACCGCAGTAACATTGGCCTGTAAACGTCCAACAAAGCCGTCAATATACATACCACCCCGGAATGCCTGTCTGTTTATACTTTGACTGAAAGAGGATGCACTTTGGAAGTACGGACTCTTTGAGCTTATCGTTCCCGTTGGATCCAATACACACATAAATCCGCCATGTTGCTGGCCAGTGATATTCTGCATCTTACCTGCATCATTCCATAAGAACATATCCATGTCTTTATTATTTTTAGGTCTAGTTCTTATGAGTGTTGAAGAAACAGTCTGACTAGTATCAACAGTATACGTGCCGGTCAGTCCTGTGCCTGTACCTACGGCGGTGATGTCTGTGGACATTATAGTGGCTGTTACTGTAATTGACCCAACTGTTTGGGAGATATTGATAGTATATGTCCCTGCCCCACCGGTGCCGGTGCCATATCCAGTAATAATAGTTCCCGTAGAAATTCCAGTACCCGTAATTGTCTGGCCGGCTCTTAGGTTACCAGCCGATACCGCAGTGACCGTGATAGTAGTGCCTGTGATGCTAGCTGTCACCACAGCACTTGAAGTGTTTACGCTGTATGTTCCGGTCAGACCAGCAGTGCCTGAAAGTTGTGCTGTCACAGTGGTATTAAACGGAATGTTGAAACCGGTCAGTGTCTGACCAACCCTTATAGGTCCATATGTTATTGCAGTTACCGTTAGTGTTGTACCTGTTATCTCGCCGGTAAATTCTGTATTTACAACAGTGGTACCTGCAGTTATGCCGGCGCCAAAAATTATCGTTCCTGGTAAAATAGTTCCAGAGGTTACACTTGAAACTGTAAGAGTAGTGCCGCTTATAGATCCCGTAAACAGTGGGTCAGTGGGATTACTAAGATAATGATGTCCAAAATTAAATGTTTCATAGATAAACCACTGACCGGCTGGTATTACAAATGGATCACTGAGGGGGTCAACTATCGTGGCGCTGATATTGACGCCACTGACGCTTGTAATTATTGCACGCCCATTCGAACATTCCAAAATTTTGTTAATCCACGTCCGATCTGCAACGCCACTGGACATTTGAAAAACCATATTGCCTGTAGTGGCACTAGGTGTTAAATTTACACTGACTGCATAATTAACACTATAATCAATTTTTCCAATAAGTAAACCGTCAAACACGCCATCTCTGTAAAAATAACTTCTGACGTTAGGGCTTTGACTTATTCTATTCCTTGGTCTAACAATCACTCTACGGAACTCGTCGCCCTGAATGGTAGTGTTAGTTGGTATCCGTATTGGTAAGTCTTCGTAGTATATTCCTGTTTCAATAAGAATGGTACACTGTATTTCTAAATTTGGCTCACCGAATTCTAACTGTTCGCCGATAGCAAAAGTAATAGGAGCACGTAGGAGTCTACCTCTTATAAAGTCAAAATTTGTGCTATCCTCATTTGGTGCATATTCTGTGATCAGCATAGTGGCACCAGAACTTATGCCACGTATAATTTTGCCGGGAGTAATATCTCTATTTGTGTCTACACCTTGGTCCACTGCTCCGTTGCCACCGTTGAAAAAACTTATTTCAAAAACACCGGGACCAAAATCGGTCACTGGAGCAGTGCTGAAATCTTCTATGACATCTTTTACTATAGTGAACAAACTGTTTTGATCCGCAATAACACCGGCAGTTACGTGGTTATAAATTATGTCAATGACCTGTGTTTCTGTATTAGGATTTGCACCCGTAAGAGTCTTGACTACTGTTATATTCTGTACAATTTGCGCGGCAATGACCCTTGCTCTTTCAATACCGGCAATTGTTTCTGTTAACTGTGTGGTTCTAGCCAATCGGCCGCTGGCGTTTCTATAATACGAACGTCCTGCGTTTATACTTTGATAGTTGCCATCTACTGTTAGATCTATTATCACAGCATCAACGATTAAGCCTACATCTCTTGCACAGAGAATCTCATCATAAACCAAGCTAGGATATGTGGCACTAACAAAGGCAACCACTTCTGCTTTTATAAATTCTCTGTTCTGCTCTAATAGATATGTCGCATCAGTATAGGCAAGGCTGCTAGAATTACCTAGTAAAAATAATTTTGTGTCTACGGTGGTTGCAACGTTTTCAAAACCATCTTGATAGGTAATTACTTGCCTGTAAGGTCCTGGTTCTTCTCTACCAAAACTTATTAATTCTTCTGCCTTGACTACGGCAGCGCCTATAGTGGCAAACGCATATGCCTGGCTGCCACCTTCTTTTCCGGGTGGAGTGTTGGCCTGTGTGTCATCACCATTTTGTCTAACATATAGATTTATAACACTGGCATAAGAATTACTATCAACATAAAACTTCGTTGCTGCTTGCAATCCTTCCGGATCAGTTGATACTATGCCACTTAGAGAACCAGGATGATCATGCAGTGTAAGTGCACCAGTCATAGTATCGCCAGCTTTACCCACTACTTCTTGTCTTCGCGGAACCTGTGTGCCTGTTGCTCCTGACGGCACATTTAAAGCTCCAGTCATTGTGCTTCCTGCTTTGGCAACAAACGTAGAATCTGTATAGTCTCGATTTACTGCAAGGGATCCTAGAGTAAATGTAGTCCCATGTACAGTGTTTAGTTGACTCAGTGCAGTGCTATCAGGATAATCTAAATTTCCTATGATAAATCCTTGCGCATTCATGGGACCGCCTAATCTCGGTCTTCCATCAGAACTTACATCACCCCTAGTATTTCTAAGTGTGATTTTCTCTGGATCACTGTAATCTACGCTAAGACCTCCATCTACCGGTACAAATATTTCTTTTAGATTTAAACTATTACCGAGGCTATCAACAGTGACAACATGGTTAGCGTACCCTTCTAGACTATTTGCTGGCTGCACTGGTGTGACAAGGTCGCCGTTACTATCTCTTTTATCTATATCTACATCATCTAAGTTGACAAATCCAATGGTTTCACCACTGCCAAAGATTGCATATATTTCTCTAAAATTATCATTTACTTTGCGGAAAGATTCGCGAATGCTATCCCCGGTCCCGTCGTTGCCCGCCGTACCTATGTCAATATTTTGTCGTGCCATTTATTATACCCCGAAACTTGAACCGCAACCGCAAGTGCTTGTTGCGTTTGGATTTTTTATAGAAAAACTTGCACCCATTAGATCATCTTTGTAGTCAATAATTGCACCTTGCAAGTATTGCATACTCATTGAGTCAACTAAAATTTTAAAATCATTAACAGATATTTCAAAATCATCTTCGTTTTGTTCTTCATCAAATGTAAAACCATAGGTAAATCCCGAACAACCGCCACCTTGTACAAAGGTGCGTAGTTTAATTTTAGGATTATTTTCCTCAATTAGTAGGTCTGTTATTTTGATCTTTGCACTGTCGGTAATTTCTATCATTTTGGATCCTCTACCAGTATTTACCTAAAGATTTTATAACCATAATGTAAATAAAGTATGTTCATAAAAATTGTATCAGAGCAAACAACATATCTACGTCGCAGTAAATTAGGCACAGAACACAGCTATACTAGAACCAAGTCTTTGGCAGTGCTGCGATGTGACAACTGTGGTGAATTGTTCAATCGACCAATAGAACGGATTAGCCCTAAAAGGTTAAACAACAATTATTTCCACTGTTGTACAAACTGTGACAGTAAAAAATTCGCTCAAAAAAAAGGCGCCGAAAGGCGCACTATTTGGAACATGCCTGCCAGTAGTATGGCAGACATCAGCCGACTATAGCCAGCCGCGCATTGATTATATCCCAGTTAATTATCTTCCATTGATTTTCTAAGTAACGTTTCTTATCTGATTGGTAATCTAGAGCCCAGGCATGCTCCCACCAATCTATCAATAGAATAATATCACTACGGATTTGATGATTTACAATAGTTTTTATCTGTCCATTTCTAGCAAGATATACCCACCCACTGCCCTGTATTGACATTGCTTTTTTACTGAATTCTTTTTTAAAATCTTCAAAACTATCATAATGCATCAGGATAAAACTAAGGGCATAGCCATTTGGTTGATTGTTAGCCGTAGGAGGTCTGTACTGCGGAAATAATATGTTATGAAGAAAAGCGCCTGCTTCGTTAAAATCGCTGTCTCCTTCACCTTTATTGAATCTTTCTACATATCCAGCAGCTAGTTGGCCGTAATGATAGTCTATAGTTTCTTTAGATATTGAAGGTTCTAATTCTTTACGCCCATATGGCAATTCCTCCAAATGAAGTTTTTTTGGAGTTTTCTGCTCTTGTAAACTGGTCCATTTAATAAAATCAAAAGGCATAGTAATATTTAGTTATAATAAATAATGCACAAGGAGATTCATATGGAATTACTATTACTAGTAACTATTGCCGCTGTGATTGGATTTTTAGCTTACAATAATTTTGGCCGTAAAGCCCAAGAAAAAACTAAATCAGAAGCACCTTACAAACTAGAAACACCAGCACAACCTTCATGGCATACAGCACCTACTGATAATACCAAACCCGTGACTGTAACAGACGTATTGGATGTCAATAAAGATGGCAAGGTTGACATGGCTGATGTTAAAGCAGCAGTGAAAAAAACGACTACAAGAGCTAAAAAGTCTGCAGATTTAGACGGCGATGGTAAAGTCACACTGAAAGATGCTAAAGCAGCAGTAGCAAAAGTTACCAAGGGTCGCAAATCAAAATCAAATTAGATTTAAACTTTTTGCCTGCCGGTATAGTGCAAAACTAGCAAGATTTTTTGCCTTGCTTTCACACATGATATCATGTGTGTTTAGGAATTGTAGTGCCCATTCGTTCACTGCGGTGTTCCAATAGTAATCACTATGGGCCCGCAGTTTTTGTTTTTTGTGTCCTGCCTCCAATAGGGTAAAATGATTTGGCAGAGTTTCAGTACAATGGTTTGTTAGGCAGTCTTCTCTACTCACTGAAAAATGAATAACCGGCCTAACACCACGCCAACTTTCAGTTATGCGTAGTACTCGATTGTCGGTTGGTTGAATGTATTCTCCTGTAGAGACCCAGTGATGGTGTATGTCAAGTACAAGGGCACAATGTTTGACGAGTTCGAGGCTTGCGTCAACACCCCAGGTAATTTCGTCGTTTTCAATTGTGAGGCAATTTCTTGCTTCTGGAGTGAGTCGTAGAATAGCACGTTTGATACCTTCTGGACCGGCTCTACCCGCGATGTGGACGTTGATCTTAAAGTCCTGAAATTCTTTGCCGTATCCCATCCAACGGGCCATATCCACATGATATTCGAACTCCTCTATAGATCTATTTACAATTTCTGGATTATCAGATGCAAGGACAGTGAACTGGCCAGGATGGAAACTAAGCCTAACAGAATTCTTCCTAGCCAAAGATCCGACTTCTCTGAAAAATCGTTCGGCGTAATCTCGTACATCGGACTGTCTATAAAACCAAGACCAAGTCGGCTCAGTGAATACAGGAAGGATATCGCTGCTGAGTCGTACCATTCGCAAATTTTCATCTAAAGCACCTACCCTTTCAACCAACAAGCGAGTAGATTCAATGTTACCTTTCATTAGATCCCAAAGTTTTTCTACTGCCTTGTCTTTGCTTTGTCTATTTAACCAAGCAACGGTAGTTGAGCCAGTATTGTACTTTTTGCAGTCATCTTTGGGCTTAATACCATCTACTTGACTGGGATTATCAATCCATTTGCAGGCAAAGCCAATTTTGCGATGGAAGTTGGTGATCATACTATATAATAACATATCTGTAGCTTATTGTCAATGAAATTTTCACTTTTTACTAAGTTTGGTGCATTAAACAGTCTGCCGGTCTTTGATGCATTTGCTAAAGGATTACAACGGCATAATCAAATAGTTGTAGAACATGATATGCACGCCGATGTAGCTGTGATATGGAGTGTGCTATGGAATGGCAGAATGCGGCCGTCGCAGGAAGTTTTCAAAAAATTTACCGAAACTAATCGTTGTGTAGTAGTGTTAGAAGTTGGATGTCTGAACAGAGATCTTACTTGGAAAATTGGCATAAATGGTGTCAACAGAAATCATTTTACATGGGCAAACAATAATAATCGACAGTATCCTGCACAATTAAATTTAAATGATCACGTAATCAATGGCAGTGATATTGTGATATGTACGCAAAATCCTTTAAGTGAACAATGGCAGGGTCAACCCACAGTTGCCAAATGGTTAGATAATCTCATACAAAAAATAAGACACTACAGTGATAGATCCATAATAGTAAGAGCACATCCCAGAGTACCTGTCCAATTTAATTTAGCAAATTACAAAAAGGTGTCTGTGGTAAAACCAGGACCATTAAGCAATGATCAAATGTTTGTTAACGCCATTAAAAATACAAGGTTTGTCATTAACCATAATAGCAATCCCGCTGTAATTGCAGCCATACAGGGTATACCTGTTTACGTAGATGCAACAAGTATGGCATGGGATATTAGTAATAAATCTCTAGCTAATATTGAAACCCCAGATTTCACTGATAAAACACAGTGGTTGGAAAATATAAAAAAATCAGAATATACTATTGATGAAATTAAAAAAGCAGATTTATTTTCACATTTATTGCCATACATCACCGCCAATTGTTTACGATAATTGGATCTTGAACATTATGGACCATAGGTTTTCCATGGAATGCTAGAATTACAGTCTCATTAGGCACTGTAAGGTTTTTTATTTCTTTGAAACCACTGCTATCAACTTTCAGATCAGTTCTTGATCTTATTTCCCATTTATAGCTGCGAATCCATTCGTCGGGATAAAATACTATATTATCTTTATGCAAATGATAAATGTAGTTTTGATCACCGTGAAATTTTGTAGTAAATCCTGGATTTTTTTCTAATTCTTCCCAGATATTTGAATATTGATTAGCTGGCCAGCGCATTATTGCACTGCCTAACATTTGATAATCTTTACGCCATACTCTGCCTGGATCACGTAGTCCTAAGAATACGCCAGGCTTATAAGTTATTAATTTATCTATATTAGATATAATAACCATGTCTAAATCTATATAGAAATTAGTATCGCCGTCGGAGAAATGTCCATTTTTAAAAATATATGGCTTCCACCACCAACCCTTAAATTTGCCTATAGGCAAATCGATTACATTCACACCGAGATCTAATCCTGCTGGGTCTTCTGTAAAACAAAAAAAATTAAAAGAAAATCCTAAGTGTCTTGAAACCATGCGAAAGAGATGATTTACATATTCTGGACCAAATTTAGTTCCATGTTTGAGGCATACTACATTAATCATCGCCAGTTTACTATGATTGCAGGATCGTCAACTTCGTGGGGTTTAGGATCTCCATGAAAAACTAAAATACTTGTTTCATCTGATATAACGGGATCGGCTATACATTTGAACCTTAATTTATTATTGAATACTTCTAGATCATCTTTTGTACGTATCTGCCACTTGTAACTTCTCGCCCAGTCACTAGGAAAGGTAGAGAAAAATTTACTGCCTTCGGCAAATATATAATCTTGGTCACCGTGATATTTTTCTTTGATGTTTTTACTATTGGTAACAAAATTATTCCATAACTGTGGAAGACTGCGGCCAGTGAATCTAATAACACTGCTATTAAACTCACAAATGTCCTGATGTTTAGGTATATGGAAATTTTTTAAGATCAAATTTTTCCCGGGCTCATAGGTCCAAAACTTATCCATATTATTGACAATCACCATATCAAGATCGAGATACAAAACTGTTCCTATTAAAGGAAAGTTTTTGGAAAATAGATAGGGTTTGAACCACCAACCTTTAGTATTGCCGATCATGGGCAAGTTTAGCACAGTGATATCTTTGTTTAAACCATATGGGTTTTCAGTAATACAGGCAAATTTAAATGCCTGAGTCATATTACGGGAAACCATATTGTACAATTTATTCACATACATGCTTCCATATTTGTCTCCATGTTTAAGACAAACGATCCATTTATCTATCATCATAATGCCTTACCATTTCTTGTATGTCATTCAATTGTTGGATTATTTTCCCTAATTGAGATAAAGGTATCATATTGGGACCATCACTTGGTGCGCGATCTGGATCTTCATGTACTTCCATGAATACTGCTGAAACAGCCCCGGTAGCTACTGCCGCCCGCGCCAAGTACGGGACCATAGTTCTATCGCCGCCGGATTTTTCTCCCATTCCTCCAGGCTGTTGCACAGAATGTGTAGCATCAAAGACCACCGGATGCCCGGTGCCAGCCATAATTGGTAAACTGCGCATATCAACAACAAGATTATTATATCCATGTGTATATCCTCTTTCACATAACATTATGTTACGGTTGCCGGTACTAGATATTTTATCTGCCACATTTTTCATATCATGTGGGGCTAAGAACTGTCCTTTTTTAACATTTATAGTCTTGCCGGTCTGTCCGGCTGCCAATAACAAATCAGTTTGTCTGCATAAAAAAGCCGGAATCTGTAAAATATCTACTCCGGCCTGTGCAACCACTTCTGCCTGATAGCTTTCGTGAATATCCGTAAGCACGGGCACACCATACAAATGCTTGACAGAATTAAGTATTTCCAAACCTAATTCAATGCCAACACCACGTTTAGTGTTTATACTTGATCGATTGGCCTTGTCAAAACTACTTTTATAAACAAATTTTATGCCGTGTTGCTGGCAAATGCCATCAATCTTTCCGGCAGTATCAACCGCGTGTTGTAAGCTTTCAATTTGGCAGGGACCAAGGATAAACACTAATGGCAGGCCCTGTCCTATTTCGATATTTCCAGCCATTATCGTGTGTTTCATTTATTGTTCCCCCCAACCGACTCGCAACCAAACACGTTCATGCACATAAAAGATTATGGTATGTATGATGGCCAAGGCTATGGCTCCCTGCCAGCCTGCGAAAGGTATGGTTATCAACATGGCTATCAGTCTCCAACTGACTGCTCGAGCCCAGGTGCGTGTTTTGGTTTCTGTCACTTGCTTTTGTTTTCAAACTGTTGTAACCGACGATCTCTGTCAGCGTATTCTCGATCTCGGTTGGCTCTCCACCATTCAAGATACAGATTCCAATCGCCGCCAAACTTTTCACGCTTGACAATTTCTGTTGCTTCGATACAGGGCATGATTTGAGTGTTGGGCAGTACAGCTCTTGATGCTGCCCAATCACAATGCCAATAGATTACCAAAACAGCGGCCAAATCCATGACTGCTAATATCCTTCATGTAAATATACTCTTGATCACGGGCGGCAAATAGATCACTGTGATCACTGTCTGCACAGTGAGCAGGCTCCACTTGCGCCACATGATGGCCTGTATG
>Ga0194118_10007146_pt1 | contig 10827 bp, 13 predicted proteins | sample TA2MahsurfametaG_2_FD_148662 | JGI IMG/M metagenome (GOLD analysis project Ga0194118, IMG submission 148662) | Freshwater microbial communities from Lake Tanganyika, Tanzania - TA2015013 Mahale N5 surface | ecosystem: Environmental > Aquatic > Freshwater > Lake | place: Tanzania: Lake... | reverse complement strand
CAACTTCGATACCGAAAAGAGTGACGACACCTCGAAGTCGTGGGCAGGTCGTTGCGGAATACCAAGTATGAAGTTCGTCGTTTGCAACGTAGACCGCGCTGCCACCGATGCGCTCACGTTTTACGCTCGTACGAAGACCTTTGTGAACGGTTTCGCAGCCGAGGTGCCGTCGCCGATCTGGGTCTCGACAAACGCCACGTATTTCCATTTCCCGACGATCAAGATTGATGACGCCGCGAAAACGAAGAATCTTGAGGTCAAGACTGCGGCACCGCACTTTTTGGCCGATGGTGCGACGCTGCATGAAGGGAACTTCACTGCATTTTTGCCCAATAAAGTCCTCGCCGACTGGAAGGTCGAGAAAACCGAAGCCGCACTCAAATCGCTGTTGGCCGGGAGCATCGAAAAAGCAGGCAAGGCGGAAACCATTTCGCCCACCTTCGTCATTGCCGACAATGGAGTCAAGGTGGTCTTCCCGAAGATTTCGTACTCCGCGCCGGTGTTGAAAGTGGGAACAATACCCGCGACCGCCAACACGACTACGTCGACTGCTGCTGTCACCCTCTCACGCACCGCGTCGACATCTGCGCCAACGACGACTGTTGCCGGGCCATCTTTGAAAAAGGGTAAGTCGACCTCGCTGCGTGCTCTCATCAAGCCCGTGGGTTCGGGGGTCGTGTCGTGGCGGGTGGCGGGTGGCTGCAAGATTGCAGGGACGAAATTGGTTGCGCCGACTCGGGCGACAACCTGTGTCCTGACAATGCGACAGGCCAAGACTGCAAAGACGCGGGCGACTACGAAGACAGTGCGTATCACGGTGTCGTAGTCTGATCTCCAAGTTCCGTCTCGGGAGCTATGTGGTGAACCATGATTTCTATGTTGGTAATGCCGCTTCAACTTTCATTTAAGAAAGTCACTCAAGAGATGCGAAAACAACTGATTTTTTAACTGTGTTGATACGGGTTCATTCGTATCGACGGTGAGGACGTGCGGGGCCATGTCCAGGCCGAGCGCAGGATGAAGGCCAAGAGCACCACCTCGGTTCCGATGGAAAGGCCGTAGAAGGGGGCCCAGTTGCTGGACTCCCCGACCGCGTTGAACACCGTGACGGGAATGTACAGAGACGCGACGGAGATGTTGATGGCACGGTTCACCCGAGCAGGAAGCACCATTGATAGCACAACCATCAGAGCTGGGATTCCTGTCAGAGCGAGAAACACGGTCAACAACATCGGTGTGATGTCGAACTCGAAAACGATACCGGCCCGGAGGAGACACCAATCGGGTGCTTGGATTGACGTGAAATTCTCCTTGGCGGCTTCTGACGAATACATCACCGTTGAGAAGCAACATCAGTTCAAAGGCAACCTAACCGTGGCAGTCGACGATTGTTGCGCGGTTCAGGTAGCGATCAAGATTCACGAACAGGAATCACCTTCAGGTTGCATCGATTCTCAACTTCTACAGCAGAAGCCGATGGGATGAACTGATATGGGAGAAGGCCGCTGGGGATTTGCCCGTGAGCCCCGGCCCGAACAAAGGCCAGTAGTGCTCCGTGAGCGACATCATCGGCAAGTCCACCAAACCAGAGTTTTCCGTGTTGCCGTGTGCGGAGCACGACGACGTTGGAATGACTACACGCGTCGAGACACTTCACCCGATGGATCTTGCCCCCGATTTCAGCGACGGCCGCCCTGAGATCCGATTCCTGTTGATCATGGCTGAAATCCGGGTGCTTTCGTTCGGTACCACAACAACAGTCCCAACAGGCCAGCACCGAGAGAGACGATGACCGCGAGTGTCGATTCTTGTCGCTCAAACCTACTGCCCCGCCACTTCATTAAATGAAACAGAAACGACTTCGCCGGTGGATGTTCCACACACCATGCGTAGCTCAGTAGTTGACCACCTCATGGAAGTGAATACGTACTGTGTCCCATGCGTATGGACGAGAGAGTTACCCGACTTCACCGGACGCCACAGGCATGCCGAACCGTCAGTAGCGACCGAACCAAGCAAGTCCGGATCAGTCGGCGCATACCCGAGGCCCACAATCCGACTGGAGTGCCCCAGCATTCCGATCGGCTTACTGCCTTTCGGACCCTTACCCGAGAAATCCCACTCAGAAATCTCGTTCATCGACGCATTCGCGAGTCGAAGGGAGTCACGGCGCCAAGCAGCCAACAGCACCTTGGTCGCAAACCCCGTCATCTGTAACTCGGATCCATTTGAGAACTTCCATACGTGCAGGGAAGCATCTTGGTTTCCGCTCACAATCCACCTGCCGTCGGGCGAAGCTGCCACCGTCAACGGTGCTCCTTTCCACGGAAAGACTTTCACCGGATTGGGGGCGCCTTGGAAGACAGAAACTCCGCCGTAGTGACCGGCGAACAAATAGCGACCATCGTTACTCCACACAACAGACTCGACGGTTGTTTTCAATTCGACATGTTTCACCGGATTCATTCGGTTAGCCAGTAGGCGCACGGCACGGCGCCCAATTCCTGCCGCAACCTCGTCAACATCGGCTCGCCAAGCGAGACATGTGGCCCATCCCTTGTGTTGAGACTCGTTGACCAGGGAACCGACACCGTCCCAAATTCGCAAGGCGCCGTCGATTCCGCAACTCGCCACAAACTGTCCAGAGCGGCTCCACTTGGCATGAACCACGTCACCTTCGTGCGCCTTGAGAAACCGAACACTCCCGTCTTCCTCAACGATACAGATGTCCCCCGACACGGAGCAGGCCACTACCCGACGGCCATCTGGAGACACATCAATGTCATTGACGTAATCGGGCAGCTTCGTCAGGACTTGTTCCGTAACTGAAAGAGTTGACCTCAACGAACCAGACACTGTTGGAACTTCTGTCGAATCTCATTGCGATCAAGGTTCCGCCCGATGAAGATCATCTTGTTGACCCGGGATTCACCGTCGAACCACGTGCGATCGGGTTGACCATCAAAGAGCATGTGCACACCCTGAAATACGAATCGTTGCTCAGAGCCAGCCACGTTGAGAATTCCCTTCATCCGGAAAATGTCGGTTCCTTTCTCCCCGAGAAGCCACCCCAACCAGTCGTTCACCTTGGCAACATCGACCAAGCCCTCTTCCTCGATGCCAACCGAAGTGATCGACAGATCGTGTTGATGTTCTGAGTCTTCCAAGAACGTCGGTTCCACCTCGAGAACTCGTTCAAGGTTGAAAGCGCCAACGTTCAGGATCCAATCCAGATCGACCTTGCTCATGTGTGTTCGAACCAATGAGGCTGACGCATTGATTGAGCGCAGGTGACTCTCGACCACCACGACCTCTTCCTCGCTGACGAGATCCGTCTTGTTGACCAGAATTCGGTCGGCGAAGGCGATTTGTTCAAGTGCTTCGTTCTCCACTCCTTCTTCCTTTTCTTCGAAAAGATGCAACGAGAGGTGTTTGGCGTCCACCACTGTGACAATTGCGTCGAGACGTAATTGTGCGCGTATCTCGTCATCCACGAAGAAGGTCTGAGCAACAGGTGCGGGGTCAGCCAGACCAGTGGTCTCAACCAAGATGTAGTCGAATTTGTCGCGGCGTTTCATGAGGGTGCCGAGAATGCGAATCAAATCACCGCGGACGGTGCAACAAATACAGCCGTTATTCATCTCGAAGATTTCCTCTTCGGCATCAATCACCAAAGCGTCATCAATACCGACCTCACCGAACTCGTTCTCGATGACGGCAATGCGCTTCCCGTGATTCTCACTCAGGATGTAATTGACGAGTGTGGTCTTCCCGCTACCCAAGAAGCCGGTCACGACCGTTACGGGCACCTTGCCGTCATTGCTTGACATGACTACCACCGAACACTCCTTAATAATTTAAGAATGGTTCTCATTTCTACTGATACGCTAGCCAAGATGAAACGCAAACCCAACTCTCTTCTCGTCCTGATCCCTGTGATTGGCGCTCTCGCGCTGGCATCATGCGCGGACTCCAAGGACTCTGCCGGGGAAGGGCTCCCGAGACTCTCGATTGCGGCGGCGTTCTACCCGATCGAGGAGATCGTCCGGAACGTTGCCGGTGATTCAGTCGACGTGCTCGGCCTCACCCCGCCCGGTGAAGGCGCCCACGACCTCGAATTGACCGCCAGCCAAGTGACGAGCCTGGAAACAGCCGACATGGTCTTCTTCATCGGGGATGGATTCCAACCTGGACTCGAGAAGGCCCTCTCCTCGCTGCCAGCGTCGATCAAGCAGGTGGATCTGCTGGAGGGCCTCGACGTCCTGGACGTCGTCGAACAGTTGGAGGGCACTGAGGGTGAAACCGACGGAGAGGTTCTCGCCTCCGGAAAGGATCCCCACGTCTGGCTCGACCCGGCAAACATGGCGAGGATGACGCGCTCGGTCGCGTCCGTCCTCTCGTCGGCCGAGGGTCTCGATGCCGACGCGATCGGTGCTGCGGCCGACGCCTACGTGACCGAGCTCGAGACGCTCGGGACCGAGTTCGATGCCGGCCTCGCCAGCTGCGAGAGCCGTGTTTTGGTCACGTCACACCGTGCGTTCGAGTACCTGGCCCAGCGCGCGAATCTTCAACAGGTAGCGATTGCGGGGGTGAATCCCGATGAAGAGCCGTCTGCCAAGTCCCTCGAAGTGATCGCAAAATTCGCGGCCGCGAACAACGTTTCGACAATCTTCTTCGAGACCCTCTTGCCGCCCGATCTGGCCAGCGTCATCGCGAACGAGATCGGAGCCACAACCGACCTCCTCGACCCAATCGAAGGCTTCAGCCAGGAAGACCTGAACAAAGGGGCTTCGTACGTGGTGGCACAGCGATCCAATTTGGAACGACTGCGTCAAGGTTTGAAGTGCTCCTGAATGAAGCACTCCTCGGATTCCCCATGCGGACCCGTCTTAGCCGTCGCACACCTCAGCGTCTCATACGAATCGACCCTTGCGCTGGACGACATCAGCTTCGAAATCGGAAAGGGTGAGGTTGTTGCTCTCGTCGGCGCCAACGGCGCCGGTAAGTCGAGCCTCTTGAAGGCTCTCGCGGGACAGATCCGACACGCCGGTGATGTGATCATTGGCGGCCAACACTGTCACCACCTCGATCGACAAGTCATCGGATACATACCTCAGGCACCGTCGGTGAACTACTCGTTTCCCATACGAGTACGTGACGTCGTGCTCGGGGGACGTCGTCGTTTCGGTCGGGTTGGGCTCCGCCCCAACTCGACCGATGTTGCTGCCGTTCAATCCTGCCTCGAGCAGGTCGACCTGGCCAACTTGGCCCACCGACCGCTCTCGAAGCTGTCGGTGGGCCAGCAACAGCGGGTGCTGTTGGCCCGAGCACTGGCTCAGGAGGCAGACATTTTGCTGCTCGATGAGGCCGCATCCGGCGTCGATGAGCGACGCGCCGATGCCCTCATCGACACGTTCGACATGCTGGCTGACCGTGGAAAGTCAGTGCTGATCTCCAGCCACAACGTTGCGTTCGTCAAGCGTCGCTTCGCCCGATGTATCGGCCTCAACACCACTCTTCTCGTCGATGGAGATCCCCGTGAAGTACTGGATGCGGACGCACTCACCAGTCTGTTGAGCAAATGACCGATCTCCTCCTCGACCCGTTCGCTTCAAGCTTCACCCAACGCGCCGCCCTGGTCTGCCTCCTCGTCGCGCTCTTGGCGCCCTCGATTGGGGTCTGGATCATCCATCGTCAGCTCTCCTACATGGCCGACGCAATGTCACATTCGACCCTGGTGGGAGTTGCGCTCACCTTCGCGTGGTTCGGACGGGGGGCGATTCTGATCGGTGCACTCGCCGCCGGACTGACAGTCACCCTGATCATCGCCTACTTCGCACAAAGGTCGACGTTGCCCCGCGACGCTGTCATCGCAGTTGTCGCCTCGGGCTTCTTTGCGAGCGGAATCATCGCCCTGAGCAGAATCGACACCAGTGTTTCCCTCAACCATTTGTTGTTCGGTCAACTGCTCACAGTGACCTCGACCGACCTGCAAATCACCCTGGTGCTCGTTGCCATCGTGCTCGCATATGTCACGATCAACTTTCGGGATCTGTCCTTCGTCACCCTTGATCCGTTGCACGCCCGACAAGTGGGCATCGCCGTCGCTCGCCAGACCAGTGTGATCTTGACGCTCATTGCGATGAGCGTCGTGGTCTGCATCAGCACTGCCGGAATCGTGTTGACCGTCTCGTTGCTTATTGGGCCAGCACTTTCCGCGCGTCTGGTCACGTCGACGATCGCGCAACAAGTGCTGGCCGGAACCGGGCTGGCGCTATTCCAAGTGTTCGCCGGCTTCGTGATGTCATACCATCTCGACCTGGCTCCCGGCCCCACCATTGCTGTCCTCGGCACGGCCATCTTCTTGCTGACGCACCTCGCGGCCTCACTGATGCGCACTGACCTCCGGACGGCCCGTCATCCTCGGCGTTGGCCGGTCAAGCCGTAACTGAAACCGCCCAAAGCGCCGAACCGACCTACTTCCTGCGCAAGGGTGTCACCGAACGCGACGTCAACGCCCCACGTATTCCAGCCAAAGTCCCTCTGTCCAGTGTGACCGCAACTCGGCGGTGATGAAGTCACTTGTCCACTGAACCATCTCAAAGAAGGGGAAATCGACAGACATCACCTCGGTGAATGCCATTCCGTCGAGAAGAAGTGCTGCATCGTCAATACCCAACTGCACGGGCAAACCATCACTCACGTCACTCAGACGCATCTGCAACTCAAACACCGCTTCCGCGTCCCATCGTGCTGCCATATTTCCTTGAATCAATTGATCCGTCATGATGCCGAGAATCTCAAACAATGCAGACACCGCATCGGGCTCGAGAACTACGTCGCGTGGTTCAATCATCGGGCACCCCTGGCATATCGCGAACCATCACCATCGGACCGCGGTTGCACGCAGGTCTACATCGCTGCACTCCGTGCATGCCAAGTTCTGACGACGATTGACGAGTGCTAGAAAGACGTTGGAGGTGGGAACATGCCACGACTTCGTCAGGTACCGAGAAGTGAAGCCGACGCCTCGGTGTTGCCCATGTACGACCTCTTGTTCGGAGACCGCGACCCAGTGGCGCAACCCGGCACTGCAACAGGTACACCCGGCGACTGGTGGACAGTGTTTGCCCTTGACCCAGAGATCTTTGAGCACGCAGTGCGCGGTTTTGCGCTGTACCGCAACCCCGCGCGACGCCTTGACCCGCAGTTGCGCGAACTCGGCCAAACACGTGTCGGCTGGGCCCGAAGCAGCCAATTCGTTTTCTCGCAGCACTGCAAGTCATGTCGCGAGGTGGGTATCGATGAAGAAAAGATTGAAGCAATCCCGCATTGGCAGACCGCCACGTGCTTCTCCCCCATTGAACGAGCATTGCTGGCATACACCGATGCATTGGTCTACGACGGTGGTCGTGTCGCCGACGGCGTCTTCGCCGCGCTACAGGCAGAACTGTCGGATGAGGAAATTCTTGAGTTCACCTACATCACCGCGATGTACGACATGCACGCAGTGATGAGTCGTGCGTTGCGCACCGAGTTCGATGACCGCGACGACCCGATTGTCGAAATTGACGGCCCTGATGGCCCCAAGATGAAACTGAGGCTGAGATGACACGACCGAACGGATTTCACCACGTTGCATTCGCCTGTCGAGATACCGAGGCAACACGACACTTTTATGAAGATCTGTTGGGCTTCCCGCTCGTGCACACCGAAGTACAGCGAGTGCCGAACTCTGAGTCTTTCTTCCGGCATCTCTTCTTCGATATCGGTGAGGGTAAGTGCATCGCGTTTTTTGAACTGCACAACGTGGGCGAACAAGACGGGTGGCGTTCCGATGTTTCGACCGGAAACGGACTACCGGTGTGGGTCAACCATGTTGCGTTTGCAGCAGACGAAGCGCGCCAAGCCGAAGCCAAAGCATCGCTCGCAGCTGGTGGCGTCGAGCCAATCATGGATGTCGACCACGGATGGTGCCATTCCCAGTACTACCTCGACCCGAACGGAATCATGGTCGAGTTCTGCCGTGACACACCGGGCTTCGATGCAGACCCCGCGACTGCGCGGGCTGCACTCGTTCTCTAGGTGAGTGCCACTCGGCTTTCGCATCATTGGCGCCCCGACTGGGACGTGCTTCGTCACTTTCAACGTGACTTCGAACAACAGTTCGTATGCGGTCTTCTTGTGTTGAATTCATCACAGCCAGACTAGATCAGGACGTGAATGGTCAAACCGCCACAGGTCCACCATTAACCAATTGCCGAAGTTGCAAACCGCCTGCGCTTCCCAAATTTGTTAGCAATCGTGAGTGCACACTTATTGAGGATCCACTTCATGTCCCAAGGTCAGCATCACACATAGATTCATCAAGGCGCTACGGTTTGGGGCATGGACTGGATGGTCGGAGCTGAACAACTGGACGCCGTGCAACGACGCACGATTGACGCAGTAGTCAAGGCACCAAACCAGAATCATTGGATTAAGGGTTTTGCAGGAACCGGAAAGACAATCGTCCTAACACACGTTCTGAAGCGACTGGCATCTGATCGCAGTATCTCGGCGTGCTTCGCCACCTACACGCATGCACTCAAAGAGATGGTCGAGTCCGGTCTGACCAAACGTGAACTTGGCGCGATTGAGTCAACAACATTCAGAAGCATCGGAAAGATCAGGGGTGGATTTGACATCCTGGTCGCGGACGAGTTTCAAGACATCGCCAAGCGGAGCCTGGACACCGCGCTATCCAAAGCGAGTTCGGTGGTCATCGCGGCCGATCATGCCCAACGGATTTACCGTTTCTCCGCCAAGGAAGACGAGCTCACCCGAGCAATTCGGCCAGTCAAGGAACACAAACTCCGCACGATCCACCGAATCAACCTGCCGGTGTACACCGTTGCCACAGTGATCTTTCCAGACGCAGAATTCAGCCCCGGTGCGGCACCGGACGACGACCGGGAACCGGTACTCCTCATGTCCGCGTCGAGCCGAGCGAGCGAAACGAAGCAGGTGCTCGCTGAGGCAACCCGTGTTGCACGAGCTGGATCTCCGAGCGCCATCCTGGTCCCAAGCAATGCCCATCTTGTCGAATTTCTCAAGGATGTCGCGGCTGCAAGCAAGTGGGGTCGCGTGCCCCCTATCCGAGATGCCGAAGAATGGGACGACCCGTTCGGTGCCGTGAATTCGTTCCTCGCGTCCCACAAGTCCCCGCTCCAGCTGTTTGGGAGCAAGAGTGGATCCCTCGAGGAAAGCGACGACACCAAGATTGTTTATCTGATGACATATCACAACGCCAAAGGTCTTGAGTTTCCGTCTGTCTTCATGCCACATCTCACGGACGAGACCGCTCTCGAGCCGATGAAGAATGCTTCGCTCGACGAAGAAGCCCGGATTTTCTTTGTTGCAGCGACGAGAGCCAAGGAACGTCTGTACCTCTCATACCACGGAGAGCCTCACGCGTTTATCGAGGCACTCAACGAGTTGGATGAAGAGACACTGGCTCCATTCACGGCAAGCAAGAAGAGGTATTGATGCCCGAGGCAACTGTCAACGCGGTAGCTATCACCTCCACCGAGTGGCGCTCCCTTCTCACACTCGGCGAGCTTCGCCTTGCTCGTCGGCGAGTGCAAGAGATTCACGTGCCGCCTACAACAAGAGATCGAGATCGACTCTTCTCGTGGGGCCCGACAACGGTCATTGGAGACGGGAACGATGTTCTGATCCTTGAACTCATAGATGAATGGGCTCCCGCGTCAAGGCGTCATCCTGCACAGCCGGCTGAATTGGTTGTCGTACCCCTCAGCGCTTTCTTGATCCACCATGCGGTGGGCCCGGAATTCCATCGCTACTTTCTTGGCGAGGCCGAGAAGGAGGGGGTGGAGCTTCTCCATGGGCGCTACGACAAGTCGTGGAGCGAGTGGGTCGAAATGCTCCAAACCAATAACGATCTGGCGGCGGCACGCGAACTACTGACGGCACTCGGAATTGAGAGAGATCTCTCACGAAAGCGCCCCGATGGCTACTCGTGGACTGAGGTAGTTCGACTCGCTCGTAGCGGCAGAACAGTTGTCAAAGCTCGACCTAAACACATCGAGTCAATTCTCAGATCCATAAGGTCGATTAGTCACTCGGTCGCTGGTGTCTATGAGACTGCTGCATTCGATGTTGCGGTCAACGTTGAGTGGGTCAGGGCACGCCTCGACAAGGATGCGTTCAAGAAGAAAGACCTGCGAGTGGCACTGGAGTCAGCCATTGAAATTGGTCGCAATCTTGCATGGAGTAGAAACGGAGTTGACTGTCAGCCGATTGAGGCGGCTATTGCCTTGTTGCTTGAGAGGTTTCCCCGTGCATATTCAGAGGGTTTGAATCCGCTTGCCGTAGCAAGTCAAATCCGACTTGTCATGGCGGCCAAGGACCGAACTCTCGATCCGCATGATGTAACGGCCCTCATCGCCCAACTGAAGTCCCAGGACGGACTTGCTGCCGCGACGGTTTGTGTCGCTATCGCTGGTGCACTCGGTCCAATACTCACCCGGCGTCTCGTACGATCCCTTACATCTGTAGATCTGCTGCCGATCGACTGGTCATGACCGACTACTCAGAGTGCCCCTCAAAACTTCGCCCGAAACTCGACGACCAAGTGAGAACAATGGGGAACAGTGAGCAACGCGCTACCCAATGTTCTCCGTGTTTTGCCGTGTTGTTCTTGCGCCCCCGGTCCGGATCGAACGGACGACCTGCGGTTTAGGAAACCGTTGCTCTATCCACTGAGCTACGGAGGCGGGGATGGTGCGAAATGTGGTGCGAAATTCGCCGACACATTTCACGTCT
>Ga0194118_10007145_pt1 | contig 10827 bp, 7 predicted proteins | sample TA2MahsurfametaG_2_FD_148662 | JGI IMG/M metagenome (GOLD analysis project Ga0194118, IMG submission 148662) | Freshwater microbial communities from Lake Tanganyika, Tanzania - TA2015013 Mahale N5 surface | ecosystem: Environmental > Aquatic > Freshwater > Lake | place: Tanzania: Lake Tanganyika... | reverse complement strand
CCGCGCGCGTGCGCGGCGTCAGCGCGGCGACCGCGTCCTCGGGACGGAGCAGGAGCGTGTCCGGGTCCACGTCGGCGAAGAGGGGCTTCGCGCCGAGCAGCTCCGCCACGTTGGCCGACGCGACGAAGGTCATCGCGGGCACGATCACCTCGTCGCCCGGCCCGATGTCCAGCGCCAGCAGCGCGGCGAGCGCGCCATTCGTCCAGCTGCCCACGAGGCCCGCGTGGCGCGTGCCGAGGAGCGCGGCGAGCTGCGCCTCGACCTCCCGCCCCACGGGGCCGGAGGTGAGCATCGGCGTCGCGAGGACGCGCGCGACCGCGGCGGCGTCGCCCGGCACGAGGTCGTGGCGATGGAAGGGAACCTGCCTGTGCATGGTCGCTCGCTCCAAACCTGTCTCGGGCGCGGGCGGTTTGGCGGTATCGTGGCGTTGCCGACTCGGGGCGCGCGGCTGCCGCCGCGCCCCGGGACCCAGACGACCACGCACCGGATCCGCATCGCATCCCATGAGCCACTCCGCCATCGTCTCCCTCCCTGCCTCCAGCATCGCGCTCAAGGTCCGCAGCGGCGAATTGACGCCCACCCAGGTCGTCGAGGCGCATCTCGCCGCGATCGCGCGGTACAACCCGCGCCTCAACGCCCTGGTCACCCAGACCGCCGAGCTCGCGCTCGACCAGGCGCGCGCGCTCGAGCGCCGGCGGGCCGATGGTGCGCCGCTGGGCCTGCTCGCGGGCGTGCCCGTCGGGATCAAGGACACGCATCCGATGGCGGGGGTCCGTACCACCTACGGGTCGCCGCTCATGAAGGACCACGTGCCGGAGGCCAGCGCGGCGATCGTCGAGCGCCTGCTCGCCGCCGACGCCATCGTCATGGGCAAGACGAACGTCCCGGAATTCGCCTTCGGCGCGAACACCGTGAACCCGGTCTTCGGCGCGACGCGCAATCCCTGGAACCCGGCGCTCTCCGCCGCGGGCTCGACCGGCGGCGGCGCGGCCGGCCTCGCCGCGGGCATGTTCGCGCTCGCCACGGGCTCGGACCTCGGCGGCTCGCTGCGCCTGCCCGCCGCGTTCTGCGGCGTCGCGGGACTTCGCCCCTCGCCGGGCCTCGTGCCGCTCGTGCCCTCGGAGCAGCCCTGGAGCACGCTCGGCGTCGACGGACCGATGGCGCGCGACGCGCGCGACGTCGCGCTCATGCTGCAGGCGATCTCCGGCCCGCATCCGCTGGAGCCCAACGTCGTGCCGGTGGAGGGCAGGGATTTCGTCGCCGCCGCGGACTCGCGGCCGCGCCCCGGCCTGCGCGTCGCCTATTGCCCGGACATCGCGCGCATCGGCATCGACCCGGAGATCGAGCGCGTCTGCCGCGAGGCGGCCATGCGGCTGCGCGAAGAAGGCTGCATCGTCGAGGAGGTCGACCTCGACCTGTCGCACGCGCGCAAGACCTTCATCCGCCTGCGCGCGCAGTTCGTGCTCAACGGCAGCCTCGACATGCTCGACAAGGTCGACCGGCTCGGCCCGAACTACGCCGGCAACATCCGCCTCGGCCTCGCCCAGTCGCCGCGCGACGTGGCCGAGGGCGAGCGCGGCCGCGCGCAGCTCCTCGCCGATCTGGCCGCCTTCTTCGGGCGCTTCGACCGGCTGCTCGTGCCCTGCACGCCGGTGCCGCCCTTCCCGGTCGAGCAGAACTACCCGGAGATGATCGCGGGCAAGCGCATGGAGACCTACATCGACTGGGCGGCGCCCGCCTTCATCCTCAGCCTGTCCTCGCTGCCGGTGATGTGCGTGCCCGCGGGCCTCGACCGCTCGGGGCTGCCTGTCGGCATCCAGGTCGTCGGGCCGCGATGGAACGAGGAAGGCGTGCTGTCGCTCGCCGCCGCGATCGAGCGGGTGGCGGCGATGCCCGCGCCGCCTCTGGCCGACTGAGGCGCGGCGGCGCTCGCAGCGTCATGCGGCGCGCCGCTCCGCGCGCCTCACCGCGGCGAACCAGGCGCATTGCAGCGCCAGCGCAACGCCGACGCAGGCCCATCCGCTCGCCGCGCCCTCGATCCATGTCGCCGCGACGCCGCAGGCGACGACGAGCCCCGCGACGCGCAGCGTGACGGCGCGATGCCCGTGCCCCGCGCGGTTGAGCCGCTGGTAGAGATGCTCGCGATGTGCCTCCCAGAGGCGCGCGCCGCGGCGCCAGCGCTGGAACGCGGTGAAGCCGGTGTCGAACAGGAAGTTCGCGAGCAGGACCGGCACGACGAGGATACCGGCGCCGTCCGCGATCCCGCCCTCGCGCGCCAGCAGGATGCCGATGCCGGCGAAGGCGAAGCCGAGGAACTGGCTGCCGACGTCGCCCATGAAGATCCGCGCGGGCGGCCAGTTCAGCAGCAGGAAGCCGGCGCTGCCGGCGGCGAGCGCCCAGGCCAGCGCCGCGACCGGGCCGGCGCCCGCGCGATGCGCGACGATCGCGAGGAAGCACGCCGCGATCGTCGCGGTCGCGGCCGCGAGGCCGTCGAGCCCGTCCATGAAGTTGAAGGCGTTGGTCAGGCCCGCGAGCCAGAGGAAGGCGAGCGCCGCGCCGGCGAGCGGGCTGAGTTCGACCGTGCCGATCCATGGCAGCGGCAGGCGTTCGACCACAAGGCCGCAGCCGATCGCGATGGCGGCGGCGACGGCCTGCGCGCCGAACTTGAGCCAGGCCGGCTGCGCGCGCCGGTCGTCCAGCAGCCCGGCCACGGCGACGATCGCCGCGCCCAGCGCGAGGCCAAGCTCGGGCAGGCCGGCCGGGCGCGAGGCGAAGCCGGCGTTCCAGAACACGATCCACGCGCCCATCGCCGCGACCACGATGCCGATCCCGCCGCCACGCGGCGTCGGCAGGACATGCGAGGAGCGGCCGTTCGGCGCGTCCATCAGCAGCCGCCAGCGCGCCATCGCCCAGGCCAGGGCGGCGGAGAGCGCGGCGAGCGCGCCGAGCAGCAGCGCGTGGACGAGGAGGAATCGGGCCATCGGCGCAGATTAGGATCCGCGCGTGTTCCTGTCTGCCCGGACCGCGCCGCCGCCGCGGCGCGCTCAGAAGCGCCCGAGCCCGAGCAACTCGGCGGCCAGCGCGATGGCGACTGCCCGCGGATGCTGGGTCGCGAGGCCGGGCACGCCGATCGGGCAGCGCAGGCGCGACGCGTCGAGGCCGCGTCGCTCCAGCCGGGCGCGGAAGCGCGCCGCCTTGGTCTCGCTGCCGATGACGCCGACATAGCGTAGGTCGCCTCGCGCGATTGCGGCCGCCGCGATCGCGAGGTCCAGGTCGTGCCCGTGGGTCATCGCCACCACGGCCGTGCCCGGCGAGAGGTCGGCGACCTCGTCCTCGGGCGGGTCGGCGACGATGGCGCGCACGCCGGGCGGCAGCGTGGCGGGAAAGGCGTCGGCGCGCGGGTCGATCCAGTCGATGCGCAGCGGCAGGCCCGCCATCACCTCGACCACCGCGCGCCCGACATGGCCGGCCCCGAACAGGGCCACGCGCAGCGCCACGCCGGCGAAGGGCTCGAAGAGCAGGGTCACCTCGCCGCCGCAGCACTGGCCGAGCGCCGGGCCGAGCGCGATGCGCTCGAGGACGGGCTCGCTGGCGCCGGTGGCCGCGAGCTCCGCGGCGCGCGCCAGCGCGCGGTGCTCCAGCCGGCCGCCACCGATCGTGCCCGCGAAGCCGCCGTCTCGGCGCACGAGCATCTTCGCGCCCGCCTCGCGCGGCGAGGAGCCGCGGGCGGCGGCGACGGTGACGAGGACGCAGGGCTCGCCCGCCTCGCGCGCGGCGCCGAGCGCGCCAAGCCAGTCGAGCTGCCCGGGCGCGGTGGTCATGCGCCGTCGAGCGCGCCGATGGCGCGCAGCACGGCCTCGGGCGTCGCCGGCGCGTCGAGGCGGACATGGCGCGTGCCGGCGGCGGCGGCGCAGGCGTCCTTGATCGCGAGCCATGCGGCGTTGGCGAGCATCAGCGGCGGCTCGCCGACGGCCTTGGAGCGATGGATCGTCGCCTCCGCGTTGTCGGCGCGCTCCAGCAGGCGCACGCGGAAGTCGCGCGGCAGGTCGCGCGCGGTCGGGACCTTGTAGGTCGAGGGCGCGTGTGTCAGCAGCCGGCCCGCGCCGTCGAAGACCAGCGCCTCGGTCGTCAGCCAGCCGAGGCCCTGCACGAAGCCGCCCTCGACCTGGCCGAGGTCGATCGCCGGGTTGATCGAGCGCCCGCAGTCGTGGAGCAGGTCGGCGCGCAGGATGCGGCTCTCGCCGGTAAGCGTGTCGATCGCCGCCTCGCAGAGCGCCGCGCCGAAGGCGAAGTAGAAGAAGGGATGGCCGGTCCCGCGCGCGCGGTCGTAGTGGATGCGCGGCGTCGCGTAGAAGCCGGAATCCCAGAGTTGCACGCGCGCGCGATAGGCCTGCCGCGCGAGCTCGTCCAGGCCGAGGGACCAGCCCGGCCCGTCGACGCGGTCGCCGGCGAAGGCGATCGCCTCCGGGTCGCCGCCATGCGCGGCGGCGGCGAAGGCCGCGAGCCGCGCGCGGATCTTGCGGCACGCATCGGCGGCGGCGGCGCCGTTGAGGTCCGTGCCGGAGGAGGCGGCGGTCGCGGAGGTGTTCGGCACCTTGTCGGTCGCGGTCGCCGCGATGCGCACGCGCCCCGGCGACACGCCGAGCCCCGCGGCCACGACCTGTGCCACCTTGCGGTGGAGGCCCTGGCCCATCTCGGTGCCGCCATGCGACAGCAGCACCGAGCCGTCCGTGTAGAGGTGCACGAGCGCGCCCGCCTGGTTGTAGGCCGTCGCGGTGAAGGAGATGCCGAACATCACCGGTGCGAAGCCGAGCCCGCGGCGCACGAAGCCGGGCTCCCGGTTCGCCGCGTCGACCTCGGCGCGCCGCGCGGCGTAGCCGGCGTCGGCGAGCAGCTCGTCGACGATGCGCGGCAGCGCGAACTCCTCGATGCGCTGGCCGTAGTGCGTCGACGCGCCCGGCGCGAGGAAGTTTCGCCTCCGCAGCTCGACCGGGTCGAGGGCGAGCTCGCGCGCGATCGCGTCCATCATCTCCTCGGCGGCGAGCATGCCCTGCGGGCCGCCGAAGCCGCGGAAGGCGGTGTTGGACTGCGTGTTGGTGCGGCAGGCGAAGCCCGCGATCTCCGCGTCGGGCACCGTGTAGCAGTTGAGGGCGTGGAACATCGCGCGGTCGACGATCGCCGGCGACAGGTCGGCGTTGTGCCCGGCGCGCGCCGCGAGCTCCATCGCGACGGCGCGCAGCCTGCCGTCCTCGTCGAAGCCGGCCTCCCAGCGCACGCGGAAATCGTGCCGCTTGCCGGTGATCTTCATGTCCTCGTCGCGGTCGAGGCGCAGCTTCACCGGCCTGCCCGCTCGGCGCGCGAGGACGGCGGCGATGGCGGCGAAGATCGCCGGCTGCGTCTCCTTGCCGCCGAAGCCGCCACCCATGCGCCGGACCTCGCAGGCGACCGCCGCCTCCGGCAGGTCGAGGACGCGCGCGACCATCTTCTGCACCTCGCTCGGGTGCTGCGTGGAGGAGAGGATGCGCATGCCGCCGCCTTCCTGCGGCAGCGCCATCGCGACCTGGCCCTCGAGGTAGAAATGGTCCTGCCCGCCGATCGAGAGCTCGCCCGAGAGTCGGCGCGGGGCTGCGGCGATCACGGCCGCGGCGTCGCCGCGGGCCATGCGGTGCGGCGGGCAGACGAAGTCGCCGCGCGCCATCGCCGTCGCGACGTCCAGCACGGCCTCGCGCGGCGCGTAGCTGGCGCGCACCGCGCGGGCTGCCTCGCGCGCCAGGGCGAGGCTGGGCGCGGCGACGGCGGCGATCGGCTGGCCCGCGTACTCGGCGACGCCCTCGGCCAGGATCGGCTCCGGGCCGTGGATCGGGCCGACGTCGTTGCGGCCCGGGATGTCGGCGGCGACGATCGCCGCGCCCCCTGGCCCGAGCAGCGCGAGCGCGGGCGCGAGGTCGATCGCGAGGATGTCGGCATGGGCCTCGGTCGACAGCGCCAGGGCCGCGTGGAGCAGGCCGGGCGGCTCGGGGATGTCGTCGACATAGGGGGCGGCGCCGGTGACGTGCTCGCGCGCGCTGTCATGCGGCAGCGGCAGGCCGATCGGCGGCGGCGAGGGCGGCGCGCGCTCAGCCATCGGCCCGGGTCCGCGCGCGCGGCGCGCCGTCGCGCTGCTCGGCCGCGAAGCGCAGCCAGAGCGCGGCGGCGACGCGGCGGCGATAGGCGGCGCTGGCGCGCAGGTCGTCGATCGGCCGCATCGCGGCGCCCAGCGCCTCGACCATCCGGGCGTCGAGCGCGGCGTCCCAGCGGCTTCCCGTCGCGATCGCCTCGACCGCGGGCAGCCGCAGCGGCACCGCGGCCATCCCGCCATAGGCGATGCGGCAGGCGGCGACGCGGCCACCGGCGTCGAGCTCGAGCGCGAAGCAGGCGCAGGTCGCCGAGATGTCGGAATCGATCCGCCGCGAGGCCTTGTAGGCGGCGACGCGCGCGCCCGGCCGGGGCTTCGGCACGCGGATGCGCGCGATGACCTCGCCCGGCTCCAGCGCAGTGCGCCGATAGCCCAGGAAGAACCGGTCGAGCGCGACGCGCCGCGCGCGCCCGGCGCGCCAGAGCTCGAGCTCGGCGTCGAGCGCGAGCAGCATCGGCGCGCCGTCGCCGATCGGAGATGCGTTGGCGAGGTTGCCTCCGATCGTCGCGACGTTGCGGACCTGGAGCCCGGCGAAGCGCGCGACGAGCTCGTCGAGGCCTGGCCAGAGCATAGCCAGCTTCGCATGCGCCTCGGCCCACGTCGCCGCCGCGCCGATGTCGAGGATGGCGCCGTCGTCGCGCACGCCGCGCAGCTCCGCCACGTCTGCGAGCGAGACCATCGCGTCGAGGCGCGCGTGCTTCTTGGTGATCTCGAGGCCGAGGTCGGTGGCGCCGGCGACGAGGACGGCGCCGGGCGCCTCGGCGAGGGCGGCGTCGAGCTCGGCGAGGTCGCGCGGCGCGAACCAGCGCCTGCCCCCGGCCACGTAGCGCAGGCCGCCGGCGCCGGCGAGCGCCTCGAGACGCGCGCGTCGCGGCGCGGCGTCGCTCGACAGGTCGAGGCCCGCGGGTGGCAGCTCGCGCATGCGCTGCGCCGCCGCGAGGATCGGCCGGTAGCCCGTGCAGCGGCAGAGATTTCCCGCGAGCGCACGCAGCGTCGCCTCGTCGCCGGGCGGCGTCGCGTCGTGCAGCATCGCGCACAGGCTCATCACGAAGCCGGGCGTGCAGAAGCCGCACTGCGAGCCGTGGCATTCGACCATCGCCTGCTGCGCGGGATGCAGCGCGCCATCGGCGCCGGCGAGGCTCTCGATCGTCGCGAGCTCGCAGCCATCCAGCGTCGCCACCGGGCGGATGCAGGCATTGACGGCGCGGCACGACAGGCCGCCCGCGGCGTCTGGCGTCGAGACCACGACCGTGCAGGCGCCGCAATCCCCCTCGGCGCAGCCTTCCTTCGTCCCGCGGCGGCCGCCCGGGCCGCGCAGCCACTCCAGCACGGTCGTGTTAGGGTCGACGCCGTCGATCTCCTGCACGCGCCCGTCGAGGATGAAGGAAATGCGTCCGGCCATGCGCCTCCAGGTACGCCCGCGACGCGGACGCACCGGGGAGGATCCGATCCACGGGGGCGCCGTGGCAAGTGGGCTCGCGTGAGCGCCGCCGCGATTCGCGCGCGCGCGGCCGAGCTCGGCTTCGACGCGATCGGCGTCGCGCGGGCCGAGGCGCCGCCCGGGGCCGGCGCCGGCCTCGCCGACTTCCTCGCCGCCGGCCACCATGGCGACATGGCCTGGATGGCTGAGAAGGCCGACCGGCGGTCGGATCCGCGCGTCCTGTGGCCCGAGGCGCGCAGCGTGGTGATGCTCGGCGCGAGCTACGCGCCCGACGCCGACCCGATGGAGATGCTGGCGCGGCGCGAACGCGGCGCGATCTCCGCCTATGCGCGGCGGCGCGACTACCACGACGTGGTCAAGGGCCGGCTCAAGGTCCTCGCGGGATGGATGGCCGCGCGGCTGGGCGGCGAGGCGAAGGTCTTCGTCGACACCGCTCCGGTGATGGAGAAGCCGCTCGCCGCCGCGTCGGGCATCGGCTGGCAGGGCAAGCACACGAACCTCGTCTCCGCCGCGCACGGCTCCTGGCTCTTCCTCGGCGCGATCTTCACCACGCTCGAGCTCGAGCCCGACGCGCTGCACGAGGATCACTGCGGCAGTTGCACGCGCTGCCTCGACATCTGCCCGACGCAGGCCTTTCCCGCGCCCTACCGCCTGGATGCGCGGCGCTGCATCGCCTACCTGACGATCGAGCATCGCGGGCACATCGCGCGCGAGTTCCGTGCCGCGATGGGCAATCGCGTGTTCGGCTGCGACGACTGCCTTGCCGCGTGCCCGTGGAACAAGTTCGCGCAGGCCTCGCGCGACGCGGCGCTGGCGGCGCGCGTCGAACTCGACGGGCCGGGCCTCGCGATGCTGGCGAGCCTCGACGACGCGGCGTTCCGGCGGTTCTTCGCCGGCACGCCGGTCAAGCGCACGGGGCGCGACCGCTTCCTGCGCAACGTGCTCGTGGCGATCGGCAATTCTGGCGACCCCGCGCTGGCCGGGGCGGCGCGCGCGCGGCTCGACGATGCCTCGCCGCTGGTGCGCGCGATGGCGGCATGGGCGTTGTCGCGCCTGCTGCCGCGCGCGGAGTTCGAGCGGCTGCGCGCCGCGCGCGAGCCCGTCGAGCCCGACGCAGATGTGCGCGCGGAGTGGCGCGCGGGCTGACGCGTTTCCCTCCCGTCCTCGCGCCAGCGCTGCTGGGGGGGGGAGGAGCCGGGGATGCCATCCGTGCTTCTTCTACGCGGCGCGTGCGCCTTCGCGCGAATGCGGCGTTGCGGCGGCATGCAGCGCCAGCATACCCTTGATCGCGCAAAGCATCCGCTCCCGCCGAGGCCTCGATGTCCCAGATCCTGTTCCGCAACCTCCAGCTCCTCGATCCGAACTGGGACGCGCCGCGAAGCGGCTACGAGCTGCTGGTCGAGGGCGACACGATCCGCGAGGTCTCCGCGAAGCCGATCAAGGCCAGGGACGCGCAGGTCGTCGATTGCGGCAGGCGCACGCTGATGCCGGGCCTGATCGACTGCCACGTCCATGTCTACCTCTCCGAGGTCTATATCCGCCGGCTGGAGGAAGTGCCGCTGACGCTGATGACGGCGCGCGCGACGGACATCATGCGCGGCATGATCTCGCGCGGCTTCACGACGGTGCGCGACACGGGCGGCGCCGACTGGGGCATCAAGGCGGCGGTCGAGAGCGGCCTCGTCCAGGGGCCGCGGCTCTTCATCGCCGGGCGCGCGATCGGGCCGACCGGAGGCCACGGCGACGCCCGTCGCCGCACCGACGACAGCTTCAGCTGCAAGTGCTGCAACGCGATGGCCTTCTGCATGGAGATCGCCGACGGCGCCGACGCCGTGCGCAAGGCCGCGCGAGAGCAGATCCGCCAGGGAGCCGACCAGGTGAAGATCATGGTCTCCGGCGGCGTCGCCTCGCCCTACGACCCGCTGGACTCCCGCCAGTACTCCCTCGACGAGATCTCCGCGGCGGTCGAGGAGGCCGACGCCTTCGGCAAGTACACGCAAGCCCATGCCTACACGCCGGTCGCCATCCAGCGCGCGGTCAGCCAGGGCGTGCGCACGATCGAGCACGGCAACCTGATCGACGCCGTCTCGGCGAAGATGATGGCGAAGAAGGGCGCCTACCTCGTCGCCAACCTCGTCGCCTACTACGCGATGAAGGAGCGCGCCAAGGAGTTCGGCATGGGCAAGGACATGCTGGAGAAGAACGACATGGTCATCGATGGCGGCCTCAGGTCGCTCGAGATCTGCAAGCGCGCGGGCGTCAAGGTCGGCTATGGCAGCGATCTGCTGGGCCAGCTGATGGTCGACCAGAGCCGCGAGTTCCTGCTGCGCAGCGAGGTGCTGTCGCCGATCGAGATCATCCGCCAGGCGACGCTGGTCGGAGCCGAGGTCGTGCGGATGGAAGGCAAGCTGGGCTGCGTCGCGCCCGGCGCCTTCGCCGACCTGATCGTCGTCGACGGCAACCCGGCCAAGGACCTCGGCCTGTTCCAGCACCAGGGCGCGCGCATCCCCGCCATCATGAAGGGCGGGCGCTTCTTCAAGAACGCCCTGGCCTGACCGGCGTGGACCTCGCGATCGACACGAGGCGCCTCGGGCGCTGGGCTCTGAACGGCGTTGCCTGCGTGGCGATGGCGTACCTGCTCACGCCGCTCGTCTCGATCACCTGGCTCGCCTTCTGGAGCCAGGAGATCCCGACCTTCCCGCCCGAGGGCTATACGCTCGCGTGGTTCGCCGAGGCGCTGGCGCAGCCCAAGTTCGTCGGCGGCTTCCTGGTCAGCCTCCAGGTCGGCGTCGCCGCGACGCTGATCGGCCTCGCCCTCGGCGTGCCGGCCGCGCTCGCGATCGCGCGCCGCGGCTTCCCCGGGTGCGGCGCCGTGAACCAGTTCCTGCTGATGCCGCTGGTCGTGCCGGGCATCGTGCTCGGCACCGCCATCTACGTCTTCCAGGTCGAGGCGGAGATCGCGACCGAATGGCCGATCATGGGCTCGATCCCGGGCCTCGTCGCCGGCCACGTGCTGATCGTCATCCCGTGGGTCGTGCGCCTGATCGCCGCGAGCCTGGCCGGCTTCGACCGCTCGATCGAGGAGGCGGCGCTCAACCTCGGCGCGGGGCCGTGGACGGCGTTCTTCCGCGTCACGCTGCCGGCGATCCGCCCGGGCATCGTGGCGGGCGGGCTGTTCGGCTTCGTCACGTCCTTCGGCAACCTGGAGATG
>Ga0194118_10007130_pt1 | contig 10843 bp, 10 predicted proteins | sample TA2MahsurfametaG_2_FD_148662 | JGI IMG/M metagenome (GOLD analysis project Ga0194118, IMG submission 148662) | Freshwater microbial communities from Lake Tanganyika, Tanzania - TA2015013 Mahale N5 surface | ecosystem: Environmental > Aquatic > Freshwater > Lake | place: Tanzania: Lake... | reverse complement strand
GTCTTCATGCATCGCCTGTTCCAACGTCTCCCCCTCTTCGGCCTGCTCTGTCTCGGGCTCGGCCTCTCGGCAGGTCCCGACGCGGAAGCTGCTTCAACACAGGCCGAATTCAAGACGAACCTGGGTACGTTCGTGATCGAGCTCTACCCCGAGAAGGCACCCAGGACAGTGGCCAACTTCGTGCAGTACGTGAACGAGGGTTTCTACAGCGGCACCGTCTTCCACCGCGTGATTGCCGGCTTCATGATCCAGGGCGGCGGGCACCTCCCCAACCTCGATCGCAAGCCCACCCGGCCCCCGATCGAGATCGAGTCGCGTAACGGCCTGAAGAACGATGCCGGTTGGGTGGCGATGGCGCGTACTTCTGCGCCCAATTCAGCCACCTCGCAATTCTTCATCAACGTGGTCAACAACGATGGCCTCAACCACCCCGGATCGGACGGATACGGCTACGCGGTCTTCGGCAGGGTTGTCTCGGGGATGGATGTGGTGGAGAAGATCCGCCAGACGCCGACCCGCAGGAGCGGCGGCATGAGCGATGTTCCCGCACAGGCGGTGGTGATTGAAACTGCCCGCATGCTCAGCCAGTGAACTCCGCCGGAAATCGGTATGAAGTTGAGCCTCGCCGGAAGTGACACCGCGGTCTTCCTCTCCGACATCCACCTGCCGGAGACTGCAGCGGCCGATTCGGATCCGAGCGGATTCCTTCCTGCGCTGGCGCACGGCCTCATGGTGCCTTGCACCCACCTCTTCGTGCTCGGCGATCTGTTCGAGTTCTGGGCGGGCGACGATCTGGAGCCTCCCGGTCGTCTGGCCTTCGTTGCTGCGCTCCGAGCGTGGCGCAATCGCGCGGCAAGCGCGCCACGGGTCTTTTTCATGCACGGCAACCGCGACCTGCTCCTCGGTTCCGGCTTCCTCGCGGAGGTCGGGGCGGAATTGCTTCCCGACCCCTGCGCGATCGAGGCGTTTGGTATCCGTGTACTCCTCAGCCACGGCGATGCATGGTGCACCGACGACCTTGACTATCAGCGGTTTCGCAGCGAAGTGCGCGACCCAGGCTGGCAAAACCGCTTTCTCGCGCTGCGCCCCGGCGAACGACTCGAAAGCATCCACAAGATGCGATCCGGGAGCGAGGCGGCCAAGCGCGGGAAACCCGAAGCGATCATGGATGTGAATTCCAATGCGATCCGAAAAGCCTTCGAGGAGAGCCGCACCACGGTGATCATTCACGGACATACCCACCGGCCAAGCCGGCACCTCGATGCCGCCGGAAACATCCGCTGGGTACTTCCCGATTGGCAAGCCGGCAAGCGCCGAGGCGGTTGGCTGCGGCTGGACCGTCACGGTACACGGGCCGAAGGCCCTTTCGGGGATTGGACCCAAGCGGGCGGCTGGCTCAGTCCACAAGCCGGTTGAGTCCTTCGCGATCCAGGGGGGAGCGCGCAACTCCTGGAGACTCCGTGGCATGGTGGGGATACAGCCCATCCCGAGCCTCCGGTCCAGGCAGGCGATGCGCTGCGCCTGAGGGCTCAGGCCCTGTTGCAGGCGCGAAGTCTCGCGCAGGCTCCGCACGCTCCGAGCCAGGGGCTGCGTTTTCATAGGCAGCGATCTGGCGACAAAGTGCGTCGATGCGCGTTTCCTGTACTGCGACATGGTCGATCAGTTCACGGATCACGACCGAAAGCGGGTCGTCGCCCTCGGTGACCGCGTAGGCGGCGAAAGTCGGTACCGGCGCCCCGCCGGGTTTCGGTGCCTCGTGGCTTCCGCATCCTTGATCCGGGCGATGCGGGCGGTCCCTCGCGCGGTCGCGCTCACCCGATCCGGTGCCAAGGGCCGGCTCGAGCAGGATCCGCGCCGGTATTCCAACCGCAGTGGCCCCGGCCGGAACTGCCCGTACCACCACCGAGTTTGATCCGATGCGGGCACCGGCACCCACGGTGAACGGGCCGAGGATCTTTGCGCCTGCCCCTACCACCACGCCGTCTTCCAGCGTTGGGTGGCGTTTGCCCTGGTGCAGCGCCACTCCGCCGAGCGTTACCCCGTGGTAGATCGTGCAGTCGTTGCCAACCTCGGCCGTCTCGCCGATCACGACGCCCATGCCGTGGTCGATAAAGACCCGCCGACCGATCTTCGCTCCGGGATGAATCTCGATGCCGGTAAGTACCCGGCTCACATGCGACACCCACCGTGCTGTCGTGAAAAGGCGCCAGCGCCAGAGTTGCGCGGCGAGTCCGTGAAACAGCAGCGCGTGAAGGCCCGGGTAGCACAAGAGCACTTCGAGGCGGGAGCGGGCGGCAGGGTCCTTGTGCAGTACCGTATCAATGGATTCTCGCAGTTTCGCAAACATTAATCGCCCCGGGATTCGTTCGATGCACCCCTGCGCCGCGGGCGCTCGATCGCGCTGAACAGGCCGCGCAGAAGATCCACTTCCTCCTTGCGGAGTTCGCAGCGCATCAGCATGCGTCTGAGGCGCGGAAGCAGCATTCTGGGGTGTTCCGGATCCAGAAACCCCACGCGAAGCGCGGCAGCCTCCAGGTGCTGGATCATCGCCTCGACGCTTTGCGCATCAGCGGGCTCTCCGTGGGGCGGGGAAGCGCGCCAAGGGTGAGGACCGGAGGTGTTCAGCGGGACAACCGCCAGGGATTCTCCGGGTGCACACCTCCCGGCATCGAGTGCCTCAGACTCGAGCATCGCCTTTCGCGTCTCCCATGCCGCAAGCAATACGGCCTGGGCCAGGTTGAGCGAGTGGTACTCAGGCTGACCGGGGATGCACGCGAGCAGATGGGCTCTTGCGGCCTGTTGTCGACTGAGACCATGCCTCTCACTGCCGAAGAGCCAGATCACCCGAAGACAGGCTTGCGAGCGGAGTCGTTGCACCGCGATCTGTGCGGCCTCCGACACCGACACCATGTCCGGGCCGAAGTCGCGGATCTCAGCGCTCGCTGCGATCACGAAGTGGCCGTCGGCAAGTGCATGGTCGAGGCTTGCGTGACTGGTTGCACCGCCGAGCACTTCGAGAGCCTGGCTTGCCCGCGCAATCGCATCGGGGTGAACTTTCCAGTCCGGGTGTCTGGCCGCAGCGCAACGCAAGCGCTCAAACCCCATCACTGCAAGGGCACGTGCTGCGGCACCGATATTGCCCGGGTGACTCGGCGCGTGGAGCAGGAAGATTGCGCGCGCGGTCAGATCCCTGTTGAGCGGCTGATGGAGGTGGGGTTGGGCCAAGGCAAGGCGGGTGCAGGAGGAGGCAGGGGGGCAGCAACGCAGGTCGATGCATTACTATCCAGGACTCGCAGTTCCACGGACCCAGTCATGCACCCGATGCTCAACATCGCGATCCGCGCAGCAAGAGCAGCCGGTCGGATCATCAACCGGGCTTCGGTGGATATCGAGTCGATTCGTGTGACGCGAAAGCAGGTGAACGACTTTGTGACCGAGGTGGACCGCGCCTCGGAGCAGGTGGTGGTGGAGACTCTCCTCGAGTCATTCCCTGCGCACTCGATTTTAGCAGAGGAGTCTGGCTTCATCGCCGGGCCGAAATGCCGCGCGGGCCGCGCGAGCGATCCCGGGGTCGATCCCTCCAGTGCATGGTTACGCGAAATGGAACACCTCTGGATTATTGATCCCATCGATGGGACAACCAACTTCATCCACGGAATCCCCCAGTTCGCCGTGTCGATCGGGCTTCTGGAGCGTGGCGTGCTCACCCAGGCAGTGGTCTACAACCCGGCGATCGACGAAATGTTTACCGCAAGCCGCGGCGCCGGGGCCTTCCTCAACAACCGGCGCATGAGGGTGACCAGGCGCGTCGGTGTCCGCGAGTCGGTAATCGGCACAGGGTTTCCCTCGCGAAGCATGGACCAGCTCGACGAATTCATCGGATACTTCCGTCGCCTCACGCTCGAGGGTGCCGGCTTTCGACGTCCCGGGGCCGCAGCGCTGGACCTTGCCTACGTTGCCGCAGGCCGCTTTGACGCATTCTTCGAAATCGGCCTCTCACCCTGGGACGTTGCAGGCGGTGCCCTGCTCGTGACCGAAGCAGGTGGGCTGGTCGGCGACTTTCAGGGCGAGTCCGAACATCTCTTCGGCGGGCGGGTACTCGCCGCCAACCCGGTGCTCTTTGCGGCAATGGTCCAGCGACTGAAACCGGGCTGAGCTTGCGGCCACTTCAGCAACGCCCTGGGCCCACCCGAAGCGCGAATCCGGGCGGAGACTTTCGGCTGCTGCCATAGACGAGATAATCGGGCTTGTCGGTTGGCTGCCACTTGTTGAAGGAAACGCCCGGTTCGGGAACCTTCGACCGCGACATCTTCTGCACCAGCGCATGGGTCGGCCCAAGCTTCATGGCAGCCCCTTTCAAGTCGCTTGGCGGTCGTGCTCGACTGCCTCCGCCAGGTGCGCCTTGATTTCAGGAGCAAACGGAAACCTGGCGGCGCGTTGGCGCAGGACCTGGCGGATCGGCATGGCGCGACAACGGGACAACACAGGACAACATGGCCCGATAGACAAAGATACAAAGATGGCATCTCCCTCTGAAAACAACGAAAAACAGGCCACTTTCCAGAGGGAAACGCAGGACTTCACCCAGCACACGCCCATGATGCAGCAGTATCTTGGCATCAAGGCGCAGCATCCGAACACCCTGCTCTTTTATCGCATGGGTGACTTCTACGAACTCTTCTTCGACGACGCCGATCGGGCTGCACAACTGCTCGGCATCACCCTCACCACCCGAGGTCAGTCCAACCAGCAACCGGTCCGGATGGCGGGCGTTCCCGTCCACAGTGTGGATCAGTATCTGGCACGCCTGGTCAAGGCGGGCGAGTCGGTTGCGATCTGCGAGCAGATGGGCGAGGCGGGGGTGAACCGCGCACCGATCGAACGGAAGGTGATTCGCGTGGTCACCCCTGGCACGCTCACCGACAGCGGCCTGCTGCCCGAGCGCGAGGAACGCTGCCTTGCCGCTGTTGCGCCGGCAGAACTCCCGGGGCGGGTGGCGGTTGCGTGGATGTCGGTAGCCTCGGGCAGCTGCCTTGCCTGCGACCTCCACCTCGCCGACCTCGCGGCACATCTGCAGGCGATGCAATGCGTCGAGCTTCTCGTGCCGGAGTCGCTCGCTCCAAGGCTGGCAAGCCTGCTTGCCGACAGCGTTGCGTGCACCCGCCTTGCCGACTGGCATTTCGAAGCGGCGCGGGCCGGGCGCAGACTGCGGGAGCGACTCGGCGTGCAGTCGCTCGAGGGCTTCGAGATCGGGCACAGTCCCGGACTGCAGGCAGCCTCGTGTGCACTGATCGATTACGCCGCGCGCAGTACCGGGCTGGAGGACGACGGCCAGGTGTCCTACCTGCAGGGTATCCGCCTGTGGCGCGGCGAAGCCTACATGGTGGTCGACCCGGTGGCCCGGCGCAATCTCGAACTCACCACCACGCTCCAGGGCGAGAGCACGCCAACCCTCCTCAGCAGACTCGACCGGTGCAGCACGTCGGCGGGCTCACGGCTCCTTCGACACCGGATTCTCAATCCGGTGCGCGATCTCGGCCTGATCGCCAGTCGCCAGCGCCAACTCGAGGAGGCCGCCGGTTTGCTCGAGACGAACGCGCAAACCCTTCTTGCGGGCCTCGCCGACTTCGAGCGCATCGCGACCCGCATCGCGCTCGCCAGCATCCGGCCCCGCGAACTCGTGGCGCTTCGGCAGGGGCTGGCGAAACTCCCCGGACTGGCGGGCCACCTTGGCGAAGCCTTCGCGGAGGAATGCGCCGCGCTGCGGGTTGATCCGCGAATTGTTGAACTCCTCGGCCAGCGGCTCAGTGAGGAGCCGCCCGCCACGCTGCGCGACGGGGGCGTGATCCGTGAAGGCTTTGACGCAGACCTCGATGAACTCCGCAGTCTCGATCGCGACAGTGGACAGTTTCTCGCAGCCTACGAACAGCGGGAACGCGAGCGCAGCGGCATCGCCAACCTCAAGGTGGGCTACAACGCAGTACACGGCTACTTCATCGAAGTGAGCCAGGGACAGCTCGCCCGGATACCCAGCGACTACCGGCGCCGCCAGACGCTCAAGAACGCCGAGCGTTTCATCACGCCCGAACTCAAGACCTTCGAGGACCGGGCAGTGTCGGCGCGTGAGCGCGCGCTGGCACGCGAAAGACAGCTCTACGAGGATCTCCTGCGCGAACTTCAGAACCACGTCCTCGCGCTGCAGAAGGCGGGGCAGGCCGTCGCGTGTGTCGACCTTGCCTTTGCGCTCGCAGCGCGGGCGATCGCCTCGCGCTGGTGCAAGCCGGAGTTCGAGCCCACGCCGATGCTGCGGGTTGAGCAGGGACGCCACCCAGTGCTCGAGGATGTGGTCGAGGCCTTCACCCCCAACGACTGCATGCTCGATGCGCGTCAGACCATGGCGGTGATCACCGGACCAAACATGGGTGGGAAGTCAACCTTCATGCGCCAGAACGCGCTGATCGTGCTGATGGCCCATTGCGGCTTCCTTGTCCCGGCGCAGCGCTGTGTTCTCGGGGTGTTCGACCGGATCTTCACCCGCGTGGGGGCGAGCGACGATCTCGCAGGCGGACGTTCCACCTTCATGGTGGAAATGACCGAAGCAGCGGCGATCCTGCACCACGCGAGCGAACGTTCGCTGGTGGTGATGGATGAGATCGGCCGTGGCACCTCCACCTACGACGGTCTCGCACTTGCACAGGCGATTGCCGAGCGACTCGCCACAACCAACCGCAGCCTCGCGCTGTTTGCAACGCACTACTTCGAACTCACACGCCTTGCGGCGCAAAAGGCAGGTGTTGTGAACCTGCACCTGGCTGCAATCGAGCATCGGGGCACTATCCGCTTCCTGCATCAGGTACGCGAGGGCCCGGCCAGTCGCAGCTACGGTATCCAGGTTGCCCGTCTTGCCGGGCTGCCCACGGCGGTCACCCGCCGGGCAACCCAGATCCTCGAAGGATTCGAACGGATGCGGCAGGAGTCGCTCACGCAGCCCGACCTCTTTCTCGATCTGCCAAACATCTCCGAGAGCAACCCGCCTGGCCTCGAGACCGGGGAAGCTCCGATTCAGGAAGAGCGCACAGCAGCTGAACAGGATTCGGCCATCGCACAGATCCTCGCAACTACCGATGCCGACGCCCTCACGCCTCGCGAGGCGCTTGAACTCATCTACCGCCTCAAGGCACTTTCACCGCTCAGGCCTGAGGCGCCGTCAACGCCTGCTCGATCTCATCCGGGGTAGCTTCCCAGATCTCCATCACCTCGATGTCGAAGCGCAAGGACATTCCCGCGAGTGGGTGATTTCCATCGAGCACCGCAACGTCTGCGCTGAGGTCCGTCACGGTGTAGATCAGGTCGTGCGCAGCGTCAGGGGCTGTCGGGGCGGTGTTTGCCCCGAGTACCCGGCCCGGCAGTCCTTCAAAAGCCATGCCCTCCTCGAGATCGGCCGGTAGCGACCGCCGGTCGACGAGATACACCCGCGCAGCATCGTAGTCGCCAAAACTGTCCTGCGGTTCGAGATAAAGGCTGATGCGAGCGCCTGGCCTCAGTCCCTCGAGCGCTTGCTCGATCTTCGGAAAGAGTTCCGCCTGGGCCCCGTGCAGGTACACGAGCTGTCGAGATTGCTCTTCGATCGCCTCACCCTGACTGTCGTGGAGACGGTAGCGGAGCGACACCCAGTTGCTGGCGGCCACCACCTGTCCCGTCGCGCCGCTTCCAGGCTGCGACTTCGGCGGGGCTTTTGGCGCACCGCCCGGATGGGTGGGTTGCCTTGGCTGCCTGGGTTGGGTGGGGGGGGGGGTTGGGGTGGGTTGCGGGGCCTGCGCCATGGGATCTTCGCGGTGCTGATCGCGATCAGCCGTACGGATGTCCGCATCGCTAAGATTGGCGGAAGCCTGCTGCGGTTGCGACTGGATGCGTTTCATGAAACTTCGATGGGGTAATACGAGTGTAGTCCAGTTCCTCACACACCATTGGCAGAGCCAACCGTTGCTGCTGCGGGGTTTTGTGGAGCCAGATGCGGTGGATGCTGAGCTTCAGAGCCTCCAGGACCACGCGCGCAGCGCGTTGGTACCGAGCAGGCTGATCCGCCAACGCAACGCCGCCTGGTCGCTCGCTCACGGCCCATTCGACCGGCTTCCCTCGCTCAGGACCCCGGGCTGGACCATCCTGCTCCAGGGCATGGACTGCGTGCATCCCCAGGCCTACGCCTTGCGCTGCGCGTTTCCCTTCCTTCCACAGGCGCGCATCGACGATGTGATGATCAGCGTAGCAAGCCGGGGTGGCGGGGTGGGCGCGCACGCCGACGCCTACGATGTGTTTCTGGTGCAGGGTCGGGGCCGCCGGCGCTGGCGTTGGGGTTGGCAAAGCGACCATGCCTTGCAGGCCAACCGACCGCTCAAACTCCTGCAGCGCTTCGATCCTCAACAGGAGGCCGTCCTCGAGCCGGGCGACGCCCTCTACCTTCCTCCCTCCTGGTGCCATGAAGGCGAGGCGCTCGAGCCGTGCAGTACCTGGTCGGTTGGCTTCCGTGCGCCGTCGCGCAAGGAGTTCCTCTCCCACTTCCTTTGCGAGGCTGCCGATCCGGTTTGCGGCAACGACCCGCGCTATGCAGATCCGCATCCCTACTCGCGGCGACCTCAGGAAGCAGTCCAACCGCACCCCTACCCATTCGAACGCCGTGGCGGACCCCGCGCTGGGCGAGCTGCCCAAACAAACGCCGCGACCTCGCCGGTCATGACTCTACCCTCCATCACTCCTGTGCACTCCGCGCGTATTCCGCAGCGCCTGGAGGATCAGCTTGAGCGCTGGGCGCTGGGGTACCGCCCCAACCGTGCAACGCTCAGGCGCGCACTTGGCCGCTTCCTCACCGAAGCTCCGTCGCACGCTGTCTTCGAGTTGCCTCCGGAGGGACTCGCCCTGGCCGACTTCGCCACGCTGGTCTGCGACCGGGGCATACATCTCGCCCCTGCCACACGCATGCTCTACAGCGCCTCGCACGCCTGGATCAACGGGGAGAGCGCCGGCAGCGCCCTTGGGTGGATTCGTCGGCTCGCCGACCAGCGTGGACTCGCCGCGCACGACCTGAGGCGCCAACGGTTTCGCCGCGCCTCGAACGCGGCCGACCCGGAGCCAATTGAAAACGAATGCAAGCAGAGTGTTGACTTTCCGCCACTGTTTCACAGGCTCTACGGCTGGTACAGCTGGGGCTGGATCCGTTGTGGTGAGCTGCCTTGAAGCTCGAACTTATAATCCTGTCGTCGATGGGATGGCTGAGGAACGCGCTGGCGTCATGGTTGCGGCGTAAAGCGCTTTGAAGCGCCCTGTTGCGCCGCGTGGAGCTGCTTGGAGGTGCCTGGCGCCGCGTGGTTCCGCGTGGTTCCGCGTGGCGCCGTAGAGCGACGTAAGGCCCAGTGCAGCGTCGTCCCGTCAGCCAACAGCCCGGAAAAGAGGCTGCTTTCCCGTCTGGCCCATTTTGTTTCGATCCCCTCAAGAAAGGAAAAACGCATGAAGAAGTTACTCCTGTTCGCATCGATTCTCGCGCTCGCGCTCGCGGGCTGCCAGAAAAAAGAGGAACCCAAGCCCGCCGAGCCCCCAAAAGCCGAGGCCCCTGCCCCTGCGCCTGCTGCACCGGCTGCCCCTGCAGCCGACGCCAAGGATGGAGCGGCACCAGCGGCTGCGCCTGCCGCCGATGCCAAGGACGGAAAAGACGCCGCTCCTGGCGACCCCGCCAAGAAGTAGTCCGCTGCCTGTCTTTGGTTCTCCGGGCACTGCCCGGGCGAAAAGGCTGCCTCCAGGCAGCCTTTTTTGCGTGCGCAGGAAAGATGCGCGCGGTGCGACCGTGGGTCTGCCTGGTGCGGGACGATGATGAACACCCCCGAACCAGAACAGCCGCAGCCACCGTAGTTCAGGCCTTTTCGCCGTTCGGCTCGGAGCCCTGCTGCAGGCAATGGTGGCCACCACCAGTTTCACCAGCCTTGACAGAAACTCCTTCCGCTTGTTATTGATTCGGTCTATAAATACCCTGTGATCTGGTACAATTCCATCTTTAGAAAAAGTTGATACCAGAACAATTCACCCCGAGGCCCGCAACCGCTTACCCGAAAGTTCTGGGCCTGTCATTGGTGGGCGAAGTGCGTTTTCCACGGCCAGGTGGTGAGCGCTTGGACGCGCGAAGCGGGAGGATGACCAACGCGTGGAAGCCATCGAAGGCACTCTGGCGCTTTCGGATTTTTCTTGCCCCCTTTTCAAAAGCCGCGCATCAACCCCACGCTGGCGCTCGAGCAGGCCTGCCGTGGCCTCGCCCATCGGTCCGAGAGTCGTGGGCGAGGGCTGGCTCGATGGGCCGGCACAAACTGGGAGGTTGGCAGGTGGGTGAGCTTGCCGAGCCGGAGGTAGGCGATGGCGATGAAGTTGGAGGCAACGGGGTTCCCCGCTCGGCACGCTTAGCCTGCTGCATAAGGCTGTTCATGGCATCGAGCAAGGCGTTGCTGCGGGTTTGGGTGCGGCGCATGAACACACCCCTGAAGCCAACGCCAATGGCTCCGGCCTGTCAGGGGGCCAAAGAAACAAGCGGGCACTACAATCGGGAAAGCTTGAATTACCCGCACGAAAATCAATGGGTTACAAACGATCTGAGCTCGGAGGCAGGCTTGTGCAGAAAAAATGCGGGCCTGGATGGCTTCGATGACGATCCCACACGATGCCCTGAGCAAGTTGCTGTTCTCCTCGGAGATTCTGGTTCGTGATCTGCTGCTTGGCCTGATCGAGGATCCATGGCTCCATAGCCTGGACTTTGCAACCCTGGAGAAAGTGCCCAGCGAGTTCGTGACCGATGACTTGAAGCACC
>Ga0194118_10007125_pt1 | contig 10848 bp, 15 predicted proteins | sample TA2MahsurfametaG_2_FD_148662 | JGI IMG/M metagenome (GOLD analysis project Ga0194118, IMG submission 148662) | Freshwater microbial communities from Lake Tanganyika, Tanzania - TA2015013 Mahale N5 surface | ecosystem: Environmental > Aquatic > Freshwater > Lake | place: Tanzania: Lake... | reverse complement strand
CATGAAGCAGGCCTGCCTTCGCCAGCGCCCCACCACAACACACCACATCTGGTGTCTGGCAACGCCAATTTCAGGCCTATCTCGTAAGGCAGTCCAGAGGATGGCCTCCTCCTCCTGTTCGAGATGCCCGCCCAAGGCGCTGCGTTTTGCCCCACTAAGCCTGGCCCGCTTCAACCAGTTGCTGGCGCCTTTGCTGCAGGCCAACCCGTCGCGGCTGGGGGTGATCGCGCCCGATCCAGCCCAGGTGGCCACCGCCGAAAAGCTGCTGATCGCCCAGAAGGTGCCCGCCAAGTAGGCGGCCCAGATCGCCCAGCTCCAGCCCATGGTCTTCTGCCCGGAGCCCGGCCTGCTGGTCAGCAGCAATGAGGGCCCCGACAAGGGCAAACAATTTGTGCCCTGCGCCACCGAGGCCGAGTTTGTCGAGGGCATTGTCGAGCGGGCCATCAAGGAGTCGCCGCAGATCGCCGCCACCAAGCCCAAGGTCGTGGCGATCCCGCTCAACAGCTTCATCACCTTTCTGCGCAACGAACCTGAAAGCAAGGCCGGTCAGCTGCGGGTTGTCCCCAGCGGCCGCATGGTCAACCTGATCCAGCAGATCAGCCGCCAGCAGCAAACGGGCTCTGCCCCTGCAGCCAAGCCTGACGTCACCCCGCCTGCTTCTCGATGAGTTTGGGGAACAGTGATGTCAATCGACCTTTTGCATGCGTCATGCGTTGCCTGTCTTGACGTTGATTGATTTTTTATAAAATCTCAGCCATTCGTCGGTGTTCATTCCTTCAATGGCCGCCCATTCCTTCACTTGCTCCCATTCGATGGTTTGATTCTGAGCAACCCAGGCCGCCTGGTCATAGCACTGGCGATCTTTCCAATGCAAATAAGCCGCAAGGCGGTCCATCACGCATAGCGTTGGCGTGATGATACGCATGGGGCCAAAAGGTGTGCTGATGGCCTCAAGCGCAGAAGCAGAAACGACTTTCTGGCCAAAGCCCAGTGGGCCTGCTGGAAATTCCAACAACCATGCTGTCGCTGGGTGGCTGAAGAGTCGTTGGGCAGGTGTTTGAACAAAGCCCAGTGCTGATACTGCCCTGGCCAGTTTGGAAGTTCCCGCTGTGCTTACAAAATTGAGGTCATGGCTCTGGTAGCGATTGTTGGTGTAAATCGAGACTGCGGCGCCACCAGAGAGTGTGGCCATCAGCCCTTGCGCTTCGAGTGCTTGGCTGATGATCGCTGCCAGTTCTTGTAGAGACGTGTCAGCTGTGATTTCAGCCATGGGTCACGAGGGCTTTGCTGCTCTGCCGGGGGCGTTGTCTCTGCCGGAAGAATTGCTGCTGAGCCTCTTCTGGTAGGGCTGCCAGTTCAACCTCCAGCAGCTTGCAAAGATTGCGCACCGTGGGATTGCGTTCATTGAAGCTGAACAGCCGCAGGTTCCCGAGGCGTCGACTCACCAGAACACCCTGTTCCTCCAGTCGCTTGAGCTGGCGCTGGGTCATGTTGAGACCAAAGCCAAAGGTCTTGGCGATGCGCTGGGCGTGTCCCTCTCCGTAGCACTGCAAAAACAGCAGCACGCAAGTTGCCGTGCGATTGCCGAAAAGGCCCTCCAGTACTGGGTTCATTGGGATGGGCTCGCACAAGCTACCCCGTTATGGGGTCAATCAACCCTAATTATGGGTGAGTCGACCCCCTTTGGGTGTCAAGTGCTCGACTCGCCCGGCGTCTCGCTGAGCTGCAGCATCAAGGTCCAGTCGCTCAGCGGCGACGGGCGAAAGCCGAGTGAGCGGTAAAACGCAGCAGCCGGTGCGTCGATCGCGTGCACCAGCAATGCCCTGGCGCCGATCAGCCGCCTGGCGTCAAGGCTGCGACGAACCGCATGGGCAACCAGGGCGCGTCCTAGCCCCTTCCCCTGATGACGGCGATCCACGGCCAGACGGCCTAGCACCACCACGGGCAGTGGGTTCGGCATGTTGCGCCTCAGGCTGCCAGGCGCTGCTGCTGATCGATGAGCGAGCTGGCCGGGCGGTGGCTCAGGAACTGGGTCTCAAGCTCGCCGGCACAGCAGCGGTCATTGGTCTGGCACGGCAGACCGGTTTGATTCCCTCGGCCAAGGCGGTCTTTGCGCAGCTGCACGCCAGCGATTTCCGCATAGCCCCGGACGTGATCAAGGCCGTCCTGCAACGCTGCGGCGAGTGAGCAGCGCCGGGCAGCTACCCCGCCTGCTTCTCGATGATGGCCAGGGCGCGGTTGGCCAGGTCCAGGGTCAAGCGCAACTGCTCGGCTTGGGCTCTCAGCGCCGCCTGCTGAGCCTGAGCCGCGGCATCGCCGCCGCCGGCGGGTCGTTTGAACACGATGAACACGTGCGGCGCGGCGTGCTGAAACCCCACCAGTTCCCAGCCTTCCTGGCCGTGGCCGTTGAAGAAGGTCTGCAGCTGGGCCCCGGGGTCTTCGGGCTGGCCCCCCTGTGCTGGGGGCGGCGCGTCGTAATACCGCGGAAATTCCTCCCGCAGGTAGGCCTCGCTGAAACCGGCCGTGCCCTTGGTTGTGGCGGGCTCAGTCGGGGCCGCTTTGGCAGTCGCTTGCTGCTGGGGTGGAGCCGGCGCTGCAGGTGGGCTGGCTGAGGGAGCCGCCGCTACCGGCGGTTCGACATTGAGCCGAATCACCTTGTATTCCCACTGCACAACGAGCTGAAGCCAACGCATGCGTTCCGTTCCATGCTGGCACGGTTGGCTGGGTCAGTCCCCACAACAACAGCTGGCTGCGGTTGCGGCAGCCGGTCTTTTCAAACATCGCCGCGAGATGGCTCTCCACGGTGCGCGGGCTGAGGCCCAGCCGGGCGGCGATGCTGCGGTTGCCGTGCCCTTGCAGCAGCAGGGCAAGCACCCGCTCTTCAGCGGGGCTGATCGCCAGCAGGCGCTTGAGGCAGGCCATTGAATCCTTGGCAGAGTGCCCCAGAGGATTCCCACAACGCCCTGGCACTCCAACCCTGAACCGGAGCCAGGGTTTCAGGCTCCAGCCGCGCTGGCGTTTGGGCTGGAGGCCGCCGGTTTGGGTGTCGGCACCACCACGTCGCGGGCGCGCTTGATCGGCAGGTTGGCGACCAGGGCCGTCACCCGATCCTCGGTGGCCAGGCTCACATCGCCCTCGTCGAGATCGAGCTCGACGTAGCGGCTCACCACCTCCAGAATCTCCTGCCGCATCTGTTGCAGCAGCTCGGGGTTGAGGTCGCTGCGGTCGTGGGCCAGCACCAGTTGGAGGCGCTGCTTGGCGGTGGTGGCGCTGGCGCTTTGGCGTCCCAGCAGCCGGTTGATGGCGTCGCGCAGGGTGAGGGACATCAGAAGATCTTGCTGTTCATCAGGCGGCTGAGCTTGGCCCGCAGGCCCTTGGGCTCCTGGCTGGGGTCAATGATCGGCACGTCTTCGCCCTGCAGCCGGCGGGCCACGTTGTTGTAGGCCTGGGCAGCCGGTGAGCTGGTGCCGTTGAGGGTGAGCGGTTCGCCGCGGTTGGTGGAGACGATCACCTGTTCGTCCTCCACCACCAGGCCCAGCAGGGGCAGGGCCAGGATGTCGGTGACATCGCTGACGGCCAGCATCTCCTGGTTGGCCATCATCTTGGGCCGCACCCGGTTCAGCACCAGCTGAATCGGCTTGATGCCCTCGCTGTTGAGCAGGCCGATCACGCGGTCGGCGTCGCGCACGGCCGACACCTCAGGGGTGGTGATCACGATCGCTTCGTGGGCGGCCGCCACGGCATTTTTGAACCCGTCTTCGATGCCGGCGGGGCAGTCGATCAACACCACATCGAAGTGGTCGCCCAGCAGTGTGGCGATCTTCTTCATGTCGTCGGGCGTGAGCCACTCGAGCATGCGGGGGTTGCCGGCAGGCAGCAGCGCCAGGTTGGGCTCCTGCTTGTGCTTCACCAACGCCTGCTCGAGGCGGCAGCTCTCGGCCAGCACCTCCTGGGCGGTGTAGACGATGCGGTTCTCGAGCCCAAGCAGGAGGTCGAGGTTGCGCAGGCCGAAGTCGGCGTCGAGCACGGCCGTGCGCACACCCTGTTTGGCCAGGGCGATGCCCAGGTTGGCGGTGAGGGTGGTTTTGCCCACACCTCCCTTGCCTGAGCAGATCAGGATGTAACGGGTCTCGGCGGCCACGGTGTGCATTGAGGCACCCGGAGGTTAAGGCCAAATCCCAGCCTGGCGTTAAAACGGTCTGAACTTCATCAAGGGCCGTCAGGGCTCCAAGGCAAGGTTGGCCAAGACGTCCCCAGACCCGAGCCCTCTGCATCAGCACCAGACCCTGCTTGTGATGCCGGATGACGGCGCTCAGGCCGTGGTGGAGTTGATCGACGGGGCCACCCATGAGCTGCGGCTCAAGCAGTTCAAGTTGCAGAGCGAGGCGATCGAGCAGGCCCTGCTGAGGGCCCACAGGCGCGGGGTGCGGGTGCGGGTGATGCTTAACCCCCACACCTCCGGTGGCGATCGCTGGAACGATGATGCCTATGCCCTGCTGCAGGGCATAGGCATCGAGGTCGCCTGGACCAGCGAGGCCTTCCCGGTGACCCATGAAAAATCCATCGTCATCGATCAGGACGCCGCCCTGATCGCCAGTTTCAATCTGGCCGACAAATACTTCACCCAAACCCGCGACTACGGCGTGTTGACCCATGCCAAGCCCGTGGTTGATCAGGTGATCGCCGGCTTTGAGGCTGATTGGAGCCGGCAGTTCTTCGTGCCGGATCTCACAGTCGGCCTGGTGTGGAGCAGCGCCCACAGCCGCGGTCAGATGGCCCGCATCATCGACCTGGCCGAGACATCGCTGTGGATACAGCACCCCAAGTTCGTCGATGCGGTGATCCTTGAGCGGATCATTGCCGCGCGCGACCGTGGCGTGAAGGTGCGCCTGCTGTGTGGCGGCAAGCACGGCATCTCCGACTGGGACGTCTACGACACCTTTGCCGCGCTGCGCATCATGCAGCGTTTTGGCGTCAAGATCCGCCGCCAGCAGACCCTCAAGCTCCACTGCAAGCTCATCCTGGTCGACGGTGCTTTTGCCCAGACCGGTTCGATGAACATCGACCGCAGTGCTTTTGATCTGCGCCGCGAACTGGGGATCGAGTCCGATGCACCCGAGGTTGTGGCCCGCCTGGCCGCCACGTTTGCGGCCGATTGGCAACAGGCCAAGAAGTACCGCGCTCCCGATCCTCTCGATCCCCGCTACCACGAGCAGGGAGAGCTGCCGCCCGACCCCCATTTCGTGCATGACTGAAGCCGATCCCCCGACCATGACGCCCGTGCCGCCGGCCGCTCCACCCAGCCACCGGCACTTGTTCCTGGGGATGCTGCAGGTGGCGCTGTCGGCCTTTGGGGGCGGCCTGTCGGCCTGGAGCCAGCGCATCGTCGTCGAGCAGAAGCGCTGGATGACCAACGAACAGTTCCTCACCGGCCTCACCGTGGCGCGGCTGTTTCCGGGGCCGAATCAGATCAACATGGCCGTCTACATCGGCGCCGAGTTCCGCGGGCTCAGCGGGGCTCTGGTGGCCCTGGCCGGCATGCTGCTGGTGCCCTTCACCCTGCTGATGGGCCTGGGGTTGCTCTACTTCAGTGTGCACGAGCTGCCCGCCATCGACCGGGTGTTGGCGGGCGTGGTGGCCGCCGCTGCCGGGATGGCCCTCTCGATGGGCTTCAAGATCCTCGATCAGTACTGGAAGGATCCGATGGCGCTGCTATTGGCTCTGGTGGTGTTTCTGGCGCTCAGCTTCACCCACCTGCGCTTGATCCCGGTGGTGCTGATCAGCGCGCCGCTGGCGATGGCCTGGTACTGGCCGCGCCACCCACAATAATGGCCCCGTTTGCGCTGCTGGCTGCAGCTGCGTGCCATCACGCCCGGCTGAGCGATCTGGCCACGCTGGCCCAGGTGATCGGCGAATTTCTGTCGTTGTCGCTGTTTTCTCTTGGTGGCGGCAACACGTTGCTGGCCGAATACCACCACCTCAGCGTCAACGTGTTTTGTTGGCTCACCGACAGCCAGTTTGCGGATCTCTACGCCCTGGCCGAGGCCGCACCCGGACCCAGCTCGATGATCGTGGGCCTGCTGGGGCTTGGCGCCGGTTGGCCCGATGGCCCGGCGCTGGCCCTGCTCAGTGGCTACGGCGCCGAACTCGCGATCCTGTTGCCCTCCACCCTGGTGATGGTGCTGGCCTGCCTGCGCTGGCGCCAGATGGAGCACTCCCCCTGGCGCATCGCCTTCGAGCGGGGCCTCGGGCCGATCACCCTGGGCATCCTGTTTTCGGTGGGGCTCAAGATCGTGCGCACCGCCGATGTGACCCGTGCCGGTGCACTCAGTGTGCCGGGCGTGATCGTGTCGGTGGTGGTGTGCGTGCTGATGCTGCGCACCCGCATCTCGCCGCTGTGGTTCATGGCGATCGCCGGCGGCTTGGGTGCCCTCGGGATCATCAACCGTTGAGCAGTGGTGCGCTCAGCGGCCATTGCGGCGTTGCCGGGTTGATCGCGATCAGACCATCGATCAGCTCGGCCTGCTCGGCAAAGCCCGCGACCGGCAGGTCTTCGGGGCCGCGGGCCACCGCATCGGCGATGCGCAGCTGCAGCGGCCGCAATTGCAGGGCGGTGATGCGGGCGCTGCTGTCGCCCTGGCAGCCGGCGTGGGCGACGCCCCGCAGGGTGCCCCACACCAGCACATGGCCGGTGGCCGAGACGCGAGCGCCGGGGTTCACATCGCCCAGCACCAGCAGAGACCCCTCGCTCTCGAGGTGATCGCCGGAGCGCAGGGTGCCCTGGTGGATGCGCAGCTGTGCGGTGTGGGTGTCGGTGCTGGCCGCCGCCACCACCTGGCGGGCGGGGGCCTGCCAGGCCAACCCCAGCGCCGCAGCCGCCACCCGCGTGCGGGGCTCAGCGCTCACCACCCGCATCAGCTCGAGGCCTGCAGCGGCGAGGCTGTGCCGGATGCCGGCCAACTCCTGAGCGCCGATCCACCAGGTGCCGGCCACCAGCGTCAGTGCTCCCGCCTCCGGGAGGCTCTGCTGCAAGCGGCGATCGGCCAGCTGGGCTTCGATCTGGGCCAGGGGCCTGGGCTGCTCCAGCCCCTCGCGCAACACCAGCTCCACCATGGCGGCAGGTTAACCAGCGGCCTCGGCTTCGCCCAGCCGCACCTGCAGCTCCTGCCGCAGCGCCGTGCCCACCTCGGCCGGATGGATCAGCCAGGCCAGCTCCCGCGGTTGGCAGAGGCTCTGCACCAGCGGTGATCGCTGCTCCAGCGCCTGCAGCTGGCTGCCGTCCCAGAGGCGCAACCCGCCCTTGTAGGCGTGGTAGCCGCGGCTTTGACGCTGCAGCAGCCCGCAGCAGCGTTCGCTCACCAGGCCCGCCGCGTCGCTGAGCTGCCGGGCCCAGGCCAGCAGTTCCAATCGCTCGCCAGTGGCCAGGGCGCTCACATCGGTGGCCTTGAGCAGGCGCCGCTGCAGCAACCGCCTGCAGGGGTCGGCCAGTTCCTCGGGCGCTTCCTCGGCCCAGCGCTGCAGGTGGTAGCCCGTGCGCAGATCGTCGTTGGCCAGAAAGGTCTCCAGGTCGATCGTGCTGCTGTGCCAGAGCCACTGGGTCATCACCCGATCGGCCCAGATGGCCCCCGGCCCCAGCCGCCGCGCCGTCGCCACCAGCTGGTTGAGCAGCCAGTTGCACACCACGTTGAGCCGGTGGTTGTAGACGCTGCGGTACATCAGGTTGCGCACCACCAGGTAGTGCTCCACCGCCATCAGCCCCTTGGGATGCAGCGCCAGGGTGCCGTCGGGAGCGAGCGTCAGTGCCGCCAGGATGCGCTGCAGGTCGAGGTGCCCATAGCTGGCGCCGGTGCTGTAGCTGTCGCGCAGCAGGTAATCGAGCCGGTCGCAGTCGAGCTGGCTGCTCACCAGGGCGCCGATCGCCGCATGGGTGCAGCGGCCCTGCTCCAGCAGCGCGGCCACCTGCTCGGCCAGCCCCGTCTGGTGCGCCTCCAGCAGCCTGTGCAGGTCGGGATGCTCGCGGATCAGGCGCGCTGACCAGGCCTCATGGTGCAGCCCATACATCTCCTCACCGCTGTGGCTGAGCGGGCCGTGGCCCACGTCGTGCAGCAGTGCCGCGGCAAACAGCAGCGGGCGTTGGGAGGCCAGTTCGCTCGCTTGGCTTTCCAGCTGCTGCAACGCCAGGCGGGCCAGGTGCAGCACCCCCAGCGAATGGGTAAAACGGCTCGATTCGGCCCCGTGAAAGGTCAGAAAGGCCGGCCCCAGCTGCCGGATCCGGCGCAACCGCTGAAAGGGCGCCGTGTCGATCAGATCGATCGCCAGGGCCTCGGCCGGATCGCTGCGCTGCAGCCGGATCGCCCCATGCAGGGGGTCGTGATACGTGCGGTTGCTCATGCGGTGCCGAGCTCGATCTCCAGCTGCTGCACCAGCAGCCGCTGGGCCTGCGCCAGCCAGCCGTCGTCGTCAGCGCCGGGGTTGAGCGGTTCGCTGCCGCTCAGGGCCTCGTCGGGGGTGATCCCCTGGTGCTGGATGTCGCGGCCGCTGGGGGTGAGGTAGCGGGCCACGGTCACCGCCAGGCCGCTGCCGTCACCCAGGGGAATCAGGCTCTGGATCAGACCCTTGCCGAAGGTCTGGCTGCCGGCCAGCAGGCTGCGGCCGTCGTCTTGAAGCGCGCCCGCCAGGATTTCGCTGGCACTGGCGGTGCCGCCGTTGACCAGGGTCAGCAGCGGGCCGTCATACACACGAGCGGGGTTGGCCTGCACCGGCGAGCTGAGGCCATCCCGCCCAGCGGTGGTCACGATCGGATCACCGCTGAGCAACTGGTCGGCCACCGCCAGGCCGGCGCTCACCAGCCCTCCTGAGTTGTTGCGCAGATCGAGGATCAGACCCTCGATTCCCTTGCCACTGAGATCCTCCAGCGCCTGGTGCACCTGCTCGCTCACGGGCTCGGCAAACTGGGTGATCCGCAGGTAGCCCAGGGTGTGCTCGCCGCTGCGCAGGCGTTTGCTGCGCACAGGTTGCAGATCCACCTGCCGCCGCTGCAGGCTGTGCTCCACGCGGCGGCCGTCGGGGCTGACCAGTTGCACCAGCACCTCGCTGCCGCTGGGGCCGCGCAGGCGGCTGGCGGTGCCCTCGAGCCCCAGCTCCGCTGTGGCCTGGCCGTCGACCGCCTGCACCACCATGCCGCTGCTGATGCCCGCCTCAGCGGCCGGGGAGCCATCGAGCGGGGCAATCACCACCACCTGCTGATCGGGGCTGCGCAACCCCAGCTGCAGCCCCACCCCCATCACCGAGCCCTGGGTGTTCGACTGCAGGTCGCTGTATTCGCTGGGGCGCAGCAGGCGGGTGTAGGGATCGGCCAGGGGCGCCAGCATCGCGTCGATGGCGCGGTAGGCGTCTTCAGAGCTTTGGATCGCTTGCTCCAGGGCCTTCTGTCGCAGCCGTTTCCACTGCACCTGCTCGAACTGGGCCGGATCCACGTAGCTCTGGTTCACCAGCCGCCAGGCCTCCACCACCAGCTGCTGGGCATCGCTCAGGGCCAGGACCGGGGAGCTGCTCAGCAGCCACGGGCCCGCCAGGGCGCTGCAGGCCAGCACCAGCGCCAGCACTGGGCTCAGCAGGGCCTGAAGCAGGCTCTGCAGCAGGGCTGGCACCACCCCCTGGGGCGGTTGGCGACGCCGTGTTTCAAACGGTCCAGGGCTCACGGCGTGAACGTTGCGGTGCGTAGACTCTCGCAACCGATTCATCCAGGTGCATGGCCAACACTCCTGCTGGAAGCTCCGGGGGGGGAAATCCCGTCTACAACTGGTTTGAGGAGCGTCTGGAAATCCAGGCCATCGCCGACGACATCTCGGCGAAGTACGTGCCCCCGCACGTCAACATCTTCTATTGCCTGGGCGGCATCACCCTGGTCTGCTTTCTGATCCAGTTTGCGACCGGGTTTGCCATGACCTTCTATTACAAGCCCACGGTCGCCGAGGCCTACACGTCGGTTCAGTACCTGATGACCGACGTGAGCTTCGGCTGGTTGATCCGCTCGGTTCACCGCTGGAGCGCCTCGATGATGGTGCTGATGCTTATCCTGCACGTGTTCCGCGTGTATCTCACCGGTGGCTTCAAGCGCCCCCGTGAGCTCACCTGGGTGACGGGCGTCACCATGGCTGTGATCACCGTGAGCTTCGGTGTCACCGGCTACTCCCTCCCCTGGGACCAGGTCGGCTACTGGGCCGTCAAGATCGTGAGTGGCGTGCCGGCAGCCGTGCCTGTGGTCGGCAACTTCATGGTCGAGCTGCTGCGAGGTGGCGAGAGCGTTGGCCAGGCCACCCTCACCCGTTTCTACAGCCTGCACACCTTTGTGATGCCCTGGCTGCTGGCGGTGTTCATGCTCATGCACTTCCTGATGATCCGCAAGCAGGGCATCTCTGGCCCGTTGTGAACCCGGTTGCGAACCGCGGCCACCAAGCCTGCTGCAGTTCAGTCCTACCCCTCTAGCCTTTTCCCATCGGCTCTTCCGTCATGCACATCCTCAAAAAGCCTGACCTCACCGATCCCAAGCTGCGGGCCAAGCTTGCCAAGGGCATGGGTCACAACTATTACGGTGAACCCGCCTGGCCCAACGACCTGCTGTACATGTTCCCGGTGGTGATCCTGGGAACCATCGCCTGCATCGTGGGACTCGCCGTGCTCGATCCCGCCATGCTGGTCGACAAGGCTGATCCCTTTGCCACCCCGCTGGAGATCCTGCCCGAGTGGTACCTCTACCCCGTGTTCCAGATCCTCCGCGTGGTGCCCAACAAGCTGCTGGGGATCGCTCTGCAGACCATGATTCCCCTTGGTCTGATGCTGGTGCCC
>Ga0194118_10007118_pt1 | contig 10854 bp, 25 predicted proteins | sample TA2MahsurfametaG_2_FD_148662 | JGI IMG/M metagenome (GOLD analysis project Ga0194118, IMG submission 148662) | Freshwater microbial communities from Lake Tanganyika, Tanzania - TA2015013 Mahale N5 surface | ecosystem: Environmental > Aquatic > Freshwater > Lake | place: Tanzania: Lake... | reverse complement strand
CCAGCAGACGAATGAGGCGGTGGGCGGCGAGGATGGAGCGGGCGGTCAGGCGCAGGGGTTCACTCATTCACACCTCAAAGGGTCAACGGGCGGCCATCACCCAACGCGGGGCGCGAGCGGGGCGAATGAGAGAGCGAATATGGGCGGGGTCTAGCTGCTCGACCAGATCGTCAAAAGACGTGCCGCACTTCTGACGATCACGCCGCGCCTCAATCGCCTGAGCGAGGAGTTCCAGCACCTCGGCGGCGTTGGGAGCGACCCGCGCCTCCTGCCGACTGGCAGCAGCCAACCGCTCATGGTGAGTCATCAAAGCGCGGGCATCCTCATTCGGCTGCCCTGCCGTTACCTCCGGTTCCTGTGCCGCCGCCGGCGTCTCATCTGCCGACGCCTGCCCGTCCCCCTCGGCCTCTTCTGTAAATTCAAGGTAGGCAAGCGCCAGCGCATTTGCGAGAGCCATGAGCTTCGCATCCGCATGTTCCGTAGCTGGCTCCCAGGGACGCCCGACCGTTTGGGCCAGGGCGATACCGTGTCTGGCCTCAGAGCAGATGAGCGGGTTCCCCAGGAGGCCCCCCAGCCTCATATGCCAGGGGCCGGGCGTGCATTTCGACAACAAACGGCGGACAGTCTCTGGCGTCAGGGCATTCTCTGCGTCACTCATACGTCACCTCAAGGGCAAGGCCCGCCGAGTGGGGCGGGCCTGTGGGGGGCGGGGGGATTATTCCTCGGGGGTTCGGGCGTCTAACTGCCACGCGGGGACGAAGGCAACCTCCGTCCACTCCCCTTCTTGAAAGTCATATTCCGTGCCCGTGAGCGGCACTTGCTGGATAACATAGCCGTCACGGTCAAAGTCATAGGTAATGCGGATGTCATCGGCGGCCCGAACATCCATTAGACCCACAATCGCTGCTTGCGGCTTATCGTCTGTGCGTTCGGTGTCCACTCGCGGATACCACAGGTCAACCCGGCACTCTTTCATATCGGCATCTTCTCCTAGTCTGCCACTAGCCCGCCATAGCTCAGGCGGCGGCGCATCTGCCGGGCGTGTTCCAGGCCCTCCCGTCCCACCTCGACCAGCAGGGCGGCCTCATCGGGGTACGGGCAGGGCGGGGGCGGTGGGGCAGGCTCCGGGGGCAGCCACTCGGCCCACAGGTCATGGGTGATAGCGGCGCGGGTTTCGTCGGGGGTGGGGCGGCGGCGGGTCATGGGCGGCCCTCCAGTCCCCACTCAATCCAGCGCACGGCCTCCCCACTGGCGATGTGCGCCCCGGTCACGCGAATGACGCGGTAGCCCAGCAAGGTGAGGTGGTTGTATTTGGCCGCGTCCTCCTCAAATCCTTTGCCTCGGGTATGTCTGCCGCCCGAGTACGTGCCGCCCTCGCATTCCACGATCAGGCGAGCATCGGCCCACAAAAAATCCACCCTCCACTTTCTGCCCGGCACGATTTCGGCCTCCCGCTCCGGGCGGGGCAGCCCGGCGAGGTGTACGGCATTGGCAAGGGCGGCCTCAAGGTCACTGCCGAAGTCGCCCGGCTTGACCTCGATGCCAGCCGCCTTGAGCGCGTCCCGGCTGACGCCACGGGCGAAGCTGCCCCGGCCCATCAGAACGTCACCCGAATCTGTATCCACTCCCGCCAGGGGGCATCACAGTTTTTGAAGCCCCGGCAGGCGTGCTTGAACTGGGCACGGCGGCGCTTGAACTCTGGGGATGAGAGGGCGGCAGTGAGCGAATCGGCGGGAATATCTATCACGGTTTCCCGGTAGTCCAGCGTCACCCCGGAAATAGACCACCGGGCGGGCCGTTCCCTGATTCCGAACAGGCGAATACGCATGTCATACCTCCAGACAGCGAGAGCGCCCCACCGTCAGGCAGGGCGCGGTTTTTGTGACAGAAACTCAGGGGCGGTTGAGCAGTCGGCTCAGCGCCTCATGCACCAGCTCGGCGGCGTCCCGTTCCAGCCGGGGCCAATCGGTGATGGTGGCCGTGTGGGTCACGCGCCTGCGCTCATCGGCCAGTTGGCAGGCGTAGATGCCCCGCTCATCCGTCCCGCCCACGTTGGCAACCGTGAGCGTCTGGAGGGTGCGGGCGGCGGATTCAATGCCGTGCGGCACCAACTCGATACGGACCCTCAGCATCCCTCCCCCAGCACACAGCCGTCATGGTGCCCGCTCCGGCCCATCAGCGGGTCTTCCCGAGCAGGCGGGATGCCCACTCCCCCATCATCGGGTGAGGCGGCATCCCCTCCTCTAGTGCGCTGACTGCCTGACCGATCACCCACAGAGCGGCGTCTGTTTCATTGCCCGGCTCTAGCAGGTCCTTCCGGCCCACATTCGTGTTGGCGGGGGCGAGACGGGCGAGCTTTTGAGCGAGGCGGGTTGTGGGGATAAGCACGTCTACGTGATCGGCCAGCGGGATGAAGTCCCTCAGCCACTCCAGAACACGGAACGGTCCCCCGGCCAGGGCGTCGTCGAGCTGCGGGAGAAGGGCGTTGATCTTCTCCTGATTGGCCCTCGCCCGCTCTGCCCGCTCGGTCTGATTCCGAACGTAGGCGGCAGACGCCCGGTGTGCCCGCACCTCCGCGTCCCTGCGGTCTTCCCAGGCTTCCAGCAGGGCTTGCGGGGTGTCCTGCGGCGTCACCCAGATGGTTTCGCCGTTGAAGTCGAAGTGAACGGGCTGATTATGTTGCTGTGCGAGTTTGTGGGCCTTTTGGATGGTGCCCGTGATGGAGTCTCCAGCTAACGTTTTGACCTTCATGCGGCCTCCAGAGCAAAGGGAAGCGCCCCCGTGTGGAGGGCGCTCGGCAAGACTTTTTGTGACAGAGACGGGCTAGGTGGGGTCGGGCAGCGCGTAAGTGCCATGCTCAGCACTCCAATAGGTGTAGGTCTGTCGGTCCTCATCCCAGGCAACATGGGTTGCCACCGCCATGAACTCCGGGGGCGAGGCCCGGTAGAGGGTTATGGGAGCGTCAATGGCCCCAACTGCCACGTCATATTTCAGCGTGAGGGCGGTCAACTCCCGCAGGAAGGCGTCTCGGCGCTCAGGGTCGATCATGGCGCTCATTCTCTCTCCCCCAGCGGGCAGCCGTCATGGTGCCCGCCCCAGCCCCCGCACAGGCGGCAGGGTTCGGTGGGGGTGAGGCGGAGAGCGGCTGCAAGGAGCGCGGCGGTCAGGGTGGGCGTCTGAGGGCGGGGGTAGCAGTCCCGCAGGATGCGGCGGGTCATCTGTTCGGGGGATTCAGTCATAGCAGGGCGCTCCTGTGGTGAAACTGGGCTTTCAGGCCGTGCTCCGGGTGATAGACGAATGCCTCCGCAGCGGGCGTACTCGAATACCCCTTCCGGCTGTGCCATTCATCGGAGCGTGAGAGCGCCGAGATGGTCCGCACGATCACCCCGCCCGATTCCGTCAGGGGCAGGAAGTGGCGGCTGGCCTTCTTGTGGAAGTGGCCCGTAATCCACTCCCGGCACACCGACGCCGCCCATGCCTGCGGCTGCTCATGGGCCATGATCTGCGGAAGGTCGCTGTGCTTCTCTTCGTTGCCGTGCGTAAAACCCAACAGGACGCGGCCCCGCTGGAAATACTTCCGGTTGACTGGGCGGGCGTCTACCGTCACGTCCGGGGCACTCCTGAACCATGCCGCGAGCACGTCGGAGAGGTGCATCACACTGAGGTAATCGTGGTTTCCTGGCACGCACAGCACCGTGACGGGCGCGTAAGTGGTCAGACGCTCCACAAGCTCGATAGCCAGGTCACGGGCGGCTGCGAACGCCTCCCGGTAGGTGCCCGCCGTGCTGACGGGCGTGCCGGAAGTCGTCTGCCCCGGCGAGTCCGTTTGCAGGAAGTCATTCCCGATCACCAGCACGATCTCTGCGATGCCCAGCGGCAGGGCGTCTGCCGTCAGCGCCTCCACGCTCTCCCTCACCGCTTGCACGGCCTCGGGGATACCCATGTCGGCTCCCGTCTCTGCCGCCCATGCCCCTTTCCCGATGTGGGCGTCAGCGGGACTGAGCACGAGGATGTGCCCGCCGCGCACCGGGGGGCGGGTGATGGGCTGATAGGTGGGGGCGTGGGCGGCGATGGCGGCCAGCGTCTCGGCTTTCAGGGCGATGAGGTCCGCTTGGGGCTGAGACTTCTCCAGCGATGCCTTGACCTGAAACAGCGGCGTCACGATCACGTTGCCGTTGTCATCTTTGGAGAAGCCCTCATAGCTGTTGACTGTGAAACGGGCCGTGCGCCAGATGGTCGTATCCACCTTCGCCGCGCTCAGCAGTTCGTCGAGTGTCTGAATGCGGCCCCGGCTTTCCACCGTCGCCACGTCCCCGGCCTGCTCATAGCTCACGGTCGGCTGAGGGGCGACTGGGGCAGGCGCAGGGCGTCCGGGGTCGCTGCGGTCCTGATGGTGGCGGGGCGCGTCCGGGTGGGCCTGACGGTAGAGGGTGAGGGCCTGGGCAGCGGCGTAGTCGGTACATCCGGCGAGACGGGCGAGGGCGCGGCGGCCAGGGAGGGAGCCGTGCTGCCGGAGGTACTGTTCGATGTGTTCGGTCATGGAACCTCAAGCCCCCAGCGGTGAAGCCGGGGGCATTCAGATTTGAGAAGGGGCTAGCGGGTTGGGCGGCGCATCTCTACCTCTAGCCATGAGGCGACGAGTTGCGCGGCGCGGGTGATCTCGGCGGGGCAGGTCAGGGCCTCCAGATACACGATCAGGTCAGCCGTCTCTCTGCCCGTTTCGGCCAGCATCCGGGGGCGGTCATAGCCGCAGTCGTCTATAGGGCCGCCGTAGTTCGCGTGCCCCTTCTCTAGCTGGGAGAGCATGAGGCGCTGAACCTCCGGCAGATGCCCCACACGGTCAAGGGCGCGGCGCTCTATCGGGGAGGGCTTCACGGTTGCCCCGCTACGGCGGCCCAGCGTCTCAGGTTCTCCTCTGACTTCTCCCAGTAGGCGCGGGCGAGGTCTTCCGGGGTGAAACCGTACAGGGCAAGCAGAGCGCACAGAGCGTCGGTCATGTCCCAGCCGGGTATGGCGTTCACATAGGGGTCAAACGCGCCCTCAAAAAGCGTGTCAAGAATGCCAGCGGCGTCAGAATCGCGGTACGCTCCGCTGTGCCCCAGGTTGCCCCAATCGGGGCACTCCAGGCAGTCGTCCTCATCGTAGGCAAGATCAAGCAGCAGCATGAAGTGGAGGGCGTCTGCGGCCTCAGCCAGCACCCGCTCACGGTCTGCTTGGGGGTGTTCGCCCGGCTTCTTCCACCATGCCCAATCGGGTTTGCATTCCTGCGCCAATTCCCCAACCTCAGTGAGGAGGGCCACTCGCGCCTGCTTCACGCCTGGCATGAGCATTCCTCCGAGGCGCTGCAACTCGGCTTGACGGTGGAGGAGGTCGCCATAGTTGAGGCTAGACATGCGTGACCTCGATTCCAGCGGCCCGCAGGATGTCCGGGCCGGAGGGCAGGCCCCGCTCGGTGCGGGCGACCTCCTCATAGGGCGTGGCGTACAGGACGCGGCGCACGCGGCGGCTGTTGACGATCAGGCGGGCGCACTGGGCACAGGGGGCGTGAGTCACGTAGAGGGTGTGGCCTTCTGCCTCCCAGTGGGCGGCCAGCAACGCGTTAACCTCGGCATGAATCGCCCCACTCTGGCCCTGTTCCAGCGACTCGCGCTCATTCGGCTCCCCTGCCGCCCTGCCGTTGTACCCGACGCCCACGACACGGTGATGGTGGTCAAGGATGCACGCGCCCACCTTCACCTTCGGGTCTGCGCTCCGCATGGCCCACAGGCGAGCGGTTGCCATGCCCATTTCATCCCAGGTGGGGCGGTCGGGGCTGAATGGGCCGATCAGCGCCATGACTCGCAACGGGGGCAAAGGCGGGAGCGCACTCGGGGATGGAGCGGCGAAGGTCGGGAAGGTGGGAAACTCATCTTCAATGTGGTCAGGCATCACATGGCCTCCAGTAACAGAAAGGCGAGCGTGGCGAGGGTAAGGGTCGCAGCAGCCGCTACCGTCACCCGGAGCAAAAACCCGACCAGATAGCGCACCATGCCCCAAGCCGTCACATCTGCGGGGCGGGGTAACGGCGGTCCAGCCACAGCAGGAGGAACAGGTAGAGCAGGGCGGCCCCTATCACCACGGCCTGATGCGCGGGAGGGAGGGCAAGGAAGCCGCTCATTCCGCCTCCCCGAACACCGTGGGCCACACCTTGCCGAGTTCCGCCCGCATCATCAGGGCGATCTGCCGAGTCTCCGGCATGGCCTTCTTGGAGGTACGAAGCTCAAAGAAGGACTGCCAGGCGCGGGCGCTCCCCGCCATGAAGCCCTGAACGGCCACGCCCTGCGGGATGAGGTAGCGAGCATCCTGTTTCTTTGCTCCGTTCTCTCGCGCCCATTGGTAGTGATGGTGAGCAGAACTCAGGGCTTCACCGGGGAAAGATGGACCAAGCCCAGCCAGTCTGCCGTTGGGAATCTCATGCAAACTTCCAGGCACCACGAACTCCATTGCCTCGTCATACCGCTGACTTCGCCACTGCTGGGCAAAGAAGCGGTGCCGGAGCAGATGGACGTGGGCCGCGTAGGAGCACGTCACGTCCATCACTCCCCATGCGAACTCCAGCGGGCTTTCCCCATTAGCAACGAAATGCCGAATCAGCCGCTCATCGCTGGCCTCGTCCTGCTTCTCAAAACTCTGATAGCAGGCACGGGAGGTCCAAGCGATCAGGCTTTCTGGGGTGTGGTGAATTAGCTTTACGCTCGGTTCAATCAGCTTCACGGGCCATCTCCAATCGGTATAGGTACTGGGCAAACTCCCGGCCAGCAGGCGTCAGGGCGTAGTGGGGCTGGCGCGGGCCGGGGTGGGCCGCCAAGAAGCCCGCCCGCACGTAGGCATCCAGGCGGGCACGGCGGGACCCGCCCACGGTCATCCCCCCGGAGAGGGCGTAGGCAGTGGCAGGCTCCGGGGTGGTCAGGGCGTTGAGAAACAGTTCGGCCTCGAAATAGGTCACGGGGAACTGATCGGGTTTCACGCTCCCACCGTCCACTCTGCCGGGCGGCAATACCTCCAGTTGCCGTCCCAACGGGTGACAATCAGGCCGCACCGTTCCAGTCGGGCGGCGGCTTGGTGGGCAGTGGCTGGGGCGATGCCCGCGAGGGAACCGAGTTCGGACACGCTCAGGCCAGGATGGGCGTAGACGGCGGCGAACAGGGCGCGTTGCTGCCGGGGAAGTACGGGAATGGTCACGGTGCCTCCACGGGGTAGCAGGCGCGGATGTTTTGCCCCTCGGTAATGAGTTCGGTGCGGATGAGGCCCGCCCGCTCCAGTTGCGTCACGGCGTTCAGGGCGGCGCGGGGCGTCACCTCACGGCGGCGAGCAATCTCCGAGGCGTTGACGCCCGGCTCGGCCTGAATGATGTGCAGCGTCTCCCACTGGGCGGGCGGGAGGTCATAGAAGGGCGGCGGGTCGGGCGTGAACAGGTGCGCGATCAGGTGGGCAAGGCGAGCGGTGGGCAAGTTGCGCCCCCATGCCTCGGCCTGAATTTCTTCGGCCCGGTCGGTCAACTCTGCGAGAGTCAGGGGGTGACGGTCCATTCCTCGCGTCCCTCCGCCTGTCGGCTGCCCACCCAGCGTTTGCGCCGCAACTCCTCCAGCGCTGCCTCAGCGCGGGCATAGCGCCAGTTCAGGAGGCAGGCGAGAGAGCGGGCGGTGATGAAGTAGGGGGTGAGGGCGGGTGTCTCCCGGCCCTCCCGGCGAAGCTCCCGTGTGGTGAGGTTGAGCAGTGCCCGGTAGCACTCCCGCGCATCGGGCGGGGCGCTGAGCAGGCAGTCCGGGGTGCGGTGGGGGTGGTGACGGGCCTGCCCGGTGTTCATGGGCGTGATCTGGGGCGGATTGAGGTGCATCACTCGCAGTCCCTCAGTCCCGCCATACGGAGCAGCCCAGCGTCGGTGAGCCCCTGATGCACCCGGCGCTCCCCCGTGATTCGGGCGACGGTCGCGGGGCGCTGTTCGGTCAGGCGGACGGTTCTCAGTTCCCGGCACTCCCGCTCCAGCTCGCGGAGTCGGGCCTCCCGCTCCCACAGGGCGGCGGCGAGGTCGGGAACCTCACGGGCGCGGAGGGCGTAGAGAGTGGCGGCGGCGGACAGCAGGACGATCAACACTCGGTTCAAGGCGTCACCTCAAGGAAGCGCCCCCAGCAGCGGCAACTGCGGGGGCGCGGGGTTGGTTGGGGGTTAGGGTCGAGAAATCGGCGGGAGGCCGAGGTTCATGCTGAAACCCTCAAACCAGTACCCGGCCTCCTTGATTTCCAGCAAGGCGCAGCGGTCGCAACGCGCACCGCCCCAGCTATAGGTGCCCATGCCATTGAGCGGATTCTCGTCAGAGCAGCTTGTGCGCCCGTGCGGAACTAGGGCGAGTAGCGCATCTACTTGGCTAAATGCCAGTTGCCGCATTGCCTCAGCTTGAAGTGCCAGCCGCTCAGCTTCAACTTTTCGGCGTCTCTCAAGCACGGCTTGCAATTCAGTCATACTCATGTCCTCCGGGTTTCTCATTCCTTCCCTCCATACTCCCGCTGAATGTCAGCGGCCAGGGCGAGAGCGTCAGCGGGTTCAAGGGTCACGTGGGCGCTTTCTTCACTCGGCAGCGAAGCCCAGACACGCAGGCCATCAGGAGTGAATACGTACATGGCGTGATGCCCAGCGCGGTCGGTCAGGCCCCGTGCTCCGGTGGGGCTGGTTTTCCAAGTCATGCGCGCACCTCCTCTAGAACGCGACGGGCATCTCGCGCGCATTGATCCCATGTCGGGCGCAGCTCTGCCCAAGCCACCAGAGCGGTGGTGCAGTCATCAAAAGCCACCAGGGCGGCAGCGTCCCGCACCTCTCGCACCTCGCCCGTGGTCGCCATGCACTCGCGTCCCGAAGTGGTCAGGCGATAGGTCCGGGTGGAGACCCGCGCACCCACCTCACGGGCGGCGGGGCGTTCCTGAAGCTGCGAGTGCAGCACCCAGAAAGCGCGGGCGCGGGCATCCTCTGTACGGGTTATTTCCTGCACGATCAGGGCGGCGGCGTCCCGGTGAAGGCCCTCAGACAACAGCGTGCACTCGCCCAAGTGGTAGGCGGCCAGCACCTTGCGCTCATACGCCTCCGAGGCCCGACGGGCAGCAGGAGCGTGTGCCTCGATCTCCGAACGGCGTTGGGCGGTCAGGCGGTTATGACGGCCCCTTCCACCCTCCTTCAGCTCCCGCACGGACGGCAGGGTACCAGTGGGGACGAACCCGGTAGGGCGGGCCTCCTTCCAGACAGGCTTAGGGGTGGTCATGGGGCACTCCGCAGGTTCAGCCACACCGGAGAGTGACCGTGGGCGCGGGCGGCCAGCACAACAACATTCATGGCCCGCTGGGTGGCCGCGACGCTAACCGTCTCGTTTGCATGGGCATACAGCGCACCGATGGGCCGCCCGCTCTCCGTGACCACATCGGTGATCTCGGCGTGAGGCACCTCCCAGGCTGCCCATGCGGGGCGCAGATCAGCCGTCATTGGCAGTGTGGAATAACCCGCTTCACTGAGGGCGAAGCGGGCCAAGGTGAGCTTGTGTTCTAAAAGCGCGGTCATGGCGTCTCCTCTCCCATCAGGCGCTCCTGAATGAGCCTGATCTCCGCCTCTAGAGCGGGCAGGCGGGCGAGCAAGCGCTCGGCGTCCAGCGCGTAAAAGAACAGGCGCAGCCACCCGTGGGGCGTCTCGAACGTCGCGCCCACTTCGTAGCTGTCGGGGAACTGGTATGTCTCCAGATGCCACTCGCGCACGTCAACGCCGCCGCGCCTTGTCTCGCCGTCCCCGGTCTGGAAGCTCACGCCGGAGCGGGCCTGCCAGTGGGCGTCATGGCGGTCTATGTCATGGACGGGGTAGGAGCGATAACCGCGCCCCTCAAGGAACGCGGCCACCTCCTCCCGTGTGGGTGGATTGCTCATGACTCTCCTCGGATAAATCGCCCGTAGCGGGCGTGTTCGGTGGTCAGGTACTCCACAAGGCGGGCCAGGGCGTCAGCATCCCGGCCCACGGCAAAAGCCCGGCTGTGAGCCGTCACGCGGTCAGAGAAGGGGACGGGCACGTGACAGGCTCTGTGAACCCCTACAAGCGTCTCCGGCCCACCGTCATTCCTGCGGGCTTCGTGTTCCCCCACTCGCGTGTGGTGGAGGTCAAGCACGGTGCCGCCCGTAGCGGGCTGGCCGCACACGTAGCAGGTGCCGCGCTGCTTGAGAAAGTCCCCGAACGTGGGCGGCTTAGTCGCTTCATTCAAATCTGAGAGGGCCGTCACGTCCCCCGTCTGGACGGCTTGCACCGCAGCCCGGTAGAGCGGGGCGGGCAGCACCTCCAACACGCTCAGGTTCAGCGCGTCGGCCTCCGGGGGCGCGGTGGGGGCGGTGGGGTCAGCGTCCCTCAGCAGGGCGCGGGTGCGTTCCTGTACGGGGGCGAGGGCGGCGGTGCGGGCCTGGGCGGCGGTGAGGGCGTGGCGGCGCAACCGCTCGGCCAGCTCATCCGGCGTCAGGGCGTCAATCTCGGTGCGGGTCAGGCCGGAGCGCAGGGCGCGGCCAATCTGCGCCAGTCGGGTCAGACTGCCGGAGTAGCCGGAGGCGAGGGCGCGGCTGCGGTCGAAGGTGTTGTACAGGTTGCCTGGGGAGGCGTCCTGCCCCTCGCACAGCCACACCAGAAAGGCCCAGGGCGGCGCGTCCCGGTTGCCGGGTTCCAGTTGCCAGCGGAGGAACGCGGCCCACAGCAGGCGGGCCTCGGCCTCCCGGTTGCGGGTGCGGCTTGCCCAGAACTCGGCTCTCAAATCTGAATGGGGGGCGGGGGTGGTGAGGGCGGGGAGGTTCAGAACACCACCTG
>Ga0194118_10007117_pt1 | contig 10854 bp, 12 predicted proteins | sample TA2MahsurfametaG_2_FD_148662 | JGI IMG/M metagenome (GOLD analysis project Ga0194118, IMG submission 148662) | Freshwater microbial communities from Lake Tanganyika, Tanzania - TA2015013 Mahale N5 surface | ecosystem: Environmental > Aquatic > Freshwater > Lake | place: Tanzania: Lake... | reverse complement strand
TACGCCGTTCCTGTTGAGGTCGGACAACGGGCTCGTTTTTACCTCTCGCGCCTACACGCGCCTCGTGCGCAGTTATGGTCTTCGGCAGGAGTTCATCACACCACACTGCCCGCAGCAGAATGGAATGATTGAACGCGTTATCCGAACTTTGAAAGAGCAATGCGTCCATCGTCATCGCTTTGAAACCCAACAACACGCCTCGCGTGTCATCGGCGACTGGATCCGCTTCTACAACACCCGTCGGCCCCACCAAGCCCTCGGCATGAAAACCCCCGCTATGGCGTATGCTTTAGCGGCCTGACCTGAGCAGAAAACGATGGGTCATTACAGAAGTTCGACCGCTAGAAGGGAGCGTACATGACAAGAAAGGGAATTATCTTGGCGGGTGGTTCGGGCACGCGCTTGTACCCGGCAACGAGTGCGCTCAGTAAGCAGCTGTTGCCGGTATACGACAAACCCATGATTTTCTATCCGCTCTCGACCTTGATGCTTTCGGATATACGTGAGGTGCTGGTTATTAGCACTCCTCGGGACTTGCCGGCTTTTATCGGACTGCTCGGCGACGGGAGCAAGTGGGGCATGAATATTGAGTACGCGGAACAGCCGTCACCGGACGGTCTTGCCCAAGCTTTAATTATCGGGCGTCACTTCATCGGTGGTGGGGCAAGTGCACTTGTCCTCGGGGACAACATTTTTTACGGGCATGAGCTCGCAAATTTGCTCCTGTCGGCGAGCGCCACCACGCAGGGCGCCACAGTCTTTGCGTATCACGTTCACGATCCACAACGTTACGGCGTCGTTGAATTCGACAGTAACGGCAAGGCCATCAGCATCGACGAGAAGCCGATGGCTCCAAGGAGCAACTATGCGATCACGGGCTTGTATTTTTACGATGAGAGGGCTTGTGATATCGCGGCGGAGCTTCGACCATCGCCGCGTGGCGAGTTAGAAATCACCGACCTCAATCGGCGCTATCTCGAGCTTGGCCTTCTCCAGGTACAGATCATGTGGCGGGGATTTGCGTGGTTGGATACCGGCACGCACGACAGCCTGCATGAGGCGTCCGGATTTGTCTCTATGCTACAACGACGACAAGGTTTGGTCATCGCTTGCCCGGAGGAAATCGCTTATCGCAAAGGGTGGATAACATCGACTGAACTCGAGGCACTGGCCTACCCGTTACGAAAGACGGCTTACGGGCAGTATCTCCATTCTATTCTTGCGAAGCCTTTTTGAGCTCCGCGATGGTGATCCCGACGGCGGTAGCGGCGGGTATCTCCGTTCTTATAGGTCTAGAGCTGTTCTTGTATGCGTCTCCCGGAGGGCAATAAAGTGGTTAATAAGGCGGTCAGGGCTTGTTCAAGATGCGTCATGGACACATCTGATCCGGGGATCCGGTTTGATGCTAATGGCCTATGCGAATATTGTACTAATTTCGATAGCGTCATAAAGCCAAATTGGGACACGGGCGAAACCGGAGCGCGTCGTCTGGCTGAGTTAGCAGATTCCATCAAAGCAACCGGTAAGGGGAAGGATTTCGATTGCATCATCGGCTTGAGCGGTGGACTAGACAGCTCTTACGCGGTATTCGTAGCCAAGGAAAAGATGGGTCTTCGCCCTCTTCTGTTCCATGTCGATGCGGGATGGAATACCGATCAGGCCGTGGGTAACATCGAGAAACTCGTGGATGGACTTGGAATCGACCTATATACTGACGTGGTTGATTGGGAATCGGTCAAGAGAATGCAGGTGGCATTCTTGCGTTCGGGAATACCGGATCAGGACTTGGTGCAGGATGCGGCTTTCTTCGCCGGTCTTTACAAGTTCGCAAAGAGATATCGCATCCGCCACATCATTACCGGCTCAAACTATTCGACCGAATGTTGTCGAGAGCCGGAGGAGTGGGGTGGGTATCTTGGTGCGGATAAGACCCTGTTTTCGGATATCTGGCGACGGTGTGGGGACGGAAAGCCAAATGACGGCTTTCCCATTGTCGATATTCTTGTGTACAAGATCTGGTATCAGAAGGCTCTGGGCATGAAGGTGCACCATCCATTGAATATGGTTCGTTATGTCAAGAACGAAGCCGAAGCAGAATTAAATTCTAGGTTCGGTTGGCAGCCGTTCCAGCACAAGCACCATGAGTCTCGTTTCACAAGATTCTATGAAGACTATTGGTTGCCGCGGCGTTTCGGATATGAAAAGCGTCGAGCACACTTCTCAAGCCTCATCATGACCGGCCAAATGCTTAGAGCAGAGGCGATAGATCGTCTGTCAAGGCCGGAGATGGATGAGCGGTTCCTGAGGCAGGAGTTCGAGTACGTTGCCCACAAGCTTGATCTCACCGTTGAGGGGCTTGAAGCGTTGTTCAACGCTCCAAAAATGACTTTTCGAGATTATCGCAACAAGCGATGGTTGATCGGTCTCGGTGCGAAAGCTATGCGTTGGTTAAATCTTGAAAAGAGACATTTCCGGTGATCCGGATCGTTGACTATGGGGTCGGGAACATCCAGGCGTTCCTAAACCTCTTCAAGCGGATTGGTATCGATGCAGCCCGCGCCGAAAACCCGAAACAGCTGAGGGATGCAACCCGCCGGATTCTGCCGGGGGTTGGCCATTTTGATCATGCGATGGCAAAACTTGCCGAGTCGGGTTTCCGGCCGGAATTGGATAACCTCATTCTCGGGGCAAGGGTACCTATAATCGGTATCTGCGTGGGCATGCAGATGCTTGCCGAGGGCTCTGACGAAGGCGTTCTTCCCGGGCTGAACTGGATTCCTGGGCGGGTTCGTGCGTTTACCTCCCGCCCCTCTTGCGAGGGGCTTGCAATGCCTCATATGGGGTGGAATGAGTTAAAGCCGACTCCGGGGAGTCGATTATTTTCGAGGGGTTTCGCAGGGGATCCTCAGTTTTATTTCCTGCACTCATACTTCTTTGACGCTCAGTGCAGGAATGATGTCGCCGCAAAAGCGACATACGGTATCGAATTCGATGCTGTAGTTTCACGTAACAATATCCATGGTATTCAATGTCACCCTGAGAAGAGTCACCATTGGGGTGAACAGATACTGCGAAATTTCGTGGAGTTGGGATAATGTTACGACCGAGAATTATTCCTTGCCTTTTAATTCATAAAGGGGGGTTGGTAAAAACTAAACTTTTCAAGGAGCCCAGGTACGTCGGTGACCCCATAAATGCAGTGAGGATCTTCAACGAAAAGGATGCTGATGAACTGATGGTTCTAGATATCGACGCGAGCGTCAATGGACATGAGCCTGACTTCCACCTGATAGAAAAGTTGGCTGCCGAGTGTCGCATGCCCCTCTGCTACGGCGGTGGCGTGACCAACGCTGCTCAGGCCATCCGGTTGGTTGATATGGGGGTTGAGAAGGTGGCAGTCAGCTCGGCTGCTATTTCTAATCCATCCCTCTTGATTGAAATGGCCGCTGCCGTCGGGCGCCAGTCAGTAGTCGCGGTATTGGATTTGAGGAAGCGATCGAACCTATTTTCCAAGGGCTACGAACTGTGTACCCATAACGGCAAAACGGGACATAAACTCGACCCCGTTGCGTTTGCTAAGTACCTGCAAGATGCCGGTGCTGGCGAGATTGTGATCAATTCCGTCGATAGAGATGGACTCATGCAAGGGTATGACCTTGATCTGGCGACGCAGTTCAAACAGGCGCTTAAAGTGCCTGTCACATTTTTGGGAGGTGCAGGCTCTCTCTATCACATGAGTGAGCTCATTTCGAAGTTAGGTGTGGTGGGAGCTGCCGCAGGAAGTCTTTTTGTTTTTAAAGGTAAGTATCGTGCGGTGCTGATAAATTACCCGACCCCGGAAAAAAAGATCAAACTTTGCCGCGAAGCATTGAAAATTTAAACACATTCAAAGGGTTCGTATGTTTTCCAAAAAGGTACTTCTCATCACGGGAGGAACAGGTTCATTTGGTAATGCTGTCTCGCGCCGCTTTCTGGATTCTGACTTACGTGAAATCCGCATTTTCAGTCGTGACGAAAAAAAGCAGGATGATATGCGTAAGAAGTACAATAATCCCAAACTCAAGTTTTATATCGGGGATGTGCGTGATTATCAATCTGTTTTGAATGTGGTGCGTGGCGTAGATTTTATTTACCACGCCGCTGCATTGAAGCAGGTTCCATCGTGCGAATTTCATCCCCTTGAGGCCGTGAAGACCAACGTTCTTGGTACTGAAAACGTGCTCGAAGCTGCTGTCACCTGCGGTGTCAGACGGGTGGTGGTGCTGAGCACCGACAAAGCGGTTTACCCCATCAACGCCATGGGCATAAGTAAGGCCATGATGGAAAAGGTGGCTGTAGCGAAGTCCCGCAACAGCAATAGTACCGTGATCAACGTCACTCGTTATGGCAACGTGATGTGCTCGCGCGGTTCTGTGATCCCACTTTTCACCCGGCAGATACGTGCTAGCCAGCCCATTACCATTACCGACCCAGCTATGACCCGTTTCATGATGACACTTGATGATGCCGTGGACCTAGTTTTGTATGCGTTTGAGCACGGCAAGCCGGGCGAGATTTTTGTTCAAAAAGCACCCGCTGCCACCATCGAGACGTTGGCCCACGCACTGACTGACTTGCTAGGCAAGCCTAAGCATGAGGTGCTCGTGATTGGCACGCGTCATGGCGAAAAGCTGTACGAAGCATTACTCAGTCGAGAGGAAATGGTGGCAGCGGAAGATCTGGGTGGCTACTACCGCGTACCGCCAGATTTGCGCGACCTCAACTACGGCAAGTTTGTGGAGCAAGGGGAAGTCAAAATCTCAGAAGCCACCGATTACAACTCGCACAACACCACCCGGCTGGACGTGCCTGCCATGCAGGCGTTGCTGATGAAGCTGCGCTTTATGCAAGCGACCGTTCGTGGTGAGGTGGTCGAGGCTGAGGAGTAATCGCAATGACGCTGTCGAACAGCCGCATATTGGTTACCGGAGCCAATGGTTTTATCGGTAAAAATTTGGTTGTTCGTTTAAAAGAGTTGGCCAACATTACTGTAAGCACCTTTGTGCGTGGTGATGACGCCGCCCTCTTGCCCAGACTAGTTTCGCAAGTCGATGCTGTTGTGCACTTAGCGGGAGAAAACCGTCCCGCAGATGAGGCCTCGTTTTCGAGAGTGAATTCCGGATTGACCTCAGCTCTTTGTGATGCGATCCGGCAGGCGTTTCAATCAACTGGACGGTATATCCCTTTAGTACTGGCATCCTCTATCCAGGCCGAGCGCGACAACTCCTACGGGCGAAGCAAACTTGCAGCAGAAGAAGCCGTGCAGTCGCTCGGAAAGGAGACAGGCAACCCGTGCGTGATTTTCCGCCTCCCCGGCGTGTTCGGTAAGTGGTGTAACCCCAACTACAACTCGGTTGTCGCTACTTTTTGTCACAACGTTGCGCGAGACCTTCCAATTCAGATTAATGATCCAACGGCCAGCTTGCAGCTGGTCTACGTAGATGATGTGGTGACTGCGTTGTTGGCCGCTCTGAAGGATCCAGAGTTCGGCTGTGTACATGCGCAGGTTTCGCCAGAGTACACCACCACACTGGGCGAACTAGCGAAACGGATTAGCGTCTTTGATGACTGCCGCTCTACGCTGATGACGGAGCGGGTGGGCACAGGCTTCGTGCGTGCGCTTTATGCAACTTATATAAGTTATTTGCCCAACGATAAATTCTCCTATCAGGTGTCACAACATGCAGACCCACGCGGTGTGTTTGTGGAAATGCTTAAAACACCCGATAGTGGCCAGTTCAGTTATTTCACGGCGCACCCCGGTATTACCCGAGGCGGACATTACCACCACACCAAAACCGAGAAGTTTCTCGTCATTAAAGGTGAAGCACTGTTTCGTTTCCGTCATTTGCTGACTAACGAGTTGGTCGAACTGCGAACCAGTGGTGGTGTGCCTCAAGTGGTGGATACCATTCCTGGTTGGGCGCACGACATTACCAATGTGGGTGATGACGAGATGGTAGTCATGCTTTGGGCTAACGAGAACTTCGACAAGGAAAAGCCCGATACTGTCGCCAGCAAGGTTTAAAAATGAAAAAAATTAAGGTGATATCGGTCGTGGGAACCAGACCGGAAATCATTCGCTTGTCACGCGTATTAGCTGCACTTGATCTGCATTGTGACCACGTATTGGTGCACACCGGCCAGAACTATGACTACGAATTGAACCAGGTTTTCTTTGACGACCTTGGTGTGCGCAAGCCAGACTATTTTTTGAATAGTGCGGAGGGTAGTACTGGCGCGGCCAATACCATTGGCAATCTCATCACTGCGGTGGACGATGTACTAGCGCATGTGCAGCCCGAAGCGATGCTTGTGCTTGGCGATACCAATAGTTGCCTGTCGGTGATTCCGGCCAAGCGTCGTAAAGTGCCGATTTTCCACATGGAAGCCGGCAATCGCTGTTTTGACCAGAGGGTGCCGGAAGAAACCAACCGCCGAATTGTCGACCATACGGCAGACATCAACCTCACCTACAGCACTATTGCCCGTGACTACCTGTTGCGCGAAGGCTTGCCGCCCGACCAGGTTATAAAGACTGGCAGCCCGATGTTCGAGGTGCTTAACCATTACCTGCCTCAAATCCAGGCATCAGACGCTTTGAACCGACTGGGATTGCAGCCGCAGCGGTACTTTGTAGTGAGCGCTCACCGAGAGGAGAACATCGAATCCGACAAGTCGTTCACGAAACTGGTGGCCGTGCTAAACAGTGTGGCCGAAGAGTATGGCATCCCTGTGGTGGTATCGACCCACCCTCGCACCCAAAAGCGGGTAGACGCTACGGGTGCGCAGTTCCACCCCTTGGTACGCCTTATAAAGCCTTTGGGTTTTCACGATTATGTGAACTTGCAAATGCAGGCGAAGGCCGTCTTGTCGGACAGCGGCACAATTAACGAGGAGTCATCCATTCTGAATTTTCCGGCGCTGAACCTGCGCGAGGTGCACGAACGCCCCGAAGGCATGGAGGAAGCTGCCGTGATGATGTTGGGATTGGAGGTGGATCGCGTACGCCAAGGATTGGCTATTCTGGCCACTCAGCCCCGCGGCGCGGAACGCAACCTGCGATTGGTAGCCGACTACAGCGTGCCAAATGTCAGCGAAAAGGTGGTGCGCATCATCCACAGCTATACGGACTACGTAAACCGCGTGGTGTGGCGAAAATAGGAAGCAATTGAATGCAGAAAATACTAGATGCAGAACAAGTTGCCGCCTTTTATCACGATGAATTTGTTCAACAACAAGTTGATCATTTTAAGAAAATCGCCTTACACAGTGTTAAACCAGGAAAGGTCGTTGTCGATATAGGAGGTGGGTGCGGATACTTTGCGAGTGTTATTAAAAGTGAGCTGGATATCCCTGCTCGTGTAATAGACATGGACTTGGTAAGTGTCGAATCCGCACAGAGGCTAGGTGTAGAAGCAATCGTCGGCGATGCTCTTCGGCCTATCAAGAAAGGTGATGAAGGTGTTGCATGTTTCAATCTGATCCTTCATCACTTGGTGTCGAACTCAGAGACCGAGACCCTGGCGCTGCAGTCTGGCGCAATTACCGCTTGGCGAAAAAATAATGTCAAGATTTTTGTGAACGAATACATTTATGAATCGTGGATTACAAATTTTTCGGGTTGGATAATTTACCAAATTACTAAAAATATGTTGCTTTCCGCAATTGGAAACAGCGTCGCCAAGATCCTGCCGTCGCTAAAAGCCAATACATTTGGAGTAGGTGTTAGGTTCAGAAGCAACAGCGAGTGGAAGAAGATTTTCGAGAAGGCAGGTTTTACTGTTGAAAACGAGTTGAAGGGAGAGCCAGAGTTCATTTCTTTACCGCGAAGGCTGCTCCTGATCAAAGAAATTCGACGCGATAGTTTCCTGCTTGTTGCTCGATGAGATGAAAATTGCGCTGATTACGGATGCGTTTCCGCCTTTGCGCACGTCCGGCGCGGTACAACTGCGCGACTTGTCGCGCGAGTTTGTGCGGCAGGGGCACGAACTGACGGTACTGCTGCCTTCACCGAGGCTTGCTCAACCCTGGCTGCTTGAAGATTTTGGCGGCGCTCGGGTGCTGCGCCTGAAGGCGCCGCAGACCAAGGACATTAACTATGTGTGGCGCACCCTGGGGGAGTTAGCCATGCCCTTTGCTATGCGCCACCACCTGAAGCGCAGCCCGCTGGCCGATGAGCGTTGGGACGGCGTGGTGTGGTACGCCCCGTCCATTTTCCATGGGCCCATGGCGGAGGCTTTGAAGACCGCCAGCGGTTGCAAGGGCTACCTCATCATCCGCGATATCTTTCCCGAATGGGCGGTGGACATGGGGCTGATGGGGCGAGGTCTGCCCTATCGCTTTTTTGATTCTGTAGCCCGGTACCAGTATTCGGTTGCCGACGTGATTGGTGTGCAGACACCTGGCAACCGGCGGTATTTCGACAGATGGAAGGAGCAGCCTGGCCGGCAGTTGGAAGTGTTGCAAAACTGGCTGGACAAACCTTTGCAGGTACGTTGTTCCATTCGAGTCGATGAGACTGCACTGGCGGGCCGTAAGGTGTTCGTTTACGCCGGTAACATGGGTGTTGCTCAGGGCATGGACATTTTGCTGGATCTGGCCGAAGAGCTCCGCAGTCGACCGGACGTCGGCTTCTTGTTTGTGGGGCGTGGCAGCGATTCGGCGCGCCTAAAGGTAGCAGCTCAAGCAAGGCAGCTCGACAATTTGGTGTTCTTTGACGAGATTGACCCCGATGAAATTCCTGACCTTTACGCTCAATGTGACGCCGGGATTGTGGCCTTGGATCCGCGGCACAAATCGCACAATGTTCCGGGTAAGTTCCTGACGTACATGCGAAGTGGTCTACCTGTGTTGGCCAACATTAACGCGGGAAATGACTTGGTGCAGATAATCAGAGATGAACGCGTTGGACAGGTTTGCGAGTCGAACCAGTTGGACGAGCTGCTGTTGCTGACAGAAAAATTGCTGGATCAAATTGAAACGGATTCAGACTTGTCAGCTCGATGCACCTCTTTGTTTGAACGCGAATTCGCCGTTGAAAAGACTGTCCAACAGATCGTGGCAGCGCTTACGGCGAAGTAGGCATGGCGACCATGAGTACTTTCAGCGCAGATTACTTGAACGACCTGACTGCGCAAGCGCAGGGTAATCTACGCAAGAGGCAGCACCGCAACATTCATCAAAGCTACGCTGATCCATGTCAGCGCCTTTTTAACGCCATTGAACCGGGCAGCTACATTCGCCCGCACAGGCATGCTGCTGACCCGAGAGATGAATTGCTGATTGCTGTTCGTGGATCCATGGCATTGTTGACATTCGATGACCAGGGCAAGGTGACAGGGGTTGTACGCTTCGGCGCGGACAGAAAAGGAGAGGGCTTGACCGTCGGTGCTGAGGTACCAGCGAACACATGGCACACCGTCATTGCCTTAGAGTTGGGCTGCATTTTGCTTGAGGTCAAAGCGGGACCATTCAATCCCAACCAGCCGAAAGATGCGGCGCCATGGGCTCCTGACGAGGGTGGACCAGATGCCAAGCAGTATCTGCAAAGATTAATGTCGAGGATTACCGGATGAAAGCTATCAAGTTCAGGGTCGAGGCTTAATCTTGTTGGCTAAGTGCTCATCTCCCCTTGCTGAGTTTTGATCCAGTGATTTGCTCCGGTACGAAATCGGTGGCTGCAATTGGCTGTATCGAGGTGGAGTACCGGGAATCTGTACATGGATTCTTCCCTGAGTTGGTTCGATTGGTTGTTTCGTTGAGTGCGATCGGTATCGGGTTTGAACTTCACAAGACAGGGACTGCCAAACCTTACACTCCCGGTCAGCCGATGGTGCTGAAGGTAAACGTAGTGTGAGTGGATTGGAGATCCACTTCTATCCGGATCTCGTTTATAGCCGTCTACTCAGCCCCTCAGGCCGACCGCTTCGGTTCATGAGGGTGCTAAAAAAACCGATAACTAAATCTACACCGGATCACCCGATCAAGCTCGGCAAGGTCCGGCTACTGATGGCAAGATTGGTTGGCGATGCGTTTATCTCGTATTACGAACGGCATGTCAGAAGTGGTCCCGCTTCGTCGGACAGTTTTTCATCGGATTTAATGAAGACTGTCCTGCGGTTTAGGCAGCCAAGGCTGCCGGGTTGGTGGATGGGAAGTAAACCTGATCCGGGGTCTGACCGTTCAGTGCCGAGTGCGGCCGGGTACGGTTGTAGAAGGCGAGGTACCGGGTCAGATTTTCTCTCGCTTCGGATGTGCATTCATAGGCTTTCAGGTACACCTCTTCGTATTTCACCGTTCGCCAAAATCGTTCAATGAACACGTTATCGCGCCAACAGCCTTTGCCGTCCATGCTGATGGCGATGCCGTGGGCTTTGAGCACGCTGGTGAACTCGAGGCTCGTGAATTGACTTCCCTGGTCGGTATTCATGATCTCGGGGACGCCGTATTTGGCGATGGCTTCCTGCAAAGCACTCACACAGAACTCTGCATGCATCGTGTTCGAGAGCTTCCAGCTGAGGATCTTGCGACTGTGCCAGTCCATCTGACGTGACCGGCGATTTTTGGTCCAGGTTGATGTTCCGTAAACTGGGACAGAGGAGACCTGGAAGATGGCGAAGCAGAGATATACGACGGAAGAGATCATCCACAAGCTGCGTGAGGCGGATGTGCTGATCGGCCAGGGCCAGACGGTGGCGCAGGCGACGAAGCAGATCGGGGTGACGGACAAGACGTACTTTCGCTGGCGCAAGAGCCACGGCGGACTGCGGATTGATCAGGCGAAGCGCTTGCGGGATCTGGAGGCCGAGAACG
>Ga0194118_10007112_pt1 | contig 10858 bp, 5 predicted proteins | sample TA2MahsurfametaG_2_FD_148662 | JGI IMG/M metagenome (GOLD analysis project Ga0194118, IMG submission 148662) | Freshwater microbial communities from Lake Tanganyika, Tanzania - TA2015013 Mahale N5 surface | ecosystem: Environmental > Aquatic > Freshwater > Lake | place: Tanzania: Lake Tanganyika... | reverse complement strand
AAAATACTCTTCTTGGGATCATTAAGAATATTCAAGATCCAGGTCTACAAGCAAATGCTGCAAAATTTGTAGGTGGAGCAACTGAGTTTAGAGGTAGCCCAGCAACAGTTAGAGCAGTTAATAGTGACAGTAATCCAAAAAATAATATTCAAGCTGATGCAAATGGAATTATACCAGGAAGTGTTTGGCGTGGTGGTAATGGTGATAATCAGTTTTTAACCTCCAATCCACCAGGCGCTGACAGAACTACTTTACGTCCAGGTGGGGCTGCCCCATTTAATCTACCAGCACCACAAGCACCATCATCTAGACCTTCACCAGGGCAGTTTACACCAATTAGAGAAGGTCAGGATTTGAAAGCAATGACTGGTGCAAAGAATGTAGATTACGTTACAGCTTCATCTCCCTATGGAATGAGGGAAGATCCATTTACTGGTATGCAGAAAATGCATGGAGGCATTGATATCGCTGCTCCAGCAGGGACTTATATTGCATTAAAGATTGATAGTGAAGTTGTATTTGCGGGATGGCAGAACCCCAATAACAAGAGAGAAGGATATGGTCAAGTAATTGATTTATGGGTTGAGGAACTTGGTGTTCAGTTGAGATTTGGTCATTGTCAAGGATTTTTAATTACATCTGGAAAAGTAAAAGCAGGTCGATCATTTGCAAGGGTTGGAGACACTGGTCGTTCAAGGGGACCACATATTCACTTTGAATATGATACAACGAAGGGTAGAGGTAATTATGGAGGTGTTGGCGATCCATCTGCTTATGTTCCTTACATTTTATTAACTAACACATCAAACACATCTTCTGTGAGTCCTCCAGCAAATACATCCCAAGCGCAACTTACATCAGCAAATATTGAAAGTGCAGAAAGTAAAGAAAGAAAATTAAAAGCTGAAACAAAGGATAATATAATTACAGTTCCTTTACCATCAAGTCAACAAAGAAATACTCCAATGCCACTAAGTGGTGGACAACCTGGTATGGATATCATGATTGATGATAGCTTAAATAGATTTATGATACAAAAATTACTACTAGATTTAGCATATACATAAATGTCAACAAAAAGCTCAGTATACGAAGAACTTATTATAGAATCTAACGACGGAGCAAGAACTGTTGATATTAGATTAGGCACGGCGTCCATTGATTACTATGAGGATGTATTTTCTCCAACGATCACCGCTAAAATTTTAGTTAGTAGCACAGGAGATGCCATCACAGGCAAAGATGGAAAAAAACAATCAATCTATGATGGTCTTCCCTTAAGAGGTGGGGAACGAGTTTCAATTAAGATTGCTTCAAATTCTGACACCAATAAAGGACTAGACTTCTCAACAAATCCGAGAGACTACCTATATGTTTCAAGTGTAAGTAATGTTATTAAAGAGGGGATGAGAGAAGTCTTTGTGTTGAATTTAGTATCAAGAGAATCTATTTCTAATGAAGCAGCAAGAGTTTCTAAAAAATATCCAACAAGTTTTCCAATTTCAGAGTCTGTGAGGGATATTGTTGAGAAATATCTTGTCACAGATAAACCAGTAGATTTTGATGATACATCTAACACTTATGGATTTGTTGGAAACATGAGGAAACCATTTACAATTTTAATTTGGTTAGCATCAAGAGCAGTTTCCAAAATTCAAAATTCAACCGCTGGATTCTTTTTCTATCAAACTAAGGAGGGATTTAAATTTAAATCTATTGATGAATTAATTACTCAACAACCAAAGCAAACTTATGAATACATTGAAGTTAATCAGAGTGATCTTGAAAGAAATAATGATTTTAGAATTCTAAAATACAATATTCAGACAAATCAAAATTTACTTGAAAAGTTGAGACTTGGAACCTATTCAAGTTTTAGAGCAGCATTTAATCCCTTAACTTGTGAATTTTCATTGCCAGAAAAGGGAAAGTTTAGTTTAAAAGATAATATAGGTAAGGCCAAGAATTTGGGTAGAGAACCAGAAATTCCTGAGATAACAAATAACTCAAAGGCAAATCTTGGTAATAGAATTTTTACACAGGTAATTGATATTGGAACAATGGAGAAAGATGTTTCAATTCTACCTAACGCCGATCCATTTAAATATCAATCTCAAGCAGTTATGAGGTATAATTTACTATTCACTCAAATTGTTAATATGATTGTCCCATTGAACACTAACTTACAAGCTGGGGATATCATAGACTGTAAGTTTCCAAAGATTACTGCAGAAAATTCTAAGACATATGACGAAGAGGAAAGCGGTCTATATATGATTAAGGAACTATGCCATCACTTTGACCCAGATACATCACTTACTTCTATGAAACTTGTAAGAGACACTTATGGTCAGTATGGTAAAAATAATCAAGCTCAATAATGGAAGATTCTTTACTAAAAACTAATTTTGTTGGAAGAGACGGATTCCGTTGGTGGATAGGTCAAATACCTGAAATTGGATCTTGGGAAAAGCAAGCGACTGGACCTGGATGGGGAACTAGATATAAAGTTCGTATTATGGGTTATCATCCATACAACACTGCAGAACTTTCTGATGAGGATTTACCATGGGCAGGTGTTTTAATGCCACCTGGTAATACGGGATCGGCAAATGTATCTAAAACAATTAAATTTAATCCTGGTGATACAGTTATAGGATTTTTTCTAGATGGCGATAGTGCACAAATCCCAATGATTATGGGCGCATTTGGAAATTCTTATTATGCTGCAAATGCTAAAGAAAAAGGATCTGCAGGTGCATTTGGATCTTTTACTGGATACACTAGTTACATGAAGAAACCCTCTAAATCAGTATTGAGGGCAAATCAATCTAATGATGCAAATGCAGGATCTCAAAAATCTCCAGCAAATTTAAGTCCAGCAGACGCTAATAAAAAGACTAATAATGCTAATTATTCTGCTTCATCAGGAGCAACCATTCCACTTCCAGTAGGACCGGATAAAGGTGGGTCTAAGAGTAAAAAAACAATTAACAAGATAAAAGCAGCGATTGAAAGTTTTGTTAGTTTTTTAAAGAATCTAAGAGACGCTTTTAATGATTCAATTGAATATGCAAAGGATTGGATTAAAAAAGAAATCGATATAAGAGCAGAACAAATTACTGAACTTGTTTCTGGAATGATTTCTGGGATGATTAATTCCCTGTTTAACAAGTTAATTCCACTTTTAAAAAAAGGATTGGCTGCACTTTACGCTAGCGTATTTGCTAAAGTTCTTGCCGCTACATTAAATCCTATCGTAGCACATCTTGCTGGCGTTGCTGCTCAAGTAGCAATGACAAAACCAGTAAAAGTGCTTCAAGATTTAATTCCTTGCGTATGTAATCAAATTGTCAGTAAGATGACTGGATTCATTGCAGATATTTTAAAGTCAGTTGCTGATAATATTCTTAATTTTGTTCAATGTGTCGGTGATCAAGTTATTGGGGCGTTATTCAACGGAATTGTTGGTCAAGTCGTGGATGGATTAGCATCTGCTATTGAAGGTATTTCTAAAATAGTTCAGTTTATTGAAAACTTTAGTGTAGAAGGTCTTCTTAGAAGTGGTGTCGATGCGTTACTAGGATTAATTGGTCTTGCAAGTTGCAATAAAAAAAGTAAAAAAGATAAGTTTGGTGCTGAAAAATATAAGATTGGATATGGACCAATTTTTCAAGCTGAACCCGATCTATCTGGTATCGTAAAAAATGCTAATGATGCACAAGCAATTTCTAATGCTGCTAGATCTACAGAGATTCCACTGGATGCTGCTTCAGATTTAATGGGAGCATTTAGTCTATTTTCTGGTGCAATTTCAAATCCAAATCCATTCCCAACAGATCTTGGTTCTTGTTATGGAGGAATACCAACAATTTGTAATCCACCAACAATTAATATATTTGGCGGCGGCGGAGAAGGTGCTTCAGCGATTCCTATCTTTGGGGCAATAGTTGGTGAAGGTAATTCAAAGACTGGTAGTGTTATAGGAGTTAAGATTACAAATCCTGGAAATGGATATACATTCCCACCATTTGTTGAGGTGGTCGATAATTGTGACCAAGGTTATGGTGCTTGTGCAAGATCAGTGATTAAAAATGGTAAAGTCGAGGACATCTACATTATTTCAGAGGGTGAAAATTATCCAGTTGATGATACCATTCCATACTCAGTTTCGGATGTAATAATTGTTGATCCTGGTAATGGATATGAGGATGGCGATACAGTTACAGATAATCTTGGTAATACTTATAAAGCACAAATATTCAGAGGATCAATTGTTAAGGTCACACCAATTGATAGAAAAGATATTAGAAATATTCCAAGATTAACAGTTAAATCAAATACAGGATCTGGTGCTATTCTTATTGCAAATCTTGACATAAGACCAGAATTCAAGGGTGAAGTTCAACAAGTTATTGATTGTATCCTCCCCTCTGATGATGGTTCATCATCAACTCAAGATACTGAATTTACACCCTTACCTGCTTCAGAAACATATATTGTTACCGTTTCAAATCCTGGATCTGGAAATAAATTTTATATTGATGGATCTCAACAAAGACCATTAACATTAATTAGAGGAAGGACTTATAGATTTGATGTATCAGATCAGAGCAATACCACTCATATTATCAGTTTTGTTAATAATGATGACTCTGCACTAGATTCAAATTATATTGTAACTTACAAAGGTGTTAGTGGAACCTCTGAATCCTTTGTAGAGTTAACTATTAAACCTACAGCAATAAATTCAAAGATAAAATACATTTGCACGGTTCATTCTGCTATGGGTTTTGGTGAGATTACGATTGCCTCATTAAGATCTGTAGGTGATGTTATAACAACTATTGCAGATTCAACACCAATATCTGTGCCTGCGATTACAGAGACACCCACTCTTGCACCAGCACCCGCTCCTGCACCGACACCAGCACCCGCTCCTGCGCCAACATTATCACCTTCTCCATCACCATCACCCTCTCCTTCTCCGACACCGCCACCATCATCACCACCACCCTCTGGAGGTGGAGGAGGTTACAGTTACTAATAAATAAGATTAAAGATTGGATTTAAAGGTAGAGTTAAACAAGTTATTGACTGTGTTACCTAATGGCAGAAAGACCTCTTGCAAATCAAAACTGGTATAGACATTTTGTAGAGTCTTATGGACCTTCATTTAGGATTGATATTAACAATCCACAGATGGGGTATGGTGGACCTGATGTTTATAGTATGTATGGTGTAACTGATCAAGATAAAAAGTCAACAATTGGACTTGATCAAAATGGAAAATTAAAAATTCATAGTGATGTTAGCATTGAAATGGTCGCTGGAGAGTTTAATGGCGACAAGTCTGAGGATATTTTAATTCATAGTAGACGTGGTAATGTTACTATCACTACCGACAGGACTGGAACAATTAAAATTTCTGGAGCAAACATTACAATTGAAGCGAGTGGTGATTTAAATCTTTCTGCTGGAAATGATGTTGTTGTTAACGCTGGAAATATATTCAGAGTGGAAGGTAATGGTGCAGAGTTAAACGCTCTTACTGGTAATTTGACACCACCAGAATTGACATTTTTATTTCAAGTCTTTAGTGGTTCCTTTGTTGGTGTAGATATTATATTAAAATTATTAGGTATCGCTTTACCTGGAAGTTAAGATGGCAGAGAATATCACAATTACAGGTCAGGAAGCGTATTTTAATGAAGATGCTAAGTTCTTCAAGGACGTATATGTTTATGGGAAATTATATTATGACTTTGACTTTGATACCGATGATTTAGTTCTTGATAATCTTACTGTTAATAATAATACTAATCTTAATACGTTAAATGTAGTTGGTATATCAACCTTTTCAAATTATGTTTCCTTTGGTAGCACAGTTTCTGTTGCTAACACGGCAACTTTTCAGACTGATGTAGATATTCTAGGAAATCTTAATATTAAAAATATTATTGTCGGTATTGCTACAATTAGGGAGAGGTTTGAACTAACTAATGAGAATGGAACTAATTATCTAGTTGGATTTGCCACTGGGCCAAGAGCTGGTAGTATTGGTATTGGTAGCGCACTTCCCGATCAAAAACTTGATATTGGTGGTGCAGTAAGAATTCAATCCAATATCTTTGATTCCACCAACTTCCCTGGACTTAATGGATATTTTCTGTCACGTGATGGAAATGGTATTCGTTGGGTTGCACAAAATCCAACACAACTCCAATCACTATTTGTTCAGAATGAAGGTGTAAATGTTGGTGGTGCTCAATCATTTACAACTTTTAATTTTATTGGGACACGTTCTGGTGGTGACTTAGTTAATGCCACAGTCAATACTTCTAACTCTTCAATTGTTGATATTGACATTATTGACCATTGGACTAAAAATGCATCAGGAATTCATACCACAGTAAATGTAGGCATTAATGTTATAAATCCTAGTTTTGGATTGGATGTTGGTGCTGATGCATACTTTAGAAATCCAGTAGAATTTGAATCTGCAGTTTTTGTTGATGCTGGTTTAATTGTTTCTGGATTTACTACAGGAACTATTTCAACTTCACTATTTTCTGTTATATCTGGATTTGCCACTAATGCTCAGAGAGCAGGGTTTGCTACGTTCTCTGACTTTGCTGGAATCTCTACGTTCTCTATCATATCTGGGTTTGCTACCAACGCTCAGAGAGCAGGATTCGCCACGTTCTCTGACTTCGCTGGAATCTCTACATTTTCAATTATAGCAGGATTCGCAACTAATTCAGATTTTGCTGGAATCTCCACGTTCTCTGTCATATCTGGATTTGCCACTAATGCTCAGAGAGCAGGGTTTGCTACGTTCTCTGACTTCGCTGGAATCTCCACGTTCTCTGTCATATCTGGATTTGCTACCAACGCTCAGAGAGCAGGATTCGCCACGTTCTCTGACTTTGCTGGAATCTCCACGTTCTCTGTCATATCTGGATTTGCCACTAATGCTCAGAGAGCAGGGTTTGCTACATTTTCAGATCTTGCAGGTATATCAACTTTTATAAAAACTGTTGAAACAACAACAGATCAAAATTATTTTCTACCGTTTGTTGAAAATTCAACAAGCACAAATGCAGAGACAATCCGAGTTGATAGTGGTATTAAGTATAATCCTGGATTGAACGCTTTATCAGTTGATGGAACTTTCAAGGTTGGTATCGGCGGATCTATTATTACTACAACTGGTATTGGAAGTGTTGGATTTGGAAGCACTACCCCAACAAGAGAGGTTGATTTTCAAAAGGATGTTCGATTCCAACAAGCAATCCATGATCTTAATGATAATGTTGGATTTAGATCTGAAAATTATCAGGTTCCAAAGAATGTCCTAACATCAGTCGGAATTAATAGTCTAGGTAATATTATTAGTGGCAGATTCTATGATGCCGCTAATTTAATCAGACTTAATTTAGATTTTATTGCCAATGAGGTTGTTGGATTCTTAACAAGCACAGAGTATAAAAATCCACCTTTCCAGGTTGTTACTGCTGCAGGAGCTGTAACTAACCCCTCAAATTGTAGGGATGATGTAAAGGACATACTGAAAGCAATTACTTACGATATTACTAGAGGGGGAAATTCTAGGTGTGTTGGTGCAGGTCTTTCCTATTATACCTCTGGCGGTGCATTGCAACATATTACTGGCAATGATCCAAATGGATACTCTGTAAAGGAAGCTACAATTGTTGCTATCACAACAGCGGCACAAGTTGCAAAATTTGTAATTAATAATTTACCACCTCTAAGATCTTATCAAGGTATAGGATCAATACCTTTAATTAGAGATCTTTCAATACAAGACGACCCAAGTGTAGGATCAAATGTTAATTCAAATGGTTGTGCTAATGTTGTATCTGCAATTACAGTATGTGCTGGAATTGTAACCACAATTATTGGTGGTGGTCCGTCTGCATTTACCAATATTACATACCCAGATGCAAAGATTATTTGGGCTCCTGCTGGTGCAGACTCTAAAAACATTATTTACGTTTCTAAGCATGGTAATGATGATAATAATGGAAGAACAGAGGGTGCAGCAAAATTAACCATAGGCGCTGCTGCTGCAGTCGCACAACCTGGTGATACGATTATGATTCGTTCTGGTGTCTATGGTGAAAATAATCCAATCGGATTAAGAACAGATGTTTCTGTGAGCGGTCAAGATTTACGTCTGGTAACAATATATCCTCAAAATGATGATGATGTTTTTTATGTAAGAAGAGGATGTTTAATTGAAAACTTAAGTTTTGCTTATAGTAAAAATCCTTATAATGTTACTGCACCAATAAACATCACTGGTGCAGCAGTTGCTTTCCCACCTCCAGTGGGTATTGGTAGCGCACGATCTGGATTCCTAGATCCAGGTCCTGTTAATGAAGGTCCAAGTGGTCGATGGAGATCTCCATACATTCGCAATTGCACTAATTTTATGACCAAAAGTATTGGTATGAAGATTAATGGAGATCATGCTAATGCCTCATTTACTGGTATCAATAGTTTGGGTCAAGATTTGAAAAGTATGGTCTGTGACTCATTTACGCAGTATAATGAAAATGGAATTGGAGTTTCAATTACTAACGGTGGATACGCTCAGTTAGTTTCTATATTTACAATTAATAATGACATTGCAATCTTCTGTTCAACAGGTGGAAATTGTGATCTAACAAATTCTAACTCTTCGTTTGGAAATTTTGGACTCGTTGCTGATGGTGTGCAACAAGTTGGATTTACAGGAATTACCACTGGAGCAACAGTTGCCGCTGAACAAGACACTTACACGTTCGTAGATGTAAAGGACACTTCAAATAATATAAGAAAACCATTTGATGGACAAGCTTTATTTTTTAAGATTAATCTAGCAAGTTATAATGATGTTGGTGGTGCAACTGGAATTGTAACCGCACCATTAAGATCTGTGCGTTCTGTTGTAGTGACGAATGGTGGATCTGGATACAGTCAGGCTGCACCGCCGAACGTAACAATATCATCACCAGGTGGTCCAGAGTCAATTTTAGCAGAATTATCAGCAAATGTAAGTGCTGCTGGAACAATTAGTTCTATTGATGTTATTGCAAGTGGTAGAAATTTCTTACCAGATCAATCAATAACTGTAACAATCCCTGGATCTGGTGGTGCAACTGCACAAGCAATCATGGAACCAATTTTCTTTACTGTTAATACTGCCACTGAACCAACTAATGTTGGATTAACCACGGTTACTTTTAATGAATTTATCCCTTATGCCATTGGGGCAGGGACAAGCGTTGAATTTAGAAGAATCAGTCGTATCATTGCAAGTAACATTACCTTTGAATATGTTGGTGCTGGTGTAGACATAAATAGAGCAAACCCCTTCCAGGGTGGTGTGCCCATTCCTGACAATGAAATCGTTGCAATAAATGGAGGTCAAGTTCCATTTACTAGCACAGACCAAAAAGGAAACTTTAAAATTGGTGAAGGTTTAATAATTGACCAAACGACATCAACCGTTTCTGGAAGAGACTTTAATAGAGCGATACAAGCAAACTTAACACCGTTGATACTTGCACTGGGAGGATGATAAAACAAAATGGCAATTGCACCAGTCAATAAGTTTTTAACAGTTGCAGTCCCTGTCGCTCCTGGAACACAGAAATTATATGAAGTTCCAACAGGAACTTCTTCCATCTTACTTTATGCACAAGTGTCTAATGTTGGTATAGGAACATATCCAACAGTAACTTTGATTCATAGAAGAGAGTCAAGAAGCACGGGCCAAACAAGAGATATTAGAATCATTAAAAATATAGAAGTTCCACCAAATGATGCTGTTATTTTAATTGATGGTAGATTAGTTTTAGAAAAAACAGTAACCACGCTTGATAGACTTTTTATTGTTGGTGTTCAGACAGGTATATCAACGATCACAAATGTCCTATACCATGAACCAACTGGGGTAGCAACGATTACAACTCAAGATCCGCATGTGTTCGTTGCTGGTAGTGAAATTACAATGTCTGGTATTGCAATGACGTGTCCAAGTGGATCTGGAATTACAACCACAATTTTTCCAAGTCCACAGAGATCCTATGTCGTAAGTAGCATAGTTGGTAGTGTGGGTGCTTCTAGAACATTTACTTCAGTTGTTGGAAGTTCAAATGGGATTGCTCATACTTATGTAAGCGGTGGATTGGTGGGACCACTTCAAATGGAGTTCATTGGAAGTATCCTAGAGAATAGCACTGTGTAATATGTCTGACAGAAAGATAAGTAACAGATATTTAAGTGGACGATCTAAGGTTATTGGATTTTCTGGACTTAGCACTGATAGACATCTTTATATTGCTCCAGGGGAGGTTGAACCTAATCTAGGATATCCTGGTGAAAAACCCATTCCAATTGCTAATGATTACTATCAATTAATTACAGTTAATAATGGAACAGCTTATGATCGATATTGGCAAATACAACCTGCTCTATTAGCTGGTGGCATTAGTGTATTTGATGAAGGGTTTCTTGTAGGAACTGCAAACAGTGTAACTAAATTAAATTTTGTTGGTCTTGCGGTAACTGCAACAGCAAGTGGAAGTATTTCTACAATTACAATATCTAAGAGTGCTCAAGTTGCAGTTTCAACAGAACCACCAGCACCCGCAGTGCAAGGTGATTTATGGTGGGATAGTGATGTTGGAGAACTCTTTGTTTACTATGAGGATGGGAATAGTAATCAATGGGTAGAGACCTCTGGTGGAAGTGAAACTGTTACAATTTCTGATAATGCTCCACTATATGCTAATAATGGAGACTTATGGTGGGAAAGTGACACTGGTATCTTATTCATTTATTATAA
>Ga0194118_10007106_pt1 | contig 10864 bp, 8 predicted proteins | sample TA2MahsurfametaG_2_FD_148662 | JGI IMG/M metagenome (GOLD analysis project Ga0194118, IMG submission 148662) | Freshwater microbial communities from Lake Tanganyika, Tanzania - TA2015013 Mahale N5 surface | ecosystem: Environmental > Aquatic > Freshwater > Lake | place: Tanzania: Lake Tanganyika... | reverse complement strand
GCCCGCCACCCACTGCCCAAACCCAATTAGACGAAATCAAATAAACATTTCCGATTGATGATATCAATATCATCAAAGAAATCACGATGAACAATCCCAATAATTTTCCGAAAACGGCTCTCTCCGCCGAATTCACCTTCGACCACAGTTCTTCCTCCAAACCGAGAAGAGAGAACAAAAGTTGGTCTTTGAATGACGGCATTAGGCGTTGTTTTGATTGGCGCTATGGGTGTTTTCGGTGTAAAACTGAGAGGGGTCCTTGCCCGCCTGTAACAACTTGATTTCTTCCCATTTTTTGATGATTTCCGCGTTAATTGCTTTCTGGGAATTGATTTTAAGGTTTTTCTCGTGTACGGCCAATTCCACTTCCAGATGCTTGTATTTCTCCATATGCATTAATCCATCCTTGCCCTCGTACACATATTCCTCCTTGAAAATTCCATCCTCTGCTCTTCGTAACAAATTGAAATTTTCGACCTTGTAATCATAAACTCCTTTGGTCATCATCATCTTAAAGAAAATAGGGCCCGTTTCAATGCATAATAAAACAGCCAAAATAATCCAAGGTACCCATCCCCCGACTTCGTGACTGATTTGTATCCTTTTCAATAAGCCGGAGTAATTGCCGGCCTCTTTTTTATTTTTGGCATAGGCCAAGCGCAATTCTTTTTCATAATTACTGATTTCAGTATTGACATTTTCTAGTTGGGCATTTATACCCTGTAGCTCTTTCTCCTTGCCTTTAATGAAATTATCCCTTTCTGTTTTTTTATTATCAATATCTCTTTGCATGGCTTTGGCAACCGGACCTTCTCCGTAGGCTCGCTTATCCTGCATCTCTGCTTGTCTTTTTTCAACTAGGTTGTTGATATAGTCATCGAATGTTTTTAGTTCATTGTTGTAGGCTGCGAGTTTTTGTTCGTATTCGGCTTTTCTTTTTTCCAAAACAGCTTTTTGCTGCGTTGCTACCTTATCTGTTTCATTGTTTAATTCCTGGACATATTTCTCCTGAAATTTTTGGAGTTCGGCGTCTATTTCGTTTTGAAGTATTCGAATCTCTAACGGGGCAGAAATCGCAATCCCTAGGACGATTGCTATAAAAATTCGAGGAATAGCTTGTAAAAATTCTTTCCCAGTAATATTATCCGTTCCATCACCTTTTCCTGTACTTGAAACAATAAACCTATCCAAGTTAAAAATGATCAGACCCCAAAAAAATCCAAAAACCGAACTCCCTAGAATGTCTGCAAGAGTGGTGAGCGCTCCGATATCCACAGCATCCCCTTTGGGGCCAAATATGGTATGGAATGCAAAGCCACCAGAAAATGCCGCTAATACTCCTGTCGCAAAAACAATCCCCCCTATACCGGCATACTTTACCCTATCCTGCATGGGGGAATGGTTCATGAAATGAGGATCCGCTCCGGCACACCACCACAAGAAGCGAGTAAATCGGGAAGGTTGTTTGAGTTGATAATGCTGAGAGTTCATAAATTAATTTTAAGTAAATGTTTAGGGGTTCAAGTCTTTTTGAAGGCTATTTGGATTAATGATCATGGTAGGCATGCTAAAACGTGGGGCATCAAGGTTCAACCTAAAGCCAAGTTTCAACCGATCCAGATCAGGCGTCAATGTGACGGGAGGTTGTACCGATGGGGCGCTTTTCATCACTTCGGCAACTTCAAAATCCTGATGATGAAGCTCCAACAGTAGGTCCTGCTCGATGACATTTGGGAATTCAACCTTGAGTTGAATCCTCATACGTTGAGCCCCACCTTTGGTGAGCCACAACCACCAAAAGGCCTTAAACCAAGGCTTTTGATAAAGAAAAACCTCCACGTAAGGTTGGTAATAATTGGCCGTACCCTCAAAAACACCTTGAGGATTAATCGAATGCCAACATTTCAACCAATTCCATTTCCCAACGGGAATCGGATTATGAATCAAGGCCGCACCATACCGTTCAAACGTGCAATGCAATTCAAAGGGGGCGCCATGGATCAAATAGGCCACTTCCTCAGGTTTCCCTCCAGGGATATCCACTTTGATAAGCAAAGGCTGCACCTTGGTTGCCATTTATGACAAAAATTGATACGGTTTTCTAAATATACGGTGAGCCAGCCAAGGAACAAAATTTAGCGGCCAATAATAGAGAAACCACAAATGGAAGCACCTACATAAAAAAGTAAAAAAACAAGATAATTTGCATTCTACGCAACCCATCTGCCCTTCCGATTTGCCTTCCGGAACTGTCATAGACCTTATCCCCGCTTAATCGACCCATCTGCCGACCGGAACCATCATACAACTTATCGCCATCTATTCGCCCCACCTGTTGACCAGAACCGTCATAGACCCTATCCCCATCAATTCGACCAATCTGCCGTCCCGACCCGTCATAAACCCTCGGAGCATTGAACCTTCCAATTTGCCTCCCAGAACCATCGTAATATCGTTCGCCATCAACTCGTCCAATTTGACTTCCCGATCCATCGTACATTCTCTGCGCATTGGATAAATTTACAGCAAGAAGCATGGTAATTAGAACCAAAATATATTTCATAAAGTAATAATATGTGAATCAACGTAACCTACAGCCTTCGCTAACCATGATTTCGAAAAACAACTGAGAATCACAAAAAGGACAGTCCATAGCTGATGGATACACTTTCCCTTTTTTATTTTCGGGGGCCGAACAGTCAATGTTTTTACAAATGAAACTCACAGCTTAGATTTTTGGGCTTGCCACTAACGATTTGCAGCCCAAAGAAGTTGGCGGGTTTTTACAGAGATGCTTTTGCTGAGAAGATTTTTTTCTTACCACAAATGTTTCTACGGGGCTTAAAGCCGCCAATTTCTTTTAGGTGTTGTTGTCCTATCGTTGTTACTTTACACTTTTCAATCCGCAACTTCTTTTTTCTCAATATTTGTCAAACGGGATTGAATATCCTTAGTCAAGGAACTAATATCTGACGCGTTAAAATTCATATTTGACAGGTCTATATTTTGTGTAGTTTCATCAGTGAAATAAAATGTTATTTCGCCCTCAATTTTACTTATTTTAGATATTTCAATCTTTTCGGTTTTCATATTGTCCTTATATGAAATGAACTTTTCATCAATTTCTACAAAATCATTGCGGTCACGAAATAGCCTATAAACTGCCCAAACACTTGGCAAGGCCGTTATAAGAATCAAGTAACATAGCCCAAAATAATAACTACTCTTGTCAATGTTTGGAGCAGATATGATTGTGTAGAGATAATATCCAACAGCTGCGCAAATAATTATGTCTACAAATTTTGGCCACTCTTTAGGGTTGTAAATAATTTTCCCTGCTGATTCAACCCTTGAACCTATCATTTGTCGCAAAATTTTGTCTGATAAAGTAGTTACTACTCCTGTCCATACCAATGTCCAAAATCCAAAGACATCCCAAGATTTAATGACCAAATAAACATACAATATAATAATTGCAATTGCAAAGATCATAGCAAAAAACTTAGTCCTTTTTTCATTTTTTTTTTTAATTATGTTCCTACTCTATTGCAAGGTTTTTCGGATTCCACCTTTATATAGCAAGTAACGTTCCGCCCATTGGCCACCGCCGACTAAATCGCCCTCCAATGACTATGTGCGATTTCTAAAAGTAATCAACTTCCGTGACATTTTGCCGGTTGTGGATAACTTGAATGTTATCAGCACAGTTTCCCAATAATAGACCTAAAAAAGGCCTTTTTAGCATTTTAAAAGTGTAAGTACACCTTTTCTTGAACAAGGCCATTAATAACCCATCCTGACTACCTCAAGTTAAGAATCTCGCTTCCATGCCTCTATAGTGGAGTTATGTGACAACTGGTATTTCATAAGCCCCCGCCTTCACCGCCATCCTGGCATTCCCACCCCTCCTTCTCTCCCTAACCCACATGGGGTTTTCCCATTTCCCAAGTCCCCCTAATTCATAACCTGCACCCTCCTACTTCCACCATTACTCCCTCCCAGTCCGAAAAACATACGCCGTCCAGCCCAAAATCCACGCCTCGGGTGGCGCCGCGAAATGCCCTCCAAGTGGGTCGATGACCGGGTCTGGAGGGGCGTTCAAGGAAAATCGTGTTGTGCACTTTCTGTGGCACCGACGCAAATCCGAAATGTAAGTGCTTAAAGGTTATGCGTTTGCCGAATCGATTTGGTGGTGATGGACGGACCCTAAGGACTCGAATCTACACTTTGATCGTGTACTCAAAAGGGATACTTACAATTACGATAAACTTTCAATTATGCACAAAATTACATGAGAAACACAAAGCCCGAATGAACCACTTTACCCCCTTTTGCGAGTAGGTGCTGTTATGGGCTGGTTTATAGTATCATTTAAAGAATTTTTTGTAATCCGGATTGTCGGGTGTAATTACAACGTAAACAGTATCCACTACACGTCCAGAGATGCTTTTTTCCGGTTTTCCTTCTAAAGAGTTAGAATGGGTTGAAAAACTTTTATCGACCACGATTACGGAGTCTATAAAATGACTTGTTTCTCCTCTGGTACTAAACCAATTCTTGCCAAAGGTTTGGTGATAAATTAATTTTACTTTCCACCCAAAACTAGCAGCACTATCAAGCAGATGAACGGTTTGTTCGTTAAGATTATCTCCATCAATAGAAAAATCAAAACCGTCCGCGGAATTCATCCCTGTTTGAGTAATGTTCAAATGGCCTTCCCATGTTTTCCAAATCATTCCTCTTTTTGAAAATTGTGTCACTAAACCTATTCTTTCCCCATTGGAGTAATTTTCACTGCAACTTGTCAGAAATGTTAAAGCACCTAAAAGTACCACCAAAGTTGTATTTACTTTTTTCATTTTTTTTGATTTAAATTTTGTACCTACTCGTTAAGCTTTTCGGTTATGCCCCGTTTTTTTTGAGTGGGTTCTGGTCTCCACCTTTTCAATTTAATAATACTATTTTTCTATCACTATAGATGGTTAGCCTGCATTGAACCGCTAAGTTTTTTAAACTTGCCCATAACTTACTTGTTGAAGTAGTTTTCTTACACAAATATATCCAAAACTAGATGTATTGGTGTAGGTTATATCATTATTTAAGGTTGTAAGTCCCCCTTTCCCCGGTCAAAACCATTACTAACCGAAACTGACTACCCCTGTCCAAAAGCCTCGTTTCCCTAATTCTTTAGGGGAGTACCACAATGTGACAACTGGTATTTCACTAGCCCCTGCCTTCTCAGCCTTCCTAGCATTCCCACCCCTCCTTCTCTCCCTAACGCCCAGGGGTTTTCCCAATTCCCCCCAAGTCCCCCTACTTCCACCCTTACACCCTCCCAGTCCGAAATACGTACGCCGTCCAGCCCAAAATCCACGCCTCGGGTCGCGCCTCGGAAGTGTGCAGGGAAGGCCTCAGAATGACCTTGGAAACGGTCTAGGGAAAATCGTGTTGTGCACTTTCTGTGGCACCGACGCAAATCCGAAATGTAAGTTCTTGGTGATCAAGCGTTTACGGAAGCGATTTGGTGGTGATGGACGTACCCCAAGGATACACATCTACACTTTAAAACTGTCTAAAAAGGGATACTTACACAAATCTTAACAGAAGAAGATCTAAAAAAGATAGATGCCTTATGGTCTATTGGTGGATACCTTTTGTAAGTACCCCTAAAAAGCTTTTGGTTTCAAAGCCGAGATTTATGGCAAAACACGAACTGCCCTCACTTTAAGTCCAAAACTGCCTTTTAATTTTTTACTATAATTCGTAATACTGCCATCGCCAAAATAAAGACATTTAGCATCATCATCCTGTCCTAAATCGGGTGTACTACTCTAGTACTCTTCGTTACTAAACTCACCTTTTCCGTTTTTGTGAAAAATAGAATAAATGGCTCTCAACTCGTCAATGGTTGGAAGCCTCCATCCATTACCCAACGATTGAGATGAAGTCATTGCCTCTTGCCAACTCATTTGATTTGGGAAGTCGCTATCAGCTATTTGTAGACGTTGGCCATATTTTAGATTACCTTTCCCATTACAATTTGGACAAGTTACCTCTCTCGGTGGAATATAATACGGACTCCGTATTTTTCGTGACCTACCACAAGATGGGCATGGGTTTTTCCACAAAGCGTCATTTGAAACACCAATGCAATTTGGGCAGGTAATCATTGGCCAAGTAAAATTAGGTTGAAATTTTCCATAACCATTACACCTTTTGCAGTCTTTTAATGCTTGACAAACATATCCCAGGTTTGTTGTTTTATGGGTTTGTCCAGAGGCTGTTAAATGATAAAATACCACAAAAATGCTCGATACAACGAAGGCACAGAAAACATAATTAAGTGAACAAATTTTCATAAAAAAACTATTGAAAGGCCTTTTTTATAACAATAGCGTCCTGCCTGCGTATTTCATTGATAACTGCCAAAAGTATTTTATAATTTTGGTCTAATTTTGTTCCTCCCTCAGGCTTTTTATTGAAAAGCTTAAAATATATACTTGATATATCTGAAGGACAAATTTTAGTAAGAAATTCCTCATCTATACCTAATTTTTTGTAATTTTCAAAAGAATTTACATGTTGCCAATCAATTCTACAAAGTTTTTGAAAATCATCCATATGATCAACCCAACTTTTTGAATATGCGTTGGCCCATGCATTCAGATTCTGCTTATCTCCATTTTTTTCCCAAGCTTCTTGTAGTATTCTTGGTCTTTGACAAACATCTGCAATGCACCTACTAAGAAGAGTGACCTCATCCATAGAACCATAAACCAAAGTTTTGTAAAAAGATCTACAGATACTATCGCCACCAGGTCCACTTTCCCATTCATAACCTTTGACATCTTTGAATCTTTGTATTGCCTTAGAAGTGTAACTATTCCAAGAACCATTTACATTTTGGTTGAATCCACTTCTATCTAATTGATTAAGGAGTTCTCTTTGTATTTCTTTGATTAATCCCGAATACATTGTAGGATCAGTATAAGCGTCATCCTCAGTAATAAACGTTTTATCATTCATTTCACTTGGGCCAATTCTCCACCAAGAAGTATTTTTACCCAGACCTGGGTCAGAAACAGATCCTGAACTGGAATTTTCTGAACTACTATTTTTTGTATTTGTATTTCTATATTTATTTTCATCAGATTCACCTCTCTCAGAACTTGATGTAGTATTTTTAGACCTTTCCTTTTGAACTTTATCGTAATCAATGGCCATGGAAATTGCTGCCGTGCTAATGCCAGAGGCCATACTCACGTTCACCGGTAGGGTGATGGTATCTCCCACGGCGCATGACGAAGAGTTAAATGAACCGAGGGTGGTCTGAATATTTTGAGCTACAGCAGTATTAATAAACCATAGAAACAAAAAAGATGATAAAAATTGATACATTGTCTTCATTATTATAGGATTGATTTCATTCAAATTTAATTTAAAAATTTGCTGCTAGGTAAAATGTAAAAGAAATTAATAAAATCCTCCCTAACCTACAACCCAGGTCCTAATAACCACATTTGATGGATTTTAAACCATAAGGAGCCAGGAACAACCCCAAGAGAGACCGATTTAACCACGGGGAAAAAGAAGGAGGGGGCATAGAAAAGAACTAGTCAACAGAAAACAAACATATTCCCCCCTGTAAGTACCCCTTTTCCCCGTAAAGGTCACAATTAGCCAATCCTACTTACCCCAAGCCAAAAACCTCGCCTCCTTATCTCTTTATTGGTTTTTGTGGCAAGAGGTCATTCTAGCGGCCCCCTTGCCTATTTAGTCGAACAGCTTATTCTAACCCTATTCTTTTAGCCCTGACCCCATAGGCCTAATCCGTGGTACGCTCAATTACCCCTCATCCTCCCAACTTCCTCCCATACGCCGCCCTCCCATCCCGAAGTACACGCCAATTCCCAACCCAAAATCCACGCCTCAGGTAGCACCTCGACAGGCCCTCCAAAGGGGGCAATGACCGGGTCTGGAGGGGAGTCTTGGGAAAATCGTGTTGTGCACTTTCTGTGGCACCGACGCAAATCCGAAATGTAAGTTCTTGGTGATCAAGCGTTTACGGAAGCGATTTGGTGGTGATGGACGTACCCCAAGGATACATATCTACAATTTAAAGCAATCTAAATAAGGGGTACTTACATAAGGACACAGATCTACACTCTAAAACAATCTAATAAAGGGATCCTTTCACAAGAAAATATCCCCAAAAAAATAAGCCCACTTGATGCACCTACTTGATATACTCAACAAATTTCGTCACCAAAAAGAATTAGATAAGCCCTTAAATGTTAAAGTATTTAACCTCAAGAAAGATCGCCCTGCCAACTAAGTATAGGTAAATATAATTTGTACATTATTTTTTTGCAATTACAAACCTAGTTGACCAATTTGAATCATTTGACCGTATTAAATAAACACCATCAGCAGTTTCTTTCATATCCAAATGGAAGATTAGTTCATGTCCCTCAAATTGTATGTTTTTGACTATTCTGCCTTTTGAATCATAAATATTAAAGACTCCATCACCTTTAAAATTCTCACTTCGAACCAAGGTGATCAATCCGTTTGATGGATTAGGATATAGAGATAAGTAAAATTCGTCAATATGCTCTTGAACTGAAACATTGGTAGCAACATGCAAAAAAGAAGAATCGATACAAGTGCCTCTTGATTCTAACACCTTTAATGCATTATTTAGACCTATAGCCCAAACGATTTGAGCCGAATTGGTGCCTTGACCTGATATAAGTGCCCCATTTATAACCTGCCAATTATAGGTGCTGCCTAAATTTTGTGAAACGAAATAAGAGTAAATCTGATTAGGAATTACAATGGTTGGTCCAATTATTGGACTTGTGGTGAAGTTTGGATCAATGGTAATTGCTAAGCTATTAGACATTGCCGTACAACCGCTGTTGTTGGTCACTTCCACGCTATATGAACCTGCAGTAGTTGCGGTGTAAGTTGCTGCAGTGGCACCAACTATGTTGTTTCCGTTATTCTTCCATTGATAGGTTAAACCAGATCCCGCGTTTGCATTTAAAACCACAGAGTCACCCTGGCAGAAGGTAGTACTACCACCACTGGTAATGGTAGCGTTAGGATTAACGTTTACAATCACTGAGGTAGGTACAGATATCGCAGCACAACCGCTGTTGTTGGTCACTTCCACGCTATATGAACCTGCAGTAGTTGCGGTGTAAGTTGCTGCAGTGGCACCAACTATGTTGTTTCCGTTATTCTTCCATTGATAGGTTAAACCAGATCCTGCATTAGCATTTAAAACCACAGAGTTACCCTGGCAGAAGGTAGTACTACCACCACTGGTAATTATAGCGTTTGGATTAGCGTTTACAATCACTGAAGTAAGTGAAGATGTAGAATTGCAAGACCCATTTGTCATTGTTAATGAGTAACTTCCGGATGTACTCGCGTCGTAAGTGGCAGACGTAGCCCCAAGAATATTTGATCCATTTAATTTCCATTGGTAAGTATTCCCGGTTCCTAATGGAGCATTGAGCCGAACTGGGGAAGTGCAACTTACAATAGAACCACTGGGAGAAATGTATGCTGCGGAAAGTAGAGTAACGGTGTCTGATTTACGTACACACCCATTTAAGTTATTGGTAGTTTGCACAAAATAGCTTCCTAATTGTGTTGGGAGAAAATTTGCGTTGGTAGCATTATTGATAACCTGATTGTTGTAATACCACTGGTACGAGGTATTTGGCAATACACTAGCCGATAAATAGACTACACTCGATCCGCAGACTAAAACAGAGCCACTATATGATAGCATCGGCGTCGGAACCGTATAAAATGATATATAAATACTATCTAAATATGTGCTGTTGCCTAAACTCGCTGAAACTTGGTAATAGCCAGGCGATACAATCGCAAAACTAGTGGAGTTACCAACGAATCCATTGAACCAAGTTGGAGTATATCCATTAGGGCCGTTGTAGGTTAATGTCACAATTGAATTAGGACATACAGTTAAACTATCACCTTCTGCAATCAATTCTGCGGTTGGATTTGCTCCATAGGGAAAAATTACTTTTTTAAATAAGGGACCCCATAAATTATATGAATCTCTAATTCTAATATTAAACAAGGTGGGTGAAGGAAGATTACTCCAAGTCAAAAATCTCCTTAATAAATTTTCAATTGGTTCATTAAAATCATAATCAAAGGCAATTATTGGTAGACCTAACCCTGTACCCGGATCTATTATTCCAAAGAAATATTCCGCAGAAGTAATGTTCACCAATCGAGACAATGTATCTCCAGTGTTTCTAAATATTGTTTTTCGGAACAATGGACTCCAATTACCCGCATTATCTCGTACACGTAAATTAATGACTAAAGGATATAACCCTGATGGATGCGAACGAAGCGTGTCTACTAAACTTTCAGTGACATCATCCCAATTCCCGTCTATCACAATTAATGGAATACCTAACCCTGTACCAGGATCTACTGTTCCAAAGAAATATTCCGCAGAAGTAATGTTCACCAATCGAGACAATGTATCTCCAGAGTTTCTAAATATTGTTTTTCGGAACAATGGACTCCAATTACCCGCATTATCTCGTACACGTAAATTAATGACCAAAGGATATAACCCTGATGGATGCGAACGAAGTGTGTCTACTAAACTTTCAGTGACATCATCCCAATTCCCGTCTATCACAATTAATGGAATACCTAGCCCTGTACCCGGATCTACTGTTCCAAAGAAATATTCCGCAGAAGTAATGTTCACCAATCGAGACAATGTATCTCCAGTGTTTCTAAATATTGTTTTTCGGAACAATGGACTCCAATTACCCGCATTATCTCGTACACGTAAATTAAT
>Ga0194118_10007097_pt1 | contig 10871 bp, 11 predicted proteins | sample TA2MahsurfametaG_2_FD_148662 | JGI IMG/M metagenome (GOLD analysis project Ga0194118, IMG submission 148662) | Freshwater microbial communities from Lake Tanganyika, Tanzania - TA2015013 Mahale N5 surface | ecosystem: Environmental > Aquatic > Freshwater > Lake | place: Tanzania: Lake... | reverse complement strand
AGCTGAGCCCGCAGGGTCGCGCCCTGTGGGGGTGGCCGGCGCCGGGGCAGCCACTGGAGCAAGAGGCGCCGTTTCCCTCTGCGTTGCCGCCCGAGACGCCCCTACCCGAGCACCTGCTGCTGCTGCGCATCGACCTGCACCAAGTGGAGCTGCTGGAGCTGGGGGGCCAGCCCCACCACCGCCGCCGCTGGCGCGCCGTCACCGGCTGGAGCGAAGAAGCACTCAATCCCTGAGCGGTGCCAGCCACGGCTCCAGAAAGCTCAAGGGCCGCGCCATCGTTTCCGAGAACCCCAAGATGCCGGCATCGCGGTGCGAGTACAGCACGGTGTCGTCGGCCTCAAGCAAGAACGTGCCGCCGCGCTGAGTCAGGTGGTCATCGCTGGGCACGTAGGTGCGCCAGCGGCCCAGCACTTCCACCATGTTTTGCAGGCGCACCGTGGCCAGCTCAAACGGCCGCTGGTAGCCGCGCCCCACCAGGTCAAACAGGGGCAGCGCCAGTCGCGGCGGCGCCTGCCGGTCGCCGCTGTAGCCGCGCAGCACCTCGGCCAGGGTGCCCGGCGAGCCGATGCCGGCGCACATCAGCAGCAGGGCCGGCCAGGGGCCCAACGGCGTCTGCAGGCCGCCATAGAGCCCCAGATGCTGGTGCAGCGCCGCACTGGCCTCGACCTGCAGGCAGGCGCGCGGCAGGCCGGTGTAGGTGCAGAAGCGCGCCGCGCCCGCATCGTTGCCAAGCCCAATGGCCAGCAAGCCGATGCCCGCTGCCTCCAGCCGCGGCAGAGCCGCCACCAGGGCCTGGCGTATTCGAGGCTGTCGAAATCGCCCAGCTGACCCATCAGCACCACCAGCCGCCGCCGCCCCGGCGCCATCGATGGCACGCCCGCCAGGCGATCAAGCAGGGGCTGGGGGGCGCGGGGCAGTTCAGTCATCGGTGGTGTCAGGCCCTGTAGACGGAGCCGCGATGGCCGAGTTTGACGATCAGCACAAGCAGCACTTGATCCTCAACGCTGAACAGCAATCGCAGATCGCCAATTCGCACGCGGTAGAGCTCGTCGTCGGATTGCAGGCGGATCACGCCAGGGTGGCGGGGCGTCTCGCTCAGCCGGCTCAGCTCACGGTCGACCCGTCGTCGCAGCACTGGATCAAGACGCGTGTAGGCCTTCGCAGCAGAACGAACAAATTCGATCCGGTAGTTCAACTGCCCTGGGCTCCAGTCCATGGGGCTGGGTTGGCTTTGAGCTCCTCCCAGCTCAGGCGCGGCTCATTAGCCCGCAGGATGGCTTCCGCTTCTGCCGTGTCTTCCGCGTCTTCCAGCGCCAGGCTCAGCAGCCGGCGCAGGGCATCGCTGCGGCTCACCGACAGGTGCAGTTCGGCCTCCAGGCGACTGGCGTAACGGTCAATGCGCTCAAGCAGATCCTGGGGGAGACGAACGGCCTGGGGGGTACCCGCTCCTCGCGCTGTCGCCATGGCGTGTCGTTGTACGTCGATCAATCTACTACGGCCGCTCTGGGTGGCAGGGCTTCTGCCTCGCGTTCAACCCAGCAGCAGCCCCGAGCCGTCGTCGGCACTGGCCTCGGCGCTGCGCAGGTCAAACAGCAGGTCTTCGAGGTTCAGCTGCGCCAGGGCCTGCTGGCGGGCGCGCTCAAGCCTGCGCGCCAAGGCTGCCGTGACCTGATCGGCCGGGGTCGGGTCATCAGTGCCACGGGCGACACCCTGGCGATCAGCCCAGCCGGGCTCTGCCGCTGGTTCCCCCAAGCCGGTCAACACCGCCGCCACCGAGAGTTCGCGGGCAGCGCGAGCCAGGCGATAGCCCCCCGTTCGCCCCCGCCGCGCCACCAGCACGCCCGCGCGGCGCAGGCGCAGCAGCAGCTGCTCAAGCATCGGCTCGGGCAGGTCCTGGGCCGCCGCCAACCGGTGGGTCGACTGCCAGGCCTGCGGCTCGGCCGCCAGCAGCAGCAGGGCCTTCAGCGCATGGTGGGCCTGCCGGCTCAGCACAGCCCCGCCAGCCGCTCGAGCACGTGCTCGAGGGTGTAGCCAAACAACGCCGGATCGGGAGCCCTGGTACCGATGTCGGCCAGGCCCAGCTCGGCCCAACGGGCATCCAGCCTGGCTTCGAGCTCGGCCGGGCGGCGCAGCGGCTCACCCCAGGGGTGGCGCTTTTCAGGGCCGATCTTGGTGGTGGCATCGATTGCCAGGCGGCCGCCCAGGCCCAAGCGCTCACTGGCGAAATCGAGCGTGTCAAACGGGGTGTCTTCAAGCACGAACAGATCGCGCGAGGGGTCCACCTGGGCGCTGAGTGCCCAGATCACCTGGCGCGGATCGCGGATGTTGATCGCCTTGTCGACCACCACCACAAACTTGGTGTAGGTGAACTGGGGCAGGGCGCTCCAAAACGCCATCGCCGCCCGCCGCGCCTGGCCCGGGTAGGCCTTGTCGATGGCGATCACGGCCAGCTTGTAGCTGAGCCCCTCCATCGGCAGAAAGAAATCGACGATCTCGGGGATCTGCTGCCGCAGGATCGGCGTGTAGATGCGGTTGAGCGCAATGGCGAGCATCGCGTCCTCCTTGGGGGGCCGGCCGCTGAAGGTCGTGAAGTAGATCGGATCGCGCCTGTGGGTGACGCACTGGATGCGCACCAGGGGCGAGTCTTCGATGCCGCCGTAGAAGCCCATGTGATCGCCAAAGGGGCCATCAGCCAGCTCCTCGCCGGGGGTGATCGTGCCCTCGAGCACCACTTCGCTGTGGCTGGGCACCTCCAGGTTGACGGTCTTGCACTTGGCCAACCGCACCCCCTCGCCGGCGTAAAGGCCGGCGAACAGCCATTCGCTCAGCTGCACCGGAATCGGCGTCGCCGCTGCCAGCACCAGCAGCGGATGCACGCCGATGGCGATGGCGATCTCCAGTGGTTTGCCCAGGGCCGCCGCCTTGCGCAGGTGGCGCGCGCCGCCGCGCACGCTCAGCCAGTGCACCGTCATCGTGTTGATCGACTGCTGCTGCAGCCGGTACACGCCCACGTTGGGGGTGCCGGTCTCGGGGTCCTTGGTGATCACCAGCCCCAGGGTCAAAATGCGGCCACCGTCGCCCGGCCAGGGGCGCAGCAGCGGGATCGAATCCAGGTTGACCTGATCCGCCTTGAACACCTGCTGGTGGCAGGGGGGGATCAGATCCAGGTCGGGCCGCGCCTTGAGCACATCGAGCAGCACCGAGCCAAAGCGCACCGCCTCCCGCGCCCCCTTGGGCGGCCGCGGCTGCTGCAGCAGGGCCAGACGCTCACCCAGGGCCTCGAGCTCTTGGGGAGCCTCCATGCCCAGGCTCCAGAGCACCCGCTCCTGGGTGCCCATCAGGTTTATGGCCACCGGCATCGGTGAGCCGATCACATGCTCAAACAGCAGCGCCGGCCCGCCGGCGGCCAGCACGCGATCGGCGATCCCCGCCAGCTCCAGATCAGGATCGACCGGAGCGCTGATACGCCGCAGCTGCCCGCGGCTCTCGAGCAGGTGCAGAAAGCCACGCAGGTCGCGTCGACTGGCCGGGAGCGCTGTTGCCATCGCCGCGTTGACGCGCGCTGCAGGGGAGGTGCCTACTGTGACGCACCCGCCGCAGCTGCTGCGACGCCATGCAACTCTCCTACTTCCACACCTCCGAAGCCGTGCCCCCGGTCGTGCCGGTGGCCGAAGGCGGCCCCGATGCCGCCGTGGTGATCGACGTGCTGCGTGCCACCACCACGATCGCCTGGTCCCTTGAGAACGGCGCTGAAGCCATTCAGGCCTTCGCCGATCTGGGCGAACTCGAAGCGGCCGCAGCCGCGTGGCCCGAAGCCCAACGGCTGCGGGCCGGTGAGCGCGACGGCCAACGCGTCGAGGGCTACGACCTGGGCAACTCCCCCCTGGCCGTGACGCCCGCAGTGGTGGGCGGCAAGCGCATCTTCATGAGCACCACCAACGGCACCCGCTCCCTGGCGGCGGTGCGCGACGTGCCCCTGCTGGTGACCGCCTGCCTGCCCAACCGCATGGCCGTGGCCAAGCGGTTGCTGGCCCAGGGCTGCCAGCGGGTCTGGATCGTGGGCAGCGGCTGGGAAGGGGATTACTCCCTCGAAGACAGCCTGGCGGCCGGTGCCGTGGCCTCGGCAGCCACCGAGCTGGCGGTGGCGCCGCATGTGGGTGTGAGCTTCGGCAATGACGAAATGCTCGCAGCCCTGGCGCTGTGGCAGCAATGGCACCACGACACCGAAACCTGCCTGCGGGCCGCCAGCCATGGCCAACGCCTGATCCGCATCGGCAACCACGACGCCGATTTCGCCTGCTGCGCCGCGGTCGACAGCCTGTCGGTGGTGCCGCTGCAGGCCGAGCCCGGCGTGCTGCGAAAGAGCTGAGCGGCTCTCCTACAGTTCGGCCCATCCAAGACCGGAGGGGTGGTGAGCAGTTTTCTGGCCGCTGCAGTGCAGCTCACCAGCACTCCCGATCCCGACGCCAACCTGGCTGCCGCCGAAGAGCAGATCGAGCTGGCCGCCCGGCGTGGCGCCGCGCTGGTGGGCCTGCCCGAGAACTTCGCCTTCATGGGCAACGACGCCCGCAGACTCGAGCTGGGCCCATCCCTGGCTGAGCGCTGCAGCCGATTCCTGGTCACGATGGCGCGCCGCTACCAGGTGACCCTGCTGGGTGGCGGCTTCCCGGTGCCCGCTGGCGAGGGGGCCACTTACAACCGCGCCGAACTGGTGAGCCATGAGGGCCAAGTTCTGGCTCGGTACGACAAGATCCACCTCTTCGACGTGGACCTGCCCGACGGCAACACCTACCGCGAGTCGGCCACGATCAAACCTGGCAATGACCTGCCACCGGTGGTGGACGTGCCCGGTCTGGGCCGCATTGGGCTGTCGATCTGCTACGACGTGCGCTTCCCGGAGCTGTACCGCCATCTGGCGGGGGCAGGTGCCGACGTGCTGATGGTGCCGGCCGCCTTCACCGCCTTCACGGGCAAAGACCACTGGCAGGTGCTGCTGCAGGCCCGCGCGATCGAAAACACCGCCTACGTGGTGGCGCCGGCCCAGACTGGTCTCAACCACGACCGACGCCAGACCCACGGCCATGCCCTGGTGATCGACCCCTGGGGCACGGTGCTGGCCGATGCCGGCATTGCGCCGGGTTCGGCTGTGGCTCCCATCGATCCCGAGCACGGTGCGCGGGTGCGGGCGCAGATGCCCAGCCTGCGGCACCGCCGCCCAGGCCTGTTCTGAGCGGCGCCTGTGATCGGCAGTCCGATCCTGCGGCCGGCGCGCCTGGCTGCGAGCGGTGTGGTCAGCCTGCTGGCCGGCCTGCTGCTGTGGTGCGGCTCTGCGGCGATGGCCGCCGGCTCGAGCCTCGGGGCCTGGCGCATCACGCGCCAGGGCGTGCTGGAGCTGCGCACCAGTCCCGATGCGTCACTCAAGGCCTATTTCGAAGCCGGATCGCTGGGCCGCGGCCCGCGGCTCTGGGTCGACCTGCCTGGGGCCCCAAGCCGCAGCCGCAGCCTCGGCGGCAGCGGTGCCCTCAAGGCGGTGCGCATCGGCAGGCCCGACGCTGAAACCACCCGGTTGGTGCTGGAGTTTCAGCCGGGGATCCAGCTCAATCCCAAGCTGCTGCGCCTGCTCGGCACGGCTCCTGACCGCTGGCGGATGCCCCTCATCGGCCTGCCGACCCAGGGGCTTGTGAGCATGGGGGAAGGGGATCTCGATGCGGCCACCCCCTTGAGCAGGACACCCGAGCCCCGGCCCAGCTTCCCCACATCCCCCAAGCCCCTCTCGGCGGATGGCCTGCCGGTGGTGCCGCGCGGCCGCTTCAAGGTGGTGATCGACCCCGGTCACGGCGGCCCCGATCCTGGGGCGATCGGCATCAATGGCCTGCGCGAAACCGATGTGGTGCTTGATGTGGCGTTGCAGGTGGCACGGCTGCTGGAGGCCCGTGGCGTCGTGGTGGAGATGACCCGCACCAGCGACATCGATGTCGACCTGCCGCCGCGGGTGGCTCTGGCCAACAGCAGTGGCGCCGATGCCTTCATCAGCATTCACGCCAACGCGCTGAGCCTGGCCAGACCCGATGTCAACGGCATTGAAAGCTTCTATTTCGCTGGCGGCTCACAGGCGGGTCTCTCCCGCCAGCTGGCCGATGCCGTGCAGCGCCAGATGCTGGGGGTGTCTCCAGGCTCGCCAGACCGGGGGGTCAAAGCGGCGCGCTTCTTCGTGATCCGCCGGGCGACGATGCCCTCCACTTTGGTGGAGATGGGCTTTGTGACCGGGCAATTGGATGCCGCCCGCCTGCGTGATCCCGACTTCCGGCGTCGCATGGCCCTGGCCCTGGCAACCGGCATCCTGAATTACCTCAGGGGGTTGCCATGAGCCTGCGGGTGGGTCTGTTTGACAGTGGGCTGGGCGGCCTCACGGTGCTGCGGCAGGTGCACGAGCACTACCCCCACACCCCTTGCCTCTACCTGGGGGATACGGCGCGGGTGCCCTACGGCGAGCGCAGCGCCGAGGAGATCCGCATGATTGCCGCCGAGGTGGTGCACTGGCTGCGGCTGCAGGGCATCGGTGTGCTGGTGATGGCCTGCAACACCTCCAACGCCCTCGCCCTGGATGTGGCCGTGGCTGAAGCCGGGGTGCCGGTGGTGGGCTTGATTGACAGCGTGGCTCCCACCCTGACCAGCAATCGCATCGGCGTGCTCGCCACCCCGGCCACGGCCGCCAGTGGCGCCTACCGCCGCGCCATCCACGCCTGCAGACCGAAGGCCGAAGTGGTCGAGGTCGCCTGTCCAGCGTTCGTTCCGTTGATCGAAGCCGGAGATCTCGAGCACCCGGACCTGCAGCAGGCCGCCACGACCTACCTGCAACCCCTGCTGGAGCGGGGCTGCGAGGAAATCGTGCTGGGCTGCACCCACTACCCCCTGCTGGAACCCCTGCTGGCGCGCCTGTTGCCGACCGATGTGGTGCTGGTGGATCCGGCGCGGGCCACCGTGGCGCGGCTCGGGCCGCTGCTGGCCAGTCTCGGAGATCTACCCGAGGCCGAGCAACTGCAGCAAGCAGCTCCAGCGGCCCTGAGCCAGAGCCGCATCTGCGTCACTGGTTGCGCCGAGGGTTTTGCACGGGCCGCAGCCTGCTGGCTGGGTTCGGAGCCCCTGGTCGAGCAGGTTCGGCTCTGTCCGACGCTTCGCGGGGATCGCCAGCGGCAGCAGGCCTGAGGCTTCTAGGATCTCCGCACACCGGAGGTTGTGTGGCAACGGTTGCAGAGCTGCTCCAGCCCGTCGAGGCCGACCTCGATGCCCTGCTGGCTGATCTGCGCAGCCTGATTGGTGCCGGCCATCCGATCCTGCAGGCCGCGGCTGAGCATCTGTTTGCCGCCGGTGGCAAGCGTTTGCGGCCTGGCATCGTGCTGCTGCTGTCGCGGGCCATCAGCCCCACAGGCGAGCTCGGTCAGCGTCACCGCCGGCTAGCCGAGATCACCGAAATGATCCACACGGCTTCGCTGGTTCACGACGACGTGGTCGATGAAGCCTCGACCCGGCGCGGTGTTGCCACGGTGCACAGCCGGTTCAACCACCGCGTTGCCGTCCTGGCAGGTGATTTCCTGTTTGCTCAGGCCAGCTGGCACCTGGCCAACCTGGACGACCTTGAAGTCGTCAAACTGCTGAGCCGGGTGATCATGGATCTGGCCGATGGCGAGGTGCGCCAGGGCCTCTATCGCTACGACACGGGCCAGAGCTTCGAGACCTATCTCGACAAGAGTTACTGCAAAACCGCATCCCTGATTGCCAACAGCGCCCGGGCTGCCGGGGTGCTGTCAGGCCTGCCGACCCAGAATCTCGACGAGCTCTACCGCTTTGGTCGCCAGCTTGGGCTGGCCTTCCAGGTGGTCGACGACATTCTTGACTTCACTGGTGACGACCAGCAGCTGGGCAAACCGGCAGCCAGTGATCTGGCCTCCGGCTACCTCACGGCCCCAGCGCTCTATGCCCTCGAGGAGCGCCCAGCCCTGGCCGGTTTGATCGAGCGGGAGTTCAGCAAGGACGGCGACCTGGAGCAGGCACTTGAGCTGGTGCGGGGCTGCGAGGCCATCCCTCGCTCGCGTGCCCTGGCCGAGGGCTTCGCCCGCGAAGCCGGCGAAGCCCTCGGCTGGCTGACCACCTCGGACGCCTCCCGCGCACTCAAGGGGCTCCCCGATTTCGTGCTAAGCCGGCTGTATTGATCCGGGCGGATGCTGTTCTTCGATGGCGGCAACCTCCTGATCTGGGGCCTGCTCGTCGACTGGGTGCTGCTGGTTGGGGTTTATCTGAGCCTGGGGCTCGACTTCCTGCCCGTGCGGCTGCTGCCCCAGGCCCTGCAGCTGTGGTGGCGATCGCTGCAGGCGCCACCGGCCTCCGAAGCCGGAGAGGCCAGCCCCTGGCAGACCTCAATGGCCGCGCTGGGTGGGCTGATGGGCCTGGGCAACATCACCGGCATGGCCGTTGCCCTGACGGCCGGTGGCCCGGGCGCCCTGGTCTGGGTCTGGCTGGCGGCGGTGGTGGGATTGGCCACCAAGTTCTGCGAGACGCTGCTGTCTGCGCAATGGCGTCAACGGTTGCCCTCCGGGCATTGGCTCGGAGGACCGATGCTGGCTTTGCGGCAGGCGCTTCCGCCCCCCCTGCGCTCGCTTGGCACCCTGTACGCCCTGGCCGGCGTGGCGATGATGCTGGGACCGGCCAACGCCCTGCAGAGCCAGCAGCTGGCCCAGATCCTGCAACAGGGCCTGCAGATCCCGCCCTTGGCAACCGGCTTGGCCATCGCGGCGCTCACCTATGGGGTGATCGTGGGCGGCCTGCCCCGCATCGGCCGCTGCTCAGGCTGGCTCCTGCCCCTCTCCTGCGGCATCTATGCAGGGGCCTGCCTGCTGGTGATCCTGTCGCACGCGGCCGCGCTTCCCGCGGTGGTGGCCGAGATCCTGGAGCAGGGACTGAGCCCCCGCGCCATCACCGCCGGCACCCTGGCCGCCTCCCTGTCGACAGGAATTCGTTTCGCGGTGCTCGACAGCGAGGCAGGCATGGGCACCACCGCCACGCTTCTGGCCTGCGGGCAACCGGCGCACCCCTTCCAGCAAGCCTGCATCGCCATGGTGTTGACCGTGATCGATGTTCTGATCGGCACCGGCACGGCCCTGGTCATCCTGCTGAGCGGCAGCCATCGTCTGCACAGCTCCCCGATTGCAGTGGTCAACCAGGCCTTCGCCTGGGGGCTCGGCGACAGCCATGGGCTGCTGCTGCTGCTGCTGGTGGCTGTTGCCTTTGCCTTCACCACCATCACCGCCTATGCCTATTTCGGCGAACGCTGTCTGGACGCACTCACTGGCGGCAAGGGTCAGCAGCCCTATCGCCTCATCTGGATCGCTGTGGTTGTGATGGGCTCCGTGGGCCCGCTCGATGCGATCTGGCGCAGCAGCGACCTGCTCGACGCGCTGATCACCCTGCCCAATCTGGTGGGCTTGGTGGTGCTCTCCAACAGAATCTTTGCTGATACCCGCTCTCTCAGCAGCACCCAACGCGAGGCTTGATGCGTGGTGAGCGCCCTACCCCTACCCATGCCACTGAGCACCAGCTTTGGCTCGCTGCTGGCGACGCTTGCATCGGAAGCCCGTGACGCCCTGCCCAAACCGTCGCTGGTGAATGCCAGCCAGATCACCAGCCTGCCACTGGAAGGAAGCCTGACGGTGATCGCACTGGTTTTTTTAGGGGCCTTGATCGCCAGCAAACTTTGCACCCGCCTCAGCATTCCCGCCAATCTGGGCGTTCTTCTGCTGGGTGTTGCCATCACACCAGACGCGGCTCTCCTGCGGCCGGAAGGGGCTGAAACCCTACATGTGGTGAGCCTCTCGATGTTGCTGTTCTATGCCGGTCTCAGCAGCAATCTTCGCCAACTGCACAGGCTGCTTCGCCATGAGCTGATGCTGGCCATCGGCGGCGTCATGATTTCGTCGGTTCTGCTTGGTCTGGTCATCTGGTTGATCAGCCACGGCCATGCCAACTGGAGCCTCGGCCAAGTGGGCCTACCGTTGAGCGTCTGCTTCCTGATCGCTGCCACCCTGGGGTCCACGGATGCCGGCGTCACCTTGAGCGTGCTCAAAACCGTGCAGCACAGCATGCCGGCGAGGGTCAAGCATCTGATCGAATTGGAGTCCTCTGTCAATGATCCAGCTGCAATTTTGTTCTTGCTTGTGGTGCTGGGTCTGAGCAGTCAAGGCTTCAGCGATGACCTCAGCCTGCTGAAGGCCATCGCCGTGAATCTTCAGAGCTTTCTCAAAAGCATCGGTAGCGGCATTCTGGTGGGTCTGATTCTCACCTACGTGGCCAAATTTATCTTCAATGAGATGATCGTCAATCGCGATCAAGTGCTCGTTGTCGGCATGGCCCTCGCCCTCTCCTCCTATGGCCTATTAACCTTGATCGGGGGATCGGGATTCATCACGGCCTACGTTACAGGTGCCTTCCTCGCCAACAACATCTACAACAACGCACACATCACGCCAGAGCTGCTGGAAAACAGCTTTGAAACCTTCAACAGCCTGATGGAGATGCTGGTGTTCCTGTTATTTGGCTTGTTGTTCAACCCCATGCATCTCGGCGCTTACATCGTGCCGGGCGTGTTGATCAGCCTGTGCCTGATGCTGGTGGTCAGACCCATCAGCATCCTGGCCTTCCAGCCCTGGTCGCCGTTGACCTCGCGCGAGACGGTGCTGCTCTCCTGGTGCGGCCTGCGGGGGGCCGTGCCGCTGGCGCTGTCTTACACCGTGGTGCATGCCCTGCCTCGGCTGCCCAGCCTCTCCGAGGTCCAGGTCGAGGCGGTGGGCCAGGCCGTCGAAAACCTGATTTTTGTGATC
>Ga0194118_10007095_pt1 | contig 10872 bp, 8 predicted proteins | sample TA2MahsurfametaG_2_FD_148662 | JGI IMG/M metagenome (GOLD analysis project Ga0194118, IMG submission 148662) | Freshwater microbial communities from Lake Tanganyika, Tanzania - TA2015013 Mahale N5 surface | ecosystem: Environmental > Aquatic > Freshwater > Lake | place: Tanzania: Lake Tanganyika... | reverse complement strand
ACGACAAGCGATGATCTGCTACATGGAATTGAAAGAGAGCATGACATGGGGCAAGCGCCATCTTCGGCAGATCGGCGACGTTCCACGCCGAAACGATCAGTCGCCTGGAGTTTGGGTCCTTGCGCAACCGGTCGATCAGTTCGGCCATCTGGTCGATCGAGGTACCGTCGGGTCCGCGCCATGCGCGCCACTGACGCCCGTAAACCGGCCCGAGTTCACCCTGCGGGTCGGCCCACTCGTCCCAGATGCTCACCCCGTGCTCGCGCAGTGCCTCCACGTTGGTGGAGCCAGACAGGAACCAGAGGAGCTCATGCACGATCGACTTCAGATGCAGCCGTCTGGTGGTCACGAGTGGAAAGCCCTGCTCGAGATCAAAGCGCATCTGCCAGCCGAAGACCGACAGGGTGCCCGTGCCGGTGCGGTCCATTTTCGGCGTTCCGCGTTCAAGCACATGCTGCATCAGCCCGAGATAAGCCTGCATGGCAAAGTCTCCTTGCTTCGTTGCAACCGAAGAAAACCCGTATGTATCGCGGCGACCGGCTTCGTTGCGACCCTCGCCTGCATCCCGACCCCCGGCCTCGCCGTGACGCCGGGAACGCCAGGGAGTACACAGCCTCCACAGCGCTCACAGGCGCATCGGTCGATCGTAGCCGGTGAGCTCCAGGTATCCGCGTCCTATCTGTTGACCCTGGTGATCGTAGGCGCGTACTGCCCCCTCCCAGTACCGATTTCCGGTGGATGCCCGGGCGTCGATCTCCTGCGCGGCAATCAGCGGTTTCAGAAGGAGGGTGCCGCGCCTGCTGTGAATCCGAAGGCCGATCGGATAACGTGCGCCGCTCAATGGCGATGTCCAGTTCTCGCTGACTTCGAAGCGCAGATCGGGCTCGGAGGTCCAGAGCGTTGCTCCGCTTCGGTCACGGATCCGGAATGCCATCCACGCGCTGCCGTCGTCGAAGTTGAGACCAAACCAGTCCCAGCCCGCCGCAGCAGCGTCGAGCAACTGATCCGACCACTCGTGGTCAAACCAGGCAACCCCGCTGCGCCCCTCGGCGGAAAGAGGCAAGGCCTGTTCGCTGATCTGTATCCGGGCGTCGAGCCGCATCTGCGTCCGGCTGTAGTAGCGGCTGAATTGATCGGGATTCGGGCCCTTGCGGGAATGGCCGGCCAAGCCCTGGAGTACCGGCGCATCGGGAGCGTGGGCGCGCAATCGCAGTTTGAGCCTGCCCTGTTCAACCCGCATGAGGTAGGTGTCGTCGGGCTCGCGCTGCATCGACCAGCCCGGGCACTGCAGGTGCATGTCGTGGGTGGCGCAAACGGTAAGACCCTCGAGGCTGCGCCAAGCGGTCTGCGCGTGGATCACCGAGGGCCAATCCTCGCGCACCACGGCCACGTGGCCGATCAGGATCTGGTCGCTTCCGAAAGCGGCATCACGCCGCCGCCCGAGGCGCGCGCGAAAGAGGGTGATCTGCACGCCCGTGCGCTCATCGGCCCAGCCGGTGAGGTACCACCACTCGATGCGTTGCTCAGGATGCGCACCATGATCCCGCGGAAAGCGCAAGGGTTCGAAGGCCCGGGCGGGCGTTGTGGCGTTTGCAGGCTGCGCCCAAAGTGCCAGAGCCGATCCAAGCAGCGTCCGCCTTGGCAGGGATGGTGTGCTGCCAGCAGGAATCCGGGAGGCAGGGGTATCGCCTGCGATGGAATCGCGCCCGGCCACCGGGGCCGACGTTCCTGCGGGCCCAACCCCGGCGCTGCAGCGCACTACCAGTCCTCCTTCACATTGCGCAGCATCGGTTGCTGCATCAGGGTGCGGATCACCAGGGCGCCGCTCAGCATGCCTGCAATCCACACGGCCACCAGCCCAAGCGCGATCGCGCCGCCCGGAGGCTTCATGTCCATGCTCCAGTGGAAGGACTGCGGGTTGACCCAATCGATGAGGATCCAGGCAAGCGCCAGGCCGAGCAGCATCCCCCAGCCGAGCGCCACCGCCAGCACAACACCTGTCTCGAGAAGGAGAAGGCGCACACAGGCCATGCGGCTCAGTCCCAGATGACGCAGTACGGCAAACTCCCTGAGTCGGGTCTTGGACTGCGAGGCGAGTGTTCCGGTAACGCCGAGCAAACCGATGAGCAGCGCAACCGCCTGCAGCGCGTAGGTCACTGTGAAGCTACGGTCGAAGATGCGCATCGACAACTGCCGGATGTCCTGGGCGGTGCGGATCTCGAGGGTGGAAGCGATGGCCGGATCGATCGCGTTGACCAGTTTGCTGACCTGTTGTTCGGGCGAAGCGTCCACGCCTTGCCTTGCGGGTTCGAGGGTCCAGCCGACATCGGTTGCGAAGAGCTGGGCGCGACCACTGGACGCAAGCCACTGCCGTCGTTCGATCACGATGCTTCCGCTTTGGCGGGCGTAGTCGCGCCACACGCCGGCGACGAAGACACGGATGGATGCTGGCGTGGTGCTGTCGGCGCCAACGACGTCCGGCGGGGGAAGTTGCTGTGGGGTGCTGTCGCCGGCCACAACGCCTGGCAGGGGAAGTTGCTGGGCGGAGCCGATCGCCCAGCCGTAGAGGTCAACCATCGCCTCGCTCACCCACACGCTGGGCATTTCGGGGTGGGGTGGCAGCAACGCGCCGGTGACCGGAAGGCGGCTTTGCGCGGTTGCGGGATCGAGCTCGCGCACGATGAGCAAAACCGGTGGGCGGTCTGTCGCGAGTGTGACTTCGAGCACCTGCTGGAACTCGGTGCGGCGCAGGCCGGGAAGCGCAGCGAGACTTTGCTGCGTAGCCTGATCCATCGGGGTCTCTCCCTTGAGGACGCGTGCGTAGACGTCGGCGGGAAGGACATGGTCGAGCCATGCGCTTACGGCATCGCGAAAGCTGCCGATCATCAGGGTGACAGCCACACACAGCGACACGCTCGCCACGATGCCCGTCATGCTGAAGCTCAGGCTCAACGGTGCGGCGAGTGCGCGCTGGCGGGTGAGCCAGTTGAGTGCGCCGCGTCTGGACCAGCCCTGAGCCAGCCGCTGGATCAGAAGGGGCATCGCGAGCAGTCCTGCACACAGCCAAAGCGCCAGCGCCGCATAGGCACCGATCGGGAGGTGCCCGAGGGGCGCAACAACGAGGCCTGCCGCACCCATTCCGAGCAGGGCTGCTGCAAGCCAGGCGAGGCTTGCGGCCGAAGCGCGCGGTGCAGGCAGCGCCCCCTTGAGCGCCGCGATCGGCGAAAGGCGTCCCATCGCCCTCACTGGCCCAAGCGCGCCGAGCCAGGCCACACCCACTCCCAGGGCGCCATGAAAAAGAGCGGTGAAGAGCAGGCTTGCGTCGGCACGAACACTTGCACCCGAGGATCTGATCAGTCCCGAGCCGAGGTCGCCACCGGTTCGTGCAAGAAGAATCCAGGCAAGTGCGATGCCGAGGACCGCACCGAGTAGCGCACCGGTGAGGCCGAGCGCAAGCGCCTGCAGGCGCATCAGCGCCTGGATCTGGTGTCGACTTGCGCCAAGCACCCCGAGGATGGCAAGCGATGGCAACTGCCGGGAGGCCAGCAACTGCATGTTGGACTGCACGATGAAGACCCCGGTGAGGAGCGCAACCAGGGCGAGGATGCCGAGATTCACCCGGTAGGCGCGCGAAAGGTTCGACATGCGCTCAGCCTCGTCGTCTGGGCGCACGAGAAGGAGCGAAGTTGCTTGCCGATCCTGTGCGAGTTCGGCAAGCAGTTCTGCTCCGTTGCCGCTGCGTTCCGGCTCCTTCCAGCGGATGTCGATGCGCGAGACCGCATGGTGCAGTCCGCTTGCCTCCTGCAGACTGGCAATGTCGGTCACGAGCAGATCGCGCCCGGCCGTGGCCTGCGCGAGCGACCCCCCCAGCGTCATCCCGAAGGATCTTCCGAGCGTACGCAGCGCTAGCGCCCGGGGATCGGACTCGGGCGGGAGGGCGCCGCGCAGTGCAACGCCCCCTTCCTGCGAAGCGCGATCCTCCCTCGACGCTCGATCCTCTCCCGACGCTCGATCCTCTCTCGACGCTCGATCCTCCTGCGACCCGCCCCCGGCTTGGGTGGCTGCAAGCATGGTTTGCAGCCTCAACGCAAGGCCGGCAGACGCGTAGACCACGTCGCCACCGAACCAGCGATCCGGCCGCTCGAGCGCAGCAAAGTCGGGCAAAAGTCCCGGGTTGACCTGTGCGGCGCGGAACAGGTCGATGCCCCAGATCTCGATCGAGGCGGTCGCATCACCCGCACGGCCGGTGGCCAGACCCGTGATCGTCACCGGCAGGTGAAGAATCGGTGCAGCCTCCCGCACCCGCGGATCGTTGGCCACCTTGGCAAAGATGCGCGCATCGAGGTGGCCGCTGGCGCTACGCAGGCTGGCGTCCGCGTTCCCGTTGATGCTGGCCAGCGCCCGCCTGAACTCCTCGAGCGCACTGCGGTTCACGATTTCGATGGCCAGTCCCATCGCCACACCGAGCGCAATCGCCAGCACTGCGAGCGCCTGGCGCGCGCGGTAGGCGCGCAAGCTCTCGAAGCAAAGGCGCCACGCGACCGGCCAGGGCATCACGGCGCAAGGCTCACGAGTTTGCCGTGTTGGAGTTTCCAGCAGAGATCCATACCCCGGATGCGGTCGCGGTCGTGGGTGACCAGAAGCAGTGCACACGGACGCCGGCGCAGCGCTTCGTTGAAGAGGTGCATGACCTGATCGGCAGAATCGGGGTCGAGATTACCGGTGGGTTCGTCGGCCAGGATCAGGTCGGGCCTGTGCACCAGCGCGCGCGCAATCGCCACCCGCTGCTGTTCACCTCCCGAGAGTTCGCTGGGCAGGGCGTGCTCACGGCTTGTGAGCCCGAGTTCGGCGATCACAGCCGAGGCCTCCTCGAGCGCAAGCGCTTCGCTGGATCCAAGGAGCAGCGGCGGTAGCGCAGCGTTCTGGACTGCGGTGAGGTGCGGCAGGAGGTGGAAGGCCTGGAAGACGAAGCCGATATGGCGCGCCCTGAGCCGTGCGCGCTCAGCTTCAGCGCGCGAATCCATCCGATGGCCGCAAACCTCGATCGAGCCGTGGCTGGCCTCATCCAGACCCGCGATGAGATGCAGGAGCGTTGACTTGCCGCAACCCGAAGGTCCGATCAGCGCAGCCTTGGCCCCTGGCTGGAGTTGCAGATCGATGTTGCCGAAGAGAGGCGCTGCGCCCGGGTAGTGCTTGGCGAGCCCGCAGATCCTGAGCACCGGGATCAGGCCGCGCTCCAGGATCTGGTGCCCACCTTGGCGCGGGTGCACCCTTCAAGCCTGGTCGGCGGCGAGTACCCGTGTGGCCCGGGGATTACCTGGCGGTGAGTACCCACTTGGCCAGTGTTTCGGCTTCGCCGGCCGAGACCTGCGGATTGGCAGGCATAGGGATCTGCCCCCAGACGCCCACGCCACCCTTCTGGATCTTCTGGGCAAGCATTCTTGTCGCGTCCGCGTCCTTGGCGTACTTGGCGGCGATATCCTTGTAGGAGGGGCCGATCAGTTTCTTGTCGGCAGCATGGCAGGCGAGACAGTTCTTGGCCTTGGCAAGATCAGCGCTCGCGTTCGCCGCGGTGGCCGCGAAGGCAGCGCTCATCGCGGTGCACAGGGTGATGGCGAGCGCAGGGCCGTTGCCCCTGAACGGGCGATATCGGATGCTCATGATGGTTTCCTGATTGGTTTTGAAGATTTTTGTGGCGTGCGGGATACCCTCAATCGGTTACCGCACCAAGACTGGCTGACCCGGTCAGTTTGGCGAACTTGTAGAGAACGCCTTGAGTATAGCGAGGCGCAGGCGGCGTGAAGGCCATGCTGCGCGCCTGCAACTCCGCATCGCTCAGGTTGAGCTGGAGAAGCAGCCGATGGGCATCGATGGTGACCGAGTCGCCCTCGTGCACCAGCGCGATCGGACCGCCGACCGCAGCCTCCGGGGCCACATGTCCCACGACCATCCCCCAGGTGCCGCCTGAAAATCGGCCGTCGGTGATCAGCCCCACCGATTCGCCCAGACCCGCGCCGATCAGAGCCGAGGTTGGCGCGAGCATCTCCGGCATTCCGGGCGCTCCCTTGGGGCCGAGGTAGCGCAACACCAGCACATCACCGGCATGGATGCGACCTTCCATGATCGCCTCGAGCGCGGAGGCCTCATCGTTGAAAACCCGTGCCGGGCCGGTGATGACCGGGTGCTTCAGGCCGGTGATCTTGGCCACGCTGCCCTCGGGTGCAAGGTTTCCCCTGAGGATGGCCAGATGACCCTGCGGGTAGAGCGCCTGGTCGATCGGATGGATCACGTCCTGATGGGGCGAGGGCGAAGCGGCGACGTCGCTCAATTCCTCGGCGAGCATGCGGCCGGTGATCGTGAGACAGTCGCCGTGCAGCAACCCGCCATCGAGCAGCAGGCGTAGTACCTGCGGAATACCGCCTGCGCGGTGAAGATCCACCGCCATGTACTTTCCCGAGGGCTTGAGGTCGCAGAGCACCGGCACACGCTTGCGGATCGTTTCGAAGTCATCGATGCTGAAGGGGACTCCCGCGCTGTGCGCAATCGCGAGGTAGTGGAGCACAGCGTTGGTGGATCCGCCAGTGGCCATGATCAGGCTCACCGCATTCTCGATCGCCTTCCGGGTGATGATGTCGCGGGGCCTGATGCCTTTGCGCACTGCGGCGATCAGGACTTCCGCCGACCGGGCCGCCGATTCGGCTTTCTCTGCGTCAGGATTGGCCATGGTGCTCGATCCCAGCAGGCTCATGCCGAGTGCCTCGAACGACGACGACATGGTGTTGGCCGTAAACATGCCACCGCAGGAGCCGCTGCCGGGGACCGCGTTGCGCTCGATGCCATCGAAGTCTTCCTGGCTGATCCGGCCATGGCTGAACTCGCCCACCGCCTCAAACACCGAGACGATCGAGAGGTCCTTGCCCTTCCAGCGCCCGGGCTTGATCGTGCCGCCGTAGACGTAGATCGCGGGCACATTCGCACGACAGATTCCCATCATGCCCCCCGGCATGTTCTTGTCGCACCCACCGATCACGAGCACACCGTCCATCCACTGGCCCTGCACCACCGTTTCCACGCAGTCGGCGATGACTTCACGCGAAACCAGCGAGTACTTCATCCCCTCGGTACCCATCGACATGCCGTCCGAGATCGTGGGCGTACCGAAGATCTGGGCGTTGGCACCGTTGCGCCGCACCGCAGCCTCGGCGGCATCGCACAGAACCTGCAACCCCGAGTTGCAGGGAGTGACGGTGGAGTGGCCGTTGGCAATCCCGATGAACATCCGACTCATGTCCTCAGGCTTATAACCCATCGCGTAGAACATCGAGCGGTTTGGCGCGCGCGCCACACCCTGGGTGATGGTGGCAGAGCGATCGTTGTCGGCCATGTGCAGTCTCCTCGTTCGCAAAGCGGGGATGTTAGCGCCTCTCCCGTGCCCGATCCCCGCAATGAACCCGGGCCCAGTCGCGCGGGAGCGCTGCCCGCGGGCAGGTGGCGTGCCACAATCGCCGTCCATGATCCACCCGCAGTTCGATCCGGTTGCCTTCAGTCTTGGCCCGCTCGCGGTTCGCTGGTATGGCCTGATGTATCTGCTCGCCTTTGGCCTCTTTTTCGGTCTCGGGGTGCTGCGCCTGCGCAAACCCGCGTTTCAACAGGCCAGCGGACTCGACCGGCAAAGCTTCGAGGACTGCCTCTTCTGGGGGGCGATCGGTGTGATCGTGGGGGGGCGCCTCGGCTATGTGGTGTTCTACAAGCCTGGATACTTTCTCGCGCATCCGGAGCAGATCTTCGCGGTCTGGCAGGGTGGCATGGCGTATCACGGCGGGCTGCTCGGGGTGATTGTTGCGATCCTTGTGCTCACCCGCCGCAGGAGGATCGCATTCTGGCCTGTGATCGACTTCATCGCACCGCTGGTTCCCTGGGGACTTGCCGCAGGCCGCCTTGGCAACTTCATCAACGGTGAACTCTGGGGACGCCCGAGCAGCATGCCCTGGGCGATGATCTTTCCACAGGCGGGGGACAATCTGGCGAGGCATCCCTCGCAGCTTTACCAGATGCTGGGCGAGGGCATTGCGCTTGGCGTGATACTTTGGATCTACAGCGCAAGGCCGCGCCGTGCCGCTCGGGTGAGCGGTTTATTCCTGCTGGGCTATGGCGCTGCGCGATTCGTGGTGGAGTACTTTCGTGAACCCGATGCGTACCTCGGTGGTCTCGCGCTCGGGCTCACGATGGGACAATGGCTCTCCGTGCCCATGGTGCTGCTGGGCGTGGGGCTCCTTGCGCGGCAAGGCCCCAACACCCCTGATGCGCAGGTCGCGGTGCACGAGCCATCGACCCGCCCGGGCTCTCCGGGGGGCAATCAACAATAGCGATGAAGGAGACTCTTGTATGAACACCTGTTTCAGACCCCGTCGTGAAGCCAGGGCAGTCCTCCACGACAACCTCGACGATGCAGCCAGCGCAGCGCCATCGGCCGGCGCACCCCGGCACTGCGCGCAGCGTGCCGTGCCGGCATCGCTGTCGGGCGCGCGCAGGGGTTGGATGAAGGCGATCGCAGCGATGCCACTGCTTGGTGGGGTGCCAGCGGTGGCATGGTCGCAGGCCTGGCCCGCCAAGCCGGTGAAGCTGATCGTGCCGTTTCCCGCAGGCGGCGGTACCGATGCTTTTGCGCGCCCCCTGTCGAAGGTGCTTGCGGCAACCCTTGGGCAATCCTTCGTGATCGACAACCGCGGAGGTGCGGGGGGCACGCTCGGCGCGGAGGTGGCTGCCAAGTCGCCCCCGGACGGCTACAACTGGCTGGTGGGGGCAGTGCATCACACGATTGCGGTGTCGCTCTATCCCAAGCTGGGCTACGACCTGCAGAAGGACCTGATCCCGTGCACGATGGTGTCGTCGGTGCCGAACGTGGTGGTCATCAACCCGCAGCGCCTGCCGCAGATCAGGACCTTTGCCGATTTCCAGGGTTTCGTGAAGGCCAATCCCGGAAAGCTCAACTACGCATCCGCAGGTAACGGCACCGCGCACCACCTGATCGTGGAGATGTGGAAGACGGCAACCGGCTCGCAGGCCCAGCACATCCCCTACCGGGGCGCCGCACCGGCGATGGCCGATCTGCTTGCCGGGCAGGTCGATTTCATGTTCGACGGCTTGGGTACCTCGGTCCCGCACATCGGGGGCGGCAAGCTGCTGCCGCTTGCGGTCACGAGCGCCAAGCGCTCGTTTGCGCTGCCTGCAGTACCCACCCTCGCCGAAGTCGGCGTGCCGGGATTTGACGCGGGTACCTGGTATGGCTTGTGGGCGCCGGCGGGCACGCCAGGCGACCTCGTGAGCCGTTTGCAACAGGAAGTGGCCAAAGCACTCGCCGGAGCCGAACTCGCCGGGATCTGGAAAACGCTGGGTGCTGAGCCCGGCGGGCAGACTCCGCAGGAGTTTGCCAGGCTCATCGATGCCGAGGTGCGCAAGTGGGCCAAGGTGGTGAAGGATTCGGGGGCGAAGATCGATTGAGGTTGCTCCAGCCTCCCGCTCACCCATCAGCCTTGCGCTCACCTTTCTGGCTCCCGCTCACCGGAGCAATCCCAAGCCCTTCACCTGACACAAGCTGGAGCACCTATGGCCGGGCCTCTATCGCATCTTCGTGTACTCGACCTCAGCCGGGTACTCGCCGGGCCCTTCGCCGGGCAGAACCTCGCCGATCTGGGTGCGGAGGTCATCAAGGTGGAGCGTCCGGTGAAGGGCGACGATTCGCGTGCCTTTGGTCCGCCCTACCTGGCGGATGCGCACGGCGAGCCGGGTACCGAGTCGGCGTACTTCCTGGCCGCCAACCGGGGCAAGAAGTCGATCACCATCGACCTCTCCAGGCCCGCAGGCCAGGATCTGGTACGCCAACTCGCGCAGCGTGCCGACATCCTTCTGGAAAACTACAAGTTCGGCGATCTCCAGCGCTACGGGCTCGACTATGCCACCTTGAGCAAGCGCAATCCCAGGCTCGTGTATTGCTCGGTAACCGGTTTTGGCCAGACCGGGCCCTACCGCGAACGGCCCGGCTACGATTTCATGGTGCAGGGCATGAGCGGGCTGATGAGCGTCACAGGCCATGCTGATGGGGTTCCCGGAGGCGGGCCGATGCGGGTTGGTGTGCCGATCATCGACATCCTTACCGGGATGTATGCGAGTCTGGCGATCTGCGCGGCCATTGCGCACCGCGAGCGCAGCGGCGAGGGCCAGTACATCGATATGGCACTCCTCGACACTGCGATGGCCTTCCTGTCGATCCAGGGAATGTCGTACCTGTGCACTGCCGAGCCGCCGGGTCGCATCGGCAACACGCATCCCACGATCGTCCCCTACCAGGTGTTTGCCACGAGCGACGGCGCCGTGATCCTTGCCTGCGGCAACGACAATCTTTTTCAGAAGTTCTGCAAGGCGGCCGACTGCTCCGAACTTGCGCAGGATGCGCGCTTTTGCACCAACGCACGGAGGGTGCAACACCGAGGGGATCTGGATGCACGGCTGGGGGAGATCTTCGCGCGCCGTACAACCCGGCAATGGGTGGCACTGCTGGAAGACGCCGGGGTGCCCAACGGACCGATCAACAGCATCCACGAGGCCTTTGGCGAGGAGCAGGTGAAGGCGCGTGGACTGCGCTTCGATCTGCCCCATCCCACTGCGGGGACCGTGCCGCAAATCGCCTCGCCGATGCGCTTTTCCGCCACCGATCTGCGTTTCGAGACCCCCCCGCCCACCCTCGGTCAACACACGGAGGCGATCCTGCAGGAGCTTGGACTGACGGCAGACGCAATCGCCAGGCTTCGCGCCGAGGAGGTCATCTGATCGAAGGATCGCCAGGCTTTCGCAGGGAGCAGGCTCTCAGTTACG
>Ga0194118_10007088_pt1 | contig 10881 bp, 9 predicted proteins | sample TA2MahsurfametaG_2_FD_148662 | JGI IMG/M metagenome (GOLD analysis project Ga0194118, IMG submission 148662) | Freshwater microbial communities from Lake Tanganyika, Tanzania - TA2015013 Mahale N5 surface | ecosystem: Environmental > Aquatic > Freshwater > Lake | place: Tanzania: Lake Tanganyika... | reverse complement strand
GCCCAGATGGTGCTCACCTCCACGTCGAGTTCGGGCGGAAACGGAAAGAAGTCAAAGCACCACTGGTCGCGATGCAGCGGCTGGGCGGGCGACCCTGGCCCGATGCCGATGATCTGCGTGAGATGCAGCTGGAAGTTGGTGGCGTTGGGCCCCAGCACCGCCTGCACCGCACCGAGCACCAGCGGATGCGCGATGAACTGCTGGCTGGTCGTCGAGCGGGCCAGCAACGCCCCGGTGCGCTTGGTGTTGCGCCCGACGAAATCGTCAGCCCCGTGCGGCGTGGCGTCGATGTAGGGCTGCATCTCGGCTAGCAGCGCACCCACCGTGGGCTCGGGCACGAGACGCTCGATGATCGCCACACCCGCCGAGGTAAGCGCCGCAGCAACATCAGCCGCCGCCGCATCAGCAGTGAAGCGTGGAATATCAGCCATGGGGAGACTGTAGTTGGGGGCAGCTGGGACTACTGAGTACCAGAAGCCGGACGACTTCTACGATGTGAACGTAGCGCTCTTCCGACTGAGCTAATCGCCCTTGGTGACAGCCATTTTATCTGAAGATTTCACACTTTTCAGGCAGACCGCATCGTCAAACGTCGTGTCTAGTGCACCACTATCAGCAAAGGACGACCAGTGATACTCCAGACGTTTACGTTCCATCTCCGAGCCCGGAATCTCTCACCACGCACCATCACCGCGACCCAGGACTATCTCCGACCGTTCCTCGCGCGCCACGACCCGCACACGACGACACGCCGCGACATCGAGAACTATCTCGGTGAGCTTGCTGGACGCTGCCGACCAGCCACGGTGTTCACCGCATGGCGTCATCTCCGCAGTTTCTTCAACTGGCTCGAGACCGAAGGTGACATTCAAGTGAATCCAATGACCTACATCCCTAAACCGATAGTCCCCCCAGTCGAGATACCGATGCCGACCATCGAAGAACTCCGCACCCTCCTCGATGCGTGCAAAGGTCGAGATGCGGTATCTCGACGCGACTACGCACTCATCACCATGCTCCTCGACACCGGACTACGACTCACCGAAGTCACGAACCTCAAACTCGATGACATCTCCGAGGACTACACACTTCGCGTCTTTGGTAAAGGCCGCAAGTGGCGCACGGTCCAACTCGGCGAAAAGTCGTCCGAAGCACTCCGCCGCTGGATACGAATACGCAAGTCCGAGTCCGACCGATTATGGGTTGGCCGTGTCGGACCCCTCACCGCGAGCGGGATACGTCGCGTCATCAAGAAGCGCGGACTACGAGTGGGAATCCACCTCCACCCACACATGTTGCGCCACAGCTTTGTCGACAACTGGCTCCGTTGCGGCGGCAGCGAAATCGACCTCGCCCGCCTATGCGGCTGGACAACCACTCGAATGGCCGGACGTTACGCACAACACCGCGCCGACGAACGTGCCATCGCCGCTCATGCAGTCGTTCGCCCACTTGATGACATGCTGTGACGCAGCACCAGCAATCTCATACCTTTGACTTTCATCCACCACCGTCAAACTTGAATGAGGTCACGATGAATCTCTATTCCGAGAAGCGGTGGGTATTCAAAACGCCGCGCACCCTGGCGAACGCGGTCCTACGTCTCTAGAGCTTGTGTCTGTACGCCTCGTGAAGGTTCGCATCAGTAAAGTTCGTTTCAAACAGGCTTGCCTCCGTGAGGTCTGCGTGAAACAGATTCGAACCGAGAAACTGTGCTCGCCGAAGATTCGCTCTCCAAAGGGACGCATCTGAGAGGTTTGCTTTCGACAAGTTCGCTCCCGAGAGGTTCGCACTCATAAAGGATGCTTGTGACAAGTTTGCAAAGAGCAGGCTTGCTCCGGACAGATTTGCTTCTTCGAGATTTGCCCCAGAGAGATTCGCACTCTGAAGGTTCGCTTCCTGCAGGTTTGCATGCGACAGCATCGACTCCGTCAAGATTGCCTTCGACAGTTTTGCGTCTGACAGATTTGCGCCCGACAAGTCAGAGTCGGCCAGATTCGCCTGCTCAAGATTCGCCCCCGACAGATTTGCAAAGCGAAGGTCTGCCCCAGACAGGTTTGCCCCAAACAGGTTTGCACCAGTCAGGTCCGACCCAGACAACTCAGCCCCCGCCAATGTCGCTTCAGAAAGTTCTGCGTACCTTAGGTTCGCACCTGGTTCAATGTCGCGTCTTGACACTCCCACACCTTGAATCTAGAGCTGGAATGCAAGCGCCCGCCTAGGAAGCATGCAACTTCTCAATATCGTCTTACAGACCGCCCAGCAGATTCTGAAGTGCGTTCATCTTTGGATTGAAGCCGCTGTCTGCCCACGTGTTCTTCAGTCGGAACCCGACGTGCTGCAGCGATGCACTCCGGCTCTGGTCCTGAATGCAAATCTCATCGATGTTCATAAGGGCAAGAGCCAAAAAGTCGCCGAGCGTTGATATCGCCACCTTTAAGAGTTCGGTGTACTCATCGACTGCGGCCTTGCCTTGGTGTGCTGAGTTGTTGCGCACAGTTGCCCAAAAATGAGGAGGGGACGCCTGAAGCTCTCGCTTCGTCATGGTGTCGCTATCGAAGATGACACGTTGGCGAATTGAGTTAAACCATGGGAGCGACTTGTGTTTGTTGAAGTAGTCCTCTTCGAGGCGCTTCTGAAGCGGTTCTCGGTCTTTCTCCTTGTAGCGACGGGGGCCGTATATGTGAAGGCCGAAACGCTCGAGGCATGAGTACAGCACCAGATAGGTGCCGAGAATGTTGACGTGATGGGCGACGTCACGTTTGGAGGATGCGAGGAGGTTCTCCGCGTGTCTGTAAGCGTTCGGTAGCACGCTCGTCAACACCCAGTCGTCAGCCATAGTCCAATTCCCACCTGGTACCCGAGGTGACGTCTTTAGACGGTCCTTCAGCGCTGACCCTGCTCGTTCTTCGTTGAATACGTACACGTAGGCAATAACAACTTCGTTCTCGTCGGCCAAGACCGGTTGAAACTCCAGTCTCAGGTTTCTCCTATGGTCTTTACCAAGCTCATAGAGGTCGAGGTGTTCGAGCAGCTCTTGGTCACTCTCGGTGTCAATGTCGAGCAGATAGCCGCGCACACGCGAAAGGTCGGGATGTTGATTGATGTCGGACCTCAAAGCAATCGGCAATCCGTCCCAGTCGCGAAGCTCGAAGTTAGGCATCGTCGCCTCCCGCTCGGCGATGGACCTCACCAGAGCACTCTGTTGCAGGAATCGATGTCCAGGTTGGTCGGGTTTAAGTGTTCCGTAGACAAAGAGTTTCATCTCAAAGCGGCCTGTACGCGAACTCATCCACTTCGAAGCCAGCGGCTCGTAGCCATTGGACAGAACGTTCCTCGACGAGTATGGAACCCGGTAGTGCCGCAACTCCCAGTCGCATAGTTTGAGTAGCTTCCGTTAGGCACATCTTGATGAGTTCATCCGATGGCTGTAACAGCGTCTCGTCACTGAGGATTTCAGCGGTCGCTTCGTAGTGGCCTCCCAGGTAGTTCGATGCGACGTACCTGATACCTTCGCGCTCGTGAAGAACATTCTCAAAAGCAGCACGGTCCGAAATCTCCTTCGACAGACCAAATAGACCCAGTGCAGCGACAGAAAGGGTTTCAACCACAGGGTGACCTGGCTTCAGATTTGCTATGACTAATTGACGCGGAGGACGGCCAGCGGCATATCCAGCTGCACTGATTGTCCAACTCGCGTCATGCTTTTCGAAGAGACAGGCCGTATATCCAAGACGCCAGATACGACTCTGTGCAACTCCGCGTAGCTCTGGATGCACGTCTCGATGTGAGATGAATACGACCCCGGACGTTTCGCCCGCCATGAGTCTCAGAATAGGTCATTTGCTGAGAGACCCGTTCACGAAAGTTGACTCGACGTCAAATCACATTGAAACATTTCGCTTTTTCTTCTTAGGGTCCGTCAACCCGTCCCCAAGAACCCGATACCCGGCCATCTCTAGTTTGTGCGAGTACTCGACTTCAAACTTCTTCGCGTCATCCTCGGTGAATAGCTGCTTCGTAGGTGTCATCTCCCTGTTGAGTTTCAGAACTCGACCCTTGGACTTCCTTCCGCCGATGTAGCGACCTGCTTTGGTGGGAGCTCCTCGATGGCGAGCTTCTCGAGCCGACAAAGTGAGCGATGTTTGCCCAACGTAGACAACCTTGCCTAGTTTGCCGCGATTCTTCATGGGAATGGGAGGCGCTACGTCGGCGTCAATGTCGAGTACGTAGACACGCCAGGTCTTGGAGTCGCCGTTGATTGCAAAGCCTTCTCGGGCAAGGTCGGTTTTGAGTCGCTTAACTCTTTCTTCAGCAACCTTAAGTTTCCTAGTCGGTTTGTACTTTGGGACGAGGTCGTTTCGGATGGCCTTGGCGGTTCCAGTTATCCACTTTGGACCGTTGCCTTCTTGCACGGATTTCAATACGGCTTCTGGAGTTCGTTGTGTACGCAATACATAGAGATGTGGACGGTCGGGAACTCGACGTGTACCTTCAGTGAGTTCAATCACAACGATGTTCTGAGTGAGACTCTTTGAGTGTGTCTTTTTCTTTAGAGCCAAGCTTTTCACCCCTTCAGCCGAGGATCGAGGAAATTAGAGAGTTGAATCACTTCAGACGGCACATCGAATTTCTCGGCTGCCGCAGCGATATCGAGTACTTCGCTCCAGAAGGCGTCGTGGGCTCCTTTGGAGGGGTCTTCGGAGCTGCCCGCGACGTAAACAAATACAAACCGGGCCTTTCGTCCGTCTGCTTTCAACCTGAGAACTCGGCCCATTCTTTGAATCATTTGACGCCGAGTCTTGCTCGCAGAGATGATGACGGCGAGGTCGGCTTCTGGGACGTCTACTCCCTCGTCCAAGACCCGAGCGGCAGCCAGAGCCTTAATGCGACCCGAAGCGAAATCGGCGAATGTTTGATGACGTTGTTGTGAATCAAGTTTTGAATGAATCGTTGCTGCGTTTACACCTGCTCCCCTGAGCTCGGCCGCGATGGATTCTGCGCCACTGATGGTCTCAGTGAAAAAGAGTGTTCCATTTGACTTGATGACCGACGGAGCAAGATGCTTCACTACCTTCAATTTCTCCGGGGTGTTTGCAAGTAACGCTTTTCGCTTTGAAATCAACGAAAGGTACCTACGCGCGGCTTTATTGCCGTGCATGTCGCCCTCGGCAGCTAGCTGGGTCACCTTCTCGATGAAGCGCTGATACTGATTGGGGCTGATGCGGAGCATCTCAGACAATTCACTTTGCGTCTCGAGAATCCCCTTCGAGAAGTCATCGAATTCTTGACGTTCAAAACTGCTGAGATGAACACCAATCTGAGCGACTTTGACGTCCGCGATATACCTATCTCGAATGGCTTCCTCGTAGCCCAGCGAGTAGACGATACTTCCAAAGTAGAGGTCAAGCTCCCTGTGAGCTCCGTCCGGTCGCTCCCTCGTTGCCGTTAGACCAAGACGACTTCTGAAGCCATCCTCGAGTGCACGACTGAAGGTCTCGGCACCGTAGCGGTGACACTCGTCAGCGACCAGAAGGCCCAGTTCATCGTCTTGGAGTCCCAGGTCATACCGGCTCGCAGAGTGGACAATCGCGACTAGAACGTCGCACGACGTAAGTTCGTCTTGGTTCCCATTTCCCAGCAGTCCAATTTGAATGTCCGTGAAGTGTGAATCGAGCTCTTCAAACCACTGACGCTGCAACTCGACGGTGGGGACAATGACCGCCACTTTTCCGCCCAATTGCAGTTCTTCTGCGATGGCTGCGATGGCGAGTCGTGTCTTGCCAGTGCCAGTGACTGCCTCTACAAGCCCCTTTCGCTTGTTTTTGTTCCAGGACTCGAGAGCTGCAGTTTGCCACGGGCGAAGTGACGAGAAATCAAAATTGCGAGCTTTCGGTGACGCTTGGACTTGTCGGACTTTGCTGACTGCTTCGTGCTTAGGAGTGTCAATCGGTCCAGCGGCTTTGGAGTTGCTTAGGAACCAACACGGTCGGGGTGAATCATCTCGGATGAATTTTTGTGAACCATAGAGACAGCTATTGACGTCACCTTTGTAGACGCCAAGGAGTGCGCCTAGCTGGCGGGCCGTGAGGCCTGGCTCTCTTATGAGCTGGCTCTCGATTCGGCCCTCTAACTCCCTGTCGAGCATTAGAACATTCCGTGAGTTGGTGCTGCTGTCATTTCATTCATATCGCCTTCTGCGCTGGTCATGAGCGACTTACCATCACAATTCCCGAAGTACGGACTGTGTGAGTCATCACAACGACACCTTCCATCGGCTCTTCAAGGTGTTTACGGTGTGGTTCCATTTGGCGACTCGCGGGCGACACACACTGTTCTGATTGCCAAAGAATCCGACTTGTGTCTCTGCCTTGTCTAGCGAGCTTGTATGAATCCAGTCCACGAGTACTCCGTATTCGCGGGTGTCATCGTCGTCTGATGATTTGTGTTCGTAAGTTCCATTTAGGTCCAACTCGAGAAGACGTGTCTCTTTGTTGCCCTGCTGAACGATGACTTCCTCCATTGGTTGGTATGTCGAAGCGACTCGTCCGACTCCGATGTACCCGTGCTCTGGGGACTGTACCCAGATGATGTCGTCAGGTTTGAGAAGGCTTAGCGAGCGGGAATACCACGAGCCGCCACCCGCTGAGAAGAAGCCGAACTTTCGTGCGTCTTCCCAATCTCGTGTCTTATCGTGTCCGAATGAGGCGTAGTAGAAGCCGTTCCATGGAACCCTCTCACTTATTGAGGTGGCGTTTACTTGTGACTCAGCTAGGTCGACGGTCCAGTTTGGTCGTAGTACCTGATTGCCGGATTCGCCAAACACTTCGAAGGTATTGAGGTTGATGGGTGTGCCTGAATCTGCGAGATACTTGACAATCCGCGCTGTCGACTGGTCGGGGGTTGATGCGACAATCACGCCGAGCTGACGTTCGTTAAGGGTTGCTGAATCGAGTGTCATATCGAAGTGCTGTTGGAATGCGTCTCGTAAGTCTCGCTTTTGGCGCTGCTCGAATAGTTCACCAATGGACTCTGACGGAAGTGTCGCGACCCAACTCAAGTAGTCGAGGGTTTGTGCGACCACGTCACGGCTTGCACGCTCACGTTTCAGTTCAATGACAACGAGGCTGCCGTCTCTTGAAACCGCGAGGATGTCGATGTAACCAGTTCCTGTGGAAACCTGGTTTCCTAGGAGCATCCAGTCCGGCGAAAGCATCCGGAGATTTGCAACGAGCATCTCTTCAAGCAACTTTTCACTCGGCAGCGCAGATTTCTGAACGGGTTTCGGCTCTTTACCGACATGCCATAACGTACCCATGCGATTTCGAATGGTATCTGAGTTTACGTTCGTGTCCTTTAGCCGCTCTCAGATTCGTCGCCAAGAGCGAAAAGTACTGCTCTCATTTCGCCTATAGCGACTTCGAGTTCCTCGACGATTTCACGTGCCAGCACATCGGGTGCCGGCAGGTCGGATGCGTCTTCGAGGGAGTCGTCTTTGAGCCAGAAGATGTCAAGGTTTGTCTTGTCGCGGGCAATTAGTTCGTCATATGAGAATTTCTTGAACTGCTCGGTCTCTTTGCGCTTGTTCCGCTCGCCTGGCTTGTAACAGTCGACAAAATCCTGGAGATGCTCACGTCGCAACGGGTTCTGCTTCTGGGTGAAGTGCTGGTTCGTGCGGAAGTCATAGACCCACAGATTCGTCGTCCACGGCTTTTCCCCTGCCGGTTTCCGGTCAAAGAACAGCACGTTGGCTTTCACGCCGCCGGCGTAGAAGATGCCGGTCGGCAGGCGAAGCAGCGTGTGAACGTCGTACTCCTTCAACAGCCGTTTGCGGATGGTCTCACCCGCCCCACTTTCAAACAGCACGTTGTCCGGCAAAACGACGGCTGCGCGGCCATTGATGTCCATGATGGTTTTGATGTGCTGCACAAAGTTGAGCTGCTTGTTGGATGTGGTCACCCAGAAGTCATCGCGAACAATCTCGAGACTCTCCGCGGACGTCTTGCCGTCCGCCGTGATGACTTTCACCGATGACTTCGTACCGAAAGGTGGGTTCGCCAGGACAACTGACCAACGTCTACCTGGGTCAGCCGTCAAGGCATCCTTCACCTCTATGGGACTCTCTCCGGTGGGCTTGGTCATCCCGTGCAGCAGCATGTTCATTGCCGCCAGACGAGCCGTGCCGTCGACCAGCTCCACACCGCTCACGAACCCTGACTGGAGTTTCTCGCGCTGGTCCTTTGTGAGATTCGCCGCGCCAGAGCTCACATACTCATACGCGGCCAACAAGAAGCCTCCCGTGCCACAGGCCGGGTCAACCACCGAGTCATTCACGGTCGGCTGAACAACATCAACCATGGCCGAAATCAATGGCCGAGGCGTGAAGTACTGCCCGGCACCCGACTTGATGTCTTCAGCACCCTTCGCCAACAGCCCTTCGTAGGCATCGCCCTTGATATCGACACCAGTTGCCGACCAGTTCTCCTTGTCAATGAACTCAGAGATGAGTCTTTTCAACTTGGCGGGGTCCTGCACCTTGTTCTGCGCCTTACGGAACACCACACCCAGCACCCCAGGCTGCCTCGCCAAAGTTTCAAGGATTCGGCGGTAAGTCTGCTCAAGTTCGTCGCCATCGGCATCAAGCAGACGTTGCCAGGAGCAGTCCTTGGGCACGATTTTCTCCGGATTCATCGGCCGCGTCTCGCGTTCGTGCGCCATCTTCAAGAACAAGAGATACGTCAACTGTTCCGTGTAATCAATCGTCGAGACCCCGTCGTCACGGAGGATGTTGCAGAAATTCCACAGTTTGTCAACAAGTTGCCGTGCATCACCCATCGTTCTTCTCCCTCCACTCTTTCGTCAGCTCGCCAGTAAAAGCGGCATGGAGCAATGAACGTCTCAAACTCTCAATTCTTTGGGAGATGACCCAAATCGATGTGCTGAGGGCGGATAGTTTCATTGACTGGAAATCAAGAAACCGGACTATTGACTCCTGTTCTTTCGTCGATGGAACCGGAATTGGCATACGCCGCAGGTCACCAATGTTGACGCCTTTTACGGCCACACCTCGCGCCACTTTCTGAAGATAGGCCTGGGCATCTGGACTCCTCAGATAGTTGGCAAGGTATTCACTTGAGCATCCGACGGGAGCGATTCGAGCGGTGTCCTGAGTAATGCTTCCATCGTTCAATTCGTCTGGAACTACCGCGACACGACCGTAAGTTCCTCGAATTGAAATCAGAACATCGCCAGATTTCAGCCGAGCTCGTGCATACTTGGCCTCGATTTCGATACTTGTTCGATTCAATGAGTCAATCGAGATGGAGTCATTCTTGATATCTCGAACCTTGACATACGGCACCCCACCTGGTGTATCTGGTCCCGGCATCAGGATTCCGTAACAGATGGGACGCTCCGGGTGATTTACCTGGTTCAACTCCACAACAGGAAAAGCCTCATGAGACGTCGCCCTGTCAAGCTCTTGCGTTCCCGAAAACATTGACCGCCAGAGCGAGCGGCGGAATTGGTCGGCTTTGCGTCGTACCGCCGCGATGGAGGCGGCGGCGGTATCGAGGTGGGAGAACTGCTCCTCAAGTATTCGAACAATCTCTTCCTGTTCGGCAGGCGGTGGAGTGGGAATCAGGCATGATTCAATCTGTTGCCACTTCACTCTTGGCCTATCGCCGCTATTCAACGACATTGCATGATTCACAAACTCCGAGCTGCGAAGCAGGTAGAGCAGAAATTTAGAATTCAGTGATTCACCGGGCGTCAAGGGAATGAACTCGCGCGATACGTAGACCTCGCGGTCCGGAATGAAGACCTTGTTGAGGTATGGGCGCAAGCGACCGTATAGCACTTGATTGGCGATGTAAGAATTGCTCTTGTAGTCGCTGGGTGATGCGAGTGCGATAACTCGACCTGTGCCCGACTCAACGTGCTCCATGCCGATGTACGGCAGAGTAGGCACCTCGGATGGAATACCCGAATCGGAGCCTTCGTCAACAAGCTCGCCTAACGGTCGACTTGACCAGGAAGACGGGACCTTCATCGCAAAGAGACCTGACTTCATGCCGCAAGAACCGTATTGAGTTCGGCCATCAGGGTGCTGACAGCGTCACCAAGGTCGCGGCCGGCACCGTCGATTCCCCCTCGTTCGGTGAACGGTGCGAGTTCGAGGTCATCGGTTGTGATGGATGCGTTCTGGATGATGGTGTCTTTGATGCGGTCAAGCCACCATCTCTGATTTTCTGTGAACTTCACGCCCTTCTGGGCCTGTTGTGCGAGCCAGTTGTCGTATTTCTCTTCAACGGTCAAAGCAAAGGGCACGAGTTCGTGGTCTAGTTCAAGGGTGTAGCGGATGAGGGTGATGAGGTCGGTCGCGGTGTGTCGGCCGGCCTTCTTGACTTTGTCGGCTTCGAGGGCCATGTAGGCGTTCCAGATGAGGTCGATGCTCCACGACCGAGGTGGTGCGGCGATTGCGTTGACGACTTCTTTGAGTTCGGCGAAGGTGATTTTGGCGTCTTTGGTTTGGCTGTAGAGAACCTGGATGAGGGTGATTTCGTCTTTATTTTCTTCGATGAACACTCGCCAGGAGGAGACCACGTCACGACATTTGGACAGGTCAACAACACCATACGCTCCCACGAGTTGGTCGATGCTTACTTCGTCGATGACTCGGTCATGCGAGGCACGAATCTGGATGAGTCGTTCACGTAGTTTCGCGTTGCCGGCGAGCAGAGTGACGATGGTTTCGATGTGAGCCCGGATTGCTGCGTCGACATCAGGTTTGCCGTCAGGCCTGGAGGGTGCGTTTTCCGCGATGCCGGCGAGGACGTCGGGGTCGGCGATTGTCAAAAGTTGTTGGGTCAATGTCTTGAG
>Ga0194118_10007085_pt1 | contig 10884 bp, 10 predicted proteins | sample TA2MahsurfametaG_2_FD_148662 | JGI IMG/M metagenome (GOLD analysis project Ga0194118, IMG submission 148662) | Freshwater microbial communities from Lake Tanganyika, Tanzania - TA2015013 Mahale N5 surface | ecosystem: Environmental > Aquatic > Freshwater > Lake | place: Tanzania: Lake... | reverse complement strand
GATCGAATGCGGCAAGCATCTCTTTCACTGCATCGAGATTGCCATCAAGAGCGGCTATTGCCGCGCGCTGAGAGATATTTGCGACATTCGATGAGAGATGAGATTGATGGTTAGTCGCTGCTTTGATCACATCTTTCGGCCCGATCATCCAACCCACACGCCATCCAGTCATCGCATAGGTCTTCGCGACGCCATTGAGGATGATGGTTCGATCTGCGATACCTGGGTGGATTACCGGGATTGAAGGTGCGGTTGCGCCGTCATAGAGAAGATGTTCATAGATCTCATCGGTGATGATCCAGAGTCCCTTCGAGTCAGCCCATTCGGCGATTGCTCTCACTTGTTCAGTCGAGTAGACCGAACCTGTTGGATTAGATGGCGAACAGAAGAGCAAGACCTTTGTCTTTGGTGTGAGCGCTCGCTCTAGTTGATCAACTGTGACGAGATATTCCTGGCTCTCATCAGCGAAGACTTCAACGGGAACTCCTCCTGCCAACTTGATGCATTCGGGATAACTTGTCCAATACGGTGCCGGAAGCAGGACTTCATCGCCTGGATCAAGAATTGCGGCAAATGATTGGTAGACCGATTGCTTTCCACCATTTGTCACAAGTACTTGCTCTGCAGTGATCTCATACCCTGAATCTCTTTTTGTTTTTCGGACGATTGCCTCACGCAACTCCGGCAAACCTGGCGTGGGTGTGTAACGGTGATTGGCGACAACCTTTGCCGCGTTAACTGCCGCATCAACAATGTAACTAGGTGTTGGAAAATCGGGCTCGCCTGCGCCAAAGCCAATAACGGGGCGACCTGCCGCCTTGAGTGCCTTCGCTTTGGCATCGACGGCCAAAGTCGCAGACTCTGCGATCGCAGCAATCCGTTTCGATATTCGACCCTGGCCTCTTTGCGCATTATTGGTGGCGGACATTCCCCTACTCTGCCAAAGGGCTCAACTGAGGGGCGAATCGAATCTCGAAACGTGGCGAGGCCCGAAAATGGTGAGCCAAGAGCTTCGTTTTTGTGCGTGAATTGGGCGGGTTAGACCCGAGGCCCCCAAGTGACCTACACTTCCGCGCCTGGCGTTTGGTTAGTCGTTAAAAAATCAACGATTATGAAAAGGTCATGCTTTTGCATGCCCGAACAAAAGCCACGAAGGGCAGTAGCTCAACTGGCCAGAGTTCCGGTCTCCAAAACCGGCGGTTGGGGGTTCAAGTCCCTCCTGCCCTGCTAGTTGATCCGATCAACAGTGGTGAGAGAAGTAGTTCGAGAAGAAGTTGGTTAACGAAAGGAAGGTGAAGCGATGAGTGAAGAGATCTCGCATGAAGAGAAGAATTTCTTTGCGCGCATACCTACTTTCTATCGCCAAGTTATCTCTGAGCTTCGTCGTGTTGTTTGGCCGACGAGAAAACAAGTCTCCACGTACACCACAGTCGTGATGGTCTTCGTGACCTTCATGATCGCCATCATCTCAGTATTCGACCTCGGACTTACCAAGGTCATCTTCTGGATCTTTGGAGGATAAGCGATGAGCCAATTCGAAGATCAGCTTGCTGAAGCAGCTACTGAAGAAGCAAAGAGCGCTGTCGATATTCTCGATGACGAGAGTGAAGCAGTAGAGGAGATTGATCCTGAGTTAGCCGCATTCCGTGAAAAGCTTGCTTCGATGCCTGGCGAGTGGTTTGTCGTCCACTCCTATGCTGGATTCGAAAAGCGCGTCAAGACAAATCTTCAACACCGCATCACCTCGATGAACATGGAGGATTACATCTTCCAGATTGAAGTTCCTGAAGAAGAGGTGATGGAGGTAAAGAACGGCCAGCGCAAGCAGGTCAAGCGCAACATCTATCCTGGCTATGTCTTAGTTCGCATGGACCTCACCGATGAATCATGGTCCTGCGTCCGTAACACTCCAGGTGTCACCGGATTCGTAGGTAACTCCCATCATCCAAGTCCGCTTCCGTTGGATGAAGTAGAGAAGATGATCGCACCTAAGGAATTGAAGAAGTCAGTGAAGCCAGATGTGAAGCTTGTTGATTTCAGCATCGGCGAATCTGTCACCGTTATGGATGGGCCATTCGCAACGCTTCCTGCGACGATCAGCGAGATCATGCCGGAGCAAGCAAAGCTCAAAGTTTTGGTATCGATCTTCGGTCGAGAGACTCCTGTAGAGCTTTCATTCCACCAGGTACAGAAGATCTAAGAAACGACCAGAGAACTAAGCGAATAACAAGAGACTTACAGAGTTAAAGAGAAAAAGGGGAGAAGAGATGGCAAAGAAGAAGGTACAGGCGCTAATAAAGCTTCAGATTCAGGCTGGGGCAGCGACTCCTGCGCCACCAGTTGGTCCAGCTCTCGGTCAACATGGCGTCAACATCATGGACTTCGTCAAGGCTTACAACGCTGCGACGGAAAGCCAGAAGGGCCAGATCATCCCGGTTGAGATCACCGTCTTTGAAGATCGCTCCTTCACTTTCATCACCAAGACGCCACCAGCATCGAGATTGATTCTCAAGGCTGCAGGAATTGAGAAGGGTTCGGCAGTTCCGCATAAGGACAAAGTCGCCACCATCTCAAAGGCACAGGTCGAAGAGATCGCAAAGGTGAAGATGTCAGATCTCAACGCCAATGATCTCGAAGCTGCGAGCAAGATCATTGCAGGAACCGCTCGATCAATGGGAGTTATCGTTCAATAGTTTTAAAGAAGGCAGAAAGCACCACCGATTTACCTAGCAAGTACAACTGAATAAAGAAACCGAACGTGGGAGGAGAGCGCATCTCCGTTTCACCACAACTCAACGGGTCCGAAAGACCCACGGTTTGATGGAGAGTCGAACCGGAATGGAGCAGAAATGAAGCGCAGCAAGAAGTACAAGGCAGCAGCCGAGAAGGTCAATGCCGCAGAGTTGTATCAACCTTTGAGTGGCATGAAGTTGGTCAAAGAGACTGTCACCGTCAAGTTCGATCCATCGGTAGAGGTGGCGCTCGTACTTGGAGTTGATCCCAAGAAAGCCGATCAAGCAGTGCGAAGCACCGTCAATCTCCCACATGGAACCGGAAAGAGCGCTCGCGTTCTTGTCTTTGCGACAGCAGAGCGCGCAGAAGAAGCTCGGGCAGCTGGCGCAGATATCGTCGGTGGCGATGAACTCATCGATGAAGTTTCCAAGGGACGTCTTGATTACGACGCAGTCGTATCGACACCTGAGTTGATGGGTAAGGTCGGCCGACTTGGAAAGGTGCTCGGTCCACGCGGATTGATGCCAAACCCAAAGACCGGAACCGTGACCACAGATGTCGCGAAGGCAGTGACCGATATCAAGGGCGGAAAGATCGAGTTTCGAATCGATAAGAACTCAAACCTTCACTTCCTCATTGGTAAGGCATCTTTCAGCGCAGAGGCGCTCGCCGATAACTACGCGGCAGCAATCGATGAAGTGATGCGTTCAAAACCAGCTTCCTCCAAGGGTCGCTACATCAAGAAGGCAGTCGTCTCCACAACGATGGGACCAGGCGTGCCGCTTGATCCAAACTTCGCTCGCGAAGGCGCAGCACCGATTCAATAGCATTTTGACGGGAGGCAGATAGTGCTTCTACTATCTGCCTCCTCACCAGAGACTGCTGGTCTTGAGTCTGATTCGAGAAATCGAATCCAACTCAAAGTAAATGTCGAAAGACAGCCCGCATAGGTTGCAACGGTTTACCCCGTGCGTATCTATGCGCCGGGGCTTTCTTCATTTATGGCCCGCATTACTGGCGAAATCCACGAACAATCGTTGGATATAGAAAGGAAGCCTGATGGCTCGCCCTGAGAAGACAGCCGCCGTCGCCGAATTAGTTGAAGATTTCAAATCGGCACAAGCGACGATCCTCACTGAGTATCGCGGTCTTACCGTGACCTTGATGAAGGAACTCCGCCGATCACTTGGTGCAGAAACCAAGTACTCGGTTGTGAAGAACACCCTAACGAAAATTGCAGCGAAGGATGCTGGAGTCGATATTGATGATTCGCTCTTGGCTGGACCTTCGGCGCTTGCATTCATCAAGGGTGATCCGATCGCTGCTGCAAAGTCGTTGAAGACCTTCCAGAAAGAGAACCCAGCACTTGTCATCAAGGGTGGGATCTATGAAGGAAAGCGCGTCTCCGCTGAAGAGATCATGAAACTCGCTGACCTTGAGTCACGCGAAGTCTTGCTCTCGAAGTTGGCTGGTGCGATGAAGGCTTCGATGGCTAAGGCCGCACAAGTATTTGATGCGCTACGCATCAAGATGGAAAGTGGCGCACCCGCCGCTGAAACTGCAACCGAACCACAAAGCGAATAACAGAGAAAACCAAAGGAAAAGGAAACGAAAATGGCAAAGCTCAGCACCGACGAACTACTCGGTCAGTTCAAGGAGATGACTTTGGTAGAACTCTCTGAGTTCGTGAAGTCATTCGAGAAGGAATTCGATGTCACTGCTGCTGCACCTGTCGCAGTTGTCGCCGCTGGCGGCGCTGCAGGTGGCGAAGCAGCCGCTGCACAAGATGAGTTCACCGTCGTCCTTGATGACGCTGGATCTCAGAAGATTGCAGTGATCAAGGAAGTACGTGCGCTCAACTCAGCACTCGGTCTCAAAGAGGCCAAGGATCTTGTTGATGCCACCCCAGCAACACTTCTTGAGAACGTCAAGAAGGATGTGGCTGATAAGGCGAAGGCAGCTCTTGAAGCCGCTGGCGCAAAGGTCACAATCAAGTAAATACTTCGACGAAGTTATTCGTCACCGAAAGGGCCCTGGGAAACCGGGGCCCTTTTTGTTTGTACAGGATTATCGTGAGATTCGCCGTAGAGCGACAACACTCTGAGAAGTAGATGAAGAGTTGTAGGCGTTATTCGTGGGATTGAAGGTCGCAGCAACTGTTTGATTTCCATGGAGAGCCACCTTCCAGGAACAGCTAGCGCTTCCAGCCGAGACATTGCGATTCACGCACCCTTTGATGTTTCGACGATTGACTTGGAATGTCACTTTGCCCGCGATATTTGTCGTTGATGCAGTGATAGTTATGGTCTTGCCTTTAGAAATCGAACTTGAGAATGAGATCTCGATTGTTGTAGAGCCGCTCACAACTGTCACATTGAGTGCGGATGAGGTCACATTGGCGTAGTTGGTGCTATCGGTAGGAACCAAGTCAGCAGTGAGTGATGCAGAACCCAGCGCCCCTGGAGTCCACGAGCATGTCGCACTTCCACTACTTGATGAGACGGATGAACATCCTGAGAGTGTTGAACCACCTGATTTGAAAGTAAGCGTTCCGTCTTGTGAGACGGTGGCGGTGATATTTATCGAGACCCCGATTGGCGTCGAACTCACTCCACCCGCGAGAGCGAGAGAGACAGTTGGATTGAGCTGAGCCACTGCGATTGTGAAGCTAGAAGTTGAAGCAGTCGCTGAGTTACTGTCAGTAACGGTGATGATGATTGCAAAGTTGCCAGCTGTTGATGGCGTTCCTGAAATCACTCCAGAAGATGAGTTAAGTAGAACTCCAGAAGGCAATGTCCCAGTAGCCAGAGTGAATACATTTCCGCCTGAGCCGCCGGACGAAGAAAGAGTGAGTGTGAATGCGGAGTTATAAGTTGCAGAGAGCGATGCACCAGAAGGCGTCGTGATCAAAAGTGCCGAAGAAATTGTGAAGGATCTCGTAACTGTCGTAGCTGAGTCGTAGTTGCCATTTCCGGCCTGGTTAGCATTGATAGTGCAAGTTCCTGCCGAGACTAATGTGACAGTTCGTGAGTCTGAGCCAGAAAGGGTGCATGTTGCGAGAGTGGCCGAGGAGTAAGCGAGAGCAAGACCGCTAGATGAAGTGTCGGATGCGCTCAATAGGAATGTCCCAGTTCCTAGTGTGCGATTTGAAAGCGCGCCGAAAGTTATTGTCTGCGATGCCTTGTTGACTGTGACAGTGTTTGTCGTTGTAGCCGTTTCATAGTTTGAACTATCGGTTGGTGTGAAGAGCGCGGTTATAGTCGCACTTCCTGCCCCAGCCACGGTCGCAGTGGACCCCGAGATCGAGATAACCGAAGAATTGGAAGATGTATAGGTGAAGGTTCCAGCGAGGGATCCAGTAACTGTGGGTGAATCAATTGAGTAAGGGGAGTTGCCAAAGGTCTTAGTGACATTACTCCAAGCAGAGAAAGTGGGCGTTGCCTTAGTGACAGTTACCGTTATTGCCGTTCGCCCGGTTCGACTGCTCGCATCAGTGGCGACAACATTGGATGAATAACTACCAACTGCGAGCGTCGAAGATGTCGTTACTCGACCAGTGCTTGAGTTGATCGATATTCCTGAAACGGTTGGTGATAAAGAAAATGAGTAGGGAGAAGTCCCTCCAGATGCGGTGAAGGCCGTCGACGTTTCGATTCGACCATAGGAGGTTGAGATATTGGATCCCGCACTCACAACTACTGCCGTGGGAGTCTCAGTGACCGCGGTTGATGTGTCTCCATCGCCAACTGCCGTTACAGGAATCAACCTCACAGAATATCCAGTTCCATTTGTGAGTCCGGTGATAACAACCGGAGTGGTGGTATCGACAGGTGAGAATGCAATAGAGGCGGCTCCATTAAGTGAGTACTTGTAGTTGGTGATGGGAGATCCATTATCTGCGCCTGCAGTGAATGCAACTGTCAGTCGTGTATCACCGGGAGTGATGAGTGTGATGGTTGGCGCACTTGCTTTTTGCGCGACAAGAACAGAGGTGAGCGTAGGGGGAGTGATTGTCGTATTGCTCAAGGCGTTGCCTGCATAGTCGGAAATCGATCCGCCATTGAGATCAAGTGACGAAGTCATAGTCACACCATTCGTGTCCACTTGAGTCAGTGATGAATCGATGGTGTAGCGGAAGGTCAATGTTGTGGAGTCACTTTGCGAGAGATAGCTCGCGTACTGAGTAGAACTTCCCACGGTTAACGTCAGCCTTGGGATACCCACACCTGTAGAAACTGTGACTGATTCACTCATACGTACTGAGAAGTCCATGTTCGGGCCTCGAGGTGCGCCCGTAGGCGAATAAGTTCCCGCAGTCGGTGAGTCAACTCTTGAGACGGTCGGCGCTGTGCGGTCAATAACAATGGTTGTGGTAGCCGAAGATGTATCAGGTGGTCCATTTAAATTTGTCACAGTACCGAACACACTATTTTGATTTACTCGGGGTGTGAGCGTTCCTTCAGAACATCCTGAGATGGTGAGGGTGACACTTTTTCCGGAACTCGCACTTGGAGTGAATGAACATCCCGTCGCTGTACCGCCATTACTGAAGTCTGCTGCCGCCACTGTATTGACGGTTTCAGAGAATGTAAGGGAATAAGTAAAGCTCGAGAGACTATTTGTAGGTGTGGATTGGGCTGAATTGAAAGAACTGACTGTGGGAACGTTCAAGTAAGTTATTGAAGCGGTACCGTTTCCACTTCTATTTGCGTTCGCATAGGAAGAGTTTGTTAATTCTCCTAAATAGGATGAACCGCCACCGCCACCAGAACCCCAGTTTCCGCCACCAGGTCCGCCTCCGTACCAGCCGCCACCGCCTCCGCCACCGCCACCATTCGTCATGGTTCCGCCATTGCCTCCCACTCCAAAACATCCTGAAGTAACACCCGTGCTTCCACCGATTCCAGGATTCGAGTTAGCACTTCCACAATTTCCTGAGCTTCCGCCAGTGCTAGTTCCATAACCACCAGCTCCACCACCTCCATTTTGTCCACCGCCACCACCACCATATGTAGACCAAGTGCAGGAAGTGCCTCCATAGTAGGTACCGTTGACGCCTCCTCCATTTGTTCCACCATTGTTTCCTGAATTGACAGTGCCACCGACGCCTCCAAGACCACCTGGGTAACCACCACCACCACCTTGCTGTGTTGAGCAATTACCGCGTCCAGCACCGCCACCTCCTCCTGCAACTACTTTTCGATCGGTTAAGGCTGTTCCACCAATTCGAATATCGCTTGCTCCTCCGCCACTGCTGGAGTTATATGAAACTGGGCCCCCTGTACCTCCACTGCCTCCACCATTCCATCCATTTTGACCGCCGACATAAACATAGATCGTGGCGCCCGGGCTCACAGAGAGTGTTCCAGCGACTACGCCCCCTTTCCCGCCCGGAGACGAACCAGATCCACCCTGGGCACCGGAAAGACTCACATCTATCGAGGTGATGCCGTTAGGCAAAGTCCAGGCGTAGTAATCACCCGAGTACGCGAAGGTGATTGTGCACGTAGAACCTGCACTGCAGTCGGGTGTGGGATTTGATGAGACAGCATTTGCTGGCACGTTCTGCACTAAGAACATCAATGGGAGAAGCGATGCGGCAAGCAACCACGCCAGCCATGAACGTAGGCGCTTGGTCACCCCGCGATGGTAAGTCAGCATCCTTAAAGCCACAACGAGCTACCCCCGTGAACCTACTTCTAGCGGCTAGTTCGCCTTGTCATGGTGACTGAGGTAGGCGAGGTAGTCACATTTGTGTATTGATTGCTGGTGGGATTGAAGAGTGCGGTAACGCTGACGACGCCGTGCCTTGAAGGACGCCAGGGGCAGGTTGCCTGCAGTGAAGAAGTTGCCTTCTGTTTGCACCCGGAGATGATTCGACCATTTGCTCGGAATGTGACGGTACCTGCGACATTGGTTGTGGCGACTATGTTGATAGTGGAGCCACGCATCACATTGAGATTTCCGCCATTTATGTTGAGTGAGATCGTAGCGATGTTGGGATCTGTAGCAGCGGTAAGAACATAAGCATCAGAAGTTCCATTTCCGTAATCACCACCATTTATCTTTGAGGTGATTTGGAACGTGTAAGTCGTATTTGCGGTCAAGCCAGTGAACTCACAACTCGAACGTCCACCGCTAGAGGCGCTTACATCGGTGCATCCCAATCCGACTTGAACGCCACTGAGGAGGGCAATCGCGTTGTAAGTGAACCAGTATCCACTTGCGCCAGAGTCGTAAGTCCAGGAGACAGTTACCTTTGAAGTCGTACTTGTTGAAGAAACTCCGGTCGGGGAATCAGGAGTCGTAGTGAAGTAAATAGGACGACCTCCGACATCTTGGCTGATCCCGGGATTGACATCTGATGTGACTTGATAACGCCTTCCAGGGGATAAGCCTGTGAGATTGCTTGTCACGAGGACGCTATCTGATGTGACGGCTGAGAGATTTATGTCCGTCTGTGAACCACCCGCAAGTCCCCACCTCAGCGTTGGTGTTGTTGTGTTTCCGCGGGCGTTAATAGTTGCACTAATCGTTGCCGTGGTTCGCGTTATCGAAGTCACTGCACCGACCGTTGATCCCGCTGTTCCTTTTACAAGGATTGTGGAGCCACCTCCCAAATCAACAGCATCTCCCGCACCGACTGCGTTTACTGCCTTGATTCGCACGTAATATGAAGTGCCATTTACCAATCCGGTAAGGGTGAGTCGAGTATCCGTCGAAAGCGCAGTGATGCTCTCGCTATAGGTAGGCGATGTCGCTGAGTATTCAATGAGGTAGCCCGTAATGGCACTGCCGCCGTTGCTAGAAGGGGCAGTCCATACCACTGCGATTGAGGCATCACCCGGAGAAGAGCCGCTCGTCGCTACTGGGCCTGGTGTTCCTGCGGGAGTGATTGTGTCCGACATAATCACGTAGTCAGATGCGCGTTCGTATGTTCCAGATCCGTAGTTGTAGACGCGGACGTAGTAAGCAGTGCCGTTTGTTAGGCCAGTGATTGTGGCTGAGTCAGAAGTTGTATTTCCTCGAGAAGCGCCCCATGAGGAGCCATCCGTCGATACATGGTAATAATAGGTTTGATAGGGACCACTCGCTCGAGTCCAGGAGATTCGGATGGATCCACTTCCATTTCTTTCTGCAGTGATAGCACTTGGTGCATCTGGTTTGTTTCAGACGAAAATTCCTGGAGAGGTCTTGTCTGATTCATCAGAGTCAAACCAGACCGTGTCACTCACAGTGGCACCAAGATGTTTGAGTGAGACCGTGTATGAATCGCCGGCCGGTACTGCAACTCGGTTCCAACTAGTTCCTGTGATGCTTGCTGTCTCATAGACAGAGGCGTAGTTATCGGTATTTCGATAGATATAGGCGATGACTCCACTCTTGCCAACATTTTGATTCCAGTAGGCATCCAAAATGTCTAGGCCAACGACCCCACTTCGAGGGGCAGTAACAGAGGCACCAAAAGGCCGGAACATCGCGTATTTACTTGATTGGCTTCCTTCACCTGTCGAGGAATATCCAGCCGAAGCAACAGGAGTAATAGTGAACTTGAAAGTGTGTCCAACTGCGATTCCGTAACAGATTGGAGTGGAAGAGTTCGAACAAGTATTAGGGTCACCATCTTGGATGTCAGTACCTGAAACGTAATTTGAAATTGTTGCGAAGGGTGAAGCAAAAGAGTCGTTGGACTTGTAGACCTTGACTGTGTAGGAACTCGCACCAGTGACCGGTGAAAAAGTGAGTTTGAAAGATCCTGGAAGCGTTCCTTTCCCAACAGTAAATGCCGGTGCGCTTATAACTGTTTGAACTGTGATAGACAGAGTTGTTGTGGCTGTATCGCCGAGCGAGTCGGTGGCCGTGACTGTTTCGGTATAGGTTCCTGCGGGCAACAAAACAGGAAGGAGTCCAGAAAGAAGTAGAACCGAAAGAATTTGCCTGAGTCGGCGATCGGCTGCAGGGGAGAGCATCGCTCAAATTTAGGGGTCAGCTCACCCCCATTGGAATATGGGAAACGGGCTGGCCGAGTGGAGAGGGTGAGCAGACCGCTCGGATTAGACACCCCCCACCCCCCGGCGATACCCTTCCCCTTCGCACAAAATCCCTGGGGGTCCTGCATATAGCGGCTCGGACCTTCTAGTTGCGTGCGCC
>Ga0194118_10007083_pt1 | contig 10887 bp, 13 predicted proteins | sample TA2MahsurfametaG_2_FD_148662 | JGI IMG/M metagenome (GOLD analysis project Ga0194118, IMG submission 148662) | Freshwater microbial communities from Lake Tanganyika, Tanzania - TA2015013 Mahale N5 surface | ecosystem: Environmental > Aquatic > Freshwater > Lake | place: Tanzania: Lake... | reverse complement strand
AAATTTTTATTTAAGGAAAAATATGTTTCAATTAAAAGAAGTTTTGAGTTTTGATGATGTAATTATGTTGCCACAATATTCAAATATTGAATCAAGGTCACAGATTAATACATCAGTTAATATTAATTTTAATGAATATAATAGTTATGAATTTAAAATTCCAGTTATTGCATCACCAATGTCAACAGTTTGTGAAGATAAAATGTGTAATGCTTTAAATGAAAAAGGTGGTCTTGGTATTATTCATAGGTATAATACAATTGAAAAGCAGACTTTTCTACTTTCAAAAGTAGAAAATAAAAAAACAAGTGCTGCAGCAATAGGAATTTCAGGTGATTTTAAAGAAAGACTATCTGAACTTATTAAACATGATCTAAAAATAGTGTGTATTGATGTTGCACATGGTGATCATGTACTTGTAGGAAAAGCAATTGATTATATTAAATCAAATTATAAATGGCTTTATATTATTGCAGGCAATGTTGCAACAGGTCATGCATATAAAAGATTATCACAATGGGGTGCTGATGCTATTAGAACAAGTGTAGGATCAGGATCAATTTGTACTACAAGAATTCAAACAGGACATGGTATGCCAACATTTCAAGCTGTTGTTGATTGTAATGAACAAAGACTTAATATGCTTGAAGATGGTAAAAATGCTGCATTAATTATTGCTGATGGTGGAATTAAAAATAGTGGTGATATTGCAAAATCATTAGGCGCAGGTGCAGATTTTGTAATGTTAGGTTCAATGCTTAGTGGAACAAGTGAAGCACCAGGAAAAATTATAGAAAAAGACGGTAAAAAATTAAAAGAATATAATGGTATGGCATCTAAAAAAGCACAAAAAGATTGGAAAGGTTCTTTTTCATCTGTTGAAGGTGTAAGTTCTTTTGTTGAATATAAAGGGCATGTTAAACCACTTATTGATGAAATAATGAATGGTGTTAGAAGTGCAATGTCATATTCAGGTTCTTGCAATTTAAATGATTTTAAAGAAGATGTTATATTTGTAAGACAAACACAAAATAGCCATTCAGAAGGTATGCCACATATTTTTAAAAAAGGAGTAATATAATATGCCTGTAAAATTAGTTCTTGGATTACAACATGGTGATGAGGGTAAAGGAAGAATTGTTGACGATTTAACAGAAACATGGGCTGATATAATTGTAAGATTTCAAGGTGGTGGTAATGCAGGTCATACTGTTTATGACAAAACAGGTAAAAAACATGTTACACATATTTTACCTGTAGGGTTGTTGCATAAAAATAAATTAAATATTATTTCAAAAGGTTGTGTTTTAAATATAAAAGATTTAGTAAATGAAATAAAAGAATTTGATGTTTCATCACAAAATCTAAAAATATCAGGTTTATGTCCAATAATTGAACCACTACATCTTTTAAAAGATAAGTTAAAATACCAGAAGTCAATTGGAACAACTGCAAAAGGAATAGGTCCTGCATATGCTGATTTTTATGCAAGAGATTCTATTCTCTTAAGAGATTTAATTAATAATCCTGAAAATACATTTAAAACAATTAAAAACAAATATGAAGATTTTTGTAATTATTTTAAATCTAATGCTAAAAATATTGATGATATAAATATTCTTTTTGAATCTGAACAACAAATGTTAGAATTTGAAGATAATTTAAATTCACACGTAGATTTTCTTAAAGATTTTATACTTTTAGATGAATATTTTCTATCTAAAAATCTTTCTAAAAATATTCTATTAGAAGGTGCACAAGGTAGCAGTTTAAGTATTTTTTCAGAAAATTATCCTAATGTAACATCTTCTGCTCCATCTGTTGGAGGAGCATTAAATTCTACAAATTTAAATCATAAACAAATTGATGAAGTTATTGGTGTTATTAAATCATATAAAACAAAAGTTGGAACAGGTGAATTTAAAACATTATGTGATGAAGATAACCATAAAATACTTGCTACATTAGGAAAAGAATTTGGTGCAACAACAGGAAGACCCAGAAAATGTGGTTGGTTAGACTTAAATGAAGTAAATGATGCAATATTACAAAATGGTGTTGATCATTTATTTATTGTTAAAACTGATGTGTTTATGCATGTTGATACACCAAAAGTGTATTTTAATGGTGAATATAATATAATTCCTAAGATAAAAAATATAAGTGAAGATGATATTGGATTTAAATCTTTAATATCTTTTATTAAAGATAAAACAAATATAAATAAAGTATCATATACAACAGGTCCTCTAAGAGGACAAATAGTTATTAACTAAAAGGAATAAAATGCTAAAGAATGTCATTGATGATTATAAGCAATGGGAAACAATTAAAATCAAGGAAGATCTTGATAGGAAAAGTTTTCCATATGCAGTTATGATGCAACATATTCAAGGTGATTTCAATATAAGCACATTCGTAAGAAATGGTAATGCTTTTGGTGTAAAAGAATTATTTTATTATGGAAAGCGTAAATGGGATCGCCGAGGTGCAGTTGGCACACATAATTATAAGCAGCTTACACATCTTGACAGTTATGATGAAATTGTAAATCTTAAATCAAAATATAGATTTATTGCGATTGAAAACTCAGTTGATAATCCAACTAAAATTTCAGATTTTACTCCACAAGAAAATGATCTTTTTATTTTTGGAGAAGAAATGCTTGGAATATCTAGTGAAATACTAAATCTGTGTGACATGTGTGTATATATTCCACAATTTGGAAGTGTTCGTTCACTTAATGTAGGAACAGCATCAGGAATTATAATGAATCATGTTTCTTCATATTTTTCACAAGGAATTAAAAATAATGATTAACAGATATGAAGATAAACATGTTTCATTAATTTGGTCTGAAATTTCTAAATATAATTTTTGGCTTCAAATTGAAAAATCTTATTTAAATTCAATTTTTGCTTTTGAAAAAAATAATGAAAACTTATCTTTAATTAAAGAAGATTTTTTAAATATTAAAATTGATGATGTTTCTTTAAATGAAATAAAAGAAATTGAAAAAGAAACAAAACATGATTTTATTTCATTTATTAATTGGCTTGAACCTAAATTAAATTCTAAATATGCAAATAAATTGCATTATGGTTTAACAAGTTCTGATATTATAGATACTGCAACTGTTTTACAATGCAAAAAGACTTTTGAATTAACATTAACTAATTTAAAACAAACGATTAGAATTCTAGAAAATTATAAAATTAATAAAGAAATTGCTGAAATAGAAATTTTATCTAGAACTCATGGACAAGCTGCAGAAATTCAAACCATTGAAAATATTATAAATAGATGGCTTGAACAATGTATTAGATGTTATTCTTCAATAAAACATCTAAATAATACTTTTACAAAAGGAAAATTATCAGGACCATCAGGAAATAATGTTTTTGTTTCTGATATAATAGAAACTATTGCATTGGATTCTCTAGATTTAGATAAACTTGATTATTGTTCTCAAATAATTCCAAGAGATATATTTCTTGATTATTTTTATGTTTTATTAAAAGTAGCATTATTTATTGAAAAAGTTTCTTATGATATAAGATTATACAGTCAAAGTGAAATTGGTGAAATATGTGAAGGTTTTGCAGAAAATCAGAAAGGTTCAAGTGCAATGCCTCATAAGAAAAATCCAATTTTAACTGAAAATCTTTGTGGTCTTGCAAGATTATATAAAGGATATATGCAAGTTGCAATTGACAATTGTTTAACACAACATGAAAGAGATATTTCACATTCATCTTGTGAAAGAATTATTTTTGAAGATTGTGCACATATTGTTAATTTTGGCATATCTAGAATTAACTCAGTTTTATCTAATCTCTATTTTAATAAAGATAGATGCAATGAGAATATAATTAAAAATTTAAATAAATTAAAATCTCAAAATATTTTAAATAAAAAAATTTCAGAAGGATATTCAAGAAAAGAAGCATATAAAATTTCACAGGAGGAAACATGCTAAAAGTAGGTGATAAAGTTTATCATTTCACAACAATGAATCGTATTGGTGAAATTGTAAATATTTATAATTTATCAAATAATAAACTTATGACAACAATGGGAACTACAGAAAGTAGATTAATTGTTGAAGTAAAATATAAAGATGATAATAAAATTTACAGATATAATATGGGGGATTTATTTAAATCTTATGATTGAACAAATTACACTAATATGTTTAACAGCAATTTCCCTTAATTTAGAAAATTCAGATGTTTTATGTAGAAATTCAAATTTAATTGTTGAAAAATCAATTGAAAATAAAATAGATCCTATTGATTTTGTTTCTATTTTGTGGAATGAAACAAAATTTACAACTAATTTAATAAATCATAAAGGATCATGTGGAATATCACAGATAAATCCAAAATATACAAAATATTGGAATAAGAAAAATGTTACAAATAAAAATTCAGAAAAAAATGAAATTAAAAGAGTTTGTAATATTCTTTTAGATGAAAAAATAAACATAACAATTGGAATAGAAAAATTTAGTTATTGGTATAATATTTATTCATCTAAAAAACAAGACATAGCTTTTTGTGCTTATAATTATGGTTTTAGATGTAAAGGTGAAAAAAATAATTTAATACCTGATTCAGTTATATTTTATAAAAATAATGCATTAAAATTTTCAAAAAGATTTAGAAAAAGATTAAAGTTAATTAAATATAAGAAAATTAAAGTGCACAATTATATAAATTAATATTATAATAATTACACAAAAGGAAATAAATTTGGATATTTATAAAGAAAATTATGCTAATTTAAAAAAATATATTTCTAAAAAATATAAAATAAAAATAGTTTATAATAATTTAAAATATAATTTTTTTAATAATTCATTTAAAATTATATCAATTTATAATAAATTATCATATAAAAATAAATATTATGTTTTAATTCATGAATTTGGTCATTATTTAACTTTTATTAAAAACAAAGAAAACTTATATAAAAATATTAATAATGAAAAATCTAAAATAACTTTTGTTAATACAGTTACAAATGAAATAAATGCTTGGCAGAATGGCAAATATTTTGTATTAAAACATAATTTTCATTTTAATGATAATCATTTTGAAAAATTTTCTACACAATGTATTATGTCATATGTTAAAAATGGTTTAAAAAATGTTTATAACAACAAAATAAATATTGATATTATTGATATAAAAATATAAATTACTAATGATAAAATAAGTGCAATTATATTATAATTAATTTATAATATAAGAGAGGAAAATTTATGGCTTCATCATTAAGTAAAAAAGACTTTGATAAGTTAAAAAAAGATTTAATCAATAAAGAACCTGAAAAATATTTAAAAATTGTTTCTGATAAAAAAGAAAGTTCAAAATCAAAAATAATTAAAGATGATTTTGAAAAGAAAAAAATAATTGTTAAATGGAATTTTCATGTAAATCAACTGATTACAATAAAATCATCATTTGGTTATGAAAATGTTATTGGCTTAATTACAGAAATAAATGATGAAAATAGTTGTACTTGTTTAGTAAATAATAAATTATTATATATTCATTCAAGTAATTATAAACTTTTGTCACCAATATAAAACACACAAATACAAAACAATACATAAGGAAAAAAATGAAGCTTAATGTTAGAAATGACAATATTACTTTTGGAACTAACATTCTAGATATTAAAGTACCTGATCAACTAAGAAAAAGATTTAAATGTGGTATTGACTATATTGATGATGCATTTGGTGGTGCAGGTTTTACTCCATCAACAATTACATTGTTTACTGGTGAACCCGGAGCAGGAAAAACAACTTTAACTCTTGAATTAGCAAATTCACTTACAGAAATGGGATATTGTTGTTTGTTTAACACTGCTGAAGAAAGTTTGCACCAAGTTAAAATGACATGTGAGCGTCTTGCACTATCTAGTGGATTTGTTGCAGGTCAAGAAACAATGGTGACAACTCTACTTAAAAATTGCGACACATTGCGTTCAATGTATCCTAATAAACCATTTTTCCTTATTGTTGATTCATTGCAAACACTTAATGATGGAAAATATGGTGATGATATGATTAATGGATCATCAGCAACTAGATCTTTGCAAATGTTAACAGATTATGCAAAAGAGCATTATATTAATATTATTTGTATTGGTCAAGTAAATAAAAGCGGTAATATGGCAGGTTCACAAAAATTAAAGCATATGGTTGATAGTATGTTGCATCTTTCAATTGAAAAGAAAGATGAGACATTTAAAGGAATGCGTGTTCTTGAAACAATTAAAAATAGATTTGGTGGATCAGGCTGGACATTTTTTCTTGATCTAAAGAGTCATGGTTTTGAAGAGGTTGCAAGAATTGGAGTAAGATAAAATTTTTAATTGATATACTATATTGTTATTTTTATTATAGCATCTCTTTGTACATTTTTACAAAGTAATTTACAATTTATTAATGAATGGTGGAAAGATAAACATGCATTAGCAGTTATTATATTTTCTATACCAACAAGTTATTTATTCATAAAATGTCATCAACATGTTATGAATATAACACATTCTGTAATGACAACTAAATTTATTTTTTTTAGTATGTCAAACCTATTGTTAACTTTATTCGCATATATTTTTTTTAATGAAAATTGTTTTAATATTAAAAATCTTGTCTGTTTATTTTTAAGTTCAATAATATTGATAATTCAGATCAAGTTTTAATAAGTGCATTATAATATAAAATAAAATATAATTTATTATCAATAAAAAATAATCTAAAAGGTAAATAATGAATATTACAACTCTTATTAATACAATTACAAATATTCCACCGCACATTTCAATTCTTATGCGTGGTGCAACAGGTATTGGTAAATCAGCAATTGCAGCACAAATTGCAAAACAAACAAAACTACCTTTAATTGATGTACGTGGTTCAACAATGTCTGAAGGAGATGTAGGTGGTTATCCAGACATGGAGGGCATGAAGAAAAATAATATTATGACTTTTTGTATGCCTTCATGGTTTGTACGAGCTTGTAATGAGCCTGTTTTACTTTTTCTTGATGAGTTAAATCGTTCATTGCCACCTGTTCAACAAGCATTTTTTCAACTTGTTCTTGATAGACAACTAGGTAATGATAAAAATGGTATTCCTTATACAATTAATTCTGGAACAAGAATTTTTGCTGCAGTAAATCACGGATCAGAATATGATGTAAATGATATTGATCCTGCATTATTGCGACGTTTTTGGACTGTAGATGTTGAGACAACTGTTGATGATTGGATTATTTGGGCAAAAAATAATAATGTAAATTTTCTAATCACTGAGTTTCTAAAAACAAAATCTTCACACTTTGCACCTGACATTACAAAAATTAATCCTGGCAAAGTTTTTCCTACTCCTGCATCTTGGAAGCGTCTTGATGAAACACTAAAATTTTGTAATTTTAATTTTGAAATTAAAAACGATAGTACAAAACTTTGTCTATATAATATTGCAGAAGGTTTTATTGGTACAGAAGCAGCAATTGATTTTTCTGATTTTGTACAAAAATATAATGTTAATGTTATACCAGAAGATGTTTTAAATTCATTTGATAGGTTTAAAGATAAAATTCTAAATCTAACAAATGATAGAATTAATGATCTTATTGAACGTATTGGTGAATATTCAAAAACAAATAATCTAAATCTTACACAAGGTGAAAATCTTGCAAATTTTGGTAAAATTATTTCACAAGAAATGCTAATTCATCTATGGTCACAAGTTTCTATGCATAGAAATATTGAATCAATTAAGAGCTTTCATAAATATATTGGTGATTATCTTGTTACTGTTGTAACAAACAATAAAGATTTATTGAATAAATAATAAAAAAAGGATTATACTAATGTCTAATAATTCAACTTCATCTGATATATCATTACATTATAATGTAACACAAGCACAAATCGATAATTTTAATTTATCAACACATCTTATTGATTTATTGTGGAATGAGCCTTTTTATTCAAGAATTCTTAGGTCTCTAACAAATATAGAAACAGATGAAATTCCAACTGCAGGTGTCTTATGTAAAGATAATGATATTAAAATGTGGTGGAATAAAAAGTTTTTTGCATCTCTAACTAATCAACAAATCAGAGGTGTATTAAAACATGAATGTTTGCATTTAGTATTTAGTCATACAACAGATAGAAAAAGAGATCCACACAAAGTATGGAATTATGCAACTGATCTTGCAATTAATTGTTTAATTAATGTTAATGAATTACCAGATTTCTGTTTAAGACCAGGAAAACCACTTCCTGTTTTAAAATCTGAAGATCTTGCTAAAATGAATGCAAATGCTATTGCTGCATATTATAAACTTTCAAAACAAATTGAAACATTTCCTTTAAATAAAACTTCTGAATATTATTTTGAAAAACTACTTGAAGATAATAATATTGAAGAACTTGAAAATGAATTAGGTGATGGAAATGAAATGTTAATTCAGTTTGATGATCATGAAGGTTGGGATAAATTATCAAATGAAGAAAGAGATTATTTTAAACACAAAATAAAAGAAATTGTTAAATCTGCTGCAAATGAAGCATCTAAAAATGGTTGGGGTTCAATTTCTTCAGAACTAAGAAAAGAACTGTCAAATATTTTTTCAAATGTTCTTGATTGGAAATCTTTACTACAACGATTTTGTTCCTATTCAACTAGTAATGAAAGACAATCATCTATTAAAAGATTAAATAGGAAATATCCAAATATTCATGCAGGTATTAAAAAAGATTATACACCTACAATTGCAGTATATATTGATGAAAGCGGTTCAGTAAATAATGAAGATTTAGAAAAAATTTATTCAGAACTTAATTCTCTTTCAAAAAGGACAAATTTTTATCTTTATAAATTTGACACAGCTGTTAATGAAGAATCATCATTCCTTTGGAAAAAAGGTAAAAGATTTAATGCACAAAGAAACTTAACTGGTGGAACTTGTTTTAATGCACCAACAAAACATGCTTTAAGTAATAAAAATAAATTTGATGGTTATGTTATTATAACTGACGGATATGCAGCAAAACCTAATATATCACTAGGACTTAAAAGGTGTTATATTATTACTCCAGGTGGCAGTCTTCAGTTTGAAAAAGATACAAAAGATATTTTAATTACAATGAAATAATTTAAAATATCTATTTTTAAACAGGTATAAAATAAACAAATATATAAAATGCTTTATAATTATAATAAAGAAACTTTTAAAATAGAAGAAAAAGACAACATAATAAAGCTTTATCATAAAGCTGAAAACAGATGGTCATCTGGTTGGACTTTTATTGGAAAATTTAGCTCAATTGAAAAAGCACAAACTGCTGCAAGAAAATATTCAAATTAAAAAGGAAAATTACATGGATAAAAAAATGCGATATGAAATTACTCTTGAAAATCATGGTTTATCTGATTATGATAAAGATAAAGTAAAATATGTTTTTACATCTGAATCTCCTCATGATGCATTAACAAAAGTCGATAAACTTAAAAGCACAGCAAAAGATTTAAGCTATTATGCAAATGAATTCCTAGAAGCACTAGCAATTTCAGCTGAAACAGATATTCATCTACAATAATTTTTATAATTTTAACCCCAATAAAATAGAATTGTTATATGTTTTCTATTTTATTGGGGTTTTATATTTTATACATAAAATATATCATAGGACATATCCAAAATGATTCAGGAATTAAATTCTTTTATTTTTAATATAAACAGAACCAGTTCAACTAATGATAAAATTAAAGTATTATCAACTGCTTCTGATGATATTAAAAAAGTGTTGCTATATACTTATAGTCCTTTTATTAATTTCGGTGTTTCTTCATCAAATCTAATTAAAAGAAACGATCTATGTGATGAAAACTATAATGAAAATATTTTTTGTTTACTTGATAAACTAAAAAATAAAGATCTAACAGGTCATAAAGCAATTTCTTCAATTAATGGTTTTATATTTAATAATAATGATTATAAAGATTTAATCTATCTAATCTTAGATAAAGATCTAAAAATTAGAATAGGAACAAAAATAATCAATAAAGTATTTAAAGATCTAATACCAGAATTTTCAGTTGCATTAGGTGAATCTTATAATGATAAAATTCAATCAAAAATAAATTTTAATAATGAATGGTTAGTTTCAAGAAAACTTGACGGTGTAAGATGTATAACAATCATTGATCAAAACGGAGATATTAAATTCTTTAGTAGATCAGGAAAAGAATTTGAAACTTTAAATAACCTAAAACAAGAAATTAAAAAATTAAATATTTTTAACAAAGTTCTAGATGGAGAAATATGCAAATCATTTGATACTCATGATGATTTTCAAGGTCTAATGAAAGAAATAAGAAAAAAAGATTTTGATTTAAAAGAATTTAAATATTTTATATTTGATTATATAAACTATGAAGACTTTATTTCAAATAAATCAAAAACAAATCTTGATTACAGATTAAATGATTTTAAAAATTTAAAAAATTCATTAAATATTAATTTTAATCATATTGAACTATTAAACCAATCTTATGTAAAATCTCAAAAAGAACTAAATGATTTTATTGAAAATTTTAAAAACGATCCAAACAAATCAGGTTGGGAAGGTTTAATTGCAAGAAAAAATTCAAAATATGAAGGAAAACGCTCAAAAGATATTTTAAAAATTAAACTATTCAATGATGCAGAATATATCGTTAAAGGTATTGAGGTTGGTCCTTTTAGATATGTTAAAAACGGCAAAGAAATAGAAGAAGAACTTTTAAGTGCAATTATTATTGAACACAAAGGTTTTAAAGTAAATGTCGGCAGTGGATTTAATTTGGAACAA
>Ga0194118_10007079_pt1 | contig 10897 bp, 10 predicted proteins | sample TA2MahsurfametaG_2_FD_148662 | JGI IMG/M metagenome (GOLD analysis project Ga0194118, IMG submission 148662) | Freshwater microbial communities from Lake Tanganyika, Tanzania - TA2015013 Mahale N5 surface | ecosystem: Environmental > Aquatic > Freshwater > Lake | place: Tanzania: Lake... | reverse complement strand
TGCCTCTATCAAATGTCGAATCCCTGTGTGATGAATATATCTCTCGTAAAGGTCGTTGATAATTGCTGAAACGATCTCGGGATGATATTCGTCGTCGGTGATACCGAATGCTTGGAGAAATTGAATACGGAAGAGCGTGTCTTGGTCATCACAGTCTTCAATCATTTTATAAGTGGGAACAATGTCGTATTGATACCCAGAGAGGTCGACTTCGGATACACCGGTCGCCTCTACCGACTCCACTGCCTTCGTGGTCTTCGTCTCTTCCACCGGCAACTCATAAGGTTCAACAATACCTGCGTTTTCAGTGTCGTTCGTATCAAGATTCATATCAGGAGTCTATAAAGTATTATATGTGTAAGACTTTATACTATTTCCGAACTCGCCTCGCTACATCCCTTTTCCGCCTCGCTACATCCCTTTCGCTAACGCTCCAGGGATTCTGCTCGGCTCGGTTTCCGCCAATCTCTAAGGTCATCGTCAAACGAGGTCTTCGCCAATTTTGCGCCACAAATGTTAGATATCTGTGCGGTAAACTTGACACAATGAGCACCCGATAGAGCGATGCGACAAGAAGGAATGCGGAGCGAAGCGGTAGCATTCCGGAGTGGCGTGTCGCGACACAGGCGACGAGTCGCGCAGCGACGAGGAGCATTACTTGAAGAGGTATTCCTGGTCTCTCACTAACTCTCGCGACGGAACGCCTCCGCGAATCCATCCGTTAACAGCCGCGCCTTCTACGTAATTTGCCGGATTGTTAATGGTCGCCTTAAACTCCTCTTGAAGAGGGTAGTCCGAATGTGCTGAGTTCAATTGCTCTGACAATTGAGTAATGCTCTTCTTATTCGTATTCAAATCACCCTGAAGCATCTTGGATTCAAAGTCGACATTAACAGCACCACGTCCTAAATAAGGGACGGTCCGAAAGGTGCGTTCATTGAGACTCAATTTACACTTGGCGTGGGTATTCAGGCTTCCAATCGTGAGTTCAGAGTTGGTGTCAATATTACAACCGCCAAATCCAGTCTGATGACCGCCCTTGTAGAATACATTGGGTTGACTGGTGGCGAATTGGATGGGACGTTCCATCTGACAATCCGTAGAGAAGAAGTTGCTTAATGCGTAATTGGCTGCGTTTAGGTTTTGAACGTTGCGTTGCGAGAGATCGCCAGTATCGCAACCGATGCGTGACATATTGTCAAATGTATAACCGTGGACGTAGGCCATTCTATTGTTTGTTGTTCCTTGTAATCTATGTATATAAATAAATTATGTATATAGACCAAAATGTGTATATAGACCAAAATGTGTATAGACCAAAATGTGTATAGACCACGTCTAAATATAATGGTATATCGCGACCGATATCGTCTGGTGTCGTGATGAACCGATGCTCTCCGTTTCACTACGGAACGTCTTTTCATCACGACGAAGTAAAATCAATGCCCAATCACCGCACCCAATCTCGAATTGATGCGCCCGCACGCAAATTCATCCCCTTCCTTACACGATTTCATTTCCCCATAACAAAACTTCGCAAATGCGTCCTGGTCATTCGGGATGCGTGTATTTGCTACGGGATGAAACTGTCGCATTGATGATTCAAATACCACGTTATCACCTAAAGTTCCGAATAATTTACCGTATGTTTCTTCCGGTGTATGATTCGGGGGTTGCGCGGGGACATTACTGCCTTGGTATACCACATTGCTCGCATTTGTGTCAATACTACCGCTTACGAAGCGTTTCGTTGCTTCATTAATATCCTCTTCTACCGCTGGATTAAAAGAAGGTGCGGCATTTCGGCGATGTGGGTCATCCACGATTTCGGGGAGAATTGGATTCATCAACGGATTCTGGGGTTTCGGTGCGGTGAATTCGTCACGCATCAGTTCATACATCTCCGGTTTTTCAATATTATTTGCGAAACCCTCTTTCGTTTTCAGAATTTTCTTTGCTTGTTCAGTTTCGGCGCCAGCTTTCCCCTTGTGGACGAAATTGTATATCATCACGATGATGCCTAAAGTAATCGCGCCGAGGATGAAGAGGGAAAATGATGATGTAATGAGATAGCCTAAAATAGAGGCTAAAATCACGAAACGTGTGATGGCGTTGAGTTTGGCGGGAGGTTCCATTGTCTTTTGTGGCCATATCTCGCGAATATACTCTTTATTCATAAGAACAGATGGGTCTTCCATCCAGAATACTTGGTCTTTTGTCATTATGTCTCACGGGTTACTATATATATAAGAATTATATACTTTAATACTTATATACTGTCTATATTATTGTTCATGTTTGTTCGTTCACCGCTCCCGCTCCTAACGTCGCGTCCGCAGTTCCCGAACAAACCCTGTGCTATTCTTAATCGCTCTTTTGCTTCTTGTTTGTTAGTCCACCGCTCCCGCTCCTAACGTCGCGTCCGCAGTTCCCGAACAAACACTGTGCTATTCTTAATCGCTCTTTTGCTTCTTGTTTGTTCGTCCACCTCTCCCGCTCCTAACGTCGCGTCCGCAGTTCCCGAACAAACCCTGTGCTATTCTTAATCGCTCTTTTGCTTCTTGTTTGTTCGTCCACCGCTCCCGCTCCTAACGTCGCGTCCGCAGTTCCCGAACAAACACTGTGCTATTCTTAATCGCTCTTTTGCTTCTTGTTTGTTCGTTCACCGCTCCCGCTCCTAACGTCGCGTCCGCAGTTCCCGAACAAACCCTGTGCTATTCTTAATCGCTCTTTTGCTTCACATTGCCTTGAGAATTGCTAGGTCCTTGTGTGGAAGCAGCGGACGCGACGTTAGGAGTGGGAGGTGTGGGAGGTGCGGACGCGACGTTAGGAGCGGGAGGTGCGGGAGCGGCGGCGCGTGGCGTTTTTGCCGGTTTTTCTCCCGATTGAAAGACCGCGGTTGTCTTGCCGTTGACCGGAAGGGACGCGGAGACCGAGGCAGCGGCGGCTGCGGTGGCGGCGGCTGCTGCTGCTGCTTGTTGCTTCTCCTGGACTTTCTTCAACAATCTCTCGCGCATCTGCGCCTGTTTCATATTCCGGTTCAGTTGCGACTGCATCGCTCCAAAGTTCACTTTCGCACCACCCCCCATTCCTCCCGGGACATTCATTCCCATCTTACTCAGCATACTCGCCAAATTATTCATTCCCGGCATATTCTTCATTTTTGACATCAATTCACTTGCTTCCTGCATAATCTCGCTCTCTTTCAGTTCCCCCGATTTCAATTTGGAGTCTAGTTTGGAACCAACGGTCTTGATGATTCCCGATAGTTTGCCAGGATTCTTAAGCAATTGTTGAAATACACCTTTCATTGATGTCTCGTTCGCCATATCCAAATTCAAGTCTGCGGCAGTCTCTTCAGCGATTTCTTTCGCGAGTTTGCCGATTTTGCCGTTTAAGATACCTGAGAGATGCTCGTGGATGGAACTTGCGTCGGGCATATTGGGAGGGGGAGTCGGGCCAGCGGATGCGCCTCCTGTTGCACCCGCGCCTGCGAATGCTTCATTCATAAACTCGCTTGCTTTCTTAAACTTCTCGTCAAAACCTTCGGCACCTGTGTCCTCATTTGCCGCCACCGCCTCCGCATTGCCAAACATTGAACCCATCTCACTAATCACCTCCTCCAGTTTGTTCTTCAACTCGCTGTCATCAATCGCTTCAAAGAGTTTGGCGGTGTCTCCGAACGAACCCATATCTGAGAGATTGTTCACGATGGAAAAGAGGATGAGTTGAAGATACTTCCAGATGATATCTTTGGTGTTGTCAGTGATGTCTTCGGTGGCCCAAATCTCTCGGAAGTCGACGCCGGGGAGGAACTCGTTGCTCGCTCCACTCACTCGGTCGGCAGAGCCGACCTCGCTCGCCTGTGCTTTGTCCGCTCCGGTCGCGTTGTTCGTTTCGCCAGCAGAGCCGGCTCCACTCTCTCTGCTCTCGTCGCTCACCGTGCTATGTCCCGTGCTATGTCCCGTGCTCTGAAACAACGCTTCATTCTTATACAAAATATCAAAAAAACGCACAGGATATACCTCCCGGCAGTGTGTATACAATTCAATATACAACTCATCCGGCATCGGTTTCATCTCGTGTGAGTAACCTAAATACCGGGCGAGGGTCTCGCGATACTCTGGGAATGAGCAGTCAATATCGCGCAGGAAGTCCAGAATAATAGTTTGAAACTCTGGCGAAATATCGGCAATGGTCACGGGCTTCATTGGACCTGATGCGTTACTTTTTGCGCCGCCACTTCCTTTGTTCTTATGCTTGTTTGCCTTCTTCTGTTTCATTCCGCCCATTGAATCGTTGATGTTATATGTATGTATAATAGAATAGAATATCCAATATTTAAGTTGGTTATGATACTATTTACGATAAGATTTGTTCCGTCTTTTTGTTTTAGTGATACGACGCTTACCACCACCTTTTTTAAGTAAACCAGGGGGACCTAATAATTGTTTAAATTGTGAAACACTACAAACTGTTGTAATAACTGATTCATTTTGAATATTAATATTTGAAATAGGTTGTTGTAATTCGGATATTTTTTTACCATCAAAAAATAGGTTTATACCTACACAATCGTCTTCATTTATAACTGTTAAATAATATTGTGTATTCAAATAATCAATCACATCATTAACCGTCATACTAGGGTTATATGGAATTTTATATTCTATTCCATTATGTTTTACTATAAAGTAAGGACTGGTAATACTAGTTTTGTGCTCTTCTATTTTTTTAATTATTTCAGGGAGTAATATCATTTTTAATGCTGAAATTTGTTTTCTTTGAAATTGAAGTTCCTCAATCATTGCCGTTTTCATAATTTCATCCATTTCATCTGGCATAGGAATTTTACTCCATTTCAATCCTGTTTCTGTAGTTGAATCCGCTTGTAAGAATGTTCCATTTTCGCCAGGAGGAACTGCTATCTTTTCTGGCATAATATTTTTGGTATAATCATATTTATTCCCGGTAATAAGTCCACCATTTTCAACTATTCTCGGTGGAATTAACGTATCTTCAAGTGTATTCTTTCCTCTAGCCATCATACCTGAAGCTGACATTATATTATACTCTTATATATAGATATGATATTGAAAAAATTGAATTATTTTACAGGGGTTCTTATAAATTACAGCAGGATGAATACCGTAATGAATACAAATAATGATACGACGAAGACACCTACATATGAGCCGGATACCACTCCGGCAGTCGCGGCCGTCGCGGTAGCCATTGAAGAAGAAGTGCCCACCGCCGTGGCGCCGATAACACTCCAGACCGAAGACACCGGTAAGATATTTGAGAAAGCGATTTGCGACGCTTACGGCATTCCCTATGATGGACCGTTTCAATACAGCCAGACTGATGTGGACAAATTGACACCGCGCCTGAAGCGTCTCGTGACTGACAATTTATTTCCGTTGTGTAAGCATACGGCGAGTAAAGGTGCGCGTTATGACTTCACCGCATTGGCGGCGGAGGAAGACGGTAAAGTTCGTCACTTGTCCGCAAAAAGCAATAAGAAAAAGGGCGGTAAGGTGGCGCCGCAGGTGGTGGGGCAAGCAACACCGCAAAAGTTCTGGGATGAGTTCCTTCAGTTCAGTAATGGTTCCAACGAGTCGTCGTCGTCGCCCCCCGTTCCTGACCCGGCCACAATGAAAAAATACATCCAAGAAAATATCACCGCAATTATGCCAATGTTGTGGAGATATACATTTGATTCACCAATGGTCTATTATGTGCGTGACACCAACCAAATCCGATTCATCGCGCCTGTGATTTTCGCGGAGGCATCTCAACCACACTGGTCGTCATTTCAATACTCGTGGTCACGACATTACGACAAGTGGACGAATTCAACGAGTCTTCGAGTCGTCGTATCACCAGAATGTGGCGGTGGCGGTGGCGGTGGCGGTGGTGGAAAAGAAGAAACAATTATGGAGTTCCAGTTTCATACCAAAAGCCGGCAAAATATGACGATTCGATGGTGTATTGACAAAGTGCTGACGTTATTCGCAGGACATTTCAAGGTGACGGAGTTATAGCGCGGCGGGGAGTGCGCGTGGCAGTGGTGGTAGGCGGCCGTTGTGGCGCCGTCCATTTTTTTTCCAGACAGAAGAGATACTCAATGACTGCTTTGTCTTCATTATACTCAAATGATTTGAATCGCTTGTATTCGCGTTCAATCACGGATACCGTTCCATATCGCGAGAGAATTTCTATCATTTTCTCCTTGGAGACGATGCTTTCGCTACTATACGACAAGAACACCCATTTGGCGCGGAGACCGCGAATCAAGGTGTCAAATGCAGTTTCTAATGCGGCACCTTTGCGGCAAAATGCGGAGAGAAAGCAGTCCGCGGGAATACCAGTTTTCCCTTTTAATGGCGTCGTGGTCTCAGTAGCGGCGAGTTCGGCAGGAGTCTTCGCAATGATATTCAGTGGGAAATAGTTCTTGGAGTATTGGCGTTCATTATAAGGGGGGTCAAGATAGGCAATATCCACGGGGGGGAGAGTGGACGACAGGAATTCGGGGTCACCGATGACGTCGGTGTGAAATGCGGCGGAGGCGGCGACCGAAACCGAAGCCGAAGCCAGAGGTTCAGGAATCGTATGTATCGGCGTAATAATAAACGGTTTGGTCGCTTTTGATTTGAAGTTCTTGAGATAACATCCGTATACTGCTGGAACATTACTGACCGCGTCGGCGCTGATAATAATAGACGCTAAGATAAATTGATAGTCGTCGTGTGTGAGGGCGGCGGTGGCGGCGGTGGCGGCAGTTTCAAGCATCACACGTGCCGTGTCAATCCTGTGCGCATTTTCAACCGTAAAGAACATACGTTCATTGCCTTCATAGGGGCTATAGTGTCGCGTGACAAATCCCGGGGGTGCGGTGGTGGCGGCGAGCGCGGCATTTATCTCGGCGATGACCTTCTTGACACGCTCTGTATAAAACGACCGCGTAAATGCGTGGGCGATGACTGCGCTATATAATTCAGCGTCATTGGTATAGACAACCGCGCCTTGTAATCGGAAGTGGTGAGAGACGACCCCCGTCCCTGCGAAGAGGTCGGCGACGGTTTTGTCTTTGAACGAAGTAAAACCGGTTTTATCTTTCATAAAATCAGTCAGCCATCCGAGGAGCTGGTATTTGGAACCGATATAATTCAGGCGCTGGACTGTGCTTGGCGTCGTCGGTGTGCGGGGGGTAGCGGTGGCGGTGGTGGAGGCGGGCGTGCTAGTCATTGTTATGGACGATACGAACGTTTATAATTATCGTGGTTTATGTTTAATACGGTTCAATTTTATACGGGTATACTCGTAAAAAATTGAATTACTTTTTTAGGATATACGTATAAAGTATATCATCGGTAATATCAGCCCCCAATGACATCTGAAGTTCAATCGCACGGATTCAAATGGGAAAAGGAGATTTGCCTAAATGTATACGGTGCTACCTTGGATGAGATGAAAGGAATAAAATACAACAGTAAAACGGACCTACCAGGCAGGTTCAATCGTTTGGATGAGAACTGTGATATATCCGTGAAAACGTCTTGTTCTCCAAATGCGGTTTGTATGGCAGACTGTTTGCGGGTATTTGACGCAGTGGGTAATGGGAGGTTGTTACATCTAACAGTTATTCAATACGAACAAAATGACACAACTGGCACAAAAAATGTGAAATCTATCACCGAAGTTGACATCACAAATTCACGAACAGAACTATTTGGAACGGTGACTCGCGCGCAATTGGAAGAACTGAATAATCGGGTAAAATCAATTCCGAAAAAAAGAAGACCTACCGAAGAAGAACACGCGAGTATATATTCACTACGCGATACATTACAAGGACAATGTGGCGCGATACATCTGGATATCAAATGTGACAGTAAATCACAAAGGCGCCTCCAATGTTCGTTCAATCAGTTTCAAACGTTTATAATGCTTCATCCAGAGAGACTTATCGAACAGAGTCAATCCAACGCATTTCGCGGTGGAATGATTTCAGCACAAATCGTTTCTGGACGACGAACGTTCAAGAAAACGCTACCTCCTGAATCATCTGGTTCAGCACTACATTTACTTCCGATTTTGAAAGACTTCGCGGACCCACTGTATTGCTCGGAAAAGTGTGATTGTTGATTTTGTCAATGATAGCGGCGTGATATGCCGCGGGGACGGTGGATTCATTCAACCGAATGAAATAATGAGATTGGGCGCTTCGGGTGGCAGTGTCAGTGTAACACTTCCCCGCGAGACCTCCAACCCGGCGCAATGCGAACGTTGTCGGGGTCGTCGCGGCGGTGGCGGTGGCGGTGGCGGCGGAAATATACGCAAACCCGATAGGCGCTACTTTTTCTTCTTTCGGACGTTGGGTCGCCCTTTTCTCCCAGATTTGAAACACACACGGAACGTCATATTTGGCACCACCGTTTATGATAAACGCGTTTTTGTTGAGTTCCTTATTGAATACAAGATGAAACACCGAATGAAACGCATTATACATACTCGGTTTTGTAAATGACTTCGGGAGAATAAACGCAATGAAATTCGCAAACGAACAACTTTTCGCAATGAACGCTTTTGCGAGAGAAGATTGGCGGCCAAATGGGGGGTTGCCAAATACGATGACGCCCTTCTTATTCGGGTCCACTGCCGTGTCAGGGTTCCACTCGAGATAGTCTTGCTTTATGATGTCTGCGGCTTTCGGTTCAATATCCAGGCCGATTTTTGTAAATGAATTTGGTAGTTGATGTAGAAACGCGCCGGTGCCCGCGGAAGGTTCGACCCACGTGTAGTCATCGGGCGTAGTGGTCGTCTCGCCGCCATTGGCACTCACCGCAGCGATAATCCATTGAACGCATTGCTTTGCGACGGCGTCGCTTGTATAAAACTGGTCGTTTGTATTGGTTCTGTATTTTCCAGTATCTTGGTGTGTCGTCATTGATTTTGGTGTATCGGCATTGATTATATCTTGTATTGTTATTGTCTTTATTCCGGTTCAATTTTATTGTATTGTATTGTATTCATTACGGTTCATTTACGCCCGCGGAATCTTCACGCCAAGAACCGACTGAATTTTATTCACGTGGGTCGCATTGTAGACGCAATTGCCGCCGCGCTCAATCTCCGCGATAATAGAGACATCCATATTACATTTTTGCGCGAGTTCTTTTTGGGTGAGTTTCTTGTCGCATCGCGTCTGGCGGATGGTATCACTGGTGGCTTTGGCGATATACTTCGTTTTCTTCGCGGTGTCGTCCGCGGTGGCGGAGGCGGCAGCGGAACCGGCCGTCGTGGTTGTCGCAGCCACAATCGCTGATGCTGAATTTTTAGTTGCGGCAATGGACGCAAAAGTCCGAGGTGCGGTGGTGGCGGCGGTGGCGGCGGCGCTAGGGCGGGTTTTACTCATCGTGACCGGTGTCCAATCTTGACAATCGGGCGCGGTGGTGCGTTCGGGAGTGCTGTATCGGTTTCGTGTGTTACCCGAGGATGATGATGAAGATGACATTGTTTCGTATACATAGCTACGCAAAATACGTTTATACCGATATAGACACATTTATTGAATAAGATATACTACTTCGCCCGTCGCCCGTCGTATGGCCTGGCTTCTCGCAATACATTCTCTATTTTTCGTCATCACATTATCCGAATATCTCATTTGTATGAAGTATATTACAAACCAATACAATTATAAGAATCAGTGGTTCAATGTCCTATTGAGCGTGATATTTACACCGTTTTACAGTTGCTTTTTCTTCCAAAACTGGGGGCGTCTGAAAGGATATTTCGCACCTGAACGACGGCATATCTTGAAATACCCGGTAGGCGCTGCTGCGCTTTATACGGTAGAAACCGTGCTCGTTTTTTATGCGTTGAATACCGCGACATTGAGTTATTACACCATACTTCGTTCTGGGTTCATCATATTCCATATACCGTGGTTCAAGTATTTACTAAAAAAACCGGTGACGCGATTATACTACGCGGGATGCGGAGCGTTGGTGGTTTCGCACGGGTTTGCGGTGGCGCAATATATCACGCGCTACGCGGACGCGGACTCGGACGCGGACACGGGGGTAGGTGTAAATACCATCGTAATCTTTGTTTCGTGTTTTCTGAATTCCGCATACAATAATCTCATTGAATACGCGATGACTCGGCACGGCGGCGGTGGTGGCGGTGGCAGCGGCGGCGTCACAATTGTAGACTTTCAAATCCTGTTTCAGGTATCTTATTTCGTGATTGCGATTCCTTGGGCGTTGATATATACGATGGAATACACCCCACCAATTACCACGACAACGCTTATAATGTATTTCTTTATTGCGTTTGGACTTCAATTGTATATGTTCAACAAAATCTATATCTTGAATCATAAAGATACCGCGATTCCGGCAAATATCCTGCTTGGTGGATTGGACCTCGTGCGCCGGGTGATTCAACTTACGTATTCGTTCGTGTTTTTCAATGAACCCTTTGATGCGATGATTGGTGTTTCGCTGGTATTTTTGGGACTTTCCGGCGGTCTGTTGTTGTTTCAGTATATCCAGGATTATCGCGCGGGTGCGGGTGCGAGCGCGGGTGCGGGTGCGGGTGCGAGCGCGACAGGAATTGAACTGTCGGTATTGTCATTGTCGCGAAAACGACATCAACGGTTCGTGGATGAAGACAATGACGCAGACGACGAAGGCGCCGCGAGAGTATGAAAGTGAAGATATACGTAAAACACGGCGAAATTCAGAATAAACAGCGCTTCGGCAATGAAAATCGGCGCGCCCTGGAATAGACCGATAACCGTAAGAATCATAAATAGAATTTGCGCGTAGAGGACAATGCGAAGGGTCTCTGCTGTGGCAGAGATGGCGGCGGTGGCGAGGGCGGT
>Ga0194118_10007078_pt1 | contig 10898 bp, 10 predicted proteins | sample TA2MahsurfametaG_2_FD_148662 | JGI IMG/M metagenome (GOLD analysis project Ga0194118, IMG submission 148662) | Freshwater microbial communities from Lake Tanganyika, Tanzania - TA2015013 Mahale N5 surface | ecosystem: Environmental > Aquatic > Freshwater > Lake | place: Tanzania: Lake... | reverse complement strand
CACCTCGACGGCGCCGTCAGCATCACCGGGTATTTTCCGTTTTCCACATACACCCTACTGACCCTTGATTCTTCCCCGCTTCCCACCTTCTCACCTTCGCACTTTTGCACCTTTGGACCACTCCGCTCTGCCCCTTTCCACCTTCCACTTTCCACCGCTGAGTCTTCTTGCCAGTAAGATTCACTACGGTCAGCTAACCCCCACATATCATGCAGCGTCCACAGCACCGGGGCATGTCCACGGGCCATGGTGACCATCTCCTCCGACCAGCCCCACTTGGCACCTCCTGCCAGATTATGAAACCAAACGAGGTCTGGTTTTTCCTGCGATAGTACCTCATCAAATTTTTTTCTGACCATGGTCCTCCGGCCAACAGCTGCTTCTCCGAACCATTCCAAGATTCTGGGCCATCCGCGGGGTGGTTTACCGGTCAGAAGTAGCCCGGCGGCGGACGGCTCGTCGCCCGCTGCCTGCCTCACCTCGTGACCTTGTTTTCTCAACAAGTGAACCCAACGCCCAGCCGCCCGAGCCGCCCCCCCGCTTTTCAGATGGTCTTGTACGAAAAGAATCTTCATTTCTTCACCTCTCCCAAACCCTTCCACTCCTCAACCCCTAAACCTCTCAATGATTCAACTTTTCCACCCCTTAACTCCTCAACCATTCAACTTCTCAACGTTTTCTCACCAGTTTCTTAACCGTCTTTTCAATGGGCCGCAGGATTTTTCGGTCTAACCGGTAATCTTTGAGGCGTCGGTGCCACGGATGGGGGTCGATTTCCCCCGGTTGGAAAAGGCCACTGACATGGTGAATGGTGAAGGATCGGCTGGGCACGTGCTCGGGCCGCGGATACCGCCGTTTGGTGTCCGGGTAAAGAATGTCGCACTGAAACAGCCGGATGCCTTTCACGGTGACGAAGTCGAACTCTTCCCTTTCCAGGTCAAAATCCTGCAAGCCCTCTTTCAGCATGATCTGGGTCAACAGGTCCGTGGCCAACGGGGTGGAGTCGGGATGGCGATGAAAATGATCCAGCATCATTTGGGGCAGCCAGTGTCCGGCCGGAAAACCGAAAATGGCTGTGCCCAGAGCGTTTTTCCGGATTCGGTTCTGAATGCACTCGAAACCCAGAAAACCCTCGCAGGCCAGAACTGGATCGAGCGGCTTGAGAACTTCCACGTCACAGTCAAAATACACCCCTCCCATTTGGTACACCCGCTCCCATCGCAGGTAGTCTGAGGCAAAACAGAAATTGCCTTTTTCCATCTGCCTGGCGACGAACCTATTTTCCAGCGGCAGGTTGTGCCGTGTCCATTCACGGACCGCGTAGCCGCTCAAATATTTCTTCCAGCTCTCCCGATATTTGCGGAGCCGTTCTGGCAAAGGCTCGCTATCCAGCCAAATGGCATGGAGGATCTTGGGAACGCGGTCTTTCAACGGGAGGAGACCCACCGCAGGGGATATTCCTGATGGGGGCCGATAGGGCTGGATGTCACGATGTTGCGAATATCAAGCCTTTGTCCGGACAGGTATGTTTCTAAAAGCTCCTGTTCCGAGGCAGGATGCTGCAGTCCCGCTCGGTTGGGAAATTCTGAATTCACTCGGTTGATTGGAAGGGATACATAACATGACTGCTCCGGGCACATTATCCAATCCGGCGCATCTTGGACTCCGCACCGATTTAGACGGTCCTCCAGTTGGTTGGGGTTTCCAAAGTCAAATTTTTGGATGAGGCCAAGGATTCTTCGGCTAGGGTAAAGATGGGCATCCAGGGAATAAGCCACACGAAAATCTCCCCGAGCCTTTCGCCATCGCCAGGCCAAAAGTTCCCCGTGTCTTTGGAAGTTTGGGTTCGGATAATGCTCATTGGCCGGATGGCAGTAGCGGCTATTCCGGCCGAGCCGGAGACTTAACCCTGCAACTTGGCTCCAATCAGGTTCGGATAGAGCAGGAATCGGCCGAAAGAAAAGCCCATCATCAGTGCAAAACATCACCGGTTCTCCGGACATAGCCTCAAGGAGGTTCGTCAGGTCTTTTCGAAAATCTGTCTCTTCTTGCCAAACCACCTGGGGCCACTTCTCACGCACCATGGCATAGCCTCGTGAGTGATCCCGGTCTTCGGATTTCCAAAGCACGGAGACAGGCCATGCAGGGCAAATGTGCAGGTCAAGGCTTTGCAGCAAGCCCTCCAGCTGGCAGGCCCGCTGCTTGGAGAAGATCAGAACCCTGGGCTTTAACACCGTTCTGCCCGTCAAGGTTGGGACGGGTTCTTGGCTAAAAGCCCTAAAGGTATTTCGGATGACCTGGATGGGATTCAGGAGATCGAAGGAGAATCAGCTTATCTCCTTGTTCAAAAATTTGGAGATCCTGGGCACCAAAGGCCTGCAGAATCGAATTCCGGGTGACGGCCGACCAGTCCTCTTGGTTTCGGTGGGTGCCAAAAAGCCGCAGGTCGTCCACGATAATACAATCCGGCTGGTTTCTTTTCCTGAGGATTTCCATTTCTTCGATAAGGGGGACGTCTTTAGACCCCCTGCCCGTGCCTTCCCCGGAGAAATGCGCATCCAGGTAAAAAAGAGCTGGTTGCTGGATTTCTTCAGATATTTTCCTTAACTCGACGGAGGAATCCCCAAGAACATAATGGATCTTCAAGGACGGATGCTTTGCCTTGGCTTCGGCATGGAGTTTAGGGTCGATCTCAATCGTGTATAAAACATCAAAATAAGGTTCGAGCTTCCGTATGTTTTCTCCTTGAAAAGTTCCGGTTTCGACAAATGTTTTCAGGCCGCGGACCGCAGGGCGCTCCGCTAAGAGCAATTTATAGATCTCCAAAAACTCTTGCCTATCAGCTAAGTCCCTAGACTTTTCTACCTTTCGGAACTTAAGGAAAGATAGGTGGGATCTTAATTTATTGATGAACGACACGATTGCGCCTCAGAATATCTTTTGCCATCATACTAGAGATAATTAGTTTTCTCCATCGTTTTTTTAAGCAACAGCAGCCCGAGCTGGACCCAGTCTTTTTTGCAAATTTAATAAAAAAGAAAGATCCGGTGATCGTAGAGATCGGATGTAACGACGGGTCCCATACACTCGAATTTTTAAGCGCTTTTCCAAATTGTAAAATAATCTGCTTTGAACCTGATGAGCGTGCGGCAAGGCGCTTTAGAAAAAAGTTAAATGACCCACGGGTGGTTTTTTTCTCCTGCGCCATCGGCTCCGTGGATGGAACTGCGCGTTTTTTCGCTAGCGGTGGAAATCCCTTGGCAACGCCCGACCCAAGGTTTCCAGAAGATTGGGATCTTTCCGGCTCGATTCATCCTCCCTTGTTACACCTGCAAACGACACCACAGGTCACCTTTGCCAAGCAATATGAAGTTCCAATTCGGCGCCTGGATTCCATGGCCCAGGAACTAGGTCTTGAAAAAATTGATCTGATCTGGGCCGATGTTCAAGGAGCAGAAGCGGATTTGATCTGCGGTGGCAGACAGACCCTTAGAAAAACACATTATTTCTATACCGAATATAGTGATCAAGAGCTTTACGCAGGACAGATCAATCTCCAACAACTCCGAGCTCTTCTTCCAGAGTTCAGCCTAATCCACAAACTTCGTCACGATGTTCTTTTTGAAAACCGAAATTTGGATTAATTTTATTTTTTACCACTAGCGATTCCTTAAAAATGGTTCTTGAAGTCTTGGCGCAGGATTTTTAAAGTTTTTATTTTACGGTTTCGTATGCAGTGGAACACCCGGCTCCAGCGGAACTGCTTGCGGTAGGGATAGCCTTGAAAGGTTCCAGAGTCCCACGCCCAGGAAAAAAACCTCTCGGCCCTTCTTTGTTCCAAATTTTCTTTGACCGGGAATTCCTCCTTCTTCCCCCGCGTTTCTTTTAGCAAGTAGTCCTGCAATTTGTCTTCCATGGCGTGATCCATCCGGTCGGAAACCTGCTGGGAGTGACGCCGATATTCAAGGATGGGCTCAGGCCTATAAAATACCTTTGCCATGCGGGCACACTCGCACAAAAGCACCACATCGGCCATCTCGCGGTACTGCACCTGCACGCGTGAGGCCACCTCCCCTGGATTCATCCCAAAACAAGTGCCCGGGAAAGGTAGAAAGTTATGGGAATATCGAAGACACACTTCCTCCCTCCCCGAGAACTGGAGCGGGCGGGTTTCTTGCGGCAAAATAAGGCTAACCTTTGGGGACGATTCCGAAAAAACCTCCAGATTATGGCAACAGATCCAAGGTCTGCTTTGCCATTCGGCAAAGCGGGAGAGAACCTCAACGTAGTTTTCCTTGAGCCGGTCGTCATCATGCAGGATCCCGAAAGGCCGATCCACAACCAAAGCCCCACAACCCAACCGAAAAGCCGACCATTGTCCGGACCGCGGCTTGGGTGTTTGTAGGATTTCCGACCTCGAGGAAGCCTTTCGCACCATGGCCAGAAGGCTTTCCGAAAGAGGCGGCCCGTCATTGACCACCACCAGCTGACCGGGCGCGACCGTCTGTCGCCGGACGCTTTCCAGACACTCCTCGAAATAATTCGCTCTTCCGGACGTAAGCAAAAGAATGGAAATAGGATTCAAAAAGGGGGAATGATTTCGGAATTTGAAATCAAGGATGCTGGTCCGAGAAGATCTTCTTTAAACGATCCAAGGCTTTTTGCCACAGGCTTCTTCTGCCCTCCAATTTCTGGTAATGGTTCCGAAAAACCAGATCATCCAAACCGGCCTGAAAGTTTTTATGCCGGGGCGGGTGCAGGGGGAAGGCCAGCGGCTGCACCTCGTGCATTTTCAACCCGGCAAAATCTCGCTCCACCGTATGGGTGGCCTGGGCATCAAAGCCGATGTTACGGACCAGGTTTACCCGGGGGACAATACAACTGAGCTGATTCCTCCAAAGGGATAGGGTCCAGCGGTAATCCCAGGCATCAAGCTTTTTGGCGTAAGTACGCTGGAAGCAACGCCCCCAGTAAGCCCACTCCCTCAAGGAAAGCTTCATCCAATTCTCTTTTTTGATTCTTGGGACCTCTGCCAGCAGTCTTTCCTCCCGATCAAAGCAACTCCACGCCCTTTTCCAGGTTCCCCACCCCCAGGAGTGGTGGTAGCGGGTAAACCGGTAACTGGCTTCCCCCGGCCAATCCCTCGGATCGTCATAATTGTTGCCGCAGACCGCTCCCACTTTCGGATCCTCCCGGTATCTCTCCAGCAACTCGGCGGTGAACCGAAAGAAGCTTGTATCTGGCACCGTGTCGTCCTCTAGCACGATCGTCTCCCCCACCCGGTCAAACACCCAGTCCAGGCCACCGGAAACACTCAGGTAGGAACCCAAGTTGCTTTCCCTTTCCAGCAATTCCCACTGGCAAGGCCAGTCAATCATTTCCCGGAACACCCTCCGCGAAGCCTCCACTCCGCTTTGGATGTCCGCCGGGCCGGGCTTGGGACCATCGGAGATCCCGTAAAGGACCGGCGGTCGCGCCTCCCGGACCTTCGCCATCACCTGCTGCAAATGGCCGGGACGGCGGTAAAAAAAGACACTGACGGGCGGCATTAGCGGTCGGTTCATCCGCGGATTTTTTTCACCGCCTGCTCGATGGGGCGCAGAATTTTTCGGTCAAGACGGAAGTCCAGCAACCGCTTCCAGCGGGGCAAGGGGGCAGCCTGCCCGTGCCAACTCCCCTCGGCATGATGCAATCCCAGGGTCCGCGGCCTGCGTTGGAAGCCTTCTTGGATGCCCCCCTCGGGGTAAAAAAAGTCGGAGTGGTAAATCCGGATATCGCCCAGGTCCCAGAAATCCTGCTTTGCGGACTGCCGGTCCAAGGACCGAAGTCCGCGCCGGCGCAGGCTCTGCGTGGTCAGGGTGGTGTTCATGATGGCCACGTCCAGACCGTCATACATCTGCTGGAGCTCAACCACCCAAGGATGCTGGGGCACGGAGGCAAAAAAACCCATGGCGGCCGAATTTTTACTGGGGCGATTCTGGGCGGACAGGAAGGCCAGCACACAGGGATGGTTGAGGAGGCGTTCTGGATTGCCGATCAGCTCCAGATCCGTATCCACGTATAGACCCCCCATCTGGGCAAGGGCAAAAAGCCGGATATAATCCGAGGCGAAGGCATATTTCTTATCGCTAATCATCTGGCGGACGAAGGGGTGCTCCACCGGACTATTACTTTCATCCCATCTTCGGATTTGCCATCCGGGCAAATGCTCTTTCCAGCTCTGAAGGCACTTTTGGCCCACGGGGCTCAACGGTTTTTTCCCAAGCCAGACGTAATGCAGGATACGGGGAATCTCGCCCCCCCCACCCGGAGACGGGGGGACGGAAAGTGACCGCCGAACAATCCGCTTGAGCTGCCGTTCGATTGGGCGCAAAAGCCGTCGGTCCGGACGGAGATCGAACATGCGACGCCAAAGGGGATCGGGATCCTGTTTGCCAAACCAGGCCCCGGTTCCGTAATGAAGGGCCACGGAACGGGGTTTGGGATCCGGAATGGTCCGGCCCCTCTCCTCCTGGAGCACGGGGTTAAAGAAATCAGGATGGTACAACCGGCATTCCGGCACCTCGAGGTAGTCAAATCTCCCCTTCGGGGGGATTTCCATTTGCCGGAACCGCGGCAGGATCTCCCGGGTGAACAGCGTGTTGTTCATGACCGCACGCTGCATCGTTTCGTAAACTCTCTGAATGGAGAGCAAGAGCGGAGATTGGGGTGGGGCGGCGATGAAGTTGGTCGCGACGGAGCATTTGGCGAGGCGGTTTTGCAGGGTCAGGAGCCCCAAAATCAGGCCGTCAAAAGCAAGAAATTCAGAGGGGTCTTGTAAAAGCTCCACGTCGGTGTCCAGATACAGCCCTCCATGTTCTCTCAACGCCTGCAGCCGGATGTAGTCGGAGGCGAAGGCAAAAAGGCGGCGGTCCACCATGGCTTGGACGAAGGGGTGTCCCATGGGGGAGTTGCCCTCATCCCAGCGCATGAACTTCCAACCCGGCAGCCGGTTCCGCCAGCTCAGCAGACATTTTTCGCCCAGCTCTCCCAGCGGGCCTTGGCCGAGCCAGACATAATGAATGATTCTCGGGATCACTTTATTGCAGGAACACCTGCTGAAATTTCCTCATCACCTCTTCGGGTTGGTACTGCCTGAATTTTTTCTTCCATCTTCCGTCCACTGCCCTCCGGCCTCCGCCAACAACCGGACGCCGGAGAAGCTCCCTCAACTCCCGTTCGTTCCGATAAGCCATCGCCGCCTCGCCAAGAATGTCCAGATGCGCCCTTTCCGGGGAATCAGCGTAAGTCAGCACCCCTTTCCCCAATACCGCGAATTCTAGGCATGACAGACCAAAAGTCTCTCCTCTCTTCCGGCCGTGCAACATGGCATCACAGGTGTTGAGGAACCTCCGTTTCTGGGTCGGATCCGCCGTGGCCGGAAGAAAACGGATATTGGGAACCGTCCCTGCCCCTGGAAACTGCCGGGTATGCAAAAATAAAAACCAGATGTCCGGGTTTTTTTGGGCCGTCTCGACGACGGCTTTTTGCACCCAAGGAATGTCAAACGAGTCCTCCCCCCCATGCCGACCAAACACCGTCGCCTCCTTGGGTATCTTAAGCTCTGACCATAGATCACCGACCACCGACTTCCGGTCGCCGCCCTCCGCTATCAGGTCTCCCGCTTCCTCTGCCAAGCGCACCATGTGCGGTACCCACGGCGCCTGACCATAGGCCATGATCCCGGAAAGCCACGATGAAACATAGGCGTAAATGTCCCCGTGGAACTCTGATTCCCGGAAAATAGCATGGATCCCGGTCTGAACTTTGGTGGAAAACGCCCCGTCGTTGAAACCGTTTTTGATACAGTAAAGGAAATCCGCTTTTTCCTCCTTCAAAATGGCCTCCCGCTCTTCACCGGAACGGTAAAACCTCAAAGGAGCGATCTCCCTCATTCGTAGGGTGACCGGGTGCTCCGCTCCCCCTTGCCTCCACGGCATCAGGAAGAACGATTGGTTGCCCAGCACTTCCCGGTTGCCCCAGGCATAATCCATTAGCGCGACTTCCGTCCCCCGGTAGCCGAGGTAGGAGCTGTGGAAAGCGATCTTCATCTGTTGCCAATCATTGGTGGCTGGAATTCAAAATGGATGACGGAGGACAGAGACCAGAGGGCGGAGAGTTCTAAGCATTTGTCCTTCGAGCCATTCCTGTCATCAGCCTTCCGGCCTCCGTCCTCAATTAAAATCTTATATTTCACGCCCTTCCTTGGCCCGGCTCCTGCAAAAGCTTTCATGTTTGAGCATCATCGTTCCGATCATCCTGCCGATTTGTTGTGTGGTTTTTATGTATTCCTCCCCGCGGTCTTGGGTGAAGTAGCCGCATTCCGCCGCTGTTTCGATCCAATGGCAAACCTCCTGCAGTTCAGCATCTGCATCGGTCAGCTTGCTGAGAAAGTGGGCAGGGTAACTCCTTTTGGCCCACGCCTCTGCGAGGGCTGCACCCACGGCACGGGAAGACCGGCGAATTTGGCTAGTTAGGGAGTAAGCCTCCTCTTTCGGCCACGCTTTGCTTTCCTCAAAAAGCTCTTGGGCTAAGGCTCTCGCAGCCTGATAAGCTTTTAGTTCTCTAAAGCTCGATATCTTGCCTGTCATCTGCCCTCAGGCCTCCGTCATCGATTCTTCATCTTCAGCTATTTGGTGTCTGTCTTTAGCCATCCGCCCTCTGTCCTCCGGCCTCCGCCATCTGTCTTCCGTTTTCTGGCATCTGTCCGCCATTTAAAGCACAACCACCTAGGCTTGAAGCTCATAGTACTCATCATCATGAAAATAGAACTTTAGCTTGTAGCCTCGGCCTTCCAGCAAGTGACACCAGTGCGGATCCGGTTCCCGATTTTCCAATACCACCCAGCGGGGCCGGATCCCGCCGGGCCTTAAGGATTTGATCAAATTGCGCGATTCACCTGGGGAATGAATGGCCAAAAGATCCACGGGTTCCTCCCGCGCGAACGTGTCGCCAGCTTCCGTCACTTGACAATTCCGCACCTCCCTTACCCGTCTTTGGGCTATGGCTCCAAGGACCTGAATTGCTCCGGTCCACCCGTGATAAATTTCCAAGCCCAGGGAATGGTTGCCGACGATTCCATCACTCCCGATTTCCAGAAACTTGCCCCGCTTCTCCGGATAAAGAAAAAAGTTCCAAAAGATCCGATCCTGCTCTTTCTGGCATTCGAGGACATCCAGCGGACAGCGCCGGTAAAGAAGGCCCTTCCTCCTCTTGGCATGTGCTGCCGCGGTAAAGGAGGGAATCCAGGGATAAAACACGGATTTCCAGGTTCGTCCCATGCTCATCGGCGCCACCTTCGGCTGGAAAGCGGACCCGGGTCTGCTTGAATCAGGGATTCTTGAAACTTGCCGTACCCGCCTTTGCCGAACCCGTCTTCACGCTTTTTCCCAGGCCCTGGCTGGACGGGTTGGAAATTCAGGCTTTTCCCCTTGCCTGTCCGTCCGCCGACCGGTTCCGACGCAAAATCGCCGTGGTCAAATCGCCTTTTTGTTCCCATATCTACGCGCGCCCTTGGTCGGGGGGAAATCTGCGCTCTTTGGCCCTTTCCACCCTGAAAACTTTTGGTCCCCTGAGCCTTTTTGCCCGGCACCACGCTGATTTTTTGATCGTTCGCCTTTCCCCCGATCCCGAATGCCAGGTCTGGCGGGAATTTTATGCCGGGGATCCCGACCCGGAGGCCAGCGCCAGGATCCACGAGGACTTTTGCAACTACCGTCCTGCCGGTGAACCCGCCTCGTCCCCGTCCCAGGGGGATTGGGCCGTGGATCCCGAAAGGGTGGACTGGTCCCGCTATGAAGCCGTGATTGTCCAGGATCTCTGCCTTCCCGCCCGCCTGGTTTGCCGGTTTCCCAAGACTCTTTGGTCCTATTGGATTGGGGAAACGGGTTGTGATTCTTTTAAGAACTCTTTTCGACGGCCCGCCGCCGGCTATTCCCTTTACCTGAATGGAAGTTCCCGTCGTTGGCGGGTTCGGCCCAACTTGCGCCACCATGTGTTGGAATTTCCGTACATCGTTCAGGATTCCCGGTCCCATGCGGACTTGGGCGCCTGGCCGTGGAAAGAACGCTCGGGCATTCTACTCGAGGTTAACACCGCCCGGGAAATCCCCCCGGAAATCCGCTGCCGGTTGGAAAAATTCGGGCCGGTCGAGGACAACATCGGCGCTCCCGCCGTCAGGCTCGAGCGCTTGCACCGGTCCCGGTACTTTCTCCAGATGACCCCAAAACGCCTCTGGGGGAACTCCCTGAACGAGGCCGTGGCCGCCGGATGCCTGGCCCTGGCCAACGGTGCATCCATGCCCAACAACCGCTCCCTTTTGCTCCCGGGCCTGACCCCGCCGGACTGGGAGTCCGCTCTCCACCTCCTGCAAAATCTCGCGGAGGACCCGGAAAAGGCGGGAAGCCTGAGGGCCGTCCAGCAGGGGCTGGCGGACTGGTTACTCTGCGATCGTCCCTTGGCGGAGTGGGAAGCACGGGTGGCGGATTTCCAGGCCAGGAGCTCTTGATGAGTGATCGGCCCCGCCTTTCCCTCAACTTTTCCGACTGTCCCATCCACCTGGAGGATTTTTTTGTGCGGGTCCTTTCCCGGAAATACCAGCTCCACCGCGAAGAACGGCCGGAGTTTCTGATCTACGCCCTCACCGGGCAGCGCCACCGGTTGTACAACTGTGTCAAAATTTGGACCCACCACGAGGTCTACCGGCCCAACTGGAAAGAGTGTGATTACGCCGTCCTGCCTTTTCTGGGCGAGGACCCCCGCCACTACTACCTGCCCATCTACGCCTACAATCGATCCCCGGAGCCGTTGGTCCGGAAAAACCCGGACTGGGACCAAATTCGGGCTGAAAAAACTCGGTT
>Ga0194118_10007076_pt1 | contig 10898 bp, 11 predicted proteins | sample TA2MahsurfametaG_2_FD_148662 | JGI IMG/M metagenome (GOLD analysis project Ga0194118, IMG submission 148662) | Freshwater microbial communities from Lake Tanganyika, Tanzania - TA2015013 Mahale N5 surface | ecosystem: Environmental > Aquatic > Freshwater > Lake | place: Tanzania: Lake... | reverse complement strand
ATTTTCCAAATTCAAACCCAAACAATAAATGCCCTAGTGAAAAAGTCCTTCAGAATTCGCCTCACTGCATATGGATAAAAAAAGAAACCGATAAATTTTCTGCATAAAGCATACGAATCTTCAAAAATTAGATCGAGGTTTCGTGATTTTAATACGAAAATCTGTATGCAGAAAAAATACTGCTGCAAGGTTTCGTGATTTTAATGCGAAAATAATTCTGCATAAGAAAGTATAGTGAGTTGCTTTCACAAACTATACGAAAATCTGTATGCAGAAAAAATACTGCTGCAAGGTTTCGTGATTTTAATGCGAAAATAATTCTGCATAAGAAAGTATAGTGAGTTGCTTTCACAAACTATACGAAAAATGTAATGCAGTGTGGTTACTGCTGTGTTTTGAAAATCAGTGTATACGAAAAAAAGTATGCATAAGAAAGTAAAGTTGTATTTTTTCACAATGTATACGAAAATTAGAATGCATAAGAAAGTAAAGTTGTATTTTTTCACAATGTATACGAAAATTAGAATGCATAAGAAAGTAAAGTTGTATTTTTTCATAATGAATACGAAAACTAGAATGCATAAGAAAGTAAAGTTGTAATTTTTCACCATGTATACGAAAATTGGAATGCATTATAAAGTAAAGTTGCTATTTTTCACAATGTATACGAAAATTGGAATGCATTTAAAATCTTACCAGGTTTTGTAAATATTTGAATACGAATTTGAATATTTAGAAGGAAGGTGGGATATTAAGGCATGCACCAGGGTTTTTGCATTGTAGAAAAGTGCATGAATTTTAGAAAAAACGATCCTCAAATGTTTTTGCTGTTCCCTGTATATTTTCAAGTGTTTTGCCTCAACTTGTGTCGTTTTTTGCGGCAAATAAATAAGCTGTAAGAAAATGTTAACAGATGGCGGTGGTAGTCAATGTTATATTTCTAATAGGAAATTCGTTTTTTTCAATTTGCTAATCCTTAAGCCCTAGTTTAAAGGATAGGCCCTTTGTGATATAGTCATGATAGCAACCAAACTGATAAGAAAAACTTTCTCATAGCAGACAATGAAAGCCACTGTGAAAAGAGTCACCATGTTTAATTCCCCAAAGTGCAATCCCAAGGAGATTGCTTCAAAAATTGCCAAGATTTGGTTGGCGAAGCAGTTCTGGATCAATCTGCGGGTCAAACTGTCAGGGTGCTCGAGACAGGCCAAAAGAAAAATAAGCGACACCCATGGCACTGTCAGGGTGGTGCGGCCCCTTGGCAGTTTCACTGAAGCAATCGGTTCAGTTCTGCTTGCCAACCCCTCATCCTGAGCGGGCTCACCGCCTGACCTAGGTCAGGCAATGAATAAACGAAGTTAGTCTTTATGGGCTCAAGGTTAAAGGTTAATTATTAGCACTGTCTTTGAGAGAGGTTTTCTTAGAAATTACGGTTATTAGCGTGTTGTTGAAGATTGTATAAGTATTACAGATTTGTCAGTCAATTGTTATGGTTTTGTAGGTGCATAAAATTCCAAAAAGAAGTTAAAGATTATGAATTGAAAGCAATAAAACAATTACTTTTGGTTAACCCACTCCAGCGCCATCTGTAAACAAGTTAAAAAACATGTTTTTATACTAGAGAAAAAACGTTCTTTTCAATTTATCGATGTTCCCGCATATAGCAGTAAACGTACGTCAAAAAATGTCTTTCCACCCTTAAAAAGACCTTTTCTATAAGCATGTTTATATAAATTAAAATGTTTTTTACCAATGCATGAAAAGATTATTAAGTATAAAATGGTCTGATGTTTAATTATTTATTCTGCTCATGTCCATATAAATTGAGGAATTGAAACGCACTTCCTATTCTTAAATCCCCTCTATCTTCACAAAATAATGTGCAGCCTCTCGGGCCACACTTTAAAAATTGTGCTCGCACTGCCGAAGGGTACCGCTCGGCCCATCGTTGACTTGCCACCCTAGCTTAGCCATCCTAACCCAGTGGTGGTTGGGTCTGGCGTAAGAGGTGGGGTCAAATAATGCCAGCGGCCCCTTCAGCCCATTCAGTGCGAGCACTTATTGGTAGAGCAGTTAGATCCTTATTGTGGTAGCGAATAAAGTTTTTGAAAATAAAAAACATGCTGATTGCCTACACCTTAAAAGATCACATTTCGTGTACTTTAAACAGGCGTGAACCTGTAAAGGATATTTGAACCAGCAACAGACTTTTTGAATTGCTTATTATTAATATTATAATTCAATTAAACTACAGTGAGCGTCCAAAATTTGAAACGTCATGACGTTTTGTTTGAAATGCTTATCAGTGCCATCTGTTATTCCACTTTAGAAGCTTAATTTGAAACTTATTTATCGCCAATTTTCTTCAGGTAGCAGTGAAAAACAGCGGTTTTTAAAATTTTTTAAACTGTTTACAAATCGTGTATCGAGCTTCTATTTTTTATTTAATTGCGCTACAATTATTTGAGGACAATATTGCGGATAGTGCTTAATTCGAATCCGCGTCGTCAACTTTTACTCATTCTCGATCTTCTTGCTCGCTTTCACTGGTGCCAAAGAAGAAGAGATACTTGTCCCTTTGATGTAAGTAAAATGCCACCAGTTGCAGCAGTCCATGTCGTTTTTCTTCTGGATAAGTCTCTCTCAGCCTCTGGACTTCTTTCATGTAGCCATCATCTGAATACGAATCCAGAAAGTTGCCATCTTCTAGGAATCTGATAAGCATTTTCATTTTTCTCAGGGCACTTCTCCTGTAACCTCTGTTATCGTAGGCTATGGCAATGGCAGACAGAGGATTGGGTTGCAGGCTGCTGTCCCGCATCTGTACGAGTACAAGCTGTGCTTGCTCCCTTTGAGCTGGAGTCATGGCAGCCACTCTTGCAATGTCTGTTGCATTTTGGCCGCAGAGTGGCTAATAAAAATTAAAAGTAATGCCAATTAGAAGAAATGATGCACGGTGCCTCAGTTGGCAATAAGCAGAAAAGTTCAAAAGTAGAAAGTTGAAGAAATAACCCACCCACCCGCCCATAGTAGAAGCCCAAAAAACACGATGAAAAAAGAGTATATATATAATTGACAGCGCATCTGACCTCGTCCTCCTCTGAGTCGGAGTTGACTGGGGTTTTCAGTTCAGATAACACATCTTTCAAAGATAGTTCCCCTATCTGTATCATCTTGTCCAAATCTTGCCCTTCTTCCTGTTTTTCCAGGATTCTTTCCTTTCCCTCTTCTATTTCTTCCTGCAGTTGTTGTTGTCTACTTTTAAGGCTTGCCACTAAATCATCTATATTGATGATTTCATCTTCACTGCTGCTGGAATCACGATTATTGAAATCCATTTTTTGTGTCAAATATATATGTCTATATTAAAGTAGTTGCAAATGAAATGAAACAACTGAGAAATGGCGTCTTTTCTATTTTGTAATGCGCGTGAACGTAGCGTTGAAGGGTGTGCCTCGATCGACTTTGAAACTTCTTCTTTGTGTGTCATGGAATATGGGGATTAACAAAGAGTGTCAGACAAATCAAACGAAAAACACTGCATGTGTTTCAACGCAGTGCAGATATGGCGAACGGAGCCAGACGAAACTTCAAGACCAGAATTATTTAACGTTTAAATTTTATTCAGATTCCCTGACACATAATATTTTAAAGACATAATCAATTTTCTTATTTTTGTTGAGTATTACAAAGAACTTGTTTGCAGTCACATCTGTGGGCGAGATGATTTGGTTGTGGAGTGCAATGCTAATGACTTTAAAAATGTTTGTGCAATCCTCATAAACTTGTTTGATCATTAACTTTTTCCCAAGACAAACAGCCTCATTGTTAATGTTGAGACATTTTTCCAAAATGTATAAACCCTTAGAGGTTGCAATTATGTAATTAGCAACCATCAAAGAGTCACTTTTGTAAACATCAAATCTGAGCTTATGAACAAACATATGCTTATAAGAAGGAGCGGCTTTCAATCCGGCAAGCTTGATTCCAAGAAGAAGAGATAATTTCTGTACCTCTGAAGCATTCAAATGATAAATTTGAGGTGGTCCAGCTAACGTGATATTGCCGTTACACTTGATAGATGTTTTGTAGTGATGGACATTAGATACAAGAGAATCAAAAAGGCTTTTTGCAAATTCTGTTTTAAAGACAGAGTCTCCTTCCAATATCAATTCAGCAGAAATGACACTTTGCTTAATGATTTGCGCACAGACTTCCCGTGTTCCTCTTACATAGGACTTGAATTTTCCATTGGCATTTTCGAATTGAAACAAGGAATATCCCCTGTAAGTTAAAAAAATTTTATAATTAGAAATTAATACATCGATCTATAAATATATTCTTTATTTACCACAATGGTCCCCAATTTTTAACACAATCAGCAGCATGGGAAAGAAGGTGGATGTTTGAGCTTGCATTTTGTGGACCAAATATATTTTCATTAGCCCCTATATGTGTATATAATCATAAGAGTTTTGAAATATTTATAATTTTTTTTGCGTCGTGGCCTTTTATTTTGATGCTTCCATTACCTGCAAAAGAGATGAGTAGGGCATTGGCACGACTTATCTCTCGATTTTGCACAACAGTTTGCATGAGGAGCATGCAACCAAATGTGAACTTTGACAAATGCAAAATAATTTTATTTGGTAGGTAAGGTTTCAATAAAATAATCCAGACATATAACCACACCTAAAAGGAAAGATTAAATTATTTGTATGCCATATATATATTGATGCGTGCAAAGTATTTTTTACCTTCCATTCATTTGCTTTCCAATTTGCAATATCATTGAGACTTCTTACAGTCCTGTTTGCCCCGGATTCTACTCTGACTCTCAACCAAGCCTCGTCTATTTGTTCCTTTTTTTTGGCATTGACATAGAATTCCGCACTGTGATTAGTACTTGCAAAAATTTGCCTTGTTAAGGAACGCAAAACACCTACATATAGACGTGGATTTAAAAATGCCTAATTATAATTAAAGTCGCGATGGAGCAAATTACCTAGCAGCATGGTGTGCATGTAATCAAAACTGAATCCGTTCACCATGTTGAAGTCTTTCAATGCCAGGAAGTAAGTTGCAGTTTTTATGCCATGTGGGTTTTTACCTTTTTTTTTGCCTGCAGTTTCATCTTTGAAATGATCCTGAACATCATCAATGAATTTCTCATGAGTCCTGACGTCCGCGGCCAAATCTTCCTTTAGAAATATCCATTTTTTATCTTCACCAGTGGCTGTCTATATATATATATATTAATTGACAATCTGAAGGGAAAATTTTATTTTATGTCATTATAACGTCGCGATATACCTCGTAATGTTGACCTTTGGCGTAACACCATGGACAACTGCTTTCTCCATTAAACTGTCTTAATCCTTGTAAAAGACACCGTGCTGCAGAGTCAGCTGCCATTATGGGAAACTTGACCTTTGAATGGTATGTGACAGATCCATAGGTCCATTCTATTCCTTCAGTTATTATTTCATTGCATTGTTCGATAAATCCCCGAAGGTAAGTGTGAAAGTTCGGTTTTTTAAAACCAAACCAAAGTGCTACCAGAATGGTGTTATTCCTATATAGATATAAGCAATTTATTTAAACAAAATGCTGTCATTGAAAAAAAAATACCTTCTCATTCTGTATTCCAATTCATTTATAGATAAGAAAATAGGCCAAATACTGAACGTTGAAGATTGGTAGATATTTACACCATCTGTGTTCATACACACGGAAAAGTCTTGATTTTTTAAACCTATAAAGAAAATTCCAAAAGATTACAAGAATGCAATGCATAATCCAAAATTATGTGATACCTAGTTTTTGGTAAGCCTTTCCATCCATAATGTCCGACACATAATCTTGGTTTGGAGATGGATTGTTGCGGAGATGGACTCTACTAAGTAAATTTTCGGCGATGCTTGGACTTTTCAAGTTTTTCTCTAAGACTTTTTTGACATTGAAATGAACATAATAAAAGCCCTTTTTCTTTAGCGTGTTGAAGTCAATCTTTGATTTACAATTTTCGTTGCTACATTCCCTGGCATTTAACGGAATGTCCCTCTGACACGTTGGACAAAAGTAATTTTTCGTCAAAGTTGTTAATTCGTTTGCAATATTTAAACCTTTTTCAAGAAGATATTTGGATTTTGGTAATATCGACAACTCAGGCATGTGTATATTCAGAATGTTCAGAGTGTCATTTAGTCCAGATTGTGAGAGCTTGTGGCGCTGTAGATAGGCGTACAAAATCAATCGACTTTCTTCGGTGCTGATTTTACAGCCTTCAAAGAGTTGGTTTGCAAGCTATAAAGGAATATTGGATGAGCTTTTAGCGTGCACGTTTCATTATGAATTTTTGATCAAGTAAAAAATAGAGACACATTACCTCATCCACCATCTGATTAGCAGGTGTTGCTGCAGCGTCAACTCGATCCAATGTACTGAAGTCAACGTCGTCGCCAGTCTCTTCTGCACTGTCTGTGTCACTTTGTTGAAACTGTTGGAACAATAAAGACTGATAAAAAGAAAGCTTTCTGATAATTATTACAGCGGTCGGCCACTATGCAGCATTTAGAGAAAATTAAATATATACCGCCTCGACGTCTTGTTGGTAAGCTTCAAGTTCATCGACAGGAAACAAGGATTCTTGAGGCAAATCACTTTTTGTTTGTTGCTGAAGCAATTTTTCCATCCTCTTATTACGAAAAACAAATGTCAAAGAGTTGTACGCAGTTAGCAATTCATGGAAATGATACCAAAAATTTCTTACCTTCTTTGCAAGGAACCGTCTTTGACGACTGACAACGAGTTTGCCATGGTAATTTTTATAAAAATAGTAACCCCTGCTTTGCCTTTTTGGACTCCCTTTAGTTGCCATATTGCTAAATTCTTTTGACAAAGTGACGCACGTACAACAATTTCTTTTGAACTGCTTGTTTGAAATTGTTTGACAGTTTACGTACGAGATTGCGTGCCCGCGTTTTATGAAAAATGTAACGGAATTAAGCACTTTCCTCAAAATTGTGCCCAAATAATTGTAAGTCAAGTAAATAAAAAATTGAAGCTCGATACGCGTTTTGTAAACAGTGTAAAATTTTCGTATACCTCTTTTTTTCAGGGGTCTAATAATTAACCTTCAAAATTTGAATCACAGATATTGGCCTAACCAGTATTAAATTAAAGGTTCAAGAAACATGCCATATTTGATGCAGTTGACTATATAATTATATGACATTTTATAAATAACATGTTTTTTTATTTCCACAAACTTTTAGGCCAGAAATTGTTTTATATTTTTTGTTTAAAAGTCAAAGGATTATAATGCAGCCCTCCCCTAGATGCTGGCCGGCAGTTTTAGAAAGCAACGCGCCAAAACCTTTAAGGTGGGGCTTTCACAGGTGGCTGGGGAAAAACCAATCAGTTAAGTGATAACCCTGTAACTTGGAATATTCCATTACAAATTTTGTGAATAAAACGCCATCGTTTTTTCGTGAATCTTTATTGAAAATGGCTGCAGCACAACACGTTATTCTATCACGTGGAGATTTTTTGGTCTTTTTAAATTGGCCCAACAATGGAGAACACGTAAGATTTTTTGATTTTCTATATTGTCGTTCTTGGCGAGACATTTGATGTTGTATTCAGACGGCAAGGCATATTCTTGAGCGAATCGAAGCCGAGATTCTTACAATAACCGCTCGTGACCAATATCTGATGGCCATGGATTGGTTTAGTGTTCTGAAGGAAGGTGTCTCGATGCACTTTTACCTACGTGGCATTGCTCCGGAGTTTCCGGAGCGGGATCACCGTTACTGGATGAATGAGGCGAACATTCAGGGAATGAAAGACATGGCCAACATGGCCCTTATGCGCATTGAAAGGCTGTATCGGTATTTTCACCGTTCAGTACGTAGTCCACTCCTCCCTCGTCGTGTACGCAATTAAGCCCAGGTAAGACAGTTTTCATAGATGGTGACCCGTAATGACCGGTTTAGCTCCCGTGACAGTTTTTCCGCTGGGTGGGCGATTATACATTTATTTTGCCTCCAAATGCTTTTCTAGGATCGCCAATTCTTTGCCGTTTGTCTGTAAACGCAAAATTACGAAACGTAGTGCATCAAGTTAAATTTCTTTCAGGATACGCTGTATTACAATTGGATTTACCCGCGATTACATCAGTTTGAATAACCAGCGTCTCAAGATCGAGCGTCAAAATATATTTTTTCTTATCTTTTTTTTCTGAATAATAAAGTTTGTTTTAATTGCAATTTACTTTATTATGTACTTTAAAAAGGGGAGAAACTGTGAAGTTTATTTATCAAAGATGTTTACAAAACGTGTAGCGAGCTTCCATTTCTTATTTAGCATCAATCTATTTATTTTGCCGCTATTTGGTGCTCGGGCTTAATCTCGTTACTTCGCGTCATTTTGGAAAAAATGCCTCCAAAACATGATACTTTAAACTCATTTTATGACCAAAAATTACTAACAAGAAAGCTGAAATATGTCATTTCTATATTCTTCAGACCCTAAATAGATTTGTTTAAGCCTTCACCTTCAAAAACTTTCATTTTTTATAAGAGAAAACAAAGAGACAAAGTAGAAAGGGCCATGAATGTTATTGCTTTAAATTCAGTCACTTAAACTTTGATTTATCAATTCAAACATAGCACACCTTGCTTTATTTTACCTCCCCTTTTCAAAACATATTTTACTTTTGCTTTTCGATGAGAAATTGCCGAGATATTATAACTTGTCATTTTGTTCATTTTGTTGTCAGCCTGTTCATTTTCATATTTTTATTTCTGTGAAAAACGACACTTTTTCTTTTAAAACATGCAAAAAAAATGAAAAAACAGCGAATACGTATAAGTATCGGTAACAAAAATTTCATCGCACATTCGTTAAACGGCAAAGTCCAGTGACTTTTGTCAAATCTAACCCCGGCCTTACAATGGGGGTGAGTTTGTCGTTTCACTTTTTGGTCACGGACCCGTAGTTAAGAGAAAAATCACAATTTGTGATAAATTGGTTGAAAATTTTGACATAATGCATAAAATATGTTTTGAAGCCCTGTCCCTCTTGATTTAAAATTAACTTTCATTTTGAAAATTGGTTGAAAAATGGCTGAGTTGTGATGCGTTTTCCTATGGAAAATGATCAAAGCTTGGAAATTTTAAGGAAAACATAAATTTGACAAAATACTGTTGCGAATTTTGAAAACTGTAATAAAATATAGAAGAAAGGTCGTCCCTTCAGGATTCTATATGTAGTCAAAACAAGAGAATTGAGTAACAAATGATTGAGTTTCATGTGTTTTTCCAGTGAGTTTTTCCCATTTTTTTTCATCGTCCGCGTAGTTAAGAGAAAAATCACAATTTGTGATAAATTGGTTGAAAATTTTGACATAATGCATAAAATATGTTTTGAAGCCCTGTCCCTCTTGATTTAAAATTAACTTTCATTTTGAAAATTGGTTGAAAAATGGCTGAGTTGTGATGCGTTTTCCTATGGAAAATGATCAAAGCTTGGAAATTTTAAGGAAAACATAAATTTGACAAAATACTGTTGCGAATTTTGAAAACTGTAATAAAATATAGAAGAAAGGTCGTCCCTTAAGGATTCTATATGTACTTAAAACAAGACAATTGAGTAAAAAATGGATGAGTTTCATGTGTTTTTCGAATGAGTCATTTCCTATTTATGTTCATAAACAACACGTTTGTGACGTCAAAAACCTTTGCTAATTCCTCCATTTATTGGTTTTACAGTTATCAAAAGAGTTTTTAATGAGTCTTTTATAAGATTTGCATGTAAAAAACTAAAGTAAAAAAATAAAAGAGGAAGACTTTTTAGGGCGACACCGGGGGGCGAACGACAAATCTTTGGGGAAAATGCCGTCCTTGCCCGGTACGTTTAACCATTCGTCCAAGAAAGTCTCCCTCAAAGGAAGGGGTTCACCAAATGGGTTTTGTGATGAAAAAAAGGGAGGACCATTAAATAAATAATTGGATGTAGACCCCCCACCCACCCCCAACCGAGGAGTCAACAGACTTCATCCATTACAAGACATTAAAACACACAATTTTATTTTTGTATTCCTATATTTTTCTTTATTCTTAAGAAGAAGAAGAAGAAGAAGAAGAAGAAGAAGAAGAAGAAGAAGAAGAAGAAGAAGAAGAAGAAGAAGAAGAAGAAGAAGAAGAAGAAGAAGAAGAAGAAGAAGAAGAAGAACTATAGTTGAATTTTAACTTTAATGCTTTAGGTCAAGTAAATTAAATTGGCCTTGGCTTCTTTCAAGTAGGTGTTGGTCAAGACCTCAATGTCGATGGTGTACCTATGTAGGCTCTGGCTCAGGTTAACTTTTTTTTGAAAAGTCCCATCCGCCAAGAGCCGTTCCCTTGTGTGCAGAAGCATTGGAGCTAGCTCCAGACAAACGTCAAAGAATTGGCGATCCTAGAAAAGCATTTGGAGGGTCCCAATCTATGAAAACTTTGGTTTTCAAATCAAATAATTAAATACCAGCTCATCAACGTATTCCACACAGTATTTCATTTCCCTAAGCCACTCTAAATAAAACAGCATTTCACCCATGCGGTCACAAATTTCTTTCACGTTCATCGTCCCGTACGCTGACGACCACAGGAGTTCCAGGGGCAAAAAGGAAAGTTCTGCCGCGTTCGCCATTTTGGAATTTCAAAATTATTTATATACTTTGATTTTTAGCTTGGAAGGATTAAGATCTAGTAGTGTACGCAGTTTAGATGAGTAACGACAAGTTAGTCCGCAGCTTTTCTTAATGTCGTTTTTTGAAACTTGGAAACAGGGCGACTCGATTTGTAATTTGATTTTTCCAAATACTATTTAATTCAGGTTATTTGCATCATATATACTTC
>Ga0194118_10007069_pt1 | contig 10908 bp, 14 predicted proteins | sample TA2MahsurfametaG_2_FD_148662 | JGI IMG/M metagenome (GOLD analysis project Ga0194118, IMG submission 148662) | Freshwater microbial communities from Lake Tanganyika, Tanzania - TA2015013 Mahale N5 surface | ecosystem: Environmental > Aquatic > Freshwater > Lake | place: Tanzania: Lake... | reverse complement strand
AAAACATTTATACTCACCTTTTTTTCTAAGATTTTTTTCTAAAGATCTTTTTTGAAATTCAGTTAATTTTAAAATTGGAGATCCACCACCCATCAACTTATATATGCCTTTTGCTTTTTTTTCTCTTAAAGATGAAATTAATTTTGCAATAAAAAATCTAAAAGGTTGAATAATATTTATGATTGCAGGATCATTAAATAAATTAAACAAAAATGGCTTTACAGATTCTTGCTTATCAGGCCCTCCTAAGTTCATTAATATAACTGCTCTTTTCATAATCTATTTTCTTTAACTATCTCAACCATGTGTCTTATGTTTTCAATTTTTGCATCGGGTGTAATTCCGTGACCCAAATTAAATATATATGGATAATCCTTAAATATATTTAGGTATTTATAAACAATCTTTTTTACATTTTTTTTTTCTCCGCAAAGTACGGCCGGGTCAATGCCTCCTTGGATTGGTATTCCATTAAAATTAGTAACTGCCCAAGAAGGATTAATAAACTGATCGATTGAAATACAGTCTGGTTTTACAAAATTTACAAAATTTTTGTATTTTTTTCCAATTCCTCTTGGAAAGCATATTATTGGTATATTTGGAAATTTTCTCTTTACTGAACTTAATATTGTCTTTGTTGGATAATAACAAAATTTATGTAATTGATTTTCCTTAATTAATCCTGCCCAACTATCAAAAATTTGAATAGCTTCAGCCCCGCTTTCAATTTGTTTCTCTATATGAAGGGTTACAAAGTTTGTGAGTAAATTTATAAGTTTGTTAGTAAAGTTTAAGTTTTTAATTTTAAAATTATGTTTTGGAGATTTTCTATTCAACATATAAACTGCTAACGTCCAGGGTGCGCCCACAAATCCAATTAAGTTTTTTCCCTTAATTTTTTTTTTTACAATTTTGATTTGATTATATACTTCAGAATTTTTTCTTATAAACTTATGGTATTCACTAATTTTTAATAAATTTTTCTTTTGGAGAGGTTCTAGAATTGGGCCTACATTTTCAATATAATATACTTTTTGGCCAAGTGAATTTGGAATAATTAAAATATCAGAAAATATTATTGCAGCATCTAAATTAAATCTCCTTATTGGTTGTAGTGTGATTTCGTTTGAAATTTTTGAGTCTAAACATAAATCTAAAAAACTTTTTTTTTGTAACCTTATTTTTCTGTACTCAGGTAAATATCTCCCGGCTTGTCTCATAAACCATATGGGAAATAAATTGGTTTTAAAATTTAAAGTTTGAACTAGTCTAAACATAAAATAATTAATTAAAGTTTATTGTAGCTTATGGTGCTGTTTATTATGTTAAAAAAACATATTAGATTTCTATAAACAAGCTTATTAACCTTTCTATTTATTATAATATAAGCAAATTAAAGATAAAAAAAGTTATAAACAATATTATATCACATGACCTCCAAAGAAGATGAGTTTAATAAAATGTTATTATTTTTAAAAGGAAACTTAATAACTTTAATTTATTACAATATTTTTCTTTAAACTGTTAATTTTTAGTTTTTATAAACATAGTTATGAACAATAAATTTGATCTTTATTTAGTCTCCGATTCAACAGGAGAAACTCTAGATAGAATAGCTGTTGCTATAAAAGCTCAATTTGAAGATGTAGATTTATCTGTTCATCACTTTTCATTTATAAGAACCAAAGACCAAATAAATGCACTTATAAAAAGATGTAAAAAAGACAAAAATCCGATTGTTTTATACACATTGGTTGAGCAAGAAGCAGTTAGTTACTTAAAAGATACGGCTTTAATAGAAAAAATTACTTGTTTAGGTGTTCTTGATCATCTTGTCTTAAAATTTGAAAACATTTTAAACAAAAAAGCAAATCACGTTCCAAGCGGTCAACATGTGCTTAATAAAGAATATTATGAAAAAATTTCTTCTATGCATTTTACAATTGAACATGATGATGGTCAAAAGTTAGAATCTATAAATGAGGCCGATATAATAATTTTTGGTGTAAGCAGAACCAGTAAGACACCGACAAGCATTTATTTAGCAAATAGAGGTTATAAAGTTGCAAATATTCCACTAACCGGAACAGAGAACATAGATTCGTATTCAATTGATTTCAAAAAAAAAACTGTTGTTGGCTTTGTTATTGATCCCCACAGATTAGAAGATGTTAGAAGAACAAGATTAAATTTAATAACCGAGGATAGACACACAAATTATATTAATATTGAAAGCATTCAAAAAGAGGTAGAAGACTCAAAAAAATTATTTAGTTTAAAAAGTATACCAGTTATTGATGTTACAAGACGTTCGGTTGAGGAGACTTCTGCTTCAATAATTAAAATTCATGAAATTAAGCATAATTTATGAAAGATCTAGTTCTTGCCTCCTCAAGCGGGATTAGAAAAATAATACTCGAAAAACATAATTTTAATATTTTAGTTCAAGCTCCAAATGTGGATGAAGAAGAAATAAAAAAATCATTATTACAAGAAAACGCAAAACCCATAGAGGTTGCAGAAACGCTCGCAAGATTGAAGGCGGTAAAAATTAGCGGAAAATATAAGGATCAAATAGTTCTTGGTGCGGATCAGGTTTTAAGCCTTGAAGGGAGAATATTTAACAAGCCTAAAGATAAAAAAGTAGCAAAATTTATTCTTCAACAACTTAACAATAGAGAACATGAACTTATCAGCTCAATATGTCTTGCTAAAAACGGTTCGTCTATTTGGAATTATACAGAAAGCTCTTTTTTAAAAATGAAAAAGTTTGATGATTTATATTTAGATGAGTATCTTAATAACATTTCTGATGATATTCTACAACGATACGGAGTTTATCAAATCGAAGGTGAAGGTAGAAAACTTTTTTCAGAAATAAAAGGAAACGACTTTTCTATAATGGGAATGCCAGTTGATGCATTAATCAATTATTTTAAAGTGAATGAAAAAAAATAAAAATAAATTCTTAGTTATAGGAGATCCAATAAAACACTCTTTATCACCAATTTTACATAATTATTGGTTCTCAAAATATAAAATTAATTCTTTATATTTAAAAAAAAAAGTTAAAAGAAAAAATTTAAGTAAAATAATTAAAGATATAAAAAAAAAGATTTACTATGGAGCTAATGTAACTTTACCTCTGAAATCCAGTATAATTCCTTATGTGGATATTATCACTTCGTTAGTAAGAAAAACTAATTCCATAAATACGATTTATATTAAAAATGGAAAATTACATGGTGATAATACAGATGTTTTTGGTTTTTATAATGGGATATTAAGCAGGATTAAAAAAAAATGTGAAAAAGCTTTAATCATTGGAGCCGGAGGTGTTACCTCATCAGTAATAGTTGCTCTTAAGAAAAAATGGAAATTAAAGAAAATTTATATTGCGAATAGAAATTTAAGAAAATCATTTATTCTCAAGCGTAGATTTGGAAAAGTTATTGAAGTTGTTAAGCTTAGAAATCTTCAAATTTTTAAGGATAACATTGATTTAGTCATCAACACTTCAAGCTTGGGTCTTAAACCAAAAGATAAAATTAAGCTAAATTTTTCTAATTTTAAGAAGAAAATATTTATTGATTTAATCTACAACCCAGAGCGAACATTGTTTTTAAATACAGCAAAAAAATTCAAGAATCATATTTATTCAGGTCTTCCAATGTTTATTTACCAGGCACAAAAATCATTTAAGATATGGACCAATATTTTACCCAAAGTAAATCAGGGGACTTATAAGTTACTTAGAAGATATTTGTGATAGCTCTTGGAATTGTTGGAGAAATTGGATCTGGTAAAACTTACGTTAGTAAAGTATTTAAAAATTGTGGTTATAATGTATTTGATGCAGATAAAGTAGTACATAATATTTATAAAAAAAATAAATATGTAAATCAAAAGATATCTAAAATTTTTAAGTTAAGTAGTAAAAGAGTAAATCTTAAAGATCTTGCTAATGTAATTATAAGAAATCCCCATAAACTTGTTAAACTAAATAAAATTATTCATCCCGAGGTAAAAAAAAATTTATTAGATTTTATTAAAAAAAATAAAAAAGAAAAATTAATAGTTTTAGATATTCCTCTGCTTTTAGAAACTAGTTTTAAATATTTTGCAGATATTGTAGTTTTTGTAGATACACCTGACAAAATGTTATTTAAATTTAGGAAGAAAAGAAAAATTAATATTAAGTTAATTAATGTTTTAAAAAAATATCATCTTGATAAGGAAAAAAAAAAATTTTTGTCAGATTTTGTAATAAAAAATACAAATTTAGATTTTTTAAAATCTCAAACAAGGACTATAATTAATAAAATTATATTAAATGGTTAAAGAAGTAGTTTTGGATACAGAAACCACTGGTCTATCCATTGAGAAAGATAGAATAGTTGAGATTGCTTGCATTGAACTTGATAATCATTTACCAACAAAAAATATTTTCCATACGTTTTTAAATCCAGAAGGTGTAAAGGTTTCCGAGGATGCTTTTGAGATACACGGTTATTCAAATGAATTTTTAAACGACAAGCCAAAGTTTAAAGAGATTGTAAAGAATTTTCTTCAATTCATCGAGGGAAAAAAAATAATAATTCATAATGCAGATTTTGATTTAAATTTTCTAAACAAAGAGCTTCGAAATTTAAATTTAGAAACTATAAATAAACAAAATGTTATTGATAGTTTAACTCTTGCAAGAGAAAAATATCCTGGGGCAACGGCAAAAAATTTAACATCTTTATGTAAAAAATTTAAGATTGATACTTCATCGAGAGAAAAACATTCTGCTTTATTGGATTGTAAGCTGTTGTCTAAAGTCTATATTGAGTTAATAGACGATAAGGAGTTTAAGTTTTCATTTAATAAACAGTATGAAGATCTTAATCAAATAACTAAAATTGAACCTTTAGGTAAAGTTATTAAGCCATCTTCTGATGAAGTCGAAAATTATAAAAAGTTTTTAAAAAAAATATAGTGAATGCAATTATTCTTAAACAGCAGTTTTTTCTTTATTTTCATACATTTCTATAAAGTCAAAGTCTTTTTTAAATTTAAACTCTTTAAAACCTGATTGCTGAAACAAATTGCTAAGAATATCAATGATCTTTTTTGAAAAAAGATTTGGTATTTCAGCAAGCATAATTTTTTTTACTTCATTTTCAGTAATTTTTTGTTCTAATATTTTAAACACTATAGCTAAACAGACTTCTGCATGAATTTTATTTTTAATATTTTGAGGAGCCTCAAAAAATAGTTTTAAATTTAGTTCATTTATTTGATTGGAAAGAGGATTATTTTGTATGTCTATTTTAGTTTCATATTTTTGAATATCTTGCGCTAAGTTTGTATAGGCTTCTGAGGTTGGAATTTTAAAGGAAATCTGTTTTATAAAATCCGCTATAATTTGGTATTTTTTCCCCATTAAAATGATAATTTGGCTATTTGTAGATAGTGAGTTTTATTGTCTTTTGCATATTTGAATATATTCGTGTTAATCCTATATTAAATGTTCAAAAATTACAAAAATGAATGAAAATTTTGGGTTTATAGACATAATATTACTTGCATTTATTGCTGGTCTAATAATTTTAAGACTTAGAAATTCATTAGGTAAAGGTGCAGAGGATAGCGCTTTGCGTGCAAAGAATATGCAATCTGCAAATGTAGAAACTTTAGAAAAAATAGATAAAGATATTACACCATCTTTAAAGACCAACCAGTTTAATGAAACAATTTTTTTAAAAGGTGCACAAGCGGCATATGAAATGATTGTAAATGCATTTGCAAATGGAGACAAAAAAACTCTTAAAGATCTTACTGATTCTGAAATTTATAAAAATTTTATTTCTATAATTGATGAAAGACAACTAAAAAAAATAAAAAATGAATTTACTTTTATAGGTATTAAAAAAGCAAAAATTGAAGAAGTTAAAAATGAAGAAACTATTTATAAAGTTAAAGTAAGATTTATTAGCGAAATAATATCATCTTCAAAGGACGAAAATGGAAAAACAATTGATGGTAATATTAATGAAATTCAAACAGTTAATGATGTTTGGGTATTTAGAAAAGATTTAAATTCGGATGATCCAACTTGGTATTTAACTGAAATTTCTCAAACTTTAGATGAGAAAGATCAAAAAAAATAAAAAAAAAGATTTAATAACACAAGAAGATATTTATTTATGGGAAAGTTTTAAAAAGCAAAGTCATATTTCTTTTGAAGATAAGGATTTAAATATCTATCAACCGTCTAAAAAATCTAAATTTGATTTAAAATTTGATTTTCATGGGTATTCAATTCATGATGCTTTTGAAAAGGTTGATGAAATTTTTGATTTTAGTAAGAAGAAGAAACTTGCCAGTATATTAATAGTTACAGGGAAAGGCCAAAGATCTCAAGTTTCTCAGGATCCTTATAAATCTCAAGATTTAAGTTTGTTGAGATATGCTATACCGGATTATATCAAAAAAAATTATCTTAATAGAATTATTTCAATTTCAATAGCAAGTGTTGAAAATGGAGGTGAAGGTGCTTATGAAATTAAACTTAAGAAATTATAAAATGAATTTTGATAAATCTTTATCACCTTTAATGTCTCCAAGGTTTTTTTGCACATAGGCCTTATTGATTAGTACAACTTCGCCACTTCTATCGGGGGCAGTAAAACTTATATCATCTAAAATTCTTTCTATAATTGTGTGAAGTCTTCTTGCTCCAATATTTTCTATAGTAGAATTTACATATGTTGCAATTTCTGCGATTTCATCAACACCATCGTCTAAAAATTTTAAACTTACATCTTCAGTCTTCATCAGGGCTTCGTATTGCTTAATCAAACTATTATCAGGCTCTTTTAGTATCCTTATAAAATCTTCTTTGGTTAATGGATTTAATTCTACTCTTATTGGCAATCTTCCTTGAAGTTCAGGCAATAAATCAGAGGGTTTTGCAAGCTGAAAAGCACCAGATGCAATAAACAATATATGATCCGTTTTGATGGTACCATATTTAGTATTTACCGATGTCCCCTCAATTAAAGGAAGTAAATCTCTTTGAACACCCTCTCTTGATACGTCAGCTCCAATTCTTTCACTTCTTGCTGAAATTTTATCTATTTCATCTAGGAAAACTATTCCATTATTTTCAGTTGCAAATTTTGCTTCTTTCAAAATTTGATCTTGATCTAAAAGTTTTTCTGACTCTTCATCTATTAAATAATCATAGGACTCTTTAACACTGATTTTTCTTTTTTTCTTTTTTACACCTAATCCCTTTCCAAATATATCACTAATGCTGATCATTCCAATTGTTCCTGATGCTCCAGGAATTTCAAAAGAAGGAGATGTTGTATTTTCTTGAACAAAAATTTCTATAATGTTTTCGTCAAGATCTCCAGCTCTCAATCTTTTTCTATAACTTTCTTTAGTTGCTGAGCTTGCATTTTTTCCAACTAAGGCTTCTAATACTCTTTCCTCTGCAGCAAGTTGGGCCTTTGTTTTAACTTCTTTTCTTTTTTGATCTTTTATCATGGAAATAGCAATCTCCATTAAATCTCTAATAATTTGTTCAACATCTTTGCCAACATATCCAACTTCTGTAAATTTTGTTGCTTCAACTTTTATAAAAGGTGCTTGAGCTAGCTTAGATAATCTTCTTGATATTTCAGTTTTTCCAACACCTGTAGGTCCAACCATTAGAATATTTTTAGGTAGAACCTCATCTTTCATGTTATCTGTTAACATTTGACGTCTCCATCTATTTCGAAGTGCAATAGCAACTGCCCTTTTTGCTTTATTTTGACCAACCACATATCTATCAAGTTCGGATACTATTTCTCTAGGAGAAAAACTTGTAATTTTTTCTTCCTCTTTTTTTTTTATTTTAGAGTTTTTCAATTGTGACATTGTTATTTGTAAATACGCAGATTTCAGATGCAACTTTTAGAGACGCTAAAGCTATTTCTTCTGCTGTTTTATTTGTATCCATCAAAACTTTTGCTGCAGCAAGAGCATAATTACCGCCAGAGCCGATGGCTATAACTCCATGTTCTGGTTCAAGCACATCTCCATTGCCACTTATCATAAAACTTTTTTCTTTGTCTGCAACTGCCATTAAAGCTTCTAATCGCCTTAAGTATTTGTCTGATCTCCAATCTTTTGCAAGTTCAACGGCTGCTCTAGTTAAATTTCCAGCATGTTTTTCTAATTTTGCCTCTAATCTTTCAAAAAGAGTAAATGCATCTGCTGTTGATCCAGCAAATCCAGCAATCACATTTTTATTTTCAATTTTTCTAACCTTTTTTGCTGTGCTTTTTATAATAGTATTACCAAAACTTACTTGTCCATCTCCAGCTACGACAACATCTTTATTTTTTCTAACAAGCACAATCGTTGTGCCATGCCATTTATCTTCATTCATATATTAATAACTTATATAAAGAGATGGTTATTAATTAATATTATTCAAGTTTAGCTAGAATTTATTGATAAACTAATCTTTTGTTTATATATCAGTCAACCTCATGAGATCAGCAAAAGTAGTAAGAAAAACTAAAGAAACATCTATCGAAATTAAAGTTAACTTAGATGGAAAAGGAAAATCTACTATAAAAACTGGAATAGGTTTTTTAGATCACATGCTCGAGCTTTTTTCAAAGCATTCTTTAATAGATTTAGATTTAAATGCTAAGGGAGATCTGCATGTTGATGAGCATCATACAACCGAGGATATAGGTATTGTTTTAGGACAAGCAATAGCAAAGGCTCTTGGAAAAAAAATTGGCATAAAAAGGTACGGAACTTCTTATGTTCCAATGGATGAAACATTAACTAGGGTATCATTAGACATTTCTAATAGACCTTATCTTGTCTGGAAAGTTAATTTAAAGCTTGAAAAATTAGGAGAAATGGATTCGGAATTATTTAAAGAATGGTTTCAGGCTGTTGCACAAAATGCTGGTATTGCAATGCATGTTGAAAACTTATACGGAGATAATACTCATCATATCGTCGAATCTTGTTTTAAAGCATTTGCGCTATCATTAAAAATGGCAATTGAAATAGAAAAAAGATCAAAAAATTTATTACCATCTACAAAAGGAAAACTTTAAAATTAAATTTAGAGTTTATGCAAGTTACAATTGTTGATTATAATTCAGGAAATTTAAAATCAGTATATAGTGCTTTAAATAAAGCATCAAATGAATGTAAAAAAAAAATAAAAATTAGAATATCTAATAATCCTAAGATTATTTTGGGTTCAGATAAAATTATTTTACCAGGACAAGGGTCATATCATCATTGCACAAGTTCAATTTTATCAATTAAAGATTTATGGGAAGTTCTTAATTTTTTCGTATTAAACTTAAAAAAACCAATATTTGGAATCTGTGTTGGTATGCAAATTTTTTCAAATTTTGGTTTTGAAAAGCAAAAAACGAAGGGATTTGGATGGATTCCTGGAGATGTAAAGAAAATAAAAACATTGAAAAATTTAAAAATCCCACATATGGGATGGAACGAGGTAAATATATTAAAAAAAAATACTTTTTTATTAAAAAAAATAAAAAATTTAAGTCATTTTTATTTCGTACATAGTTATAATTTTGAAGTAAAAGATAAAAGATTTATTTTAGCAAAGACTAAATATGGAACGAATATAACAGCCGCAGTTCAAAGAGAAAATATAATAGGTACTCAATTTCATCCAGAAAAAAGTCAAATAGGTGGAGTAAGAATATTGGAAAATTTTTTGAAGATTTAATAAATGCTTGTTTTTCCAGCTATAGATATAAGTAAAGGAAAATGTGTAAGACTTGTTAAAGGAAATTTTAAGAAAAAGACTGTTTTTAATTCTTCACCTTTAAGACAAGCAATCAAATTTGAGAAATTTGGTTTTAAAAAAATACATATAGTCAATTTAGATGGATCTCTGGGTTTTAAAAAAATCAATCATCAACAAATCTTAAGAATAATTAGAAAAACAAAACTCCATATTCAATTAGGCGGGGGAATTAGAACTTTAAGGGATGTTCAATACTGGCTAAAAAATGGAGTTTCTAACGTTGTTCTAAGCAGTATGATGCACGAAAATTTCAATGAATTTAAACTAGTTGTAGCTCTTTATTCAAAAAAAATTTCATTTGCTATAGATTTGCGAGGTAAAAATATTTTTTACAAAGGTTGGACAATTAAAAAAAAAATTAATTTAAAGAAATTTTTAAAAAGAGTTTACGATATAGGTATAAAGAATATTATTCTTACAGATATTGATAGAGATGGTACGAAGAGTGGCGTAGATATCAAAAATTTAAAAAAGATTTTAATTTATTTTAAATATCCCATAATTTATTCTGGAGGAATATCCTCTAAAAAAGATTTATTAGAAATTAAAAAACTTAAATTAATAAAAGGGATAATTGTAGGTAAAGCGCTTTATGAAATGCATGAAAATTTAAGCTGGAAAGATTTATTGGTTAAATGAAAAGTTATGAAAATAAAATCAAACTTGCAATTGAACTGTATAATAAAGGAAAAGTCTTAGACTCAAAAAAAATACTAGATAATATTTTTAATAAAGATCTTAATGATAATTTTTTAACTAATTTTTATGGCTTAGTATGTTTAGAGTTACATTTGTATGCTGATGCAGAAAAATTTTTAAAAATATCATATGAAAAAAATCCCTCTAATCCTGAGGTAAATCTAAATCTTGGTCTCTTAAATTTAAAAAAAAAGAATTTTATTAAAGCAAAATCTTTTTTTGAGAATTCAATTAATTTTGATGAAAAATATGAGAAAGCTTACCAAGGCTTAGCAATATCCAATGAAAGCCTTCTTGCAAAAGAAGAAGTTATTTTTTTTTATAAAGAATGTATTAAAAAATTTCCTAATAATTTT
>Ga0194118_10007068_pt1 | contig 10909 bp, 11 predicted proteins | sample TA2MahsurfametaG_2_FD_148662 | JGI IMG/M metagenome (GOLD analysis project Ga0194118, IMG submission 148662) | Freshwater microbial communities from Lake Tanganyika, Tanzania - TA2015013 Mahale N5 surface | ecosystem: Environmental > Aquatic > Freshwater > Lake | place: Tanzania: Lake... | reverse complement strand
ACTGCCTGTTTGAGGCCACCCCCGACGTGAGTGAGATCACCCCTTAAAAAAGTGGCTTCAGCGTGAAGCCTAATTTTGATCAGTCATGACAATTATTCAAGCCACGGCGCTAATCATCGTAGGAGTTGTGTTGATGCTATATGGCTTAATGCTGATTAGCCCTGACCGCGAGCCCGACGGAAGCACTCAAAAGTCCTTCTTAAACCGCCATCGCAAGAGCAAACACTGAAAGGACAACTCACCAACCGACAGGGCTGGGCTTAGTTAGTCTGGAGTTAAAGAGTTTGCGCCGAAACTTTGTCGGAAACTTCAGAAACTTTTGAAATAAGACTCGATTCCGAGGTTCGGAACGACGGCGTGCTCATCAACGCCATCACCGGGCTCGGCACGTCTAAGGATAAAAGTGAGTACTACGCCATTCGCACCCCCAGACTGCTAGCTGAGCAGGAGCTAGAGGCGCTGTACTACGACCCACTCTGCCGCCGTGTCGTTGATATCTACGCTGAGGCCGCCGTCACCGAGCAGGCAACGATCAAGATTAGTGAAGAGACCGAAGAATACGAAGGCACAATCAAAGCTTTCGAAAACTTCCTAGAAGAACTCGACTTTTTTGACTACGTCGAAGAAGCTCTCAAGTTGCAGCGTCTGTATGGTGGCTCAGCCATTTTTATGGTGCTCGATGACGGGCTGGAGCCTGATCAGCCTGTGCGGCCTGAACTTGTAAGAGGCATCGCAGACCTAGTCCCCCTCTCAAGACGTGAAATTACGCCCAACGACTACAACTACCTCAACTACCGCAACCCCGAATACTATCGGATCTCAACCAGCAAGTCAGTTAACCAGCAGAACGACCTCCAATATCTGCTCGTCCACAGCTCCAGAGTCCTGCGATTCGACGGCCTCTTCCTCCCCTGGCGGCAGCGGCTGATCAACGACGGCTGGGGCATGTCGTACCTCCAGCCCTTCTACGAAGTGTGGAAGCGCTATCGGGGTGCCACCGACGGCATGGCGACCATGCTCAACGAGATGGACCTGTTCGTCCACAAGATCCCCGGCCTCGCCAGCAAGGTGACCTCCGGTAAGGAGTCGGCACTCCGCGCCCGCCTGGAGGCCAATGCGCTGGCCAGATCCCTCTACGGCGGTATGGCTCTGGACACGGAGGAGGAAGTGAGCTTCGCCTCACGCAGCCTCTCCGGTGCTCAAGACCTCTTCGACCGGCTCCTCGACGACCTTGTAGCCGCCGCCGACATGCCCAAGACTTTGCTCTTTGGGCAGTCCCCGTCTGGTGGGTTGTCCGAATCAGGCAAATACGAGGACAAGAGCTGGGCGCAATCAGTCGAGCGCTTCCAAACCCACAGCCTCCGCAAGCCCCTCAATCAGTTCTTCCAGCTCATCCTCTCGATGCCCCAAGGCCCCACACGGGGTAAGGCTCCTGAGGAGTGGAGCGTCTACTTCCCGCCCTACTTCTCGGAATCTGACAAGGACAAGGCCGAGCTCAGGAAACAGGTTGCCGACACAGACAAGGTTTACGTCGACCTTGGAGTGCTGACTCCACTGGAGGTTCGCCGCTCCCGCTTCTCCGGCACGGAATACAGCATGGACGTAGTGCTGCTGGAGGAGGCTGAACAGGCCCTGCAGCTCAAACGGGAACTGGAACAGGAGGCAATGGTGCAGGGCTATGTCGGTCAGCAGGCTGCTTTAGAGCAGCAAATGAACCCCGAGCCCACAGAGCAAGAAACACCACCGGAAGAACAAGTCAACACCGACTCCGCTGATTTGATCTATATGCATGGCCTGACTCTGCTGGCCAATGCATCAAATGGTGTCTATCGAATGTGTGTTTTGGCGGATCATCTAGGTCACCGTACAGATGGAGAGAACGTAGTACTGGTGGGCAATCGCTTCAACGACAGGAAGATTTATCGCGGTCATTTCATGCGTAAAGACGGCACAATGGAAGCAGGACCCCTGTTGCTGGGCTTTTACTCGTCGCGATCAGCGAATAAAGCTCTCCAAACCTACGCTCCTGGACAGGAGACGGGCCTAACTCAAATCGAAGAAAATGATATCGAGCACTTGAAAACATCGATCTTTGACTACCCGTGACGAAGAGAGAAGACACGAAAGATCTTTACCTGGCTGCCCTGCGCGGTGATGCTGCGGCCCAGCGCAAGTGCACCGCGATGGGGAAGCAATGTGGTGGCCGCTGCATTCCCAAGCATTGGAATTGCCGACTCAGAGGTGAAGGCGATCAGCCTCCCACCAGGGGCAACAAGGTTGAGCTCACTGCTGAGGTTAGAGCTCGCTTGAAGGCGAGAAAATCCGCCAAACGGAACGCGACACTACGCAGGGTTGCCGGCATAGCCGCACTCACTGCCGGTGCCGCCGGGGTTGGAGCTTTGGCCGCCCGTCGCGGAGTCAGCCCCGGGAATGTGACCACTGCGGCGAGTACCGCTGCTGGCCTGCTCACAGCCGCAAACCCGGCAACAGCACTTCCTGGTGCTATGGCAGCTGCAGGCGCCGGAATGGGGGCACGTCTTTACAAGCAAGGTCAGCGGGTCGAGCGCTTCAAAACACAGATCAGAGGTCTAAGTGGTCGCCTTAACGCCAATCTGAACCGCATTCGTCAATACGAGCGAGAGATCGGGGCTAATGAGCGCAAGCTCAGCAGCCTGATGACTCAGATCGCCAACAGCGAATCGCAGCGGGACATGCGGAAGTTGCGGGCTGAGGCTGACGTCGTCGTGAAGATGCTCGACCGCGACAAGCGCCGCATGAAAGACCTAAGGGAATCAGCCCCGAGGACCCAAGCACTGATTGAGCGGGCAACACGACGCACCCGACCCACCGTTGGGAAAGTGCTGAGAGCTGCAGTTAGCGAAGTAAACCAGGCGTCGAGCACAGGCCGCAGCATTAGGAGCCAGCGAGGCGCCTTCAGGCGGAACTTCGGACTGACGGGCTCCGGCAAACCCGGCCCTAAGCCGACTGACTGGGTGGAGCGATATACGAACGAAGACAGCGCTGAGCCTGAGGCTGATATGAAACGGGGCAAAACAACAGGGCGTGAGCCGGCCAAGACCGCTTTTGCCGCCGCTCTCGTCGCTGGCGGTGCGGCAGCTCTAAGGTCCGGCCAGGGAAAGTCGAAAGCCACTCAGGAAGCTAAGGTTCCCTGGGTGGCGTCCAAAGGCCGTCGTACTGAAGATGAGGTCGAGCATCACGGGGAAACCTTCGCTGGCTACAACCAACCCAAGCGAACCCCCAGTCACCCGACCAAATCCCACGCCGTTCTGGCTAAGGAAGGTGAGACAGTCAAGCTGATCCGTTTCGGGCAACAGGGAGTCCAGGGCAGCCCGCCAAAGGAAGGAGAGTCAGAGTCCTACCGAAACCGTCGCCGTTCCTTTCAGGCCCGACACGCGAAGAACATTGCCAAAGGCAAGATGAGCGCCGCCTACTGGGCCAACCGGGCCAAGTGGGACGCGGCAGGAGAGCAGCGCCTGGGAAAGCCCTGCGGGGCTAGCCACATACCCAAGCCGCACACCTGCCACAAGAACGCAGCAGAAAGTGGCCATAACTGGCAAAAGGCAGCCATGATTGTTGGAGCTGTCGCAGGAGGAGCTGCAGTGGCACACGAACTCAGACGCCGCTCGGGAGAGTGGTGGAAAGACCACAAGTGGGATGCACCGTTCGATGAAGAAGGGTTTCAGGAAGCCAAGGCCGCGAATCGGACATGGGATGTATTTGAGCAACGAAAAGCTAGTCATGAGGCTGCCTGTGCTCGGGGAGACGAAGCAAATTTAGAAGGGGAAGAGGTAACGGAGCAACTCTCATTTGAGTTTCCTGCGGGAAAGCTGAGGGCCTCGGCAAGGGGTGATGGCTGGCGCGATGCCAAGACTTGCCGAGGCGGCGGAGCGTTTGGGAAGTATTACGTGCACACGAGTGGGAAATACGGATTTAAGGCATTTTCAGACGAGGACTACGACTCACAACCAGAAGCTGACATGCTGGAGCACGCAAATCGGATTGGTGTCCCCTCCCCCCGGTTTATCAACTACACGGGAAAAGTGTTGCAGCTAGAGCACCTAAGAGGTTACAAGGATATCAGCCATACCAACTTTGGGATGGGAAGAGAGTTCGGGCGCAACATTCCAACAGAAATTAAGAAGAATTTTATTGATGCTGTACGTGCGATGCACGTCGAGGGGATGGCCCACAACGACTTGCACATGGGAAATGTGATGGTGGGATTGGCTAGCCGAAGGGTAAAGTTGGTCGACTTTGGTTTGGCCTCACTAAGGACTGACAGTGACAGCACCGTTCCTTTTAGAGATGCACGAGGCTCTAGGCTGTTGCGAGAGGAGCTGGAATCCATTCCTAATCAGCTAAATATTGGTACGGCCGCTAGCAACCTGATCCAGAGAAGGTACAAGAATGCTCTGCAACTGGTTGAAGATATAGCTGATGCAGAACAGGGTTACGGCAGGGCAAGAAACAAGAGTGGGATGAGTCTGCAGTGGGATACCGCCGAGTTCATCATCAACCGCTACTACAACGATCTCACCCGAATCGTAGAGAGCCAGCCCGATCAGCCAAGATCAAGAACTGTCGAGACCGTTGTACAGCCAAGAATTCCAGGATTTGACAAAGCTCGACTGAAAGCCCGGTGGAACACTAAACAGGCCGCAAATCTCCACCGTGCGCTGGAGAAAGACGCCCTATTTGACATCGCACAGCAAATGGGAGTCTCTCCCACCGTCTTTGAAGACTTCTTGATTTCAGGTAACAAACGTAGTTAATGGAAGATCTGATCGAGTCCTTCAACACTGCTCTTAAGAACGAAGAGCAGCTAGTCGTCGACACAGTTAACAAATCGATTGATAGGGCATTTAATCGTCTTCTTCGGCGTACCTACGGTCAGTTACGAAGCGGTCAATTTCAGACAGCAGAGAGAAATGCTCGCGTTTTGGAGCTGATTCCTCCTCTTCTTCCTGATCAGACTGACGAATACTTATCTGCGTTTCAACGCCTGTTATCTCGGTCAACAGGGTTTGGCCTAGATTTAGCTGCACAGCTGTCAAAGTCTGTATCGAGCTCTCAAGTCGGCGTAACCGTCCCAGCAGAAGCAGTGATAGCAGCAGCGAGGACAGCGCGAGGATACTTAGAAAAACATGGAAGAACATTTTCAACCGCAGCCGCTGAGGTTCTAGCTCAAGGTGTAGCCGAGGGCAGACCAACTGAGGCAATGACCAAGGATCTGCAACGGCGCCTGAAGATCACCAAGACCCGAGCTGAGGTCATTGTAAGAACTGAATCGCTCCGTTCTTACAACGATGCCGCAAATGCGTATTACACGCAAAACGGGATTGATCTTGTAATGTACTACGCCACTAGCGATGACCGTTCGTGTCCTCTCTGCACAGCGCATGCCGGCAATGTTTTTAAGCGAAATGCCATTCGAGTACCCCGACATCCACGTTGCCGTTGTTATCTAGCTCCCTACAGTGAAGACACCTGGCAGATTGATCCTGAATATGACAAGATGCGGCGTAAACACAGGGAGGAGGTGCTGCGTTACGCTAGGGGGAAGGGGGTAAGTTTGAGTTACGGTCCCTCTGTATTTGAAGAGCTGGCCCCTATTCCAACAAGGGAAACATGAATAAGGTTCGTTACGGCCGCGCCGATAAAACCGCAAAGCCTGAAGCAAAAGAGGACATGGGTATGCGGGCCAAATATGACCGCATGAAGAAGGGCTGCGATTGCCAGGATGGCAGCAAAGGCTCCTGCAAGTGCAATAAAAAAGATATGGGCAGCATGAAGAAGTCTCCCTACGCCGACGGTTGCGGCTACAAGGAAGACTCCCTCGCCAGTGAGCTAAATGCAGTACTGACTGGCGTAAAGATGGATGGTATGGGTGTTAAAAAATTCTCAAAACCCGAAGAAGATGACCGCGACGACAAGAAGTGCGGTAAATCGGAAATCGCCAACAAAAAGCGCGGTGCGCGTCAGAGCCTGAAAGGGGCGGGATCAAAACTCAGCGCATGAGCTGTAGCAAGCTGACCTGGAGCAACCATGAAAAAGCTTGATGTTGAGTTCTTGAACGAGGAACTCCACGCTGCCGTCAAAGCTGAAGCTAAGCGGAAGTTTAAGGTCTATCCCAGCGCTTATGCCAACGCCTGGATGGTGCAGCAATACAAAAAGCGCGGTGGCAAATTCCGGGGGGACTCACTCGATAAGTGGTTTAACGAGAAGTGGGTGCGGATGAGCAGCTCGGGCAAGATCCTCGGGCCATGCGGTGATCGCAATGAAGGAGAGGGCAAGCCCAAATGCCTCCCCGCCGCCAAAGCGCGAGCTCTTAGTTCTGCCGAACGCCGCACCTTAGTAGCGCGGAAGCGCAGTGAAGACCCGGATAAAGAGCGTACCGGCGCCCCAATCATGGTTAGCTCAAAGCCGGGGAGGCGGAGAGATCTGGGCTCGTTTTACAAGAAGGACGTAACCCAGCAGACCAGCTACGTGCGTGACCGCCTAAGCAAGCTGATGGATTCCTACAGAAAACCGAAATACTGATGCTTCAAATACCCCCGGTCATCGTCTTCGGAACGACCTGGATGCTGGGGATGCTCGTAGTAACCGTATGGCTGACGCAATTCAGCAACTGAAATTGTTTGCTAAATAGGCGTAACTGATCACAGTATGTGACCTGTATCAGCGCACCCTCAGCTCACCGGGGGGCGAAAGGAGAGCACATGTTCGAGGGCCACTTCCTCGAACGGGGTATCTTCATCGCCGCTCCCAAGCACGACCTCCACCGTGTCGACTACGTCGTCGAGTACAACGGTGGCTTGCAGCGCGTCAACGTCAAGACTCTTCACTGGGTCCCGACCGGTAACTACTACCAGGCGGACACGAAGACTAGCGCCGGGTCCAAAGGACACAGAGCCTACGCCTCCGACGAAATCGAGTATCTCGGTGTCGTCAGTTTGGAGTATGGCAACATCTGGATGCTCCCGTTGGCAACTACCAACGGGCTGCAATGCCTTCGATGGCATCCGCCGGAAAAGCAGCACAGGAAACGATTTGACAGCTTCAACTGGTCCCCTTACCTCATAAAACAAGGGTGCACCAGTGGTTCTAATACTTATTCCGCAAAACTTAGTTAGTATCGGGATATGGAGACTGTAAGTCGCTACGATTACGGTCAGGTAACAAAGTCTGAAACCACGGACGAAGGCTACCTGAAGGTATGGTGTAAAGCGGCCCGAGTAGGGACTCAGCTTTATACCAAGGGTGATGGCACGCAAGTTCGTGAGTATCGCCCTGAAGATGAAGTAGCGAGGCCAGAGTCTCTAGCATCCTTCGGCATGAAGGCAGTAACCATGGGTCATCCCCCGGTTCTGCTTTATACCAAGGGTGATGGAACGCAAGTTCGTGAGTATCGCCCTGAAGATGAAGTAGCGAGGCCAGAGTCTCTAGCATCCTTCGGCATGAAGGCAGTAACCATGGGTCATCCCCCGGTTCTGCTTGATACCGAAAATACAAAGGTGCATCAGATCGGACATGCAGGCTCGCAGGTTCGATTCTCCGATGGCTTCGTTGAGGTCGCTCTTGTTATTACAGACAAGAATGCGATTGAACGTATCCAGCGGGGTGATTCCACAGAGGTCAGTGCCGGCTACCGCGTCGACTTTGACCCCACACCGGGAATCACACCCGCAGGCGAGAGTTATGACGGCATCCAGCGGAACATTCGCGTTAATCACATCGCGATTGTCCCCCGTGGGCGTGCCGGTCGTGATGTCCGTCTGATCCTCGACTCATGTGACCGCAATGATGCGGTTGCGTGGGAAGAAAACCCGTCGAATTCGCCCGTATCTTCCATGGCACGAATCACCCTCGACGGCCTGGATCTCGAACTTCCCGCAGATACTGCCGGTGTGGTCCAATCCTTCGTGAAGGAGAGTGATCGTGCCAAGGCTGAGCTGATGAAAAAGCTCGATTCGCAGGAAGTGCAGATCCAAGCTGTTGTCACCGAGAACGAAGAAGCTCTTGGCCGCCTTGACGCGGCTCTTGAGCGGATTGAAGAACTCGAAAAGCAGATCGCTGACGCCGAAACTGCTGCCGCAGAGCGCAGTGACGCTGATCAAATCAACCAGGCTGTCAACACCCGTCTGGCTTACCTCGACAAGTTCTCTCCCTTACTCCCCGAAAACTACAAGTTTGACGGTGAGGACGAGCACCAGATCATGGCGCTCGCATATGAAACCGTCTTTGAAAAGGCTCCTCGTGAGGACGCCTCGAACGACTACCTCCTGGGTGTCCTTGATGGTGTACTCGCCGCCATGGAAGACATGGAAGGCGAAGAGGAGGAGATTAAAGAGGATGCCGAATTCCAGCCTGAGGAAGATGGCATCAATGTGGCCGAAGTCCGTGCTGCCCTGGCACAAGTAAAGGCAGCAGACAAGATGGACAGCCAATCCTCCTACCGTGAGCGTCTGCTGAACGGTTGGAAGTCAGACCTCACTGCTCACGTTTGATAGGAGCACTAAGTAATGTCTATCACCTACACCACTACCACCGTCGCCAATCCCGCTGGTGCTCAGGGTTCTTACCCTCTGCGTCTTGTGGCTGGCCACGAGGGCATGATTGCGGACCTGCAGGCTTTTGTCTCCCGGTCCTACACCAATGAATCCGGCGCTGTGCTGCCTTTCGGCCACGCCGTGATTATCGACAGTGCCGCCACCTCCGGCCTCGGCGCCAAGCTTCCTGCTGGTGCCGCCGCTACCGGCGTACTGGGTCTTGCTGTTGACAGCAACACCTTCGAGGCCAACGCCAACAGCTCTTACCAGGGCACCGGCGTTATCCCCGGCACCGCTAAGACTGCTGATGGCCGCGTTGGCTATCCCGACAAGCAGGTCGTCAACGTCCTGAGCAAGGGCGTTGTTTATGTCTACACCGTGGATGCTGTGGCTCTCGGCGATGCCGTGCGCCTGTATCACACCGATCACGCAAGTGCTGCCAGCAACGGCGGCTACAAGGGCCGCTTCGGCAAAACTGCCGCTGCCGGTAAGACCTTCAACGTGACTGCTGGTGCTCGCTGGGTGGGTGCTGCCGCTGCTGGCGGTCTGGCTCTCCTGGAGATCGACATCCCCACCTTCACCGTTTCCGCAGACGCTTGATAGGAGGCACCCAACTAATGTCTGATATCCGCAATGATGACGCCGGTCTGTTTCTGGCTCGCGAGCTAGAACAGATCTTGGCACGGACTTTCGAAGTCCAGTACGCCGACATCAAGTACTCCCAGATCCTCCCCATCTCCACCGAGGTTGGGCCTGGTGCTGACAGCTTCACCTACCGCATCTTTGATGCACAAGGCAAGATGAAGCTGATCCAGGACAAGGCAAGCGATCTGCCCCGTGCTGATGTCCTGCGTAAGGAAGTGACCCACGCTGTCCGCAGCCTGGGCGCCTCCTTCTCCTACAGCATCCAGGAAACTCGCGCCGCAGCCCTCGTGCCCGGCATGAACCTGGAGCAGCGTCGCGCCAACGCCGTGCGTCGCGCCTACGAGGAGAAAGTGCAAGAAGTCGCCTACTTTGGCGACGGCGCTGTGTCGATGGATGGCTTCTTCAACAACGCCAACGTCGACAAGCTGGTGCCCTCCAAGTGGTTTGATGCCGCCGGCGTCACCACCGACGAGATGCTGGAGATCCTCAATGAGGCTCCCACCCGCATCGTGCAGAACTCCAATATGAAGGAGGCTCCCAACACGATGCTGGTGCCCTACAACGTGTACCGCATCATCAGCACCACTCCCCGGAGCAGCACTTCGGACACCACGGTGATGGAGTTCTACCTCCGCACCAACCCCATGATCCGCTCCATCGAGCCGATCAACGAGCTGGAGGCTTCCAAGTCTGGCAGCAAGCTGTCTAAGGACCGCATCATCTGCTACGACCGCAGCCCTGAAAAGCTGCAACTGCATGTGCCCCGCACACTGGAGTTCCTGCCCCCGGTTCGGCAGAACCTTGAGTTCACCGTGGCTGCTCACGCTCGTATCGGCGGCGTCGCTCTGTACTACCCCAAGAGCGCCCTGTACGTCGAAAAAGCCTGATATAACCTCTCTTTTCAGAACATGATCATCACTTATAAGCCCACGCTAGAAAACCCGCCCCGGGACAAAGAGGTCACTCTTGGCTTCTCTGTAATCGGCGGCCGAGCCGGCGGCACTGAGTACATCCAACTGAAATCGGGTGTAAATCGAGATTTTGACTCCACTCAGTGGGACAAAATCAAGGAGATGCCCATTGTCAAGGATCTGCTTACCATCGGCGCACTGGCGGTGCAGGAAGACGTGGAAGTGGTGGAGGCCCCGGTCAAGGCGACCGGTGGTCTCTCCACCATGCCTGTGAAAGCGGCACTTGATGCCATCGACGCCACTTTCGACCTAGACCTGCTCAAGGAGTGGGACTATGCCGAAAACCGCATCCGCATCAAGAACGCCATTGCCAAGCGAGTGAAGGCGATTACTGAAGGTGAGGGCTGATGGCCGTCACCTCCACCACATTCCTTAGCCGGTTTCCAGAGTTCTCGAACTTGGAACTTGCCGTGGTGGAGGGGGCCATTGCCGAGGCAAAACGATTCTGTGACGGCGAGGTGTGGGGGACTCAGCACGATGACGGAGTGAATTATCTCTCTGCTCACCTGCTGTCCTCCCGGACTCAAGCCATTGGTCAACAGATCGGCGCAGTCCAGGCCGGTCCATCTGACCTGGGCTTTGCTGGAACAGCGTATGGAGCCACCTTTAATGCCCTTCAACGCACCCTCGTCAACGTTGGTTTTGCGTTCTAATGGGAGCCTACGCGCCCTTTGACAACGCAACGCTGGTCTTCGACGTCTATAGCTCATTCGCTACAGACTC
>Ga0194118_10007065_pt1 | contig 10910 bp, 12 predicted proteins | sample TA2MahsurfametaG_2_FD_148662 | JGI IMG/M metagenome (GOLD analysis project Ga0194118, IMG submission 148662) | Freshwater microbial communities from Lake Tanganyika, Tanzania - TA2015013 Mahale N5 surface | ecosystem: Environmental > Aquatic > Freshwater > Lake | place: Tanzania: Lake... | reverse complement strand
AAAAGCCAAATAAAAATCGTATACCCAATGCTCCTTCATGCAACTGATTAAAATAAAAAAAGCGTTAATCTCTGTCTCTGATAAAACAAATCTTAAAGAAGTTCTCGAATGCCTAAAAATAAATAATATTGAAATAATCAGTACTGGCGGTAGCTATAAATTCATTAAAGATCTTGGATTTCAATGCACTGAAATATCAGAATATACAAAGTTTCCTGAAATATTAGATGGCAGACTAAAAACACTTCATCCAAAAATTCACGGCGGTCTTCTTGCAAAAGCAGATGATAAAGAGCATCTAGATCAGATAAAAAAAGAACACATAGATTTTATTAATTTACTCATTGTTAATCTTTACCCCTTTGAAAAAAAATTACTTGAAAAAGCAGATTTTGAAACCATGATTGAAAATATCGACATTGGTGGACCTGCCATGGTTAGATCTTCTGCCAAAAATTTTAAATTTACAACGGTGGTATCAAGCATTGATCAGTACTCTGATTTAATTAATGAATTAAAAAATAATAAAGGATCTACATCTTTTGAATTTAGAAAAAAACTTGCAACTGATGCTTTTCTTGAAACTGCTTATTACGATTCGGTAATATCTAACTGGATGAATAATTTAAGGGATAATAAATTTCCAAAAAAAATTACAATATCAGATCAACTTAAAGATAAATTAAGATATGGAGAAAACCCACATCAACAAGCCTCTGTTTATAAAACTAATTATAAGAATGATTTTTTATCAAAAATAAAACAAATCCAAGGCAAGGAACTAAGTTACAATAATTATTTAGACATGTATTCAGCGGTTTCCATAACTAAGGAATTGGGTGAAAAAGGCAGTTCTTGCGTTATTGTTAAACACAACAATCCTTGCGGCTGTGCTATCGCAGAGAATGCCCTTAAATCCTACGAATTAGCCCTTTCTAGCGACCCTATCAGCGCTTTTGGGGGTATTGTAAGCTTTAATGGGGAAGTCGATGAAAAGCTTGCTGGTGAGATCACAAAGACATTCTATGAGGTAATTATTGCAAGAGGCTTTAATAAAAAAAGTTTAGAAATTTTTGCAAAGAAGAAAAACTTAAGATTAATTTCTTTAGAAAACTTTAAAGAGCAAGATAAGTTTTCTTACACATTTTTAGGCGATAATTTTTTGATTCAAGACAAAGATCAAATTGAAATTAACAAAAAAGAATTAAAATTTGTAACTAAAAACAAGCCAACTGATAAAGAATTAGATGATTTAATATTTGCATTCAAAATTTGTAAATTTGTAAAATCTAACGCAATTGTTATAGCAAAAAATAATAAAACACTTGGTATTGGTGCTGGTCAAACCAATAGATTAGCTTCTAGTAAAGTTGCATGTCAGAATGCTACTGAATTTTTCAAAAATGAAATTAAAGGAAGTGTTGCGGCATCCGATGCTTTTTTCCCATTTGCAGATGGGTTAAATGAGTTAATGAAAATTGGTGTTAAATGTATTATCCAGCCGGGTGGATCAATTAAAGATAAAGAAGTAATTGCTGCAGCAGAGGAAGCTCAAATTGCAATGGTATTTACTGGAGTTAGAAACTTTAGACACTAATTAGATCTATCTTGGAAGCCAAAATAAAATCACTTAAAGAAAGTCCATTAATTGCATGGGTAAATATATTAACTTCAGCATAACCCCAGCCAAATTTTAAATCTGGATGATGACCTTCTTCTTCAGCAATATTTGAAACTTTATTAATAAAACTTAGACTCTTTTCAAAATCAGAAAATTTATAAACTCTTGATAAATAAAATACTTTTTTTTCATTAATTTTTACTTTCCAATCAGTTAAATATTTTAAATACTCATCAATCTGTTCTCTCGTAAATGGAGGAATATCTCCTCTACAGGGGACGCACTTTTTTTTATGAAGCTCCATACAAATATTTAGTATAATGTTAATAAAAATGAAAATTGCTATTATAACACCTTACTTTAAGGAATCTTTAGATATTTTAAAGCAATGTTACAATAGTTTTGTTGCTCAGCAAGTTAATGCTGATCATTATTCTGTTGCTGATGGTTTCCCTCGTAATGAAATTAACTCGTGGGAAGTAAAACATATTATTTTAGAAAAGAGCCATGACGATAATGGCAATACCCCAAGAGGAATTGGTAGCAAAATAGCAAGTAGCTAAATTATGACTTCATCTCATATCTTGATGCTGACAACTGGTTTCATAAAGATCATCTAAAATCTTTGATCAATTTATATAACGATACGAAAGCAAACATTTGTTGTTCCAAAAGAACTTTTCATCACATTAATGGGGATGATCTTAATATTTCTGAAATGCCCGAAGATAAATTCGAACATGTTGATACATCCTGCTTTCTAATTCATAGTACAGCGTTCGAGGTAACTAAAATTTGGGAAAAAATGCCAAAAATTCTATCGCCAATTTGTGATAGAATATTCTACAAATCAATTATTATTCATAAAAAATATAGTATAGCCTTTTCAAATCTTAGAACGGTAGCATTCAGAAGCCAATATATTTCTCATTACAAAACAGCAAACGAAAAACCACCATTACAATCAAAAGAATTAATAGGAAAAGAGAGTTATGATTGGCTAAAAACGGAAATCGGCAAAAAAATAAGCAAAGAAACCCTTGGTTTTTATCCTTATGATAATTAGATTTGCATAAATAGTCTTTATAATTAAAAAATTAGCAAAATGAACTTTCAAGATGCAATTAACGCTCAAAGCTCTGGTGATATTAAAAAGGCTGAAAAAATTTATAAAAGGCTACTAAGCCAAGATCCTAATAATTTTGAAATTTTATTTAACTATGCTGTACTTAATTTTAATTTAAAAAATTACATTATATCGGAAGATCTTTTTAAAAAAGCGATCTTACTAAATAATAACAATCATCAAGTCTTTAACGGTTATGGAGTTCTATTAAAGGAGCTAAATAAAGACGAGGAGGCTGTAAAAAATTTTTATAAATCTATTGAAATAAAAGATGATTATTTAAGCGCTCACTTAAATTTATTCCAAATTTATAAAAAATATAGCAATCAAGAAGAAATGTTAAAAGTAATAGACAAAATAATTTCTATAAAACCAAATTTTCCAATCATGTATCATGAAAAAGCATCAATTCTACAAGATCTTGAAAAATTTGATGAAGCCATAAATTGTATCGAAACAGTATTTAAATATGAAAAGGACTCACTTGAAAATTATTTGAGATTATATGATATATATGAAAAAAAAAATTTTTTTTATAAATGCGAAGAAATAGCGAAAAATATAATAAGTATTTTAGAAAAGAAAATAGAAACAGATAATAAAAATTCAGATTTATTTCTTGATTTTGGCACATCTTACAAAAAATTTAAAAAATTTGAAATTGCTAAAAAATATCTACAACAAGCAATCGAATTAAATCCATCTAAAGAAATTTATTATTATGAATTAGCTGAGACTTATAGAGAAATGAATGAATTTGTTAATGCAAAAAAAAATTTTGAACAAGCAATTAAAATAGAGCCACTAAGTATAACAGCTAATATTAGCTATGCAATTTTAATAAAAAATGAATTTGGAGAACATAAAAAAGCAAAAAGAATTATTTTAAGATTTGATAAACTCTTTCCAAATAACATGAATATTACTCTTGCAAAGTCTTGGCTATTATTAAATCAAGGAGATTATAAAAATGGATGGAAAGCTTGGAACGCTAAGATTATTAAAATTAGAAATAGTATGAAATTGCCGGAGTCGCAATTATGGAAAAAAGAAAAATTAGATGGAAATTTACTAGTATGGTCAGGACAAGGATTGGGCGACTTTATTTTTTTTTCGAAGATGGTTAGCTTGCTTGATGATTACGCAAAAAAAATAATTTTTATATGTGATAAAAGATTAATACCAATTTACAAAAGATATTTTGCAAAAATTAATCCTGAAAAGTTTATTATAGAAAAAGAATACCAAAAAGAAAGATTCACAAAGCATATAGCCTCTGAAATGTTAGGAGAATTTTTTGCAAATAGCATTGAAGATATCAATAATTTTTCTGGCCAAAAATTGATCCCGTCCAAAGAATGGGATCTAGAGATTGATAATTTTTTGAGTAGCTTGCCTAAAAATAAATTAAACATTGGCCTGTCCTGGTCAACTTTAAATAAAATTGAACATGACCAAAAAAGTATAAAACTCGATAAATTTTCAGAAATTTTTAAAAAAAAAAATGTAAATTTTATAAATCTTCAATTTGGAGATATAAAAAAAGAAATATCTTCTTTTGAAGAAAAAAATAAAGTTAAATTTTATGAATACAAAAATTTAAATATTACAAAAGAAATTGATAAATTAATGAGCCTTATCAATAAATTAGATTTGGTTATAACAATTCAAAATTCAACGGCACATATTTCTTTATCTATTGGAAAAAAAACCTTTGTACTTTTAAGTTATAAGCCACCAAGATTTTATTGGTATGGGCCTAATCTTGAAAAATCTTACTGGTACCCAGAAGCAACACTTTACAGACAAAAAAATGCTAATCATGATTGGACAAAAATATTAAATAAAGTAAGCAAAGATTTAGATTTAATTAAAAAAAAATGAAATTAGTAAAAAATTGGTATCTACCTGAAGAGGATACACATTTTGAAAAATATTTATCACAAGATAAAAATTATCAATTTGTACAAAGATTAAATTCATTAAAATTTTTAAATTCATTTAAATTAGCTATAGATATTGGAGCATGTGTTGGATTTTGGGCAAAGGATTTATGTAAAATTTTTAGTAAAGTAATATGTTTTGAACCTTACAAACCTAGCGCAGACTGCTTAGAAAAAAATCTAAATTACTTCAAAAATTATAATTTATACCGTATAGGATTAAGTAAGAATTCAGGCACATCACGATTATTTTTTAATAAAGAATCGATTGGCGCAAATACACTTGCACAAGATGGAGCTAATTTTAAAAACTTTATTGATATACCAATTAGAACTCTCGATAATTATAATTTTAAAAATGTTAATTATATCAAAATGGATATTCAATTTCATGAATTAGATACTCTTATAGGGGGTACTAAAACTTTGAAAAATAATGATCCAGTTTTATGCATCGAGTGCGCTCGAAGAAATCAAAAAGAGATTAATTACACCAATGAAATTATAAAGTTTTTAAAAGATCTTAAATATTCTATTGTTGGTCATCATATAAAAGAAATATTTTTCAAGAAGATTTAATATTTTATAAATTATACACTAAGGTATTTAGATCTAACTAAAATCAAAAATCCTGTTTCTGATTGCTGTAAATGCTCAATATAAAAATGCGGCAAAAATAAAGATAACCACCAATTTACTGGCTGTATAATTAAATGCGCATTTCTACCGTTTGCAAGAGTTTTTCTTGCGGGGATTGTAGCTATGGAAAAAAAACCAGTATTAATAATTATTCTTTTTAAATCATCTATTACACTATCCAAATATTCAGGTTCAATATGCTCCATTACATCTATACAACAAACCAGATCTGCAGGCTTTGGATCGCCATATTCTGGAAATGCAGGATCAAATGGAAAATATTTAAAATCTTTCAAACCAAGACTAAACAAAGCTTTTTGCAAATTTTTTTTACCAGCACCGTAGTCTGAAATTGAGGTAAAATTATTTTTTTCAAATATTTGTTTTACTAATGGTCCCTGTTTTATAGATGCTGTCCCATAATTTTTATCCTGGTGCAATTTTTTCTGGAGATCTAGATATTGTTGTGAGATTGTTTTCATTAAATTAGATTATTTAAGTAGATAATATAAAAATATTATAAACGCAAAGCATGAATATCAACCCAGGAAGGCCCGCCTCTTAAAAAAAAATCGAACTTAAATTTATCTTTTTCCACCCAATCTTCTTTTATATCCTCTCCAAAAGTTCCGCTGAATGTGGCGGAAACACGTAATTGATTTCACGACCAAGTAAATCCTTAATTAAATACTTCTCTGAACTTAAACCACTACCTTTTAACAATTTGAAATTATTATAATCATCATGACTAGTCATTAAATTAAATACTTCGATATTGTGACTTTCAGCAGAAATATATTTGGGCGTTATTTTATTTTTAAATATTTCTTGTAAAATAATATGATCATAATGTTCTAAATCAATTTTAATATAAAAAGGATCGCCATAGTCATCGATAAGGTCTAATATATTTTTTGATATACCTTGTATTTTTATGTAATCAAAAACTTCAACTTTTTTATTCTCAAAGGCAAGTGGAGTTTGCGGATAAATAGTACTTGCGACTTCAAAATTTTTAAAAATATAGAAATTTTTCAATAATTTTAGATCTCTCATGAGTTATAATGCAATTTTCTACTATTAGCTTATTTAACTCTATTTCTTTTTTGAATTTATTAGAAATAAGATCACATGCGCGAGGGTTTGCATCGACCGCAATAACAAGATCTGCTTTTAACAAATAATATGGAATGTTCAGTCCATCATAACAACCAAGATCATATATTATCTTTTTCATTAAAAAATCATGATATCACCAAAAAAGTTACCTAACAAAAATCTAGACATAAATTTAAATGAATAATTTATTATATACATAGGAAAAATCCTTAATTAAAAAATAATTCCCAATAGTTTGGTGAGATTGATCTAAATTTCTTATTCTATCTATTAAAGTCTCAATATTTAATGAAACAAGTCTATCATCGTAAACTTTATATTTAGAATCATTTAAGAACTTTCTAAAAAAATTAAAATTATAATTTTGATTGTTAAAATTATATCTTGATAATTCTATTGTAATTAATGGTTCATATCTTAAAATTGTATCTTTGCTACCTTGGATGGCATTAAATTCATTACCTTCGATATCTAATTTTATAATAACAACAAAATTGCTTAAATCTTTTTTGGATAATTCCTTATCAATTGTAGTTGTTTCTATGTTTGCTATTTTATCATTTTTAAATTTATTGTGTGTTGCTGAACTTTCCCAGTCATTATAACTTTCATAAAAACTTATAAATTTTCCTGAAACTTCACTAATTGATAAATTTCTATAATCAATATTTTTAAAATTATTTAATTCTAGATTTGCTCTAAAAGAATTAAATGTCTCAGGTGATGCCTCAAATGCTAAAACTTGATTATCCAAAGAAAGTGATGCTACATAAAATGAATAAAAACCATAATTAGACCCACAATCTACAAGAAAAATTTTTCTTTGGCCTGAAATCTTTTTAATGACTGACAAAATAGTTTCATCTCCAAAATAGCATTTATTAAGCAGACCATTTGACATATTTTTTTTATTTGTACTGGCATTTATAAAAAAATTGCAAATAAAAACTTTAATATTGCCTTTAAGAAACTTTCGTATAATTCTATAAAAAATATAGTAAAAGAAATTTCTCTTAAACTCTCTAATATCTTTATTAGATAAGTATTTTTGAAAAACCTTAGATAAAAAATTTTGTTTTTCCATTAATTATAAACTAATAACACCAAAAAAGTTGTCTGCCAGTTGTCTTCCATCAAAAAATAAGAGAAATTGAAAAAAGATTAATGATTACTTGTGTTTTTGGAGCGGGTGAAGGGAATTGAACCCACGACCTAATCGTTGGCAACGATTCGCTCTACCACTGAGCTACACCCGCTTAGTAATTGGTGAAATTAAATGAAAATAAATTTTAATCAATTGAAAAGTGAAATTGAATAAAGCAAATTAAACACTATATTGATTGTTAATGACAACTCTAAATAAAAAAGAAATTCCCCAAGAAATATCTATTTTTCCACTTGCAAATGCAGTGTTCTTTCCAAATACAATTTTGCCTTTAAATATATTTGAGCCAAGATATAAAAAAATGGTTGAAGATGCATTGTCATCAAACAAGATGATTGGAATGATCCAAACAAAGCAAAGTAATAATTTAAAAAAACCTGAAGTATTTAGTGTTGGTTGTCTTGGTAAAATTGAAAATCATACCAAAACTGCAGATGGAAGATATTTAATTAATTTAAAAGGTTTAATCAGATTTAGAATTTTAGATGAGGCAGAAACTGATCTTCCTTATAGAAAATTTAGAGTAACCTATGATGAATTTTTAGATGATCTAGAAAAAATAAAATTTAACGATAAGATTGACGTTTTGCAGCTTATTGATAAAGCAAGAAAACTTTTTAAAATTCATCAACTATCAACGGATTGGAAAATTATTGAAAAAGTTGAACCCGATCAATTAATCAATTCATTATCAATGATTTGTCCATTTTCTGTAAGTGAAAAACAAGGCTTGCTTGAAGCAAAGACAATACTTGAGAGAAACTTACTAATTAATCAAATAATAAATTTTTATATTATTGGAAGTAATCCAGGATCTGAGAGACAAATCCACTAGAAATTAATTAAACAGTCTTATTCATCGAGTCAAAAAACTCAGCGTTGTTTTTTGTCTCTCTTAATTTACCAATTAAAAATTCTATTGCTTCCATATTTCCCATTGGAGCAATTAATCGTCTTAGAACATTCATTTTTTGTAAATCTTCTTTTTTAAATAATAAATCCTCTTTTCGAGTACCAGATTTAGTAATATCGATTGCTGGGAATATTCTCTTATCTGCAATCTTTCTATCTAATATTACTTCAGCATTACCCGTTCCTTTAAACTCTTCAAAAATAACCTCATCCATTCTTGAGCCCGTTTCAATTAAAGCCGTTGAAATAATTGTTAATGATCCACCCTCTTCAATATTTCTTGCTGCTCCAAAAAATCTTTTTGGTCTCTGTAAAGCATTTGCATCCACACCTCCTGTTAATACTTTTCCCGAACTTGGAACAACAGCGTTATAAGCTCTGCCTAATCGAGTGATAGAGTCTAATAAAATAACTACATCTTTTTTATGTTCCGCTAATCTTTTTGCTTTTTCAATTACCATCTCTGCCACTTGCACATGTCGCATTGCTGGCTCATCAAAAGTTGAGCTGACTACTTCTCCTTTTACCGATCGTTGCATATCCGTTACTTCCTCTGGTCTTTCATCAATAAGTAAAACTATTAAATAAATCTCTGGATGATTTGCGGTTATAGAGTGCGCAATGTTTTGCAAAATTACAGTTTTACCCGCTCGAGGTGGGGAGACAATTAAAGCTCGCTGACCTTTTCCAATTGGAGTTACTAAATCAATTAATCGTGCAGTTAAATCTGGTTTTTTATCTGCTTTACTAGATTCTACTTCTAAATTTATACGTTCGTCAGGATATAATGGTGTTAAGTTATCAAAGTTAATTTTATTTCTAGATTTTTCAGGATCTTCGAAATTTATTTTGCTAACTTGTAAAAGCGCAAAATATCTTTCAGAATCTTTTGGTGCTCTAATCTCTCCTTCAACTGTATCCCCTTTTCTAAGACCAAATCTTCTAATTTGACTTGGGCTTACATAAATATCATCAGGTCCTGGTAGATAGTTTGACTCGGTTGCTCTTAAAAAACCAAAGCCATCTTGCAGAGTCTCGAGAACTCCACTTCCAGTAATTTTTTCGTTTTTTTCGGCAAATTTTTTAAGAATAGCAAACAAGATTTCTTGTTTACGCATTGTGCTTGGGTTTTCTATTCCAAGTTTTTCTGCTTCTAAAATTAAATCTGCTGGGGTCTTATTTTTTAATTCTTGTAAGTTCATTTATGTTTGGGATTGTCTTGTGAAACTTTTGAGAGTGAGGTGAATATAACAATTATAAATTATATTTCAAGCGGGTTTAAAAATAACCAAAAACACAACAATTATGAGTATTATAGTTGGTATTTCATTTATAAACCTAAAAAATTTTGAACTTCTAATATTTCGATCTAATTCAAAGTCTTTCAAGCATTTTGATAAAAAACCATGATAACCCGATAAAGCAAGCACTAATATAAACTTAAGCGAAAGCCACAAAGAGAAAATAGTTTCTAATCCTAAAATCCACCAAATTGATAAACCAGTAATCCAAGTAATAATCATGGCTGGATTCATAATTATTTTCATCAACCTTTTTTCCATTACTTTAAAAACTTTTGATGTTTGTTCATTATTATTTTCAACATGATAAACAAACAATCTTGGCAGATATAAAAGTCCAACCATCCATGAAATTACTGCGATGATATGAATGGCCTTAAGGGTTAAATATAAACTCATTAATTTATTAAATATTTTTTAACAATATTTTCCATCATTTGAATATGGTCATCATTGTCATTTAGGCAGGGTACAACATCATAATTTTCTCCGCCATTTTTTAAAAAGCTTTCTTTGCCCTGAATTGCTATTTCCTCTAAAGTTTCAACACAGTCTGATGAGAACCCCGGACAAATCATAAGTACATTCTTTTTTCCTTTGGAAGGAAGTTCTTCTAAAGTTTTGTCTGTATAAGGTGTCAACCATTCTTCTGGTCCAAATCTTGATTGAAAAGTCGTCTCTATGGGTATGTTTTTAAATTTTTCTTTAATAAGTCGTGTGGTTTTTTGACAATAGCAATGATATGGGTCTCCTTTGGTAAAATATTTTTTTGGTATCCCGTGGTAGGAGGCTAAAATTAAGTCTGGCTTCCATTTAATTTCTAAAATTTTCTTTCTTATGCTGTTTACAAGAGCATCAATAAAAAGGGGTTCAGATTCGTAATGAGGGATAGTTTGCAAACTAGGTTGCCACCTCATCTTAATTAAATTTCTGTATACTTCATCACATACGGTTGCTGTAGTTGCTGCCGCGTACTGTGGATACAATGGAAAGACAATAATTTTTTCACATCCTTCTTTTTGCAAAAGATCTAACTTGCTTTTAATGCTCGGATTTCCATAACGCATTGCAAAATCTACAAGAA
>Ga0194118_10007064_pt1 | contig 10911 bp, 10 predicted proteins | sample TA2MahsurfametaG_2_FD_148662 | JGI IMG/M metagenome (GOLD analysis project Ga0194118, IMG submission 148662) | Freshwater microbial communities from Lake Tanganyika, Tanzania - TA2015013 Mahale N5 surface | ecosystem: Environmental > Aquatic > Freshwater > Lake | place: Tanzania: Lake... | reverse complement strand
GTCGGTATCCTTTTCGACACGCTCGATGGGCTGGCCGGAATGGAAGGCCATCAGCTCGTTGAGCTTGCCCTTGAGGCGCAGGATTTCCTTGGCCTGGATCTCGATGTCCGTCGCCTGACCCTGGGCACCGCCGAGGGGCTGGTGAATCATGATCCGGGCATTGGGCAGGGAGATGCGCTTGCCCTTGGCGCCGGCGTTGAGCAGGAAAGCACCCATCGATGCCGCTTGGCCGATGCAGATGGTGCTGACCTCGGGCTTGATGTACTGCATCGTGTCGTAGATGGCCAGACCGGCCGTCACGACGCCACCGGGGCTGTTGATGTAGAGGTAGATGTCCTTGGCGGGGTCCTCGGCCTCGAGGAACAGCAACTGCGCGATAATCAAGCTGGCGACCATGTCGTCGATGGGCGTGCCGAGGAAGATGATGCGCTCCTTGAGGAGGCGGCTGTAGATGTCGAAAGCGCGCTCGCCGCGGCTCGTCTGCTCGACGACCATCGGAACGAGACCGGCCACGGCGGGCTGCGAGTGGGGCAGGAACATCGGTAATACCTCGTGGTGGGGGAACGAAGCGGGCTACTCGGCAGTCTCGGACGCGGCGGCCTCGGCCTTGGGGGCCTTTGGTTTGGCGGCCTTGGGCTTGGGGGTCTTGGCAGGTGCTTCAGCATCGGGCAGTCCGGCCTCGGGAGCCGCCACCAGCTTCGCTTGCTCGAAGAGCCACTCGATGATCTTGTTGGAGAGCACCTCGTCGACAAGGGCCGAGTAACGGCCGTTCTTGACCAACTCCTGCTGGAACTGCTCCGGCGCCTTGCCAAGCATCTGGGCATACTCGATGACCGCCGCAGCCACTTCCTGCTGCGTGACCTCGAGGCCCTCCTTGCGGGCGATGGCCCCCAGCGTCAGGCTCGTCCGGATGCGCTGCACGGCCTCCGCGCGGAATCGGTCCTCCCACTCGGACCGGGTCTCCTCGCTGAAGAGTTGACCAATGTCTGCACCCTGCCGCTGCAGGTTGGTAAAGTGCTGTTCCAGCAGGAAGTAGATCTCGCGGCGCACCATCGTGTCCGACAGTTCCATCTGGCTCTGGACCACGATGGCCTCGAGCATGGCCTTGCGCTGGGCCACCTCGTGCGCCTCGGTCGCCTCGCGATCCAGGTCCGTGCGGATCCGCTCCAGCAACTGATCGACCGACTCCATGCCATGAGCCTTGGCGAACTCTTCGTCCACCTCGGGCAGGTAGCGCTCCTTGACCTCGTGGACCGTCAGATCGAAGGTCGCGGCCTTGCCGGCGAGTTCGGCGTTGCCGTAGTCGGCCGGGAAGGTTACATCGGCAACCTTGGCATCACCGGCCTTAAGGCCGACCAACGCCTCGACGAATCCGGGGATGAAGCGACCGTCGGCAATCTCGATGGCCATCTTCGACGCTTCACCACCCTTGAAAGGCACGCCGTCCAGTTTGCCAAGGAAGTCCGCGACAACCACGTCGCCCTTGCGGGCCTCTCGCTCGACCTGTTGCAGGTGCGCCTTGCGATTGCGCAGATTGTCCACGACCTGGTCGACCTGATCCTGGCTCACGACGTCCTTGGCGACGGCAACCTCGACCTCAAGGTAGCTGCCCACCGTGACTTCGGGGCGCACTTCGACGGTGTAGCGCAACTCGGCAGGCTGGCCCTTGCCGAAGACCTTGACTTCGACGCGCGGTTGGTCGACCGGCTCGATGGCCGCCTCGGCAACTGCCTGCGTGTAGGCCTCGGGAACCAGATGTTCGAGGGCCTCTTGGGCCAAGGCCTGGGCCCCCACGTGCTTCTCGACGAGAGGCAGGGGCGCCTTGCCTCGCCGGAAGCCCGGGATATTCACCCGCGACCGAAGGTTGCGGTAGGCGTGATCCCACGCCTTCTGGACCTGAGCGGCGTCGACCTCGACATGGAGGTGGACATGGTTCTGCTCTTGCTTCTCGAGGGTGACCTTCAAGGTGCCTGCTCCCAAAAAACCGGATGACCCGCTCATTGTAGCAGAGCCCAAGGCGCCGCGGCGCCGTGACGTCAGGGACGGCAGGCCGCCACGAGTGCCCCGAACAACGCCGCCGACACGGCACGCGCCACGTCGCTGTCCGCATCGTCAGGGCGCTCGGGGTGCCACTGGACGCCATACACGAAGGCGTCCGAGACGGCACCCGCATCCTCGAACGCCTCGACCAGACCGTCCCGAGTCCACGCGACGGCGCGCAGACCCGGCGCCAGACGACGCGCATCCGTCGTGCCCTGATGGTGCCAGGAATTGACGGCAAGCTCCCGTCCCGCGGTCCACGCTGCGAGCCGCGAACCCGACGCGACCTCGAGCACGTGGACGGCGCCCTCGCGATGCTCGATGACGCCCGGCAACTGGCTGGGGAGATCCTGAATCAGGCCACCCCCGCAAATGACATTGAGCAACTGAAAGCCCCGGCACACCCCGAGCACGGGCCGGCCCTCGCGCAGGATGGCGCGCGCCAACGGCAGTTCCAGGTCGTCCCGAGGGCCATCCACCTTGACGGTCTCCGTGGAAACGTCCTCGCCATAGTGACGAGGCGCGACATCCGGACCGCCCGCGAGCACCCAGCCGTCACAGGCATCGGCATCGGCACCTTCGAGGACCTCGACGTAGCCGGAACCGCGATGCGCCAGGGCCGCACGCGCCAGCCCGCCCCACGCCGGCGGCAAGACCGCGACGGGCCGGGCACCGGCAGCCAGCAAGCTTGTGGCGTAGCGCTCGAGCTTGGGCCACTGCTCCTCGGTGACGGCCGTCCCCCACGTGACCCCGATCCGTGGCGTCACTTAGTGCCCCCGCGTGTCGGTCCGACCGCCCTCCACGGGCACGCCCACGGGACGGGGCACCGGCAGGCGCCAGTCCGCCATGTCGGGGAGGCTGCCCGCATGCGTCAGGTCATAGTGAATGGGCGTCACCGAGATGCAGTTGTCACGAATGGCCGTGACATCGGTATCCGGCGCCTCGTGAAGGTCCTCGGCCTCGCCCGCGAGCCAGTAGTAGACCTTGCCCCGAGGATCGACGCGGCGCTCGAAGGCGTCGTTGTAGCGACGCTGCCCCAGACGGGTGACGCGCACGCCGGCAATGTCGCCGATCTCGACAGCCGGGACGTTGACGTTGAGCAGGACGGCCCGGGGCAGGGTCCTGCCCGCGAGTTCGCGCACGAGATCGAGGGCGAAGAGCGCCCCTTTTTCGTAACCGAGGTCGCTGAAACTGGCGAGCGAGATGGCCACGCAAGGCCGACCGAGCAGGATGGTGCCCTCAACGGCAGCCGAAACCGTGCCCGAGTAGATGACGTCGACGCCCAAGTTGGGTCCGCGGTTGATGCCACTGACGACGAGATCGGGCATGTGGTCGACCATCAGGGCGCCCAGCGCCAGCTTGACGCAGTCGGCAGGGGTGCCGTTCACGCACCGGCTCGACGCCGTCCCCTCGATGGGCACTTCCTCAAGACGCAAGGGCTTGTGCAGCGTCAGGGCGTGGCCCGTGGCGCTGCGCTCGCGATCGGGCGCAACCACATGGACTTCGTGTTCCAAGGCCAGCGTCGACGCCAGGATCTGGATGCCCGGGGCGTGGATGCCGTCGTCGTTCGAGACCAGGATGCGCACGGTGGCATCCTACCACGCCATCGGAACTCAACGCTGCGCGAACAGGGAGGCCTGAAGACGATCCGGGTCGACCCTCATGGCGTCGATCATGTCCAGAATGAAGCTGAAGTCCATCCAGGACGAAACGAAGTCGAGGTCATCCCCGGGCAGGACGAGCTTGGGAGCGCCGTCGAAACCTTCGACCCACTCGTCGTAGAGGTCATTGAGCTGGGCGATATAGTCGCGGGGGATCTCCTGCTCGTAGCTACGGCCCCGCTTGGCGATTCGGCGCATCAAGGTCGGTACCGAGCACTTCAGGTAGAGCAACAGGTCGGGTGGCTGGAAAAAGTTGGCCATCGTCCTGTAAAGGTCTTGATAGTTGTCATAGTCACGGTCGCTCATCATCCCCTGGTCGTGCAGATTGCGGGCGAAGATGACGGAGTCCTCGTAGATGCTGCGGTCCTGCACCACGGAACGATCTCCCTCGGTGATACGGCGATGGTTCTCGAAACGCCGGGAGAGAAAGTAGACCTGCGTGTGAAAGCTCCAGGTCTTCATGTCCCGGTAAAAATCATCGAGGTACGGGTTGTCGTCGACGACCTCGAAACAGGCCTCATAGCCGAGGCGATCGGCCAGCCACCGCGTCAGGCTGCTCTTGCCGGAGCCGATGTTCCCGGCAATGGCGATGAAGGTCTTGCGTCCGGCCATGGGCTCCATCGTAGCATCCGGACCCGTCAGCACCCCGGGGCGAAGACCCGCAGCCCCGAGGGCACCACCTCGAGCGTCACGGGGGTGGTCCCGACCAAGTCACCATCGACCTGGAAAGGCACGGGCTTGCCCGACCGGATGGTCAGCCTCCTGCACCGCAGCGTCTCGTAGGTCGGCAGATTCCGGACCCTGCCCAAGGCGATACCGAAGAAGTCGCGCCAAGCCTCGAGGAATGACCGTGATCGCAGGATGGCGACGTCCAGGACACCGTCGGAAACGCTGGCCTCGGGCGTGACCTTGAGGAAGTCCACGCCATAGAAGGCGGTATTGGCCACGATCATCATGTAGACCAGCTTGCGCTGGCGCTTCCCGTCGACCTCGAGCGTCAGTCGCGAGGGACGGTGATGCAGGCTGGTCCGCATCGCCGTCAGCGCGAAGGCACCCCGCCCGAGGCGCTCCTTGAGCAACCTCAGGTCCTCACCCATCATGCTCACGGCATCGAATCCGACGCCCGTCATCGCGCAGAAGAAGCGGTCAGGCTCGCCCGGGCGCATCAGGCGCCCCACGTCGATGCGCCGGGTCCCGCCCTCCACGATGGCCGCCAAGGCGCGGTTGAGATCGGTGGTAATGCCCAGTTCCCGCGCGAGGACATTGGCCGTCCCCACGGGCAAAATCCCCAGCGGAACATCGGTCCCCACCAGCACCGGAAGGACCTCGTTCATGCTGCCGTCTCCCCCGGCGACGAGGATGGCCTCGGCCCCGTCCGCGAGGGCCTGGCGGGCGATGACCTCGCCATCGCCTGCCTGGCGCGTAGGCACCACCGCCAGCTCCCAGCCCCGGGCACGCAACGGTGCGACGAAGCGATCCCAATCCGACTTGCCGGTCAGCGGCCCTGCCTTGGGGTTGTGAATGAGGCAGGCGCGCCGGCCCGGTTCGGCACCGGACGGCCGCGTCGTCCAGTAGATTCGGGGCTCCATCGCTTCCATGCCGTCCAGTGTACCGTCCCGACATGCCCAGCCACCCCCGTCCATCGTGGACAGGGCCCACCGGGCAGCGCCCTGACAGGATGCAGTCGGCGGGACAGGAGGGCCAGGCAGGCCCGATGCGCCAGCACACACAACCTTCCGGACCCTCGGGCCCGGTCCAGCACGCCAAATCCCCCGAAGGCCCGGGCCGCGCCCGCGGAAAGGGGAACAGAGATGATCGGCAACAAGCCGGGACCGGCCAAGGGAGACCCGAGGATGGTCGAAGCCGGACGCAAGGGCGGGGAGACCGTCAAGGAAGAACGAGGCGAGGCCTTCTTCCAGGAGATTGGCCAGAAGAGTGGGCAGGCCACCAAGGCCAAATACGGGCCGGAGTTCTTCTTGGCGATTGGGCGCAAGGGCGGCTCATCGACCCGTCAGGGCCGGAAGAAGGCGCCACCGAAGTGCTGAGGATCCGGGCCGGCCGCCTTGGCACGTCGAGGCGGCCGTCTTGCCCTAGAATGGGGCGTGAACATGGACGGGGATGCCACCCTCGAGACTGCCGCAAGCCTCGTCGGGGCCGTGGCGGCCGGAGACCTGACGGCCCGCGGGGCCACGCGCGAGGCGCTCGATCGCGTCATCCGCATGGACGCCAGCCTCGGGGCCATGGTGCATGTCTCGGCGGAACGCGCTCTCGCGCGGGCGCGCCAGCTCGACGAGGCCCCGCCGGCCGGCCCCCTGCACGGGGTGGCCATCGCGCTCAAGGACAACATCTGCCGCGCGGGCGAGCCCACGACGTGTGCCAGCCGCATGTTGACGGGCTGGGCCCCTCCCTATGACGCCACGGTGGTCCGGCGCCTCGAAGCAGCCGGAGCCGTGCTCGTCGGCAAGACCAACATGGACGAGTTCGGCATGGGCTCGTCCACCGAGACCAGCGCCTTCGGACCGACGCGCAACCCCTGGCAACTGGGTTGCGTGCCCGGAGGATCCTCCGGGGGAGCTGCAGCAGCCGTGGCCACCGGCATGGTGCAAGTGGCCATCGGCAGCGATACGGGCGGTTCCATTCGGCAACCGGCGGCGCTGTGCGGCGTCGTCGGCCTGAAACCCACCTATGGCAGGGTCTCCCGTTACGGACTCGTGGCCTACGGCAGCAGCCTGGACCAGATGGGGCCTCTGGCCCGCACGGTGGCCGACGCCGCGCGCGTGCTCGAGGTCGTGGCTGGCCCGGACAGCCGTGATGCCACGTGCATGGACGAGGGTCCGTGGACTTGGGCCCCCCGACCCATCGCCGGCATGCGCATCGGGGTGCTGACCCGTCTGGTCGAGGGGCCGGGCCTCCAGCCGGAGGTTGCCGAAGCGCTGGCGAAGGCCATGGCCTGGTACGAAGCGGCCGGATGCACGTTGGTCCCCGTCGCCATGCCCGAGTTGGCGTGGGCCATCCCGACGTATTACCTTCTGGCCACGGCCGAGGTCTCGAGCAACCTGTCCCGCTTCGAGGGCATGCGCTTCGGCCTGCGGCGGGAAGCCGACGACCTTGGGGGCACGCTGGAACGTACCCGCTCCGAAGGCTTCGGCGCCGAAGTGAAACGGCGGATACTGCTGGGCACCTTCGCCCTCTCGGCAGGCCACCAAGAGGCCTACCATGGCCGTGCCCGCAAGGTCCGGCAACTGCTGACCGAGGCCCATGACCGCGTGTTCCGCGATGTGGACGTGCTGCTGTCGTGCACCAGTCCGACGACCGCGTTCCCGCTCGGCAGCCGCTTGGACGACCCGCTGGCCATGGTCCTCTCGGATGTCGCGACGGTCGGGGCCAACCTGGCCGGACTTCCTGCCCTGTCCGTCCCCTGCGGCTTCGACCGCAAGGGATTGCCCATCGGCATGCAGTTGCAGGGACCACGAGGCGGCGAGGCCATCATCCTCGATGCAGGCCATGCCTACGAGCGCGCCCATCCGTGGTGGACGGCGCGACCGCCCGTCGCCTGGGATCTTCAGCCGCTCGCGGGGGGGACCCGCGCTTGAGCACCCCATGGGAAGCCGTCATCGGTCTCGAGGTCCACGCCGAGTTGGCCACCCGGACCAAGATTTTCTGCGGCTGCCCCACGACCTTCGGCCAGCCCCCCAATAGCCAGGTCTGCCCGGTCTGCGCCGGCATGCCCGGTGCGCTTCCGGTCCTCAATGCCGAGGCCGTCCGTATGGCGGCCCTGGCAGGCATGGCGCTGGGAGGGATCGTGGCGGACCGAAGTCGCTTCGACCGCAAGAACTACTTCTATCCCGACTTGCCCAAGGGCTATCAGATTTCTCAGCTGGCCATGCCCATCGTCAGCGGAGGCCATCTCGACCTGCCGCTGGAGGAGGGCCCCAAGCGGATCCGTCTCATCCGCATCCACCTCGAGGAGGATGCGGGCAAGCTGGTCCATCGTGGGTCTTCGGGCCTGGCTGGGGCCACCCACAGCCTGGTCGACCTGAACCGGGCCGGTGTGCCACTGATCGAGATTGTCAGCGCTCCGGACCTCGCCAACGCCGAGGAGGCGCGGCTCTACCTTCAGGAACTGCGACTGGTCCTGCTGACGCTGGGCGTCAACGACGGCCGACTCGAAGAGGGCTCATTGCGCTGTGACGCCAACGTTTCCGTCCGGCCCGCCGGAACGCTGGCTCTGGGCACACGCGTCGAGATCAAGAACCTCAACTCGTTCAAATTCCTTCAAAAGGCGATCGAGAGCGAGATCCAGCGTCAGATTCGTCGGATCGAAGCCGGGGAGCCGATTGTCCAAGAAACCCGCCTGTGGCAAGAGGACAAGGGGACGACCGTCTCCATGCGCTCAAAGGAAGATGCGGCAGACTACCGCTACTTCCCCGACCCCGACCTGCCGGATGTGGTTCTCGACGATGCGTGGCGCGCAGCAGTCAGCAAAGGCCTGCCCGAGTTGCCTGCAGCGCGGCGCGAGCGTGGCGTGGCCGCAGGCCTCTCACGGTCCGAAGCCCACCAGTTGGCCGGGGATCCCGCGCTCTGGCACCTGCTCGAGACGGTGGTCGGACACGGGACGCCGTTGCGCGACGCGGCCCGGTGGCTGCTGGGCGAAGGGCTTGGCTGCCTCGCGGATGCCGGCCTCGATGCCGAAGCCGTTCTCGACAGGGCCGGGGGATTTGCCAGACTGATTGAACTGGTCCGCGCGAAGCGGCTTGCCACCCCCTCGTTCCGCAAGCTGGTCCGTGATGTCCTGGTCCATGGGGCGGAACCCGAAGCGCTGGCTCATGAACGTGGCCTGTGGCTCGAGCCGGACGATGGCTCCTCCGCGCGCATCGTGGACGAAGTCTTGCGGAGCCTGCCAGACCAGGTGGCCCAGTGGCGCTCGGGCAAGCACCAGGTGCGGGGTTTCCTGGTGGGTCAGGTCTTGCGTGCCCTAAAGGGCAAGGGAGACCCCGCCACCGTCGGCCCTCTCGTGGACCGCTGGCTGGAAACGCCGACAGCGGACTGACTGCGGTTCAGGCGCCCGTGAGGCCTGCCCCTTCGGCAGGCTTCGCCGCATTGTCCCAGCCGTCGCGACCGCGCAACAACCAAGCCCGGACCTTGGTGCGGGCATAGGGACCGGAGAAGGGGAGGAGCAGCCACTCGCTCACGCCTGCCTCGGCCCCGGCGGCAATAAGGGCGGGGTCCTCGGCATCGGTCACCACGAAGATGGGGGTCACGCTGGTGGCCAGGGCAGACTCGCGCAGGCGACGACTGAAGGCAAGTGGGTCCGTGTCGGCGTCTCCTTGCCTGAGGATGATGAGTGACGGAGCATCCCGATGGACGGCCTCGTGCAGCCCGGCATCTCCGCCGGCCACGACGACTCGCAAGCCCTCGTCCTCAAGCGCTGTCACCAGCAGCGTACGCACAGGTCCCGGCTCGAGGCCCACGACGACGCAGGGCGCAAGCGCGGAGCCCCGGGGCACGGCAGGCAACTTGCGACACGCCTCGCGAAGCGGACCGGTATCACGAGTAGCCCCACCGGCCCCCCCGCCCAACTCGAGTATCTGGCCCTCGGCGGCGGCGAAGATCTCGAGGTCGGAGCCGACTCGGGCTGCGTGGTCCCGGGCACGCTGGACCAGATCATCGACGGCAGCGTCATCCCGCATCGGGTCATGGTGGAAGAGCGCCAGCCGACGAACCCGCGCCGCACAGGCCATCTCGACGACGTACTCGAGCGTGCTGTGCCCCCAGCCAAGACGCGCCGGGTACTCGGCAGCCGTGTATTGCGTATCGTGGATCAGCAGGTCGGCCCCGGCAATGAACTCGAGATGACGGCGCTCCTCGGGATTGACGAGGCGGTCGGCTTCGCCGTGGAGGCATTCCTCTCCGAGGGCCAGTTGGCGGGAATGCGGCTCATGGTCGGTCGAGTAGACGACCGAGCAGCCATCGGCCTCGAGCCTGTACCCGAGCGTCAGGGCAGGATGGTTCAGGTACTGCGCCAAGACCCGCACACTGCCGACAGAAAACTCCCCTTCGAGCAGGTCGTGATAGCGCAGGGTCGCCCCCAACTGATTGAGGGCGACAGGAAAGAACGTGTAGTCCATCTGGGCGGCAAGGGTGTCACGCAGTTCCTGGACGAGGCCATGGGGGGCATAGACATCCCATTCGTTGCCCGGGACGAAGAATGGCGTGAAGAAGGGCAAGCCCTGAATGTGGTCCCAGTGGGTGTGACCGATCAGCAGATGGCCACGGATGGGCTGGGGCTCGTTCGCCATCAGGTGAAAGCCCAATTCGTGGGCCCCCGTGCCGCAGTCGAGGACCAGCAGCGTACCGTCCTCCCCGCGGACCTCGACGCAGGAAGTGTTGCCGCCATACCTCACCGTCCGGGGGCCAGGTTTCGCGATGGAACCTCGGGTTCCCCAGAAACGGACGCGCATCCGCAGAATCCTCCACGTTGGACTGACGGCAAGGGACATAATGGAAACTGCACCGTCAAACCAGCAGCCCCACAAGAGGCTACCCGGATCCTATACCCTCGGGAGGGGTCAGGAAACAGGCCTCGGCAGGTCTTCAGAGGACCAGGTGGACACCCGCGAAAAGCAGGGCCCCGGCGAGGACCTCGACGACTCCCCGCCACCCGGCTGCCGCCGACGGCAGCAGCTCCGTCAACGAGAAGTACAGCAGGACTCCCGCCGAGAAAGGCAGCATCAGGGGCGAGCCCGCCGCAAGGCCCCACTGCAGGAGGGCTCCGGATACCAGCGCTCCGCCCGTCAGGACAGCGATACGCCGCGCGACAAGCGCCGGGTGTCCGGCCGCAAGCGAGAGCAGGGCCGCCATCACCCCCTCAGGCAACATATGAAAGACCAGGCCGAAACCCACGCGTCCGCCGATGTTGGCACCCGCCTCGAGGGAAGCCGCCAGCACCTGGCCGTCGAAGAACGCGCAAAGCCAGAGGCAACCGATCGCGGAACACGCCGCAGCTACACCCGGTGCGTGATGATCGTGATCGTGGCCGTGCGCCAGGTGATGCGCGTGGGCATGGCCGTAGGCGTGATCCTCAGCGTGATCATGGTCGTGTCCGGCCGCCAAGGTGGCAGGAGCAGGACCCGCCTCCGCCACGAGGCGATTGGCCCAGGCCTGCAGCGTGGGCCCGAGCAGGCGATCGAGGACGAATACGGCAAGGACT
>Ga0194118_10007058_pt1 | contig 10921 bp, 14 predicted proteins | sample TA2MahsurfametaG_2_FD_148662 | JGI IMG/M metagenome (GOLD analysis project Ga0194118, IMG submission 148662) | Freshwater microbial communities from Lake Tanganyika, Tanzania - TA2015013 Mahale N5 surface | ecosystem: Environmental > Aquatic > Freshwater > Lake | place: Tanzania: Lake... | reverse complement strand
GGCTGGTAACTTTGTAACCCTTAAGTCACCTTGGTTAACTGGTGGAGTTAAGACTCCTGCTCAGTTAGGTATTCTTGAGAAAAAATTTAAAGAAATTTTAGAAAAAACTATCAAGCGAGAAAACCTGACTAATTCTACAGTAATTGTCCAAAAGCCAGTCTATTCAATGATGCCTGGTGGTAAAAAATTAACTCAATATATTGATTGGTTTTTTGCAACTGCTGCTAAGTTTGAAGGCAAGTATAACTTTGGACCTGAGTATATTATTTCATACTGGGATAACATCGGCAAATACGCAGGAATGCTTAGCCTAGATGACTTAAAAAAATTACAGCCCAATGCTGTTAAGGCCCTTGCCCCTATAAGCAAAGTAATTGGCGGTAAGGCTCGCGGTGTTGGTCCTGTTAACCCTGTTCTTAGAACCATTGAAAGAGAAATTGCTAGACGTCAAAAGAGTGGAGACCTTCTTGGAACTCACACCCTACAGAATATTGACAGTATTGCTGCTACAGAGGCTAGCAAGAGAATATCAACCCTATTTTATGATGCTGCTAGACAGAAACAATGGTCTCAAGCGCTACGTTTAGTATTCCCGTTCGCACAAGCCCACACAAACACAATATACAAATGGGGCGAATTGGCTTTCAAAAATCCAGTTCCTCTCTATCGTTTTGGCAGAGCGTTTGATTCTTTGACAAAAGAAGGCTCTAATACTATCTACGATGTCACAGGAATGACATACGATGATGACCAAGGGTTCTTTTACAAAGACCCTAACAGTGAAGACTATAAGTTTAAAATGCCATTAGTTGGTAGCGTACTTGGTGCTTTGGCTGGCAAAAACATTGATATGCGCGATGCACTACAAATGACTGCTCCAGTGCAATCACTTAACTTAGCGTTTGGACAGGCTAACCCGCTTGTGCCTGGCATTGGTCCTGCTGGTCAAATGGCTTTTGTTATGTCTGGTAGAATCAATAATTTTGGTTCAGGATACGATGTCCTACGTGATATTGTTACGCCTTTTGGTGCTATACAGAGCCCAGCAGATGTAGTATTTCCATCTTGGTTGAAAAAATTAGTACTTTATGGCCTAGGTGATTCTACATTAGTTAATCGTGGCATTAAAGACTGGGCATCTTATTTAGCATCTACAGGTGAATATGGTGAAGACCCACTATCTAATGACTCTGTAAGAAATCAGTTATTTAATGATGCTGAGCGTATATCTAAGTCTTTAGGTATGTGGCAAGCAGTATTCCAAAGCATTTCACCTGCTACACCTCAAGCAGAGGTACTAGCAAGAATAAAGAATCCTGACAACAAAATGAAGTTTATGACTGGTACTATGTTATACCAGTACTGGAACAAGATTCAAGAAGAGAACCCTGGTGATTACGGCACAGCAGTGCGTCAACTTGCCGATACTTTTGGCAAGAATAACATTCTCATTGCTCTTACTGAAAGCACTTCTTCTGTTAGTGGAACTGACGATGCTTGGACATTTTTAAATAATAATCCAGATACAGCAGAAGTGTACGCTAAATCAACCTCTGATGTTGTCCCCTACTTCTTCCCTGGTGGAGGAGAGTTTGCCGTAAAGTATTACAACTGGCAAAAGAAAAGCGGGGTTCGCAGACCTTTATCAGCAGATGAGTTAGAGCGCGAAGCCGAGGGTATGATTTACTCTATGCGTAAAGACCAGATAGCCGAAGAGCAGATTGCTGGTGGATACACACAGTTCTGGTATGTAGACCAAATAGCCCAACTTGATAAAGAGTATGGTGGAAAACCACCTGAGACTATCAGGACAAGCACCGCTTTTGAAAAGATTGACAGAATTGGCAAGGCATTGCAAGACCCAGCCTTTGCTGAATCACCAATCTATACTCAGATTAGCGAGTTCTACCCTATGTTCGTAGAGTTCCAAAATCTACTTAACGAGTTAAAAGTGTCTAACTATGCAAGTATTAAGGCTAAAGGCGGTTATGCAACTATCTTGCGTGATAACCTTGTGGCTAAAGCAGAGATGTTAATGACAGAAAATCCATCATTTAGACGTATGTACTATGGCGTATTCGCCTCACAACTGGAAGGTTAGGTAAATGGTAGAGCAGTTCACCTCAAGCCCAGGACCATCTGATGTAAGGAAATACCAAACAGGACAAGGTTCTTATCAGCAAACTAAGACTGCTTTTCAGTCAATAAGCCAACAGGTTCTCTTAACACCTGAGGCTTTGGCTAGTGACCCATATGTTAGATACTTAGGAGCAACTGACCGACTAGCACAAGCACGTGAGTTTAATAAACTATATGCTGGACTCGTAGGAACTGCTCCTAGTGCTGGAACTAAATTTAATAATGCTTTCCAAGAACTACAGGCTCTTCTAAGGGCTAAAGGATACTCTAAGGGTAAAAGCCCTCTAGGTATTGTAGAAGGTGCTGACCAGTCTGGTCTAACCAAGGCTATCCAAGACTCACTTGCAATGGGTCAAACAGATGTAATTCAGTTCCTTTCTGCCCTGAGTGCACGTCCAAAAGTAGGTCCTAAGCAGATAGATACTACTACTAAATTTAGCACTCAAATCAGCAGAGCGTTACAGCTAAAAGACATTGGTGATGCTACTAATGCTTTAACCGATGCCTTTATGTTAGCATATAACATTGCTCCTAGCAATGACTTAATAACAGATTTCCAGAAGAAATGGAACGCAGAAGTAGAGGCTCAGACTCCTTCTACTAAAGCACGTAACCAAGTTGTTATGGTGCCAGTCTATGATAGCAAAACTGGCAAGCAAAAGAAAGATAAAAACGGAAAGCCTAAGTTTAAACCACTCGTTAATGCTGAAGGTGTAAAGCAATACGAACCAGTAACCACTAGCGAAACGATGATTGCTGGCGAAGGATTCACCAAAGAAGAACAAACACAATTTATGGCTAATTATCTAGCCGTTAACTTTCCAACAAAACAATGGAATATGGAAAAGATTGGCGGAGCAGCCAAAACTATTTACGATGCTATGGTTCAAGTTAGCAACAATAACTTTGAAAAACCACCTACATTTGAAGAAGCAGCACCTACAATAACCAAGATTATTGGAACTGGAAATGCTGAAGTTGCGGCTCAATTGCTGGGTCAGTATCAATCAAATATTCGTAATAGCGTTGCAAAGCGTTTTATGAGCCTAGCCCCAGACATTGCTGCAGGTAATGATGCTAAACCTATAATAGATAGATACTCAAACTTTCTTTCTGAGGCTTTAGAAACTTATATTGGAATAGATGACCCACTTATGGTTCGTATATTAAACTATAAAGATGATAAAGGTAACTATCGTTTACCTAACGATTTTGAATTATCTAGTTTAACTATGGACGACACTCGCAGTGGGGGAACCTCTAGAGCCATAAACCAATCAGTAAACGTAGCCCAATCCCTCAAGAGTCAACTACAAATAGGATAATAAATGGACTTTAACTTATCGCTTGACTTTGATTTCTCTGGTATTGACTGGGCTAATCTTGTTATGAATCCTACTCCTATAGCAGCACAGGAGTCTGGAACAATTGGTGCAAGGTCTATTGTTGCGCAGAATCAACCAGCAAAAACTAAATTGCAACCTAAAGCAACAGTTGCAGCAAGCCCTGCATCGTTTAGAGCAAAAGAAGAAGCAGATAAAGCAAAAGCAGTAGAAACTTCTGCTAAAGAAGTAGCCGAATCGCCAGTCTTAACTAACACTTCTGCTGTAGCCAACAGATTCACCTCTGCCTCAATTACTGCTCAAACTCGTGAAGAGCGTATGGACGAGTTGCAAAGAACACGCGAACAGCGTATGGCTTCAGAGGCAATGAGTAGAGCACAGAGCGACCCTATGGCTAATTATGCTGTAAGACCTGATGCTCCAGAAGCAGATGATAACTTTATCTATTACTATTCCTGGATTGGTGGCGTAAACACAGGAAACTGGAGACTATATCGTGCTCCAAATACTCCAGAGAATATGGCTAAATATGGCTCTCGCGCTATTGGCGGCAATACTCAGGCTACTGCTAGTTCAGCCGTAGGTGCTAATGCTTTGAAAGTTCAGCCAAAACCTGTCTTAGACAAAGATGGAAACGTTACTGGTTATACTGGTGGCAGTACAGGCGGTAGCACTAGTGGCAGTACAGGTGGTAGCACAGGCGGTAGCACAGGTGGTACTACAGGTGGAACTACAGGTGGTACTACAGGTGGTACTACTGGAACCTCTTCGAACAGTACAGATGTACTTAAATCAATATTACGCGGTATGGGATTTAACTCATCTATCATAGATTCTTCAACTTCATTCTTGTCGGCTTTGTTAAAAGATGGATTAGATTACGATAATGCTGTAGCAATATTTCTTAATTCAAAAGATTATACTACTAAAAATGGTACTAAATTAGAATCACCATTCTATGCCGAATATGGATACCTTAACGAAGGTTTAGTTAAACCTAAAACTCCTGCAGAACTCTATAATGCTATAGAAGGCTACAAAGAAATTACTGATAAATACGCACTTAACAATAAATTTATTTCAAAAGATTATTTAAAACAATACGTTAAAAATAATGTAACAGTTGCACAATTTGATGAAAGAGCAAATACTGCAAGACTCAAGGCTATCAATGCTGACCCTGCATATTTAGAGTCTTTGAAGCGTTTAAATTTTATATCTAGTTCAGTTGATTTAACTGATTTTTTCCTTGACCCTAAAGTAGGCCAAGAAACACTAGAGCGAAAAAGGGGCACTGCAACATTTTCTGCTGAAGCTATTCGCCGTGCTAAACAAGGTGTTGGTTTTGATGCTGCAAGATTTGAAAAAATCGCTGCTGGTTTGGTAGACCTTGGATTAAATGAGGCACAAATTAGAGCAACAGCAGCACAAGGTTTTGAAAACGTAGCACAACAATTAGCTCCTACCGTAAAATTAGAACAAATTTACAATAGAAATCTTCCTTCATCTACTGATGTAATTCAACAAGAATTAGAAGCAGAAGAGTTTGAAGGATTAGCTTCTGAACGTAGAAAAAAACTTGTTAGAAGAGAAATAGATTTATATTCAGGAAAAACAGGAGTTGCTGGAAAAATCTCTCTTCTAAGAGGCACACAAGGCATAATATAGAATCCCGACACGGACCAACCAGCCCCGTGCGGTGTAAAAGACTGGTAGTACGAGCCAATATAAAGTCCCCAATTTATATTGAGGCGTGCGACAACTACTAATGATGGGAGAGGTTGCTATGAGCAACAATCGCGATAACTACTGGGACGACGACGAAGAAGACGACGATGTACAAGTCGATTTTAACGGAGCCGATACTGACCTCGTTAAAAAACTGCGTAAAGCTTTAAAAGCAGAGCAGAAACGAGCAAAAGAACTTGAATCAACTCTAGGTGAGTTGAGCAAAGCCCAAAGAGAACGCGTACTAAAGGATGTACTAACATCCCGTGGTGTCAACATGAAGGTAGCAAAATTCATACCGACAGACTTAGATGCTTCTGAAGAAGCAATTGGGTCGTGGCTTGAGCAAAATGGTGATGTGTTTGGATTCACTCGTGAACCAAAACAACCAGTTGCTGACCACGACAAAGCAAGTTTAAGACAGATGGATGTTGTTACTCAAGGTGCTGTATCACCCGAACGAGCAGATGAATTAAATTTAAGAATTCAAAACGCTGAAAGCGCTGATGAACTTCTTGCTTTTCTTCGCTCGCAACAGTAAATCCGTTCATAGTCACTTGGAGGTGACGCAAAAATGGCTAACGCCTATGTATCAACAAACTCCGCTTCTCTAGGCGGAACCGCTGGTGCTGCAGGTCTAGTTCAGAAGGCATATGACCGTCTTCTGGAGTTTGCGCTTCGCTCTGAACCACTCATTCGTTCAGTCGCAGACAAACGTCCTGCTCGCCAAGCAATCCCAGGCTCAACCGTAGTTCTACAACGCTACGTTGACCTAACCGCAGCAACGACTGCGTTAACAGAAACTGTTGACCCAGATGCAGTAGCAATGTCTACTCCCACATCTGTAACCATCACTCTTGCTGAGTATGGTAATTCAGTTCTTGTAACTCGTGCGTTGGAACTATTCAGCCTTGCTGATGTAGACCCAGCGATTGCAAATATCATTGCATATAACCTTGCTGATTCTATTGACAAGGTTGCAATGGAAACACTCCGTGCTGGTAGCAACGTAATCTACGCAGGTGCTACCGCTACTTCTACAGCAACAATCACCGCTGCTGCCACTATCGCTTCTTCCAACATCCGTAGGGCTGTTGCTAAGTTGCGTGCAAATCAGGCAAAAGGACGTAAGGGTAGCCTTTACTGGGTTGGTATTCACCCAGAGGTTTCTCACGACCTTCGTGCCGAGACTGGTGCAGCAGGTTGGTTGATTCCTCATCAATACGGTGCAGACCAGAGTGAAATCTATGCAGGCGAAATTGGAACCTATGAAGGCGCATTCTTCGTAGAATCTGCTCGTTTGTACAATGCAACCGATGGAGCATCTTCTGCTCGTAACTACCGCACAATTGTTTGCGGTGTTCAAGCACTTGCAGAAGCAGTGGCAGAAGAGCCACATGTAGTTATCGGACCAGTAGTTGACAAGTTAATGCGTCACCGCCCAATGGGTTGGTATGGCGTACTTGGCTTTGCTCGCTACCGCGAAGAGGCTTTGTTCCGCATTGAGAGCGGTTCTTCAATCGCTTCATAGTTGATTGATTCTGTAGGGCAGGCATATTTGAAAAGTCTGCCCTATGGGATGAGTCCATTAAGGAGGACTAATGACAGAGTACATCTTTCAAACACCTACAGTGCGAGAGGGTCCTGCTGGGGGGCATAGGCTTTTCCATTTCTATAAATTAGATAGAGGCATAACCATCGTCAAATCTGGTGGAACCTACTCACAAGTAAGGTATCTACTTGATGAAGACTTAGATAACTACCAAGAGATTTATCTGGGTGGAAGAAACCACACAGTTAGCGAAGCCACTAAAGCAGCCCTTATTGCTGGTGGTGTAGGCGTAACAGAAAGCAACTTTACTGCTATATGAAACATTGGGAACATCATCCTGAGCCAGTTAAGGGTTGTTTTGGTTGCAAGGCTTTAACGCTACAGATGAATGCAGGGGATGCAACAAGGGACATTTCAGATAAGAAATGGAATGCAGAACTTCAGGCATACAGAGATGCCAGAGCACAAGGCATAAGCCCGTCTGGCACTACTATGCGTGATATTATCGCTGCTGAGAAAGCATCAGAGATTTTGGGTAGACCCTACAACGGGGAGACTATGCCAAAAGCAAATAAAATAAATAAAAACGTAGCCGAAGTAATGACAGAAATAGGAGCATAAAATGCCAAAGGTAGGAAAGATGGAGTTCCCATACTCCAAAAAGGGTATGGCTATGGCTAAGAAAGCAGCCAAGAAGTCAGGCAAGAAAATGACAATGAAGAAAATGGGAAAGAAAAAATAAATGAATAAAAAACTTACAGCGCAACAAAAAGCTGAACGTGGTCGTGCTAAAGAACGTAAAATTGCTAAAATGGACCCTATTTCTAGGTCTACTGTTAGGGGCAAAGGTAGTGTCCCTGTTCCAAGTAAAAACAAAAAACCTAGAAAATATGTAGAGTAGTGTCATCAGGAAAATTGAAACCGCACTACGGTTTTAACTCTATGCAAATTAAAGACGGACATGTGGTACGATTAAACAAAAACGGAACAGTAAGGTCGGTATTAGGAAGGTATGGGGAGTATGGCAAACCAAACAGACTCAAGACTTAAAAGAGCAGGCGTATCTGGTTTTAATAAACCTAAACGCACACCTAACCATCCAAAAAAATCTCATATTGTCGTGGCTAAAGAAGGCAACCAGGTAAAAACAATTAGATTTGGCGAACAAGGTGCATCTACCGCAGGTAAGCCAAAAGCGGGAGAATCCCGCCGTATGAAGATGAAGCGCAAAAGTTTTAAATCTCGTCATAGTCGCAACATCGCTAAAGGAAAAATGAGTGCCGCATATTGGGCAGATAAGGTAAAATGGTAATGTCAAGATACATGAGTCAAAAAGACGGCGGAAGCAAAAAAGCCAATGGAAGAAAAGGCCTCCCTAAAGGTGGCGGTAAGGGTGCATCAGGATATAAACTTTATACTCCTGTAAAGCAATCCACAATTGATAACATTAAAAGTATGGGTATGTCAGCAGCCCTTAAGAAGGCTGGTTCTTCTAAGAATGCTGAGTTCGTACAAGGTGTAAAGCGTATGTACGGAGTAAAGCGCCTAGAGGCTTCTATGGCTAAAGCCAAAAAGTCTGCTCCAGCAAAATCTCCAGATGCTGCTCGTGCTAAGTACGCAGCAAAGAATAAGCCTGCTGCTAAGTCAGCAGACGAAGCACGTTCTAAATATGCTAAGAGACCTGGAGATAAACCTGGTAGTGGTGGTACAAGTAGAAGACCAATGACTATTGGTACAGGTTCTAACAAAGTTACTCAAGTTCCAAAGTACACATCTAAGAATCCAAAGCCAATAGATTTAAAGAAGGGTCTATTCCCAGGACTACTTGGCGGTAAAAAGAAATGAAAAAAACTTTAACACCAAAACAGAAAAAAATTGCCTCTACTGCCAACCCTAAGGATAAAATCACTGGTGCAGATTTTAAAGCACTAAAGAAGAAAAAGAAAAAGTAATGGCTAAACAAGGTCCCTGCTGGGATGGCTATGTGCAAAAAGGCATGAAGATGAAGAACGGCAGGATGGTTCCTAATTGTGTCCCTGCTGGCAAAGCCAGTAAGAGCAGAAAGAAGAAAAAAAAGTGAAGAAGAAAGCCAAGCCAAAACCAAAGTCAAAATCAAGAGTAAATGAAGCTGGTAACTATACCAAGCCTGGTATGCGTAAAGCGTTATTTAATAAAATCAAAGCAGGCACCAAGGGTGGCGACCCTGGAGAATGGTCTGCGCGTAAGGCTCAATTACTTGCATCTGAATACAAGAAACGCGGTGGAGGCTACAAGTAATGGCATTGGCTAAATCTCAACAATCCCTTAAAAATTGGGGCAGTCAAAAATGGAAAACTTCTGATGGTAAACCATCTAAGGGTAAAAAGAGATACCTGCCAGCAGCAGCCTGGGACAGTTTAAGTCCAGCAGAAAAAGCCGCAACCAATAGGGCGAAAGCCAAAGGAAACAAAAAAGGCAAACAGTTTGTCAAACAGCCTAAGTCAATTGCAAAGAAGACAGCGAGGTTTAGATAATGCCAGTAGGTATAGCAGGTAGCACTCTATGTGCTGAACTCAACCGCCTAGCCAATGGTGGAACATATCCCCTTAGGACATTGTTCAAGTCTAATCAAGGTGCTGCAAATGCTTGGGCTGGTACTTCGGGCAAAGGCATCATCGGTGCCTTGAACTTTAAAGCCAGTCCAGCGCGTCAACCTAATAACTTTAAGAACCTAAACGCTATCTGCAATGAACTTGCTGGCACAACCAATAAGTCTGCTGTAGATGCATTAAGGACGATAGCATCGTGACAGCAACATTCTCCGATATAGTCAATGAGGTATTGATAAACCTGCAAGGTTATACAATGCAACAGGATAGGGCTACTAGCCTTTCTTCTGCTATCACTACTACGACTACAACCACCATCAATGTTTCCTCTACTGCTGATATTGGCAAAGGCATTATTGAAATTGGCGAAGAGTTGATATGGATAGAGAACTTTGACCGTGTTGCCAATACTCTAACTGTTTCGCCTTGGGGGCGTGGCTATCTGGGAACTACTGCTGCTACTTCTGCTATATCTAGTAAAGTTACTATTAGCCCTACCTTTCCTAAGTATGTAGTAAAACGTGCTATCAACGACACCATCCTTGCAATGGGCGCTTCTATCTTTGCAGTCAAGCAACTAACCTTTACCTATAATGCTGCTATTACCACTTATGAATTACTAGATGGCGCTACTAACGTATCTGCTCAAAATATTCTTGCTATGCATTGGCAAGAAGTCGGACCCTCTAAAGAATGGCTACCTATAAGACGTTTTTCTTTTCAACCCTATGCAGACATTGCTACATGGGGCGGTTCCACAGCAAACCCAGCACAAACTGTAAGCATATACGATTATGTAACCCCTGGTAGAACTGTAAAAGTAATGTATGCAGCAGCACCAACAACGTTTTCTTTGGATTCAGATGTCTTTACAACCAAGACAGGGTTGCCGTTATCTTGCAAAGATATTGTAGTTTATGGAGCCATCTACAGATTGCTTACCTTCCTAGACCCAGCCCGTGCTAGCCAGACTAGCCCACAGGCTGATGAGATTGATAGCAAACGTAACTTTGGCAGCACTGGCGGTGTTGCTCGTCAAATTCTTGCTTTATACACAACACGTTTAGCTGAAGAAACTCAACAACAGCTTCAACAATTTCCTCCCCGCGTCCACTACACCCGATAGGTAAAAAATGACAGTACGTAAATATTCCTCACGCGCACAGCAAACAACATTAGCCTCATCACTTACTGCTGGTGGAACCTCTATGACAGTGCTTAACGGTGCAGCCGTAATGGGTGGTAAGAATCCAACTAGCGGTCAAACATACACATTGGTTATAGACCCAGATACGTCTCTTGAAGAAATTGTAGATGTAACAGCGGTTAGCACTAATACATTAACTATCACTCGTGGAATAGATGGCTCATCTGGAGTAGCCCACTCTGCTGGTGCTGTAGTACGACATATGGTTATTGGTAGAGATTTACAAGAGGCTAATGACCATTTAGAGGCATCTACTGCCGTCCACGGAATTACAGGAAGCGTTGTCGGCACAACCGATACTCAGACCTTAAGTGCTAAAACACTAACCACTCCAACTATTGCTTCTTTCACAAACGCAACCCAC
>Ga0194118_10007053_pt1 | contig 10930 bp, 12 predicted proteins | sample TA2MahsurfametaG_2_FD_148662 | JGI IMG/M metagenome (GOLD analysis project Ga0194118, IMG submission 148662) | Freshwater microbial communities from Lake Tanganyika, Tanzania - TA2015013 Mahale N5 surface | ecosystem: Environmental > Aquatic > Freshwater > Lake | place: Tanzania: Lake... | reverse complement strand
ACCTGCCGCCGAGCCTGTTACCGCCGCACCTGCCGCTGAGCCTGTTACCGCCGCACCTGCCGCCGCGCCTACAGCGGGTGAGACAGCATCTGCGAGCGGACAGGGTCTGCCGAGCAGGACGCTGTTTTTGAGCTGTCTTCCACTTAAGGGCGAGGTATCGTTCAACTCAGCGGAAGATTTGTTTGGAGAGATTGAGAGGAACATTGCGCGTAGCAACGATGTTCCGCACATTTCACTGCTCGGTTTTGGCAAGGGGTACGACCAACTTGCGGCAGTAGTGAGCGTGCGTGATTGGCTTGGTGATCGTCCTATATATGTGTCTGCGATTGCGCAGAATGTGTATGCAAAGGCGATTGTTGAGTTGACAAAGAAGGCGGATTTGGTTATTAGAGGCACATACTGAAAGCAAAGACAGGAGCACAGAATGAATTACAAAGTTTCAGCAGAGCAGATTGAAAATCTCTTAAATGGTCTGAAAGAAGAAGTCGCTAAGTCTGACAAGGGTGTTCAAGCCGCACAAATCAGATATCGGCGTAAACTTTCGGAGATCATTACATTAGCGAAGTCTCTTAGGGCTATCTCATTAGGCAGATCCGCATCCTCGTCAGATGAAAGCAGTCAAGATGACGAGAATTAACAGTTAACAACGCGGGAAAAAGTCTTAGGACAGATGCGGGTGGAGGGGGCGGAACTAAAACTCATTGGCACAAAAAAACACCTTCGGGTGTTTTTTTATTGTTTTTTTTATACTGATATAGTAGAAAAGACAAACTACTTTAGAAGGAGTAAAAAATGAGTTGTGTTATTGACGGCGAGAAAAGCAAAATTGTGAGAGACAAGGGTGAGTGGGTTGTTGACGGTAAATTTAGAGTAAAAGACTTATCGGAGTGCAAATTTAAAGAGGGCATAAATGAAACGCGTATTGTTGTACATGCAGCAGAGGCTAAAGTAGTGGGCGAGGGGACACCCAAGATAACAAAAGAAGTGAGCGCGCCAGTGGGGGGGGCGACACCTCCTGCACTCACTTCCGTAGTTGAAACGGCTCAACCACCAGCTTCAGTGCAACAACAGAAAGAGAGTTTGACGATGGAACCAACAGATGAGATGGGACAACTTTTAAAATTAGCGGGAGACAATGCGTGGCTTGTTGCTGCGGTGTTGTTATTCACGCTTGGGAAAAGATATCTGGATATGAAACAACAGAGCGACAAGGATATGAAGATAGAATTGGAGTCAAAAGATAAAAAGATTCGTGAGGATTTAGGGGGGGAGTGTCAGACTCGTCATGGTGGCGCGTTAACAAGTGTGTTAGATTTAAAAAGCAAGTTAACAGAGTTAGATAGAGACACCAAAGCGAATCACGAAAAAGCTCGGCAGGAGATTGAAGTTATAAGAAAAGACATCGAGGAGGTCAAGCGTAAGATGTATGAGAGTGAGTTAGCGGCTAAATATTTAACGCGATCTTACGAGGACGAGGAGGAGGACGCACCGAGGCGTGGTCGTCCTAAAAAGCAAACACCGCAATAAAGGTCTTGACTCCTGCCCTATTTGCGTTATACTTTACGCTAGGAATGGGGGGGGCTAGGACACACGGATATATACATACACAAAAAAGGTAAAAAATGGAAATAAAAAGCAATATTGCGTGGTTTCTGTGCACAGCTTCACATCTGAAAGAGGCGAGAGAACTTGCAATTGCATCGAACGAGATATTTGCAAGAAAATACAATGTGATGAGGGTTGTTAAAAACGAGAAGTTCGAAGATGTGATAGGATTGATTAACAAGCATTATGCGGATAAGTCAAAAGAAGAGCGTCCGATGCGAGGCGACCGAGTGGGTGTTTTTATCCTAGAGAGGGATCAATATCTATTCTATATCGATATGGGAGTGATCGAGTACAAGCGTAACAGAATCTTCTCGACGAGTAAACTTCTTGTTTCGATCAATCATGTAATAACTGCGTACTCAAATAATAGTTTGAGTAGAGGACACATAGAACTCTTAAAGGAAGTGGAGAGCGCGTTAGAGCGTTACCTAAAAGGCTCAGAGGATCAAGAGGAAGATAACACTATACAATCAGATGCGATCTGAGCCTAAAAAATCGAATGACGAGTAGTGCATTAACGGATATTAAGAATTTTGTCGCGAAGTCTTCTCACTTTGCTCTCTGAGATATTTAAGCGTCGAGCGATTTCAGCGATAGAGAGTTCGATCCCGAGTAACTCACGGACTTGTTCGAGGAGCAAGATGTCCTCATTTTGAGTGCGCATCGCCTCTGCTTCACGAACAGGTCCTTGAGGAACATCTCGCAAGAATTTACGGAGAGAGCTCTCAGTAACGACATATCTCTCGCAAAGAGAAGCGATGGACGCACCACGCTGATAGTCTTGAACGAGCATTTCTCGCAGATAAGGGTCGAGAGCCGACACAGGACGATGGAGAGGATCATCAGAGGACCCGAGGGATTTTACTTTCGATCTCGATTTCGCTTTAGTTTTTTTTTGCGGGGGTTTGCACGCGTTTCGGAGTTTAGAGGGATCGTCATGGAGTAGATGGAGACAAGATAGGTTTGGAAAGAGTCTTCAAACCTTTCGGTAACTAAGAAGCGATTGGAAGGGCAATAGCGTGCTACCACTCGCTCAAACTGAAGACCAGAAGCGATGAGGTCGTTGGACATATATATTTTGCTGAGGACGGAGGTCCCGCCCATGCGTATATCTTCAATCATCTCGGGGGAGACATTGCCACAGTACGAGGAGAGCCCGAGAATGATATTGAGGAAAGACCTATCAGAATTGGTTTCTTTATTTAGACGGATACAAGCCTCAATAGCTTTCGCCCGCAGTAAATCCATCGCTTCAATGATGATGTCTGACCTGAGATCTAGAGTGCTGATAGAGAAATTTTTAATTAAACAGTAATAGCTTTGAGAATCAGGTGCTAAGTATGCGTTTTGAAAGAAAAAGAATATATTGCAAGGGTTGGTGGTGGATCGATGTTGAAGCTGACCATCATTAATACTTACAGCGGGCATATCTCCATGAAGAAGATGCATCACAGAGTTTTGGGCAAGAAGTATGCGCGAGTTGTGGATTTCCGCGCTTATAGAGACAACGCCTTGAGGACCTGAATCAAGAGAGACAGAGATTGTGTCAAGAGCGGCAAAAGGGACAGAGGAGAAAGCAGACATCGAGAACTCCGTTCAAGGAAGTTGTTGGTTGAACAGTGCAGCAGATGTATCATACACTATGTTATTTGCTAACACAATTTTTTAAAAAAAAATCAGTGCTTCTCTCCGTGAAGAAGGCTAAAGATATAATCAACACTTAAGTTATATTTAGAAGCGATATCTTCCTCACTGAGTCCTTGAGCGTATGCTTTAAAGATTAGTTCATCTAGAGCTCTAGCCTCTTCTTTCATCTCTGTTTTTTGTATATGCTCATCGATTACTCGTTGAACAGCATCTGTTTCGATGATAAAGTCGCTTGCAATGAACTCTGCTGACCAATTGTGCAGGAAGTGTAGTAAGACGATATACTCTTTTGTATCTTGAGACAGGACTTCGTATTTTCGTCTTGGGGTGCGTGGATTACGACGAGGTTCGGCATGTGGCTCAAGGCTGGGCAGAGCGCGATGGAGAGCTTTTGGAGGCAGCGGTATATTGCACCCATAAATTCCGATAATAGAAAGCTCAGATGATGAGTTAACTTGAAAGAAGGAGTGATAGGAGTAGCGGAGATAAGCGGGTATAAAACGGAGTCTATGTGCCATATCATTTTGATATTGAAATATGGACATAATAGCATCACTTGATAGAAGCGTATCAGTATTATCATGATTCAATATTTTATCTGACAGGCTTTTGGGGATTTTACCATACACGGAGCGAAAGGGCAGATGTATTGAGAGGACACCACTGTGTTGAACGCCAGGGGATCTCCGAAGTCTAGACTCCTCATACAGAGTTGAGCTCTTTGTGACAGCAAGAGTTTTGAACTCCGCCATAGCGTTTTCTAGACTGTCAAAGCTAAGGCGATCAGGGTCGGAGATATTGATGGAGGTTATAATGCAGTAAACTGCTTCATGCTCGGGGGGGGTTATCATATGGAGAACATATTCTTTTAAAGGCAGGCTATTCATCCCTAAATTTAGAGTAGGGCTTTGGTCCCCCCCAACCGTGATGCAAAGCGCATTCATAGCATTTTCTAGGGATGTGTAGAGTATCCCATGAATTTGAATGCCATCTTTGGGTTTATCTACCGCGACAGATACAAAAGGAGTGAGAAAAGTAAATGGATTTCGACGACGAGACAAAGATTTTGACATATATCCCCCTTTCAAGGTGATACATTTTATGAGGAATTAAATTTTAATATTACTGAGGCAAGAGAAAACAGCAAGTCTATTTTAAAAACATTTCAGTTTTGGTAAAACGCTCAAGTAGTGGACCGAAATGTTAGAGTGACAAGAGGGACTCTCTGTTGTTTTATCTCTCGTGCTTTTTTGAGGAGGTATTTACCAAATACGAGACTTTGCACTTCCTCCGTGTCCACAAAGACTAGAGGTGTTGCAGTCGTCACTCTGTGGAACTCCTCAGCGATTCGAACAGACTTACCATCGTAGTCCCACTCTTTAACATTCCGTTCCTGTAAACGAGGGTCATCAGTATCTATCATTTCAAATGTCAAAATAAACCGTGACAAATCAGGATAGGATTTAGGTTCATTAATATTGTAGTTGCGATTAGAAGGAAAGCGGAGTAGATATTTTGACCGCTCATCCCACAGAGGATAGGGGTCCGCTGTCAGCCATTCGGGGTTATGCTCCAAGTTTTTTTCAACATAAGAGCGAAGAGCCATTTGCACATGAAAAAACACTCTATGTATAACATCAAATGGATTGTATTCAGAGTTAAATGTTTGTAGTTTTTGGATATAAGGCTCAGTGCTTAAAGGCTGAGTGCTAAGGAATTTAAATGCCGAGACACTATAAGCAGATGTGGGGGTAAAGTCATCACGCCAGAGCAGCGGTTCTATTCCGTTATTTAGTATTGTTGCTTCTTTAATAATATCTTCAACAGTCAATATCTCAATAAAGTCGGAGCGAGGAATCTTCTTAAACACTCTAAGCTCATCTTCATAGGCGCAATACTCACATATTTGATCAATTGGAAATGCAAAGGGGTTCAGGTCGATTTCGACGTTTCCTAGTGCGAAATTATTAGCGGACGGGGTTGTTGCACCAAAAATAGACCTCTGCTCTGAGTCGAGTCTTTCACCAAATATAAACTCTTCAGAGATAGAGTCATTTATCTGAGATATTAAATAACTATCGTAATGAGTTTTAAAGGTCGAATTGTTTCGGATAATAGCTTGCCTTATATGGTCATAAAACATTATAGATTGTCTTCCCCACAAATAAGATCGTTCTTTTGATCTCGATATTGTGAGTAGCATATTTAAGAAGGACGGAAAGTGATCTACATCAATTACCCAATTGCCTTTCGTCCATAAGTTGCTTATGCACACATATTTGCAAGTATTTCTTAGGACGATCAGCGCGAAGTCTTTTTCCTCAACGCTTTTAATCCAATCTAGACCTAAAACAAAAGGGTCTTGGGAGTTGAAGTATTTACACAAATTCTTGAACAGTTCGTTTGAATTGCTGTGAGTGAATTTTCTATCAGTTCCAAAATATAAAAAGGTTGATCTGTCAACTCCAAAGTCTTGAATTAACTGATCATTTGTAAGGAAGCCGCGTTCATGTTGCCAAATACGGTATAGATAAAGAAGAGTTCTTTTAGCTGAAATTATGTTATTATATAAAGAAATAGAGACATCATGAAACCCTCCTAGAGTTTGTTTGTTTGTTGCTCTAGAGTAGCGAGGGCTTATTTCGTTACTGCGTAAAATGTCAGAAAGATTAGGAGTAACATGGAAATAGGGGTCTGGGTCTTGTGGCAGATGCCAAAAACCTGCTTGAAATTTCAGAATTTCAACTTTTGGGTTAGTCCGTTTCATTTTCCAATAGTCCGCCTAGACGTCGGTTCATTGCGATAAGTTATAAGCATTAGATCTTCCAGATCACGGTCAGTGAGCCCCATTTCTTTCTTGATTTGTTCGAAAGTCTTAAGCTCTCGAACTTTTTTAAGAAGTTTCATAGACGACTCTATTGACATCTCCATTAACCTAATTTTATCCTCAAAAACGCTGAGTTCCATTGCATTGGATGATCTACTAATGTGATAAATCATGTTTGAAAACCCAATTCGTCCCCCAAAAGCGCTCATCAACAGCGACGATATTGTAGTATCAGCGTCTTTTCTAGATGCTACAAATTCAGGCATATCAGGCTCTGGCAAAGGTAGCAATGCATTTAGTTGTTTTGCTTGAGCTTCAGAGATAGATAAAGGATGCGAGACGGGTTCAGTGAGAGAAATCTCTTTGGAGTAAAAAGCAATTGTATCAATGATTGTAGTTCCTCTAGTATTACCTCTTTTAATCCAATAAGTGATATGATTTTCAAGGGGAGAGAAACCTAAAACGGAGGTAAGCAAGTCTGAGAATTGAATTCTTATCATATTTTCTTGTAAAGGGGAGAAGTCATCAATAGAGACGTTTTCTTTTTTCGAGTTTATGATTTTTGGTAAAAGAGTAAAGGGGAATACAATAGAGATGGAGTCAGCATTTTCATTTTTAAATGGACGTTGCAATTCGCGCGAGGTAGTGATCGCTTCGTTTTCGAAGGCGTTAAGAGCAATGCTGATGCTATTTAGATTCTCAAGACTAAGAGATTCAAGAGACAGAGAGAGTTTTGTCAAAATACAGACATAAGATGTTTGAGGGATACTATCGAAAAGTAGGTCACTGTATCCTTCATGCTCTCTCGAAAAAGATTCCGAATTTTTAGTTGTTGGAATAAATCTTTGAAAATAATGAATTTGCGAGAAGGGACAAAAAATTCCTTGAACAACAATAGAAAAACCATCAAAATGAGAGATAGAGTCGACCTCAATGCCGATTCTAAACCCTGGTGCCGAAATTAGCATAATTAATCTCCAAATCGTTTGTGTGAACTAAGTAATTAAGTGATGATTGTATCTGTGTCAACAATATCTTCCAAACATATTATCTTTTACTATAAATTAAAAGTTGTGTGGAGTTGAATTGTGCGGTAGTGTATGTATAATACGTCGAGATTTTCCAAAGGAGATGGACATGTCTGACACGAAGCGTAGGCTTACATTACATAATTTCCGCAGACCGCATAAAAACATTCAATTTAAAGACATAGAACATGTGCGGGTGGGCGCGGTGCCTCCGACAGAGCATGATGATATTCATTACAGTCGAGAGTGTTACTTAGGATATCGCTTGGTGCGTAAATTGATAAATCAGGGATTAACGGATCAAGAGATCGTTGAAACGCTTCTTCAAAAGCACAAGGTGAGTGCAAAAGAGGCATTAAAGCTCACTCAATATCTCAGGCGCTAGGAGAGTGTGATGTCAAAAGATGTATATGTTTACTCAGCCGTGCCGCCGCGTTCAAAGACGTCGATTAAAAAGTATGGACTTTTATCAGGCGCGAGGGTCATTGGTAGCGATTCGCTTCTAAAAAAAGCGCGTCCGAAAAAAGAGGAGAGGGATAAATTTGTTAAAATGGTAAAAGAAAAGCTTTCGAAGAGGAGTCTGTCGGATAAAGTTTCTGTGCTTGGACCTAGTGTATTTTTTACAGAACTGGACGAGTCAAAGATAACAGAGGATCACTTCATAAAGAGATGGCGTCTTGAGAAGATTAGGATTAATTTAACTGAGTTATTAAGAGACGAGCCTGAGACTATAATTTATGGGGCGGAGTTAATTCCGATTCCGATCGAATCAGACGAGATGAGTGAAGTAGAATTTGGCAAGTATTTAGAGAGTAAGGGTTTCAAGGGCATCAAGGATTTCAGAGCGGCGAGGCGACGTCCGTTAACGCTTGCCGAGGTGCGGGCTTACACAAAGCGCTCCCCGAGAGCGATGTGGAGGCATTATAGTGTGGAGCACCACACGGGGCGCTATTATGCGGCGAATGTGCCGCATGCATTTATTATTACACCGACAGGGCAGATACCTGCTAAGTATATAGATTTCGTATAGGAATAGGTTATGGGGACATTAGTTTTAGACATTTAGGGATATAGTAATTGACAAGCGATGTAGTTTTCTGTTAAAGTAGCGTTATAGGGTTGATTATAGGAATAAGTGACTATATTTCGGATATATAAAGCGTGAGGAGTATTCAAATGGACGAAGCGAAGAAGCCAGAGGTAAAGGTCGCGCCGAGCGAGGTGCAGCGGATTGTAAATTTAGCGAGCAAAGTGAGCAGTTTCCCTGACATGACGGGCAAGTTCAAGAAGCCAGAGGGCGAGATGAATTTGCGTGCAATTCAGTCAGAGATTCTGTATCGGACATATGTTTCGCAAGGGCTTTTGGCGCTTGTGGGTGTGGGCGAGGGCAAGACGCTTTCATCTTTTCTATTGCCACATGTGTTAAAGGCGACGGTATCGGGGGTTGCGTTATTAATTATTCCAGCGAATATGCGTGCGCAGTGTTTGAAGGACTGGGAGACATACAGCAAGCATTTTTATTTACCGCAGAAGGTGGAGTTGAGGAGTTACGAGGAGATCTCAACGACACCGAATTTGCTTCGCAACATTAACCCTGATTTTATTATTTGTGACGAGGTTCACAAGTTGAAGAACAGGAAGTCAACGAGGACGAAGCGTTTAGCGCGTTACATGTCAGAGCGTTTTCGGTCGGGAAATCCTGTGAAGTTTGTGGGTTTGTCGGGGACGATGACATCTACTTCATTGAAGGATTTCGCGCATATTGCGATATGGGCATTGAGAGAGCGAGCGCCAGTCCCGATCAGTTACCCACTGATGGAGAAGTGGGCGGCGGTATTGGATCGAGATGGGAAGCCGACGAAAGAGGCGAAGGCGTCGATGTTTCCATTAGTGAAGGCGTTTGGGGGTGACGAGCGAACAGCGTTCAAGCGGCGTTTGATTTCAGCGGACGGGGTAGTGACGAGCATTAAGAGTCGCCCGAGTGTGGAGTTAGTGTTGTCGGAGAGAAAGCTAGATGTGCCTGCGGTCATTGCGAATTTGATTAAGAACGTGAATGAGTCATGGCAGGCTCCGAACGGCGACGAGTTATCTTCCGCGATGGAGAAGGTGAGGATTTTGAGGCAATTGATTTGTGGTTTTTATTACTTCTGGAATTGGACGAACAATGAGCCTGACACGGAGTGGGTGGAGACGAGATCTGCGTGGAACAAGCAGGTGCGTAAGTATTTAGAGCGGGCGAAAGAGGGGTATGACTCTCCCGCATTGGTGAGGAATGCGGTGGTGCGGCATCTCTCGGGTCAGGCGCGAGAGGACATGCCGAAAGAATTGTTAAATGCGTTTAAGGATTGGCATCCGCACAGCATGAAAGAGCCGCCGCCAGTGGGGGTGAAGTGGGTTTCGGACTACTTGATTGATGATGTAATTTTATGGTCTTCAAAGCAGTCTGAGCCGCCGTTGATATGGTATGAGCATATTGCATTTGCTGCGAGGTTGGGTAGAAAGACGGGGTATCCTGTATTTGGGCAGGGTGCGGCATCGGATAAATTACTACTATCGGTGCAATCACCGATTCCAGCGATCGTGAGTGCGAGGGCGCACTCGCAGGGTAAGAATTTGCAGGTATGGGGAAACCAGATAGTTGCGAATCCGCTTTCAGACGGAGCGCGCTATGAGCAGCTTCTAGGGCGAGTGCATAGAACGGGGCAGAAGCGCGCGCAGGTATTTGGGACGATATACACGCATAGGGTTTTTGCGGCTGCGCTTGCACAGGCGAAGCTATCGGCGCGTTATGTGGAGGAGACAACGGAGCAGGAGCAGCGTTTGAGCTACGCGACATGGGTAAAGAGCAAGACGGCGGAAAAGGGGAGTGCGGCACAGCCTGAGCTTTCTTTAGATATGCTCTCAGCTAATTAAAAATTTGAAAACAATTTAAAGTGTTGATACATATAAAAGGAGACAACGTTTAAGGAGACAGAAAATGACAAGCGGGAATGTTCCAAGCGGGGTGGTACGGATTCAGGGGAATTCGGTATTGGGGTTAAAGGATGTAACGCGTTCAATTCCGTATTACGATGCGCTTTATGTGCCGAGTGCGTTTGATTTGGAGGCTGTGTTAATAGCGAGCGGCATTGAGAGTAAAGACCTTATTGCTCAGTTGGAGTTTGAGTCTGACTGTCCTTGTGCGGTATTGGCACTCAACACGCTTGACAGCGGGACAGCGAGAGAGACGGATGTCTTGTTATCCACAGCGGTCACAAGACTCGTCACACATTATGGGGTGCGTTCAATTATTTTCATAATTGACAGTATTATTAAAAGAAAGGCGGCGTTGGAAATCGACTTTAGGGATTTTGCGACAATTGGAGGGGCTCAAGTGATGATTTACAACACAGACACGAGCAATTGAAGGGTTGAAAAGAATCATGGCGAGAAGATTTAAAGCGGCTAAGTTATTATTCCAGCAGCCCTGTTTTGCGGGAGCGAGAGCCCTGCGAGAGCAGATTGCGTCGGGGGATAAGTCGTTCGCGTCGTTCTACAATATGAGACTCTCGGACTTGAGTGCTGCCTTAAATAGCATTTTATCAAAAGAGCCGATAATGAATAATCGGTTCGCGCCGTTCTCGGATAAGAGCAAGAAGGCGTTATTAGCTGCGGGGCGGAACTTACAAACCTTTAGGGACGATTCAGCGATCGCGCATTTTTTGAATTGTTACTCAAATAATTTAGGTTACGACTACATTATAACAGACCAATTAGCGCCGAAGCTGCTTCTCGCGCAGGGTAAGGATTTACCATATGAGCAGTTCCGAGTGCCGAGTCG